>Ga0194112_10000037_pt1 | contig 172294 bp, 170 predicted proteins | sample TA2MahC400mmetaG_FD_146191 | JGI IMG/M metagenome (GOLD analysis project Ga0194112, IMG submission 146191) | Freshwater microbial communities from Lake Tanganyika, Tanzania - TA2015016 Mahale Deep Cast 400m | ecosystem: Environmental > Aquatic > Freshwater > Lake | place: Tanzania: Lake... | reverse complement strand
GGATGCGGAGGCGCTCAAGGTATGGAGCGCCAAGATAGAGGAACATTATAGAGAAGGGAAGAGGCTACTTGCTGCGAACGACGTTAGAGGAAGCGCGGCGGTCATGTCGAGGGCGCATACGGAGTTCAGTGATAGTTCGGCGTTAATGAAGAAGGTCTTAGATTTTATGAGAGGGAGAGGGCAAGAGGAGCTCGCCAAATACGTGGAATTTTTGAGCCCGAAGTAGGCCCAAAAGAAATAAATTTGCGAGACGCCCTTTTTTCGACACCTCCCTTTGTGTAAGTGTAAATGACATCATAAATGTAAGCCACCTTCATATGAGAAAGAGATAATTAAACTCTATTAACATTATCTTGACCTACAAAAGCGAAGTATAAAACTTCGAAGAGTGACTTTGCCATCAATAGTACTATTCTGTTTCATTTGATGTTTGAATGACTTTTATAAATACAGAGAGGAGAATAATTTACAGTGAATGGTATGAAGTTTCTGGTGATTGGCGGAGCAGGCTTCATAGGATGTAACATCGTGCGGAGGCTCGTGAGAGAGGATTATGAGGTCGCGGTCCTAGACGACATGAGCCTAGGGAAGGAGGAGAACCTCAAGGGGCTCCCGTCCAAGAAGGTCAGTCTTGTAATAGGCGACGTGAGGGACGCGAGCCTTGTGGAGGAGCTGACGAAGGATGTTGCAGGGGTCTTCCACGTAGCAGCGAGGAGCTCGGCACCCATGTTCTCTCCAGACCCTAGGGAGGGGATAGAAGTAAACCTGAAGGGCTTCTTGAATGTCATGGACGCCGCCCGGCGGAGGGACTTCCCGGTTGTGTACGCCTCCACGAGCAGCCTCTACGGCAGGTGCAAGCCGCCCCACCGCGAGGACATGCTTGTAATGCCAGGGAGCTTCTACGAGTACTCCTTCTATGCCAGGGAGCTCGCTACCTCGCTCTACGCAGAGCTCTACGGTCTCCGCGTGGTGGGGCTCAGGTACTTCAGCGTCTACGGTCCCCAGGAGGAGTACAAGGGGAGGTACGCGAACAACATCTCCCAGTTCCTGTGGGGGATGATGAAGGGGGAGAGACCGGTTATCTACGGCGACGGGACCCAAACGAGGGACTTCACATTCGTGAAGGACGTTGTCGAGGCGAGCATTTTGGCGATGAAGTCCGGTCTGAAGGGGGAGGTCGTAAACGTCGGCACCGGCATCGCCACCTCCTTCAACACGATAATAGAACTCCTCAACAAGGAACTCGGCACCTCCATTAAGCCCACCTACGTCCCCAACCCGATAAAGAACTACGTCATGAACACGCAGGCAGACACGGCGAAAGCCCAGCGCCTCCTGACCTTTCGGGCTAAGGTATCCCTAAAGGAAGGGATCAGGAGGACGGTCGAGTACTACCGCAACCAAAAATAAAGTGTCTATTTCGGGAGCCACTTACGCATAACGCTGCATAAGGCAACGTATGATACTAAGATACCTGACCCCAGCGAGCGAAACGACTCAAATGGGTTGGGACTTGCCAAGACGGGGAAGGTTTGGGGTTTCTGAAAGGTCTCTAATGCGAACCAGTAAGATTTACTAGATATTGTACGGTGTACATATACGGTGACCGATTGCCTGTAAAGACGACGCTATTGTTGCGCGAGGAGATATACGAGCGCCTTGTAAAGAAGGCAGGACTGCTGGAGGAGGAGAGGGAGGGCGACTTCCTTAAGAGGAGGGTGAAAGGTCAGCGGTGAGGGAAAACGGGTTGCGTCATTGCTGAGTCTGGCAGACAGTTGCCCCATTGGAACCTCAGATCTCGTCGATATGGGGGCAAAAGCTGGCAGGATGGCGTCGTACCGGGAGGGCATAGGGACCCTCAAGAACCCGAATTCAACGAAGGACTTCGCGCTGGCGGAGCTGCACCTGAAGGAGCTGGAGGCATTAGCTGGAGGGCTCTTACTGTTAGGGAAGAGCCTGCCCGAGGAGATGAAGGAGGATGCGGAGGCGCTCAAGGTATGGAGCGCCAAGATAGAGGAACATTATAGAGAAGGGAAGAGGCTACTTGCTGCGAACGACGTTAGAGGAAGCGCGGCGGTCATGTCGAGGGCGCATACGGAGTTCGTTGGCAGTTCCGCGTTAATGAAGAAGGTTCTAGATTTTATGCGGGAGAAGAGGCAAGAGGAGCTCGCCAAATACGTGGAGTTCTTGAGCCCGAAGCAGTTGCAAAAGGAGGGGCGATTAGTGCCAGGTATGCCCCTCAGGTACCAATGCCATTTCTTTGTTTGTTATTGATGAAGAGGAGCCTCCTTACGGCATCCCTTACCGTAGACCTGAACTTACCTTCTATAGCGTATAACGTCGCAAAGTAAAGCAGAAGAGACGCAAGAGCCGGAGGGATTAGGTTCAATACCATCTGGTAGAAGATCTCCGCCACCTGCACTCTGAACAACAGGAATGGAATGCACATGGGAATGGCAGGCACTGTGAAGGTTACAAAATCTCTTGCAATGGTTCGGAAGGGGAAGGTTTGACCGAAGTCCCTCTTGATCAACATTGTTAGGATAACAAATGAGAGGGCATAAGAGATTATCGAGGCTACCCCCCAGAGCTCCACGTACGACGTTGCGGTAAGAGCCAAGAAGGAGAGCGCCGCCAAAGAGGCCAAATAGAGTAAGCCAATGATGAAGTTCACCAAGTTGCTCTTAAATATGGCAGACCTGAGCAGAATCTTCGACGAAAGGGCCTCCTCGTCTGCGCCCTCCAGTCCAAAGTAGGCTATCCCCGCAAGTCCAGAGAGCAGCTGGAGCAGGGAGGCCACGGCGAGGACCCGCAAAGGCCAGGCCACCGGCAGATATTTCACCCCGAATAAGGCAGATAACGGCTCTGCGTAGAGCAGGATGAGGTAGAGAACCGGCAGAGACAGCAGTAGTATCAACCAGATCCCCTCCCTCAGATCCTCCAGATTCCTCTTCGCAAGTATCTTTGGATATAGAGAGGTCGATACGACGGCAGTTACAAGCGCGATGGATAGCAGGCCCGTCGCTATGCCGTAATAGGCAACAGGCACCTCGCTACCAAAGAAGATCCTCACGACGACTACGTCGAAGGTGGGTATGAAGAGTGTGATGGCAGCAAAAATTGGTAGCCAAGACGCCCTGAGCCACGAGCGGAGTACAGATGGATCGAACCTTGAACCCCTTAGGATGTGCCTGTTCATCATTAAGGAGACGACGTTCAAGCAGACTCTGCCTATCACGGCGGCGATTACGGCACCCGCCAGCCCGAGTGACCAGAAGCCTATGAGCAGGTAGGCAGAGACCGCCTGACCGATCTTAAGAACAAGAGTCCCATATCCGGTGATCTGCGGTGCGTGACCAGAAGATATGGGGCCCAAGGAGGTGTTTATGTATTCGAGGAGGAGGATGATGGAAGATAGTGCCAAGGGGAATATGGGCTGATCCAGTTCCCTCGAGACTGTCTGAACCATTAGGAAGTAGAAGGGCACTAAGATAAAGCCAAAGACAATCGAGGTGTAGAGCCCGGTTCTGGACGTGTTCTGACCCCTGCTGATGTTTCGGGGCAACCAATACGAGTAGATCGCGCCAGGTATTATGAGGTAGCTAACATACCTCAATATCATGACCCAGACGCCGTACTCCTCTACGGTCAGTCTTCTAGCCACCAAGGTGATGAAGAGGAATCCAAAGAAGATGCCTCCGATGTTCAGGACGTAGTTCAAGATGGAGGCGTACCTAAGGCGAACGTTCAGCCCAAGGCGATCCTCGGTTGGCGCATTGCCGGTCAAGGTTGTACCCCACTAACAATTATGCTATCACGGCATAACATAATATTATATTTTGCATAATCATCCTTCTCTCGTTTGGCAAAATGCGCCATAATCGCGAGAGTTTGGGCGAGAGCGATCGGTTGCGATTTGGAGGGCTCATTTTTTCTTCGTGAACCAAAAGAACCCACATGCATAATCGGAATCTTCCAATTTTGACAGATCAATATTATTCAGATAGTTTCCACCATCGTCTACTCCTGAGAACTCGACGAGTTCGAGATCATTGAAGTATTCAACTATTTGCCTTGGGGCGTGGACGCGGCAACCGTTGAAGCACAGCCTAGGCCTGCCGACGGGTATTGAGAAATAAAGATTCCCATTTACGGCCAGGATCCGGGATAACTCTTTGCACGCCTTCTTTGTCCCAAGCGGCTCGAGTGGATCACCATATCTCCCTAGACCTATGTGCTCAGCCACATGAAGGCAGGATAAGGACTTCACGGAGCTGTCCTCAAACGGCAAGGAGAGTACGCTGCCCCTTCTCGATTCAAAATTATCAAGAGTCGCCATCAATGGTCTGATGTCGATAAAGATCACCTTTGTGATTCTCGTCAAGAAGCCAACAAAGTAGACTAGTGAGCCGACATCGACATGGCAGTCAACTTTTGATTTGTAAATTTTGTTGAAGGCCCATATGTCCTGATAGAAATAGTGATGATCAAAATCGGTCGTTTCCGTCTTATCGTGAATGCACGGCCATGTCTCGGAGATCTTGATAGGCTCAGCACCTTTCAGCCTGGAATACCGGTGCCAATCCATAAAAAAGTCCAAGTACCTTGGACCTGACGTTATGAATTTGATGGGATCGGCCACTTCCCTTGCCCATCTAAGCACCACATAGCTTATGCTGTTGAACTTTCGCATATTAATTACTCTGTATTACGGCAATAAAAGGACTTACGGATTATTTAAGACAAGTTTTCATTGTTCATGAAAGATGCCATTATGGTAAGCAGCAAATAGCCTGCGTTTTCTCCCAGAAGGAGGTACAAACAACATACTAAGAGGGTTTAAGCACATCAATTATGGTATAAGGAAGAAATTATTAAACTATCAAAAGACGCCGTAGAGTAAAAAATATTTATTGTGGTGAAAGGATTAGAAAGAGAGGATGAGTATGGCGAAAAAAGCGCTGATAACTGGAATCACGGGTCAAGACGGTTCTTACTTAGCAGAGTTTTTATTGAACAAGGGCTACAAAGTCCATGGGATCATAAGAAGATCATCGACATTCAACACGAGCAGGATAGACCATATTTACGTCGACCCTCACGAGCCCGGCGCGAGGTTATTTCTGCATTACGGCGACCTCGCTGATTCCGAGCAGGTCTCGAACATAATCTACAACATAAAACCAGATGAAGTGTATCACTTGGGCGCGCAGAGCCACGTTCGGGTTAGTTTTGATATGCCGGAATATTCGGGAAATGTTACAGCATTGAGCACAACAAGAATATTGGAGGTAATCAGAAGAAGCGGGAATCATATGAAATTTTATCAAGCCTCAAGCAGTGAGATGTTCGGCATCTCCCCACCACCACAAAATGAGGAAACCCCATTAAGACCAAGAAGCCCCTATGCATGTGCAAAGGTGTATGCGCATTGGATGACGAAGAATTACAGAGACGGTTACAACATCTTCGCCTGTAACGGGATACTCTTCAACCACGAATCGCCGAGGAGAGGCGAAACTTTTGTCACCAGGAAGATAACAAGGGCAATAGCAAGGATTCTTGCAAAAAAAGAGAAGTTCGTATACTTAGGCAATCTGAATGCGAAAAGGGACTGGGGATATGCGCCAGAGTATGTAGAGTTCATGTGGCGGATGCTGCAGAACGAGAGGCCTGAAGACTTTGTTATGGGAACTGGAGAGGCACATTCCGTCCGCGAGTATTTGGAGGAGGCTTTCTCCTACGCCGGACTAAAGATCGAGGATCACGTTAAGATCGACCCTAGGTACTTTAGACCCACCGAGGTGGAAGAGCTGATTGCTGACCCATCAAAGGCAAGGGAGAAGATGGGTTGGAAGGTGAAGATCACGTTCAAAGAACTCGTGAAGATTATGGTTGATGCAGATCTGCGCGCGTCAGGCTTACCCCCGATAGGGGAGGGTGACGAAATCGTGAGAAGGCGCTTCCCGAAGAGATGGTGGGGGGCAGACTAAGATTTCATTTTGGAAAGATAAGAAGGTCCTAGTTACCGGCGGCGCGGGGTTTCTAGGATCTTTCGTGATCGAGAAGCTGAGAGAGAGGGGTGTCCACGAAGAGGACATAAGGGTTCCAAGGAGCAGGGATCTCGATCTCAGAAGGTGGGAGGACTGCACGAAGGCCGTCAAGAACATCAATATCGTTATTCACCTAGCTGCGAAGGTGGGAGGGATCGGGTTCAACCAGAGCAACCCTGCCACCCTCTTCTACGATAATGCCATCATGGGCATACAGCTGATGGAGGCGGCGAGGAGGGAGGGAGTTGAAAAATTTGTGGCGATTGGAACGGTCTGCGCTTATCCGAAGTTTACACCTGTGCCGTTCAAGGAAGAACATCTGTGGGATGGCTACCCTGAGGAGACCAACGCCCCCTACGGCCTTGCAAAGAAGATGCTACTTGTCCAGTCTCAGGCATACCGGCAACAGTACGGGTTCAATTCGATATACCTGCTTCCTGTGAATTTGTACGGACCAAGAGACAACTTCGATCCAAGTTCATCTCACGTGATACCTGCCCTAATTAAAAAGTTTATTGATGCCGAAGAGTCCGGCAAAGATCACGTCACGGTGTGGGGGACGGGAAGGGCAACAAGGGAGTTTTTGTATGTTGAGGATGCGGCTGAGGGGATAATCTTGGGGGCGGAGAGGTACAACAAGCCTGAGCCGGTGAATCTAGGAGCCGGATTCGAGATTTCAATAAAGGATCTCGTCGAGATGATTGCTGAGATCGTTGGGTTCGACGGAAAGATCTTGTGGGATAGCAGCAAGCCAGACGGTCAGCCGAGGAGAAGCCTAGACACGACGAGGGCCGAGAGGTGTTTCGGATTCAAGGCACGTATGGACTTCAGGGAAGGGCTCAGTAGAACGATAAAGTGGTATAAAAATGAAAGGGGCCTATAACAAACCGTTTGAACCGGAAGATATGCGTTACGTGGAAGAAAGCCCCAATGCTCAAGGGCTGAAGGAGACGGTAGACGAGCTGACCGCGAAGAAACTCAAGACGACTGCCGCTGGCGATCTCAGGTATTCGAACCTGAACGAGAAGGTAAAATACCAATATACTCTACACCCAATGAGGTTATGGGAGTACACGCGAATTTTTGAGATATGCAACATACAGCAGGGAATGAGAGTTTTAGACGGGGGAGGTGCGAGTAGCCCCATAGTATTCTATTGTGGCAAAAAAAGGGTTGATATAACAACACTGGATTTGCAAGGATCTTTGATAGAAGATAACAAGAAAGTTGCAAAGGAGATGGGGTGGGAGACGATAACTACCATTAAAAGAGACATGACCGAAACGGGATTTCTGGATAATTATTTTGATGCTGTCTTTTCGGTTAGCGTCTTTGAGCACCTTCCAAACGAGATCAAGATAAAGGGGATAAAGGAGTTTGCAAGGATCCTGAGACCGGGCGGCATCATCGGATTGACATTTGATTTTGGCAGAAGTGTGAAGGGAAGAAGCACGTACGATTATAACAACTACGAACAGCTCCACACGCCAATCAGGGATGTTGAGGAAATATACGAGTTTTTCATCAGACCGTCTGGGCTGAAACTCTATGGGAACCAGGATCTGACTGATAAGATAGCCCCTGATAAGGAATACATTAGAAAGATTCTCAGATCAGACATTATGGAAGGGGAGAGTTTGAAGAAGGTCCTCTACTCCATCTATGCCTACTTCAATTCGCCTTACTTCAATTATACCGTCTATTCCATCTTTTTAAAGAAGGAATAATGACAGAAATAATGAGCAGTTAAGGCATTGGCAGACCAGAAGCGGTTTGGGTTAGACAAGGTAGAGGAAGAGGGTTAAAGTTAATTTAAGAGAGAACCAAAGGAAGCATTTGAGCGTTATGGGATTGACCTTTCTAAAGGTGAGAACATGGACGTATTAAGCAGGGCCATAGGCAAAGGCTACAGAGGGTTAGACCGTTTTCGCGGGATGTTAGACAATCGCTCAATTGAGGTGTTAATGGAGGAGGAGCTGGAGAGGCATATAAAACAGGGTAAAAAGAAGATTTTGTACATAGGCACCAGGTACGATTATGAAAAGAAAAACATGGGATTAAGTTTTGAGCACTACAATTTCTTTTACACTCTTCTCAACATGGACCTTTCCTTGATCTACTTTGTTAGCGACCGGTTAAAACAAAGATTTGGTCTTGAAAAGATGTCCAAAATTCTGCGCGAGGCGGTCTACTACTATCAGCCCGACGTCCTGTTCTACTGTCATTATCATGACTGGATCAGTCATGACGTTATAAAGGAGATCTCCGAAGAGTTGCCTACTAAGACGGTTATTTGGTTGTCTGATGATCACGTAAACTACGAAAGTGAGAGGGCTGTTTGGGAACTATTCAACCTCGTTGTTACGACCGAAAAGAACGGTTATGAGAGAAGGATAAGAGAAGGCTTCAATAACGTGTTCCTGAGCCAGTGGGGCTACAACCATTTTATTTATAGAAAATTGAACCTACCAAAGAAATACGACGTGTGTTTTGTAGGAAGATGTTACGGCGAGAGAGAGAATTTTGTTGAGACTTTAAGAAAGAAGGGGATAAATGTAGCGGCTTTTGGGCAGGGCTGGAGAGAAGGTGGCAGAGTTACACAGTCGGATCTGATAAAGATATTCAATCAGAGTAAGATAATTCTAAACATATCGTTTGCTTGGACGGATGAAAGAGTCTTTTGTGTTAAAGGAAGAGATTTTGAATCGGTGGGGTGCGGAAGCCTGCTGCTAACAAAAGATACAAGGGAGATAGCAGAGTACCTCACGTCAGGTAAGGAGATCGTAACCTATCAAGACATGGATGACGCCACCGAGAAGATAAAGTATTATTTGGCAAACGAAGGGGAGAGGGAGGAAATAGCCCAGAGAGGCTATGAAAGGGTTCTGAGAGAGCATACCTATGAAAAGCGGTTTTCAGATATTTTTGAGTACGCACTAAAAATGTAAAACGCGGTGGAGGAGACCCGTCGCACTTCAATGGTTCGGGTAATGAGGTTTTGGATGTTTTTAATGTATAGAAGACCAAACATAGCCTGCGGCGTGTGTTTTTTGAATCAGAGCCAGACCCAAAAGGGATAAATTCACGAAGTGTGTTTTTTCATGCGAGGGCCCGTAGCTTAGTCCGGCCATAGCGACAGACTCATAATCTGTTGGTCGAGGGTTCGAATCCCTCCGGGCCCACCTGAGATTTTTATTTTGCGTGCCTTTCATTTTTTAGTGTCTGAATACGTTTCGGATGTAGGTCGGGATCTCATTGAGATGGCGCATCGCCTTTTTGATAAAGGCAGGGTTAAAGATCCACTTTAAGAAAGCGAGATTAATAGTCAGTCTCCGATAATTCTTCTGTCGCTTCAAGACCTCCAGTTTCTCGAACCATTTGTGGTACGTCTTGATGTCTAGGTCGCCCAGATAAAAGTCGGACTTGAAGTGGGTGACGAAGAGTTTAGTGTAGTCAAAGTCTGGAGAGTCGTCGACCAGCCCCTTTGACTTGGCAAAGTCCCACAGCTCGGTTGCAGGCAGAGGGGTGAGCTGGTTCAGTTCTATAAAGTCTATGTAGGGACTTGCCATAAGCTTGTAGGTTTGCTCGAGATCCTCCTCGGTTTCGCCAGGATTGCCTATAATAAAGCTACCCGTGACATTAAAGCCGTATTTCTTGCAGAGCCTTACCGCGTCCCAGTTCTGTTTTACCGTAACGCTCTTGCCTTTTAGAAAGCTAAGCGTCTTCTCCGAGCCAGACTCAAGGCCAAAGCCCATGGTTCGGACGCCCATCCTCTTGAGCAGGTCGCATACCTTATCGTTGATGAGATTTGCTCGGCCAAGAGCAAGGAATTCGACTTCACCTCGCAGTCCTTCTTCCCCTAGTTTATTGACAATGTCCTCAAGCCGCTTCAAGTTCATGGCAAACAGATCGTCATAAATGAGGAATTCCTTTACGTGCCATCTGTCAACCAGTTCCTTTATCTCGCCCACCACATACCCGGCGGAGTGGAAGCGGATCTTCCTCCCCCAGAAGCACCAAGAGGAACAGAACGTGCAATCGTATGGGCACCCCCTGCTCGTGAACAGAGTGGTGCCAACCGAGAACTTGCTAAAATCGAGCCTTCTGGGTACAAGATAAACGTCCTTCATCCTCAGAAGGTCCCTTGCGGGATAGGGGATCGCGTCGATTGGATCGATCAGGCCCCTCCTTTCAGTTACAAAGCCGTGCCCCGCCACGCCTTTTATCAACTTTAACTTGTCTTGGCTTAGACCCCCATCCATCTCGATGAGACACATGACCTCCAACAGAGTCTGTTCTCCTTCGCCAATGATGCCGACGTCAAAGTCAACGACATGGGATGGCATGGCGGTGATGTGATGGCCCCCAAGCATTAGCGGGACTTCCAATTCCTGTCGCAAGGCCCTAGCAAGACTTCTCGCAACCGGGTATTCTGTAGACATCGCGGATATGCCCACAGCATCGGGCTTTGACCTTACGGTTCCGGCAAGGAGGTCTTCTTTATCCACGATGACGACATCGATCTCCATGTTTTTCCTTAGGTATGAGGCTAGATACGCCAGACCGAGCGGGGGATCAGAGGAGGTCTGGTTGAGGCTCACCAAGGCCAATCTGATCATTGTCTCTGTTAACCCCCAAGTTGCCCATAGTATTGCCCGAATTTTAAATAGTTTTGTGGGGGGGACAGCTTTTTATCCGTAACAGTCGGATCTAAAAGTTATGGAGATCTCTGTCGTAATAGCCACCTATAAACGTGAGAAGGATCTTCAGGACGCTTTGTTATCGCTCTTACGGCAGTCTGAGGCTCCCCATGAAGTGGTGGTGATAGACGATAGCAGCGAGAACGAGACGGAGGAGCTCGTCAGATCCTATCAGGACGAGTTCAAGAAACAAGGGACGACGTTTATTTATTTTCGAAATACTCGAGCACGGAGCTTGACCGTGGCCCGCAATATCGGGAGTAGTAAGACCTCCGGAGATATCATACTCTTCATAGATGATGATGTTGAGTTGGCGCCCAACTATCTGTCGGAGATCCGTAGTTTCTACGAGTCGCACCCAAAGGCCGTTGGTGCACAGGGAACAACCATCAACGATCTCCCGATAACAGGACGAAATAATGCCTTTCGAGCGTTTTTTGCTCTAACTCACTACAGATATGATCGTAGGGTAAGGGTGCTTTCCTCAACAGAGGAGGTTCTGCCATACAATCAAGACCACCCGTTTGTGTGCGAGCGTCTCGCCGGAAGTAACCAGAGTTACAGACGCATGGTGTTCAATTATTTCCATTTTGATGAGGCGCTATTAAGATGGGCCTGTAAGGAGGATCTTGACTTTTCATACCGCGTTCACAAGAGGTTTACAGACAGGCTCTTCTGCGTCCCGACTGCTAGGCTTGTGCATAAGACCTCGATGGAGGCGCGCATGACCAATTATGCCCGCATAAAGATGTGCAACGTTTACAGTTTCTATTTATTCTTCAAGAATATGCCTCATGACTTTGGAAGTTTCACCGTTCTCCTCCGATCCCAACTCGGGAAGTTTCTTTTCTGCCTTGGTAAATCATTCTCGAGCAGGGACGCAAGAGCAACCACATACTTCCTAAAGTCCATCGGCATAGTGCTGAGACATTTGAGAGACCTTGAGGAACTTAAGATGGATGAGGTCAATCGGGAGCTAGGACTACAAGAAGGGCAGTGATCGATTGAGTTCTAGTTGATGTGTAGTTGCCATCAGATCGTTTTACAATTGCGGTGCTACGTCTTGTTTTTGTGATGTGTTCTAGAAGAAATGACATGTAACTATAAAGGCTTAAATAGATTGGAGTTCTCCCAAAACAATTAATATTATAATAATTACACTATTCCATTGCGAGGGATCATTTTGAGGAATGTTCCGCCTTTGAGGCTTTACTTCTTGCCCGAGGACATAGAGTCCATTAAGATCGACGTGGAGAAGATACTTAGTAGCGGTATGCTCACGATGGGGGAGTACACCAAAAAATTTGAGGAGGATTATGCCAGCTATCATGGAATGAAATACGGGGTAGCAGTAAACTCAGGCACCAGTGCCTTGGAGATCGTACTCCGTTCTTTAAGACTGAGAGGTTGGGAGGTCATAGTCCCTACAAACACCTTCACGGCCACCGCTGCTTCCATAGTTTTTGCTGGCGGCAAGCCAGTATTCACCGATGTTCAAGCCAGCTCGCTCTGTATAGGAGAGGAGGACGTGAAGGGCGCCATAACAAATAAAACGAAGGCGGTTATGGTAGTTCATATTGGCGGGCTCATCTGCCCTGATATCAGGGCGATAAAGGAGATCTGCGAGGATAAAAAAATCGCATTGGTAGAGGACGCGGCCCACGCCCAAGGTTGCAAGGCCTTTGGAAGGTTCGCTGGTTCCTTCGGCACGGCGGGATGCTTCAGTTTCTATCCAACAAAGGTCATGACTACCGCCGAGGGAGGCATAATAACAACTGACGACCAAGAGGTTGTTGAGAAGGCCAGAGTGTTGAGAGACCAAGGTAAGGAGTCCTTCAACAGCAATATAATCGTGGAGCTGGGATACAACTGGCGACTGAATGAGATAAGCGCCGCCATAGGCCTCTCTCAGTTGAAGCGGTTACCCGAGATAATTGAGAAGCGCAACATTGTGGCACGGTTGTACGACAGGGAACTCTCGAATTTTGAGAGGGTAGAGTTGATAGAGGTCCCCGAGGGCTTCGTCCACAACTACTACAAATACACGATCCTGTTGAGGAAGGGCATCGACCGTGATGGTTTCAAGAAGAGGATGCGTGAGAAGGGGGTCAGATGTGGCGGCGAGGTCTACTGGCCGCCTCTTCATATGCAACCGGCATATCGGAAACTGTTGGGAGTGAAGGAGGGAGACTTCCCAGTCGCAGAAGATGTCTGTGCACGGATGGTGGAGTTGCCAATATATGCAGATATGCCAAAAGAGGACGCGGAGTATGTTATTAATACGTTAAAGGAAGAGTTATCCTAGGAGGGAGAAAGATGGTCGTCTTAGTCACAGGCGGTTCAGGTTTCATCGGCAGCCATTTGGTGGATAAGCTGATTAAGAAGGGATACGATGTAAGGGTGTTCGATAAGGTGAAGCCGCACCGCGAGGATGTACAATGGGTCAATGGCAGCCTCCTCAATGAGGACGAGGTTGTAGAGGCCTGCACGGATGTGAATCAGATATTCCACCTCGCGGCCATCGCCGATGTCAACATGGCCATAGCCAATCCCCAACTATGCATACAGGTGAACGAGGTAGGCACGCTGAATGTCGTAAGGGCGGGCATGGCTAAGGAGGTCGAGAGGGTTTTGTTGGCATCATCGACGTGGGTCTATGGGAAGCTCAGGGAGAGGGTTGATGAGAATACGCCGCTACCTCACCCCGATCACGTCTACACCAAGACGAAGATTGGGCAGGAACATCTGTTAACGGCATGGAACTCTCAGTACGGTCTCCCATACACCATATTGAGGTACGATATCCCATACGGGCCAAGGATGCGCTCAAACATGGCCATCGCCATATTTACGAGAAAGGCGATGTCGAAGGAACCGATCACAATAATGGGTGACGGCAGTCAGGGAAGGAACTGGGTCTATGTCGAGGATCTTGTGGAGGGCAATGTTGCAGCAATGAAACCCGGCGGAAAAAATCAGATATTCAACCTCTCCGGAAAGGAATTCGTAACGATGTTTCAGATTGTGGGGAGACTCAAGGAGATGTTCGGCGATATTCCCATAGAGCATAAGCCACCTAGACCCGGAGACTTCAAAGGGATGATCGTCAGCGCCGCCAAGGCCAAGGAGCTTCTCGGCTGGGAGGCAAAACACACATTCAAGGAGGGTTTAAGAAAATACGTGGCCTATGTGAAGGCTAAAAAATAATTTTACAGGCTCAGGGCTAGTTCTTCGTGTGCAAAGGATAAATACTATATGAATGGGCAGAATTATGAGAAGTTATGGACAGAAAAACGTTCATGAAGGATGTTTATTCAAAGTACTGGATTAAAGAAAGAAAAGCGATGGGATTCATCCAGTACGACAGGAATCTCTGTAATTACATCTGTAAAAACGTACCGACAGGCTCAAAGCTCCTAGAGGTCGCAATAGGAACGGGTTATCCTATTGCGGATTTTCTTCAAAAGACAGGGTATGAAATTTATGGAGTGGACATCTCCTCTGATCTTATTGAAGAGTGTGGACGGTTAAACCCAAATATCAAATGCGAGGTTGGGGATGCAGAAAATTTATACTATACAGACAACAGCTTCGATTGCGTATACTGTTTTCACTCGACTTGGTACTTCCCTAATTTGAATGTGGTGATTGATGAGATGCTAAGAGTGGCCCGTTCTGGTGGAGTGGTCATATTTGACATCGAGAATCTTAACAATAAGAAAATAGCAGAAGGTTACCGTAAGAGGGTGCTTGAGAGTGCAGGGGCAAGGAGGGCTATTCGAGTTGTAAAGAACTTTATAAATAGGATTTTTTGCGTCGAGAGATGCCTATCTGGTGTTTTGTTGTGCATGAAACGCCAACGTCCCCAAACAGCATTTACGAGCACCTTGGCGACCGCTATTCTTTTTTGATCATGGTTGCAAGTGAGAGCGGGGAGCTCACTCCAAGAAACGAGCGTTGTGCATTCGAAGAATATGCTAGGCTAGTGTTCGTTATAAAGAAGTAAGGGAAAGCGATTTTGTTTCATTTTCTGTACAAGCAAGATCCGAAGTGCTCATGACTCTTAATGATGAAGCGTGCTTGCAAAGGGAATATGTGCTTTAATGGTCTTGCAGTATAGTATGAGCGAAGATTAAAAAAGAATGCACTATACCATAGATATAAAAGAGAGAATAGAACGTTCACGGTGTCAATAGTTGAAGACCCTTATTTACGCGAACCACGGTACTTCTCCCTATGATGTGCTCTTCCTAAAGCACCTCTCACATGACTATAAAACCATTCTACTTACTTTTGATCCCAAAGCAGAAGAGTACGTCAAAGAGCTAGTCCCAGAGGCCAAAGTCATAACGATGCCAGATGTGCCCTTTAAATTTAGTAATAAAGAGGGATTTTACTCAAAGGTATTTACCAGAGCGCTAGGTTTCGTAACGAGGATTTTCATATTTGATCTGTACCTAAGGCATATAAAACATGACCTTCTTATCGGCAACTGGGCCTTGACATATGGTTTTTACTCTGCGCTCTGGTCAAAGCAAAATTATGTCCTATTTGTCTGGGGTTCTGATGTTCTACTTGGACCAAAATTTCTGCTATATAAGGCACTAGTAATGTTTAGCGTAAAGAGGGCGAAGCTCGTTTTGTTAGACAGTTTGGTTCAAGCAAGGGCTGCCTTAAGACTTGGTTGTGATCCCAAGAAGCTCATAATATTCCCTTGGTTCGATCCCAAAGAGGTAGTAGCAATCTCTGCGAAAAGGAAGAATCAGAGAGAACGAGATGACCTGCGTACCAAGATGGGATGGGGAGCGTCTGATCCGATCATAATTTGCACAAGGAGATTTGAGCCAATTTATGACGTTGAGACGCTTGTAGAGGCCGCGAAAGATGTTGTAATGAAAATACACAACGCTCGTTTCATACTGATCGGAGGGGGGATGCAGGACTCTAAATTGAGGGAGAGGATCGAGACGCGGGGTCTTGCGAGTAACTTTTCTGTCTTAAATTGGATATCCAGAGATGAGATAATAAAAATGGTGGCGTTGTCTGACGTTTACGTCTCGACATCGCTTACCGACGGCTCTTCTGCGAGTCTGATGGAGGCAATGGTTGTTGGAACGCCACCGGTTGTAAGCGATATCCCTGGAAACAGGGAATGGATTCTCAACGGAGAAAACGGAATCTTGTTTCCTGTGAAGGATAAAAAAGAGCTTGCTGCGACGCTGATCGCGCTCCTTTCGGATAGTAAGCTGCGGCAGACTTTGAGTAGAAATGCGAGATCGACCGTTTTTGAGAGGGCAGATTGGGACCGCAACTTTATAAAACTCAGAGAGGCGCTGGACAGACTAGCATGATTTCAAGATGGCATACACGTTACGGACGTGGGAAAACTACAAAAATTGCCGTAATTTCTTAAACCGATATATTTAAAATGCGATTTAATAGTACCATTCTCGTGTGGTCGAATAAATGGTAGATGAAGGTCATGAATTCAAATGGGACGAAAACCGTCGAGAAAAGTTTTGGAATGTTTGGGCCTCTATTCCAATATTTCATACAGCGCACTTCTCAGAGAACTACTTTCAGATTCCAATGAACGTGTTTCGGCCATATTTTGAAGGCAAACTATCAATTCTAGACGTCGGCTTTGCCTCTGGTAAGATATTGATCGATCTCTCGAAGATGGGGCACGATTGTTATGGTATTGACGCGTCAACAAAAACTGTTAGCGAGTTCAAAAAGAGAGTAGTCATGGAGAAGGTCAATGTGGAGGCAGATGTGGGAAATGTGACGCGTATGCCTTATGCTGACGAAAAGTTTGACAGGGTCTTCACCATGGAATTGTTTGAACACCTCTTCGATCATGAGGTAAGGGATGGGTTTAAAGAGATAAACCGAGTTCTCAAACGAAGCGGCTTATTGTTGATGACCTCCCCCTACGCAGAGGATCTGGAGGCTCACAAGGTTTTATGCCCCGAATGTTATGCGGTATTTCATCCAGTGCAACACATTCAGAGCTTTAATGAAGGGAAGATGCAAAAACTCCTCACGGATAGCGGCTTCAAGACCATTGTATTAAAGAAGACCTGGATATATGCAACCCCAAGACATTGGATACAGGCAACGTATCTTCGCACGAGAAGATTTGTTAGCGACCTCTTTGATCTGAAGCCAAATGAAATGATAATAGTTGCAAAAAAGGAACGCTGAAGCCAGCGCTGGTTAATGACCAAACTTTAGGGGCAAGGCCTTTCGCGTGTAATGAGTTAGAAATGCCTTCTAAACATAAAGCAGGATGCCGAGGAGTGTTAGAATCACTTCGGTGATCAATATGATGCCAACCACATCCCTTTCATAAACTTTGGTCTTTATACGCTTTAGCACCTTTATGGCCAGATGCGCAACATCATATACAGGCTCATATGGCATATCCAAACTGCCATCCGGGTTCACTTTTGCAAAGGCCTCAACCTTCATCCTTTTCCTCAATGGTAGGAGAAAGTCCAAGTAATAGGGTATGAATAGAAAGAGCGCCAGTTTCTCAACGTTCCCAAGTATTGCTAGCACGGCAATCATCGACCCGACCATGTATGTGAAGGAGTTGCCAGGGAAGACTTTTGCCGGGTACCAGTTGAATATGAGGAAGGCAATGAGCGCCGAAACAATTATTCCACCTATGACTGCGACCCAAGTGCTTCCAGTCATATAACACACGAAGGATATGGCGAGTATAATTATTATGCCCATACCGCACTCGAGACCGTTGTACCCAGCGAGCAAGTTGAAGGCGTTCGCCGCCCCGACCGTGCCCACGGGCACAAACAGGAGGGGGTACAGGACGCCCAAGCTCACGGTGCCAATGAAGGGGAGGGCTATGGTGGACTGGCCGGCGTTTATGACCATCATGGGGATGGCCGCTGGTATCGTCAAAAGCGGTTTTTGGAGCTTGGAGAGACCGATCTTCCACCCCAGCATGTCATCGATCATGCCGATGACGAATATTATCAGGGCCGTGGCAATGGCGCCCAGCACGTACACGTTGTAGGTTGCTTGGTTTAAGAAGAAGGTGTTCAACGCAACATAGTAGAGGAGGCCACTTAGAAAGCCGCCTATCACCGGTATGCCGCCCATCTCAGGAACGAGGGGATTGCCCGGCTTATTCAGGTCCTTCCCTAGGATGTTCGACCTCTTGGCGACCCTTATCCAATTTAAGGTGAGCCAATAGGTGACGATGAATGAGATCGGGAAGACAAGCAAGACCAGAGGGTTCATAGCCGGCACCATTCCATGCTGGCACACATTGTAAAAGGTAGAGTTAAAGAATGTATTTAAGGGTATACGCCGACATCTTTTAAGCGGTGGCGGCGTTGCGGGTTGGCATAGTTGGCGTGGGGATGATGGGCCAACACCATGCCAGGGTATACTCGGAGATTAAAAACTGCAAACTCATCGGCATTGTTGATAAAGACGACGCGCGTGCAAGAGAGGTGGCCAGCGCGTACGGAACGGTAGTGATCGATTCCATCGATGAGATGGTAAGACAGAGACCGGACGCCGTTAGCATCGCCGTGCCTACATCGCTGCATAAGGAGGTTACGCCCATCTTCCTGAGGGAGGGGATAAGTTGCCTCGTCGAGAAGCCGATCGCCCCTACGATCAAGGACGCCGAGGCAATAATCATGGCCGCCAAGAAGGGTGGAGCGATCTTGATGGTGGGGCACATAGAGAGGTTCAACCCTGCGGTCCTGAAGCTGAAGGAGATGATACAGGCGGGGGAGCTCGGCAGGCTCTTCATTCTGTCCACCAAGCGCTCCGGACCGTTCTCTCCCAGAATAAAGGATGTTGGAATAATAGTGGATCTGGCAACCCATGATATCGACGTCACGCGGTTCCTGGTCGGAAGGGAGCCGAAGGCCGTCTATGCGGGTTATGGTAAGTACAGACGGGATGTGGAGGATTACGCGCTCATACTCCTAGACTACGGGGAGACCATAGCCAGTATAGAGGCCAGCCGATTCACGCCGTACAAGGTGAGGACCCTCGTGGCCACGGGCTCGGAGGCCATGGTCTGCCTAGACTACATACAACAGAGCATCGAGGTCTGCAGCGGCGCGACGAGGCGTACGGTGGACGTGAACAAGAAGGAGCCACTCAAGGTGGAGCTGGAGCACTTTATCGAGTGTGTGAGCAAGAAAAAGAGGCCGCTGGTGGATGGAAGAGAGGGGTTGATGAACCTGAAGGTGGCTTTGACCGCTTTGAGGAGGGGTGCCGGATGAGGCTACTCGGTAGGGCGCCTGAAGATCTGAAGAGGGCACTCGCTGAGGGGAGTATCACAACAGCGGTCTATGGCATGGGAAGGGTGGGATCGCCCATAGCGGTGGCCTGGCTGAGGGCGGGTGCTAAGGTCATAGGCGTGGATATAAACGTGGATCTTGTTGATGGGCTGAACAGAGGCATTATCCCCTTTGACGACGAGCCGGGGATAGAGGAGGGGATCAGGAAGGGGATTGCGGAGGGGAGGTTCTCCGCGACCACGGACGGCACCGACGGCTCCAGGAGGTCAGACGTAAAGATAGTCGTCATACCCACGACCCTGAACACCCATAAGAGGCTCGACAACAGGAACATGGAGTCAGTCATCAGGAGCATCGGGAAGGGCCTCAAGCCGGGTGACGTTGTGATAATAGAGTGCACGGTGCCTCCCCTGACCACGGAGGGTCTTGCAAAGCCCATATTGGAGGAGGAGAGCGGACTTACGGCTGAGAGGGACTTTGGTCTTGCTTACAGCCCGGAGAGGATCTATGAGGGCAGGGCGCTTCAGGACATCGAGGTGAACTACCCGAAGGTCGTCGGCGGCGTTGGCCCGAGGAGCACCGAGACGGTGGCGGCGCTCTACGAGGGCATCGCCAAGAAAGGGGTGATAAAGCTCGCCAGCGCTAGGGAGGCGGAGGCATCAAAGATATTTGAGGGGGTCTACAGGGACGCCAACATAGCCCTCGCCAACGAGTTCGCAAAGCTCTGTGACGCCCTCAGCATCGACTTTATAGAGGCGAGGAGGGCGGCCAACAGTCAGCCCTTCTGTCACCTCCACCTGCCCGGAATAGGGGTCGGAGGGTTGTGCATTCCGGTTTACCCCTACTTCCTGATGGATGTGGCCGAGAGGGCAGGGCTAACACTTGAGATCACCAGAAGGGCGAGGGAGACGAACGAGGGGATGCCCGAGTACACCCTCGGACTGCTCAAGAAGGCCTTGAGGAGGGCAGGGATCGGGATGAAGGATGCCAAGGTTGGGGTGCTCGGGTTGGCGTTCAGGGGCGATGTAAAGGACGCCAGACTCTCGCCTGCCATGGACTTTATCAATCTTCTGAGGGGGAAGGTTGCCGGCGTGAGGGCGTATGACCCGCTCATCAGGAGCATGAACGGTGTGGAGACGTGCAGGAGCCTGCAGGAGATTGTAGAATGGGCCGACGCATTGGTTGTGGCCACAGACCACAGGGAGTTCAAGAGCCTAGACCTTGGATGGTGCAAGAAGAGGCTGACAGTGGTGGACGGAAAGAATGTGCTGGATCCGGCAAGGCTGCCACGCGGGAGCCTCTATAGCGGAATCGGAAGGCCCGGCGCTTGAAACGCCTTTTTTATAAATAAGATCGGATAGAGAATCTCCCTGACGCGAGAAGGGATGCTATTGTACATATCCAAGAGGGCAAAAATTGGAGGGCTCTTGGAGGGCGAGGCGAGGATCCTAGGGTCCACGCGTATAGGGGCTAAGACGGTCATAGGGGACGGGGTCATCATCGGGTATCCCGTCCAGAAGAAGGTACTGAGCCTTGAGAAGCCGACATTCGAGGCTTATGACGGCGTTAGCGAGGGCAGCACCATAGGAAGGGGATGCGTGATCAGGGCCGGAAGCATCGTGTACGAGGGCACCCAGATCGGGGACAACATTGAGACGGGCCACGGCGTCCTGATCAGGGAGGGAACGGTCATAGGGAACGGGACTAGGATCGGTACTTACACGGTGATAGACGGCAACGTGAAGATAGGCGGTAAGAACAACATACAGACGGGGGTCTACATACCGCCCGGGACGGTCATAGGATCCAACGTCTTCATGGGCCCCTACGTTACGGTGACGAACGACAGGTATCCGCCATCGCCCAAAGTCTCCGGCGTAACCATAGAGGACAACGCCGCGGTGGGGTCGAGGGCGGTCCTCATAGCAGGCATCCGGGTGGGCGAGGGGGCGATGATAGGCGCTGGGGCCATCGTCACCAAGGACGTCCAACCAAGAACCGTCGTGCTGGGCGTCCCGGCGAAGGTCATAATGAGCAGGGAAGAGTACAACAGGAAGCAGAGGGACTACCTGTCCCAACAATAACTCAAACGATTAATAGGTAGACAGGACAATTTATCCCGTGTGAGCGGCAATGCTGCCAATAAACAAGCCATTGCTCGGGGTTGAGGAGAAGGAGGGGGTTCTGAAGGTTATAGAGGGCGGCATCATGACGAACTCCTCCCCTGAGGGCGGGCCGAATGTCAGGGCCTTCGAGAGGGAGCTGGCGAGACACCTTAACGCGAGGCATGTTGTTGCGGTCAACTCAGGGACGGCTGCCCTCCACACGGCGCTCTTGGCATCGGGGATCAGGCTAGGGGACGAGGTGGTCATGCCATCCTTTACCTTTGCGGCCACCGCGGGTGCCGCCGTCTTAGCCGGGGCAAAGCCTGTCTTTGTGGACATCGACCTGAGTAGCTACAACATGATGCCAAGGGCCTTCAAGAAGGTGATAACCAAGAGGACAAAGGCAGTGATCCCCGTTGACCTGTACGGTCTTCCTGCCGAGATGGATGAGATTGGGGAGATTGCCGAGGAGCACGGGATCACGGTTATAGAGGACGCCTGCCAAGCCCTAGGAGCCTCCTACAGGGGAAGGATGGCGGGGACCTTGGGAGACATAGGCTGCCTCAGCTTCTACCCGACAAAGGTAATGACCACTGGGGAGGGGGGCGCGATAATAACGGACGACGATGCGCTGGCCGAGAAGCTGGGGAGGATAAGGACGCACGGCCAGGTGAAGGGCAACGACTCCGTGATCCTCGGCGGAAATTTCAGGATGCCGGAGATAGAGGCAGCCATAGGTAGGGCGCAGCTGAAGAAGCTTCCAGGCTTTCTCGCAGCGAGGGCTAGGAACGCAAATGCGCTGAAGGAAAAACTGGATGGGGCAGGGTTAGTGCTGCCAGAGGTACCAGAGTATTGCAGGCATAATTGGTATCTATTCACGGTTAGGTGCAAAACGGCAGCGGAGAGGGAGAGATTCATGTCGAGGCTCCTAGAGGGAGGGATAGGGGCAACTGTTTATTACCCGACACCGGTCCACAGAATCCCCCTCTATGCAGGCCTCGGCTACGGAACATTGAAGCTACCCGCGTCGGAGAGGGCGGCCCAGACAGTGCTATCTCTGCCTGTTAACCCCGCTGTAACAGAGAAAGACTTGGACAGGATGGCTGAGATAATAAAGAAGACTAAGAAGAACCCGTGAAGCGACTTGAAGATCCTTGTAGTTCTAGGCAGCGGCGGGCACACGGCCCAGATGCTAAAGCTTGTTGATCTGCTGGGGGAGAGGTTCGAGTACGTCTACCTTGTGGGCAAGGGGGACAAACTCTCAGCAGAGAAGATAGCCAGAAAGGGGGAGATCTGCGTCGTCCACAGGGCGAGAAATCATGGCGACAACGTCATAGTTACCTTCTTCAAGGCGATTAGGCTGTTTTGGGAGTCGCTCGGGGTCGTTAGGAGAACCAAGCCAGAGGTCATACTCAGCGCGGGTCCGGGGATGGCTGTGCCCATATCCATGATCGGCAAGATCTTTGGTAAGAAGGTTGTCTTTGTGGAGAGTTGGTCCAGGGTATACAAAGGTTCCACATCCGGGAAGATCATATACAGGTTCGCCGACCTGTTCTTCGTCCAGTGGCCCGAGATGAAGTCGGTATATTCAAGGGGCATCTATGCGGGGAGGTTGCAATGAAATGATCTTCGTTACGGTCGGTTCTGTAGCCCCCTTTGACGACCTGATAAGGGAGGTGGACAGGCTGGCAGAGAAGGGCGTCGTGGGCGACGTTGTGGTCCAGATCGCTAACGGCACCTATGTCCCTAAAAATGCGGAATGGTTCAGGTTCAAGATAGATTTGACCGAGTTCTACCGCCCTGCAGAGTTCATAATCACGCACAGCGGGGCGGGCACCCTCTTCGAGATCCTGAAGATGGGGAAGAAGGCGATATCCGTGCCGAACCCAAAGGTGGTCCACAATCCGGACATCATTATGAAGCTCAGCAAGGAGGGACACATACTGCTGTGCCCAGAGCTGAGCCAACTGGAGGAGAAGATTCTGCAGGTCAGGAGCTGGACGCCAAAGGGGTACAAGGAACGGCCCTGCACGATCCACGAGGAGATCGTCAAATATCTGCTAGGCCCTTCCAAGTAGTAGCTTTGAGAGTTTCTTGGACCTGGCCACTATGGACAGCATCGGCGGCATGCCCAACGGTTTGGGTATGATGCTCGCGTCGGATATGTAAAGGGACTCGAAATCTGTCTCGAAGGAACGGTCTACGAGTGGGGTGCAGGTGCCTCCTGGATGCGCCCCCCTTGGATAGGTCGAGACTATGGTCTCTGGATCAACCCCCACTCCGTTGAGGATCTCTGAGGCCTCCCTCCTGCCCCTCTCCACAAGCTCTAGATCCTTGTGGGAGAGCCCCTTGATGATCTTTTCAGGTCTCACCTCGCCGGTGGGCTCGTCCTCGATCTTAACCATTATTCCCAACAGGTCAGAAGGCTGAATCTTTATGCCCTTTTTAGCAAATTGAGGCACAAGGAAGCTGGAGTAGTGGGGCGAGAGCATGTATCCCCTCCTCTTCATGTATAGAGCCATGCCCAGCTCAGCGTTCAAACGGGCCCCCTTCTTGACCCCGCCGACCGTTACGAAGGTGTCCACAAAGAGCCCCTTACCTACAGACTCGAAGCCCGACCTCATGAGGATTCGAGGAGTTTCCACAGCCCCCGCCGCTAGGATCACACCCCTGCCATTGAAGGTTCTGCCATTGAAGGACTCCACGCCTACGGCCCTCCCTCCTTGGGTTATGACCCTCTTTACAGGCGTTTCAGTGTAGAGGGAGCAGCCATGCGATACCGCCTCCCTGACGTAGGCAGTGGCGTCCCACTTTGCGGCGGACGGACAGCCGAGGGGACAATGACCGCAGTGTTTGCACTTGCTGAAGTCTATTGCCTTTGGCATGACCTTCCAGTCCTTGGACGCGAGGAGCAACGACCTGGTGGCAGAGCCCATGTGGGACTCAGGAACCGGCCGCACAGCCATCTCCTTTTCCGCCTCAGCGTAGAACCGTTCAAGCGCGCCATCTATCTTGGCACGGACGGCGTTTCCCATAGACACCGTGGTGGTCCCGCCCAGGCAGACGGTCTGCCAGACCTCGACATCAGCGGGAAGAACTGTATAGGCGCTCGAGGCTCGCCCCTGGGGAACCTCCTTCCCACCCTCGAGAAGCAGGACGCTCCTGCCCGCGGCGGAGAGCTCCTTTGCCACGGTGGCTCCTCCTGCGCCGGAGCCCACGACTATGAAGTCGAACAAATTAATCATCACCGGCGATCCGCACGGCCTCGTCGGGATACTCTACGTAGGGTATGGCAGCCACGGCCCCTATGACCCCCCTGCTTCCTGTTATCCGGTAGACCTTCACGTTATTCTCCGTGGCTGCCTTCTCGGCATCCTCCACCGTTACCATACCAGACTTCGCCCTCCTCGCGAAGGACATCAGGCCGTCCTGGATCATTATGCCCGGCAGGTAAGCCATTCCGGTCTCCTTGGAGAAGGTCCTATCGGTCATCGCCTCCTTGAACTCCTTCACAATAGGATCCTTTAGCTCCGGCGGAACAGCGAAGGAGACGGAGATGGAGACACAGTTCTGGGTCTTGAAGGGGTTCTGAGGGTAGAGCTGGACTATGGCGTGCTCCAGGTAGTCCACGCCCTTGTGCCTCGAGATCTCGAAGGCTATCTCGTTGACGAGCGACCATGTGGCGCCCTCATCTGCCTTGTCGGTGTCGTCCACGCCGATTATTATCTTCTCCTTCCTCGGGAGGATTATCGTGGCCCTTCCAAGCTTCTTTCCGCCTCCCCATTCGAGGATCTCCACCCCCTCCACGCCCTCCGCCATGCCCCTGCTGAGCGCCGCCACGCCCGCACCCGCCAGCCCGGAGTAGGTGACCCTCACCTTTTCCCCATCCGAGATTACCGACTCGATAGATGCGGGCTTATAGCTGGGCTCGAGCCTGCTCGCAGTGCTCTCCTTTGAAAGCCTAAGCTTATAGAAGAGGCGCGACCCCTCCCGCTTGGACCAGAACACCGATCTGCTGTTCTTGGTGTAGTGGTATAGCGACCATGCAGACCCGCCCAGACACATCCCCCTGGCGTGGTCCTCTATCAGCTCGGCCACGCCAGCCTTCTCGTCCACCGCCACGACGACCCTTTTATGCGGCGAGATCCACTTCTTTGATGAGAGGAGCTGCCGGATGGCGTCTCTGTCATAGAATTCGGTCAAGGAAGGAAGGCCCCCGCTTGTTTAGTTTTGTGGCTTCTCATATTAATTATCATTCTTTGTCGAGGGTCCTCGGTCTTGACATCTCGACCCCCTCCTTCCTCGGGATGGGAATCTCCACGACAATGGGCTCGTCCACAACCCGCAGAGCATCTACCACGTCGGACGGAGAGTCCGCCTTGATGCCCATGACGCCGTAGGCCTCCGCCAGCTTGACGTAGTCTGGAGGCGCAGAGTAGTCCACGCCGTGCGATCTTCCGTACGTCCTCTCCTGAAGCTGCCTTATCAGACCTAGGGATCTGTTGTTGAAGACGCAGACCGCCACGTTTATTCCGTTCTCCTTCATGGTTGAGAGCTCCGGGGCGGTCATCTGGAAGCCCCCATCGCCCGTTACAACGATCACCTTGCTCCTGGGGGACGCCGCCTTGGCACCTATGGCAGCGGGCAGGGAGTAGCCCATGGCGGAGAGGTTTCCGGAGAAGAGGACGTGCCTGGGTCGCTTGACCTTTAACGCCTGCATCAGCCATATGGTGTGCTGTCCTATGTCCACCGAGAATATGGCATCGGAGAAGGACGACAGAGCCCTTGCGAATTCTGGCGCCTTGCCTTCCACTTCCTTAGCCACACCAGCGGGTCTAGCCACAGGGGTGGAAGCGCGCCTCATTGATTTGAGGCGGGGCAGAACAGCATCTATGAAGAGGGAGACGTCGCTTCTCACCTTTATCGAGGCCAGGACCGAGAAGTTCCCATCATCGACATCCACCTGGATCACCTTGCAGTTTATTGCGGTGTCAACCGTGAGGTTGGTAAGCCTACAGCCAAGGGCTATCAGCAGGTCACAGGAGGCCAGAGCGGCATTGGCAGCCTTGGTTCCCCTCCTGCCAGCCGGACCAAGGGCGAGCCGGCTATCCTCTGGGATTATTCCCCTCCCCATGTACGAGGTTGCGACGGGAGAGCGTATGGCCTCTGCTAGCTTCATTACGCCCTCAGAGGCGCCCGACTGGACCGCCCCCCACCCCGCCAAGATCAGCGGAACCCTTGAGGAGGAGACCGCGTCTATTACAAGATCGATCGTAGCAGGGTCTGGCTCGGGCTTTGATGGAACTGGGATGTAATCCTTAGCCCTTGAGGGTAACTTTTGGACGTCTCCAGGTACGCTGACGTGTGACGGGCCTGGACATCCCTCCACGGATGAAAGGAAGGCGGTAGCCAAGAGATCGTAGGCGGACGCAGGATCTGTAACCTGGGCGGTAAACTTCGTGATCGGCTTGAATATTGCCTGCAGATCCAGATCTTCTATCCAGCCCTTGCCCTGCTCGTAGGTCGGGACCTGCCCGGTTACGGCGATCACTGGAGAGTGGTCGCGGTAAGGCACGGCCATGCCGGCGGCTATGTTTACGGCGCCAGGACCTGCGGTGCCTATGCAAAAGCCAGGTTTTCCAGAGACCCTCGCGTATCCATCTGCGGCATAGACCGCAAACTGCTCATGCCTGACTAGGATGTGCCTTATCTTTGAGGTGGAGAGCGCATCATATAGCGGAAGGGACCACATCCCTGGCATACCGAAGGCCACCCCAATGCCGAACCTCTCGAGGGCCTTCACTACGACCTCGGATGTGTTCGGAGGGCCGCCGGTCGAGGATGCGGATTTTGGCAAAGTGGTCACACCGCCCTCTTTGCTTTGTAATACTCCACCAGACCGCCGCTCTTCAGTATCTCCTTGAGGAAGGGAGGGAGCGGCGATGATCTTAGGATGCCCTTCTTTGTTTTTACATTGCCGCTGTCGAGGTCTATCTCTATGACGTCCCCCTCGTCAACGGCCTTGCTTATGCCCTTGCACTCTACCAAAGGCAGCCCGTTGTTTATCGCATTCCGGAAGAATATCCTGGCGAAGGATTCTGCAACGACGGCGGAGACCCCCGCCCACTTTATGGCGAGCGCGGCCTGCTCCCTGCTGGATCCGCAGCCGAAGTTCCTGCCAGCGACGATTATGTTCCCTGTCTTAACCTTGGAGCTGAATGTCGGATCCAGCCCCTCGAGGAGGTGCTTCGGCCAGACCGTCTGATCAACCGACCGCAGGTACTTCGCGGGTATTATCACGTCGGTATCCACATCGTCCCCGAACTTCCATACACTTCCCTTTATCATTAAGAGAACCTCCTTGGGTCGGTGATCCTGCCCTCAACCGCGGAGGCAGCCACGGTCTGCGCCGATGCCAGGTAGACCGAGGACTTGACGCTACCCATCCTTCCGATGAAGTTCCTGTTCGACGTTGAGATGCATACCTCATTATCGCCAAGAACACCCATGTGGACCCCAAGGCACGGTCCGCAGCCCGTGACGCCTATTATGGCCCCGGCTTTCAAGAATATGTCCATTAGACCGTCCTTCTGAGCCTTCAGGTAGGTGGACTTGGACGCCGGGATCACTATGAAGCGCGTATCCCTGTGAACCTTCCTTCCCCTTACAATCTTTGCGGCCTCGAACAGATCCTCGTACCTTCCGTTGGTGCAGGAGCCCAAGAACGCTTGGTCGATGTGGGTGCCCTCAACCTCATAGACGGGTTTCACGTTCGCAACACTGCCGGGGCATGCGACCTTTGGTTCGAGGGACCCCGCGTCCACCCTTATCCTCTCCACTTTGGTATCGGTCCTGAAGGTCTTCCCCTCCCTCCCCAGAAACTCAAAGGTCTTCAAGTCGGCCTCTATGAACCCCGTCTTTGCCCCCATCTCCACCGCCATGTTGGACACGGTCATCCTAGAGGACTGGGACATATGTCTGACTGCCGCTCCGGAGAACTCGAGCGCCTTGTAGGTTGCGCCATCGGTTCCCACCATTCGCACTATCTCAAGTATGAGGTCCTTGGACGAGACCTTCCCGCTCAGCCTTCCTTTGCAGTCTATCCCAAGGGTCTCGGGAACCTTCAGCCAGATCCTTCCCGTTGCCAATATGTAGGCAAGGTCGGTGGCTCCGACCCCCGTTGAGAAGAGACCGAAGCATCCGAGCGTGCAGCTGTGCGAGTCCGCCCCTATAACTACCATGCCCGGTGAGACGTATCCCATCTCTGGTACGACTTGGTGGCAGATCCCCTCCCCTAAGTCGTGGAACTTTGGTATGCCCTGATCCCTTGCGAACTTCCTCACCTTTGCCTGGAGCGTTGCCGCCTGGTCGCTGTAGGGGGGCACCGAGTGGTCAAAAACTATACCCACCCTGTCTGGATCCTTGATCTTCTCAACGCCCATCCTCTTGAGTGCGTCGATGATCAACGGACCCGTTCCGTCGTGGAAGTATGAGAAGTCCACGGGGACCTCAACGAACTCCCCCACGCGGACCCTCCGACCGACAGCGTTGGCGATGATCTTCTCTACGGCAGTGCTGCCCAACATTGGAACCTCATCTTATTAACAAGGTGGGCGAATATTTTTAGTTGTCGTAGAGCATGATCCCTTTTCAATGTTATTGCCAGAAATCTGTTCTAGCGCTCAATCGCCAGTTATTTACTGAGCGCGCTGGCAAGGATTATCGGTAATAAGTAACTGGCCTTTGCCCTTGAGGTGTCGATATAAACCCTTGGAAGTGCCGCAGCATAGGCACCGAAGCTCTCCACGTTTGCCACAAGAACGAGGGATCTGAAGATAATGTTCCCGAGGATGCCATCTGGGGCTAAGAGCAGAGTGGCGTCGCCATCCACACCCCTCTCCAGCTCAATGCCGAAGTTCTCTGCGTCCATTCCCTTTTTCCTAAGGGTACGCGTCAGCAAAGCCGACGTGGAGAGCATTCTGTCAACCTTCTTGCTGCGTCCCTTATCCTCGATCCTGCCGCCCGAGAGAACCGCTATCTTATACGGAATGCCTAATTTTACAGCAAGCCACATGCAGTGCCTGGCTATTGTCAGCAGGTCCTCCAGTGAGTCTCCCTCCTCTATCCCCACGGGGGCTAGCATTACAAGCCTGCCACCAACATCGAGAATCGTCACGCGGCATAGGTTCTTACATTTGAACTCTGAGCGAAGTAGCGGGATGAGTATTCTGGAGCCGAGGTTCCCCCTGACGGCGACGTCCACAGCACCCTCCTTCAAGAGTTCCACGAAGGTCCTCTCCGGAGTTTTGTCTATTATGAGTGGTATCTCATTACCAACGATCCCACCGGGCGAGAGAACGTCGCTTATCTTTCCGTCGGAAATCAGCACGGGCTCTGCATAGCCCTCCCTCCTGGCAAAGAGGGCGGAGTTAATGACCATCTCTGCGGATGGCAGTTTTGAGTCGACCCCTATGGCCACCTTTGCTCTATTAGATGTTGCCAGGGAGTAGAGGTTGTTGCTCACCTTTGAGTCCTCTCAGAGAGCACCTTCTTTACGAAGTTGCAGAGACTACTGTTGTCTATAATGGGGGCATCTATTGGCAATGTTTTTAATCTCTTGATTATTTCGGCAAGTTCCTCATCGGTAACCTTGTAGCCGAGGGATTCGATCTTCAGCCTTACACCATCTGTTCCAGAGTGCCTGCCGAACACCAATGCCCTCTCCTGCCCAACCAGCTGTGGCTCATAGGATTCGTAGGTAAACGGGTTCTTCATTATGGCAGCAACGTGTATGCCTGACTCGTGCCTAAAGGCGTTTGTTCCTACTACCGCCTTGTTGATTGGTATTGGGACGCCGGAGAATCGGGACACCATTTCGGAGAGTTCCCTTAACGCCTTGATTCTGAACTTGAGATCCACCCCGTATAAAGCGTAGAGGGACATCACCACCTCCTCCAGAGAGGCATTCCCACACCTCTCCCCGAGACCGTTGACCGAGACCGAGATCGCATCGATGCCGGCCTCGTAGGCTGCAAGGGAGTTCGCCACGGCTAGACCGAAGTCATCGTGGCAGTGTACGGAGAGCTCCAGATCAAAGATCTTCCTTAGAGACTCTACCAAGTAATACATTCCTCTCGGCCTTATGCAGCCGGTGGTGTCCGCTATGCCCAGCCTGTCCGCCCCCCTCTCCTCGGCAGCGCTGTAGAGGGCGGTCAGAGAATCCATGGAGGTCCTTGTTGCGTCCTCGGCCGAGAGCTGCACGAAGAGCCCATGACTCTTGGCGTACGTGATGGACTCTGCCGCCATATTTACAGCGCTCATCAGATCCGTGTGGAGTTTATACTTTAGGTGCAGATCAGAAACCGCGAGGAATATTATAACACCATCAACGTCAGCCCTCAGCGCAGCGTCTATGTCCTTCTGCTTCGATCGACAGAGGCAGATAACGTCGGCGCTGAGGCGTTCAGATGCAACGGCCTTAACGGCCTCCTCATCAAAGGGAGAGATCACTGGGAAGCCTGCCTCAATGGTGTTCACCCCCAGCTCGTCAAGCTTCTTGGCGATCTGTACCTTCTGCTCTTTGGTGAACTTTACGCCTGGGGTCTGCTCACCGTCTCTGAGCGTAGTATCATAGATCTTGACCCTCCTACACTCCTGCTGGAGAAAGTTGTATGGGCTCGTGAAGTATCTCAAGTTAGATCCTTTCTGCAATTTTTGTTTAAGATTTAATGCTTGCCTAATTAAAGGTTATCTTTAACTTATAAAAGGGCAACGCTCGCAGATATCGAGTTTTGAGCGCTCATTTAATGGATGGCGTTCCAGCCCTCAGATAGCCGATAACGCCAAGACCGTAACATTATTAATACCGCCCCCCTCCCATCTCTTATTGGATAGGTGCCATTGCCATTGCTGGTTCTCGTGACTGGGGGGGCAGGGTTCATAGGTCCAAAACTAATAGGGCGCCTCGTGGAGAGGGGAGATCTCGTCAGGGTACTTGATGATCTCTCAACAGGTAGCCTTTCGAACATATCAGAACTGATCAAGACAGGGGCTGTGGAGTTCGTCAAGGGGGATGTCAGGGACGCAAGGGCGGTCAGCGAGGCGGCGAAGGGATGTAACCTGATCTATCACCTAGCAGCACAGTCGCTCGTGCCAGTTTCAACAGAGAGGCCAGACCTGGACATGGAGATCAATATAGAGGGAACTCTAAACGTTTTAAGAGCTGCCAAGGATTCTGGAAGTAAGGTCGTTTTTGCCTCATCGGCGGCTGTCTACGGGAGGGTGAACAAGACCCCGACGCCGGAGGACGAGTCCCTGGTGCCCTACTCCTTCTACGGGCTGTCAAAGATGGCGGCTGAGAACTACTGCAGGGTTTATAGCGAGTTGTTCGGGGTGCCAACCGTCACCCTGCGACTCTTCAACATCTATGGTCCCGGGACCAACAAGGGAGTAATGATAGACCTTTATAGAAGGCTGTTGAGGGACCCAGGGAGGCTTGAGGTGTTGGGGAGTGGCAATCAGTTAAAGGACTACCTGTACATAGACGACGCAGTCGAGGCTCTCCTGATGGCGCCTGAGAAGGCAGCATGCAAGGGCGAGGCCTACAACATCGGTTTGGGGGAGTCCTATACCGTGTTCCAGTTGGCGGAGATGATGCTCGGCATCCTTGGTCTGAGGGGTGTGGAGGTAACGGCGAGGGGTGGTGTTGCGTGGCTTGGCGACATGGAACTGACCCAGCCGGATGTCAGCAAGGCAGAGCGAGAACTTGGATGGAGGGCGAAGACGGGCATAAGGGAAGGGCTGCTCAGAACCTTAGAGTGGTTCGAGGAGAAGATCGGACCCATTGGCGGGGAGAGAAAACACTCGCGACAGTCTTGCTGCTAGATATTTGCTTGCCTGTTTTATCAGGATCTATATGATCTGCCCTTGAAGTCTTCTTGGGCGGACCTGTAGGACTCCATCGAACCTATGTCGCACCAGTAGCCCGAGAACTTGAATCCGTAGGCGCGCTCATGCTCTGTGAGCCACCCAATAAATCGTCCGATGGGATCAGGCGGATTGCCCTCCGCCAAGTATGCCTTAATTTTTGATAGGCTGCTCCATGGCAGAAGGTATATTCCCGTAGATGCCAAGAGGCTCCTCGGCTGAGCGGGCTTCTCCGTGAAACCCCTTATGCGGGACTGCTTGTCGAGCTCCACGCACGCATACTGTTTTGCAAGTTCCGGGCTGGCGACCTCGTAGAGTGCTATGACGGGCGACCTCATCTTCGTGTAAAAGTAGACCATCTTGGTTAGGTCGAGGGAGAATAGGTTGTCACCGGCGGCGATGAGGCAGTCATCGGGTGCAACATCCCCCAAAATCAGATCCAACGCCTTTACAGGACCAAGCTTCTCCTCCTCCTTAAGGGATGGTTCGGGGAATACCGCGATGTTGCGATGCCCCCTCTCGTTCACCCATTCGATAAACTTGCCCTCAAACCGCTTGTTGGTAGATATAATAATATCCTTGATCTCTTCGATGGCTTTAATTTTTGCAATTATGAAGTCAAGGATGTAGCCGTCGCCTATCGGCAATAGCGGTTTTGGTCGTTCAAGGGTTAGGGGCCACAGCCGCTTTGCGTAGCCACCAGCCAGTATTATAGCCCTCATTCTCGCCACTGCGAGTATTTAGGTATGGCATTCTATAAATAATTTTAAAGGCAGAGGTTTACCTCTATCAAAAAAAGACAGATTTGACAGGAGAGGCTGAAGAGATGGACGTTCCCCAGATCCTATACGTCTTGCTGATCGCGATTTCGCCAATTTTGGAGTGTAGGGGATCTATACCGTATGGGATCTTTGCAGGCATTGATGTGCCAACGGTCTTTCTGGTGTCGCTCCTTGGCAACATATTGCCTGTGCCCTTCCTGTTGATCTTTCTGAGCAAGATCGAAGGATGGATAATGAGGAGAAAAGACGAAAACCCCGTGAAGAGGGCATTTGTGAGGTATATTCTCAGTCTCTCAAAGAAGTCTAAGTCCCAGGTTGACAGGTACGGTTTCTGGGGCTTGGTGATATTTGTTGCGGTGCCCATCCTCGGTACAGGGGCGTGGACCAGCAGCGTCATAGCGTACCTTTTTGGCATGGAGATCAAGAGGGCATTTGCCGCAATTGTCCTTGGTGTACTGGGGGTAGCTGTAATAGTGACCGTGGCGGTCCTAGGTTTCGGGCTCATCCTATAGTGGACACTGCCTCGACCCAGAGACGCATCTTCTCTACCTGTAGTCTGAGAAACCGCCGGTAATTTTCGTCATCAAGTTTCGCGGCTCCAGTCTCCAGGAGGTGTGTAAGAGAGAGGTAAGCGTCGGAGTAGGAGGTGCCCTCAATGTCACCTTCCATCATTCGCCAGACCGTTTCGTTCATTATCATTCCATCCATCTCCTTCTTCAGGTCCTTGAAGATGCTCCTTGGTCTCTTGTCGTGGATGCCGACAGGTCTACCGAGGCATACTCTGTCGCCCAGATGGTCCGCCACCCTCTTCAGGAATATTCCCGACCATATGTCGTCGAACCGGTCTACGCCCATCGTGTTCATGTAGAGCTGGTAGAAGGCAGGAACCGCCTTTGGTATAAAGGCTGCATTCATGCTACAGACGGCAAAGTACGTCCCCTTGCCGAGGATCACCTTGTCTTGCTTTAGCTTGGTTCCCTTAATGTGACATCTGCCATCGAGACCGCCGTGGTACAGGACTGTCAGGGCGTCGAAGTCTGGGTTGCCTATCCAGTGCCCCATATTGAGTACGCATCTGCCACCTGTTTTGCTCCACTTGTAGTCCTCGACCCTGGTCTCGGGAGAGTACGGATGCCCCCTCGGGAAGAACCTGCCTTTCTCGTTCAGAGCAATGGCGTCCATGGTATTGTACCATCTTGACCCTGAAGAGACCGTCTCTCCAGTCTCGCCGAATAGGTTGAACCTGTGACCTTCGATTAGGCCTTTCATAAAAACATCATCATCAAGCTCGATAATGAAGTCTGCGCCCTCCTCATAGGCAACAAGGAAGCCGAAGCTCGTCTCTGCGTGCGCCCTTTCAGGAATTACCGATAGGAACTTCTCGTAGTTTTTACCAAACCTTTCCCTGAACCACTCCCTTCTCTCTCTGGGACCGTAGTATGCCCTATTTACGCTCTTAAGGATCCTTTCGTTCCGAGCCCTGATGGACTCGTCGCCCTCGTCTACGACTATAACCTTGGTCGAGGTGGTGCACAGTTCCTCAATCAGCCCCTTAAGGTTGGCGAGTTCATTGATCGTGGCTATGACGAGGAAGGGTTTCATAAAAGGAGGTAAATGGATGGAGGTTTAAAAACTATCCGATGAGGCGGACGAAGACGTCTCTCACGTTCTGAAGGTCCTTGAGGCGCACAAACTCGTCGACCCCGTGGAAGTGAGAGTCCTCGGCTATGGCGCCATAGCTGATGACCGGGATATTTTTGTCGGCGAGGAACTTCCCGTCGTCCCCTCCCAAGGAGGCGGCGATGGGCAGAGGGGAGCCGAAGACGGAGGCGGTTGCGTCTGCAAAACGCCTGACGAAGGGCTCTGAGGGGTTTGTGAGGTACCCCGCACTAAAATTGCCGAAGGAGAGTTTTGCGTCTATCTTGAGCTTCTCCTTCGTCTTGTCGAAGAAGGCGAGCAACTCGAAGCGCGCCTCGTCAGGGTCCTCGTCGGGAAGCAGGCGCATATCAAACCTTGTCCAAGCCTCCCCTGGGATGATGTTCTCCTTCTCTCCACCTCCCATCATGGTAAAGGAAATCCTCCCCCAGACCTTCTTCTTGGGAGAGTCGGGCGGGGCGTCCACCACGGATAGTTTACGTTCCCGCATCCTCGCGAACTCATCAAAGGCAGTGATGAGTCTGGACAGTTTGGGTATAGGGTTGTCTGCTCTGTGCAGATAACCTGCGTGCCCCTGTTTGCCGAATACCCTGATCTCGCCGAAGAAGACCCCGCTGGCGCCGATGGAGATGAAGTTTGGCATGGAATCCACCACGACCCCAAAGTTGAACCTTAAGCCCACCTCGCCCATGATGTAGCCTATCCCCCATCCGCCCCCGATCTCCTCCTCCGGCGATGCGATCAACTTGACGTTGAACCTTGCGGTATCCCTGACGAGGTTGATGGCGCCGAGGCAGGCAGCTATGGCGCTCTTGTCGTCGGCGGCGCCCCTGCCATATGCCCTATCGCCCTCAACGGTAAGCTTGAATGGATCCTTGGTCCAGTTGCCCCCTAGGGGAACCACGTCATAGTGGGTGATAAGCCCTATTGTCTCTTCTGCTCCCACATCCAACGTTCCTATGACGTTGGGTCTTGGTTTTCCATCCCCTACCTTATCCACGGGATCGAAGATCTCCACCTTCAAGTCGAGTTCGCGCATTCTATTTGACAGTAGAGAGGCACACTCAGAGTACCCCGTCTTCTTGGTGACATCGGTGTCTATCGTGACCAATTCCTTGAGAATGGAGAGCTCATAATCGATTCCTGTCATTCGCAACACCAGATAAGATTCTGCCGCCAGTGGATTTAAGGGTTTTATGGAAGGAGCAGGTTGGGAAATAACGTCAGAAGCCACGCAGGAACGGCAAAGAGGGCCCACACGAGCTTTGACCAGTTGAATATCTTTGACCCATCGAACGGTGGGACGGGTATGAGGTTGAATGCCGCCAACCAGAGGTTTATCCGGATGCCGATTATCGCCAAAACCGCGAACAGACCGCCGGCATATGATAGGACGTAGAACGCCGCAACCAGCAGGAGGTTCATGGAGGGACCGGCGAGGGAGATTATTCCAAAGACCTTCTTGAGAGCATCGGCGTCAAACAACACGGATGTGACCATGGGAGAGATGTAAACTGCCCCCAGTGCTGCGAATATGAACTGCCCCTGTGTAAGAATCGCTACTGCTAGGGCCAGGACGATGCCCCACCACCAGACCTGGTAGTGGGCGTAACAGCCATGCCTCCTAGCAATAGCTCTGTGGGCCAGTTCGTGGAGGATAAATCCGAGCCCAGCAGAGGCGGCGGATAACAGAAATGCAAGGATGAAGAGGGCGGGGTAGTTAATGAGGTAGGATATGGAGAAGCAGAGGCTGATGACGATCCAAGAGATCAGTAAACCATAGAGTTCTGGCAGTTTCAATCATCGCACCTAGATGAGGAAAGACTTGGGCTTTTATAAATTTGAGGGTTGTGTTGTTGATTTGGGGCGGAGGATTCGATCTGCCTCCTCAACGAGTTCCTTCAGGTTCTGATATCGCACGTTAGCCAGAGCCTCCTCCTTGGTCATCCAAGTGTAGCCGTCATGCTCCTCCGACACCCTGATCTCCCCTGACTTGAACTCGGCGAGGAAGTAAACGACCTCCTTCCTCACGAGTGATTTCTCCCATCGGTAGAAGTAGCGCGAAGTCTTTTTGAAGACAGGGATTATCGCCGCGTTGGTAATGCCGGTCTCCTCTTTCAGCTCCCTCAGCCCAGAGGCAAGATCGTCCTCGCCCGGCTGTTGGAGGCCCTTAGGCACATCGAACCTGCCCCTGTTCTTAAGAAAGAGATAACGCACCGTGCCGTCCCTCTTGAAGATTAGAAAACCGGCAGACTTTTCTGTTCTGAATGAGGACAAAGGTCTTCCCCGATTTTATACGACTATGTGTAGTTATAGATAATTAACAATTTTTATAACTTTTTAATGTGATAACAATAATTTAGCGTGAACCCTGACTGAAGGTTTATCTGACACGTTCTCCCGTGTTGCCAGACTTTGGAGAGTATAGCTATAAGTCAGTAAGCTTGGATGAGGCAAGGAAGATGGTCTCCCCGGTAAGTTCATTTCGGCAATGAGAATTATTCCCGCTTCAGCTTCACCCTAGCAAGAGGTGTGCTGTCCTCAATATTGAAAACGATCCTCACTATTGAGATAATTGTGTTTATATTCTGTTCTTTGCCGGCAGAGAAAGCAACATTGTAATAGAAACTCAACCCATGTCTAAAATGTAGTGCGGGGGGAGGGATTTGAACCCTCGAAGGCCTACGCCAAAGGATAACCCATCTTCAGATCTTGAGTCCTTCCCCTTTAACCTGGCTAGGGAACCCCCGCTCACATAAAGAGGGGGAGCTGACGTATTTAACTTTTAACGGCCAAACATGCCAGGGAATAGGTAGGAAAACAGGAAGAATATGACCACCAGCCCGCCCATGGCAGCGATGAACATGAAGTTCATGGTCTGCTGCCGTTTGTAGCGCTTCGCCTCGCCTTCATACTTCTTTGCACATTCCTCAGAGCAGGTCTTCTCGCCCTCGGGTATGGCCTCACCACAGATCAGACAGTGGGAGTGCGGTCCCCATTTGTCTTCGTCTCTTCTCTTTGACATGACTGACACCATTATGGCACAATCGTTGTGCCTACCCTTTCACCCTTGATTGCCCTTAAAATATTCTTCGGCTCCCTGCCATCTATCACCTTGGTCGTTATCTTGGAGCGCTGGATGATCTTTAGGGCAACCGGATCCAGGAGATCGTACTCACCGGCCCTTGCTCCCAGCCTGTCGAGGAGCTTTGTCAGCTCTGCTACACTTATCTTCTCGTACCTCTTTGCCGAGGGGTCCTTCTTGGGGTCTTTGCTATACACCCCGTCCACCGTGGTGGTATTGATGAAGAGTTTTGACCTGGAGCGCTCGGCGAGGATGCAGGAGACCGCGTTTGTGGATTGACCAGGCTGTAGTCCGCCCATCACCACAACCTTTCCGGTCGAGAGGGCTCTGTCCAGCTCATCGAAGTTTTTGGGTACGAACTGGCAGGCGTCCTCACCCATGGCACTTACGAGGATCCTGGCGTTGAGGATCGCTATGGTTATCCCGATCTGGTCGCAGGTCGACTCGTCAGCCCCCTGCTGCCTTGCCAGACGGATGTAGTAACGGGCTGGCTCGCCCCCACCGACCACAACGAAGGGGCTGTGCCCGAGGGCCTTGACTTTTTTTATGGCAGCGACGTATCCCTTGAGGTCGGGCGTCGCCCCCAAAGTAGGAAAGAGGATGTGCCCGCTCAGCTTAATGGTGACTTTCATGGCATCCACCGCAGAAACTTAATAGTGCAAGTTATATAAAGGTTGAATGTTTCTCGATAACGCCGAGGTCGCTGCAATTGTCGGAGACAAAGAGGAGTTCGCTCGAGCTGTACAGGCTCAGGAGGCTGGTGGAGGAGCTCGAGTCTAAGGAGGGGAGGGCAACAGAACTCGTATCGCTCTACGTCCCTCCGGGCAGGCAGATCTCCGACGCCGCTAACAACCTCAGGGAGGAGTACGGCACAGCGGCCAACATAAAGTCAAAGTCAACACGGAAGAACGTCCAAGACGCCATAGAGAGCATTCTCCAGAGGCTCAAGCTCTTCCGGATGCCGCCAGAGAATGGGCTCGTTATATTCAGCGGCGCGATACCGCGGGGCGGACCCGGGACGGAGAAGATGGAGACGTACGTCATCGAGCCGCCGGAGCCCATCAGCATATACTACTACAGGTGCGACTCCAAGTTCTACCTAGATCCAATAAAGGACATCCTCGCCGAGAAGGACATCTACGGTCTGATAGTTATGGACAGGAGCGACGCGACCTTTGCGCTGCTGAGGGGGCGCAGGGTGGAGGTTGCGGAGACGATAACGTCGGGTGTCCCGAGCAAGCACGACGCAGGAGGACAGTCGGCAAGGAGGTTCCAGAGGCTGATCGAGATCGCGGCCGCCGAGTTCAACAAGAGGGTGGCGGCCCATGCCGAGAAGATCTTCCTGCCCATAGAGAACCTGAAGGGAATAATCATCGGTGGACCCGGCCCTACCAAGAGCGACTTCTACGGAGGGCAGTACCTGCACTACCAGCTCCAGAAGAAGGTCTTGAGCGTGGAGGACCTCGGGTACACGGAGGAGCCAGGAGTATACGAGCTTCTTGAGAAGTCGAAGGAGGCGCTGAAGAACGTTGAGTACGTGAAGGAGAAGAAGTTCGTTCAAAGCTTTTTGCTTCTCTTGGCCAAGAGCCCCAATCAGGTGACATATGGCGAGAAGGAGGTAAGGGAGAAGCTTGAGAAGGGGATCGTCAGGATGCTACTCCTCTCGGGAGGCATCGAAACATATAGGGTCGGTTACAGGTGCCAAGTCTGCGGCAACTTGAGGCAGGAAACGCTGAAAAAGGAGGCGCTACTGGCAAAGGGAGGAAGGGAGAGCTGCGACAAGTGTGGCGGGATGATGGAGGAGTTGGAGATCAAGAGCATAGTGGACGAGCTTGCGACTATGGCGGAGAACACAAACGCCAGGGTTGAGGTAGTATCAACCGAGACGGATGAGGGCAAGATGCTCCTCGGATCATTCGGCGGGATCGTCGCGATACTGAGGTACGCGTCTCAGGAGTAGTTCATTTTTTTAGATTTCTCTGTTGCGGCGACGACCGCATCTATTACAGTCTGAGAGAAGCCCTTGGACTCCATGACCTTTAGGGCCTCCTCAGTGGTTCCGCCGGGAGAGGCGACAGTCTTGATGAGTTGGTCAAGTGAATCGCTTGAACGGAGGGCAAGGGTCCCCGCACCCCTACAGGTTTGCGAGACCAGCGATCGGATCAGATCGTCGGAAAGGCCGGACCTCTTGCCGGCATCTTCGAGGGCCTTCATCATAAGGAGGAAGTAGGCGGGCCCGCTACCGCTGATGCCGGTCACAGCGTCTATCAGCGATTCGTTGTCAAGCCTGTGGGCTACTCCGATGCCTTCCAGGAGCGATGTTGTGAACTTGATGTCAGATGCTCGGGCCCAGCGGTTTAGCACAAAGACCGAGGCGGCCTCATTTACCGATGCGGCGATGTTTAGCATCATTCGCACGATCCTCGAGCCCTCGCCGAGCCTGGACTCCATCGTGGCAATTTTTATCCCTGCGGCGATGGAGATGAAGAGCGCCTTTCCTGCCGGGACCAACGCCTTGAGTTCGTCCAGCAACTTTGGCATATCCTTGGGTTTCACGGCCAGTAAAATGATGTCTGAGCCTGCTATCCCAGCCAAGCTGTCGACTGTAAGAAGACCATCTCTCTTCGCGAGTTTGATCCTTGCGCCGTCTAGGTCATAGACCTTCGTGCTTTTTACGGACAATAAGCCAGAGTTCAAGGCCCCCTTAACAAGGGAGGAGCCCATCTTGCCATAACCCACAACACCAAAACTTATCTTCTTCACGTGCCTAACCTCCCTTTCCAGTCCCCAGTCGCCTTTTTATGGAGAAAGGGCTTGGAACCCTTTCCGACGTAGTCCGACACCTTCTGGCCTGAGCCCAGCAGTACGTACTTTGTAGTGACGAGACCCTCCAGCCCCACGGGGCCCCTGGCATGCACCTTATTTGTGCTTATACCAACCTCAGCACCCAACCCGTACCGATATCCGTCGCTGAAACGGGTTGAGGCGTTGTGGATGACGGTGGAGGAGTCCACCATGTTCAGGAACCTCTTGACCGATGCCCTGTCCTCGGAGATGATGGAGTCGGTATGCTTGGAACTGTGGCAGTTTATGTGCTCGATGGCCTCGTCCACGCCGCCGACGACCTTTACCGGAAGCACCAGTTCTAGGTACTCGGTGGACCAGTCCTTCTCTCCTGCCCTCTCCGCGGGGATGCCGTGTGACCTCAGGATCTTCATGGTCTTGTCGCAACCCTTTATTCTGACCCCGCTATCCACGAGCCTCTTGGTGATCTGTGGTAGTAGTTCTGGGGCAACTCTCTCGTCGATGAGCAGGATCTTCATGGAGTTGCAGGCGGCAGGGTACTGGACCCTGGCGTCATGGCACATCTCCACCGCCTTCTTTGGGTCGGCAGCTCTGTCGACGTATATGTGGCACATGCCGGAGGAGTGGCCCAGCACTGGGATCTCCGTGTTCTCCTGTATGTACCTGACGAACTCGTTGCTTCCTCGCGGTATTATGAGATCGACTAGCCCCTCCATCTTCAGTAGCTCGCTGACTGCGGACCGACCCTCCACCAGATGCATGCAACCAATGGGCAGGCCATCGGCAACGAACGCCTCGCTCATGACCTGGTAGATCGCCCTGTTGGATTCCTGCGCCTCAGAGCCACCCTTGAGCAGGACGGAGTTTCCGGATTTGATGCATAAGGAGGCTATCTGTGGGAGAGCGTCTGGCCTGCTCTCGAAGATCGAGACGATCACGCCGAAGGGTACGGTTACCTTGAATAGTTCCAGCCCCGCATCCAGCTTCATCGCGTAGAGCGTCCTCCCCGCTGGATCGTCGAGATCAGCGACGCCGTCGACCATCTTTGATATCTCAAGAAGCTTCGTCTTGTCGAGCTTCAGGCGGTCCAGAAGGGGTTTGGAGAGCTTCCCCTCCTCAAGAAGAGTTTTCCCAGCCGCCATATCCTTTTTGTTGGCATCGAGTATTTCCTCTTGATGTCCCAAGATAGCCTTGGCTGCGGATCTCAGAGCCCTGTCCTTCACCTCACGGGGGAGCTGCGCGAGCTGGAGGCTGGCCCTTCTTGCTTCGGATACCTTTTCCGCCAACTCTTTACTGCTCATGGGGATCCCTCGGGATGAATATGGTGCCGACCCTTTCACCAGCGATTATTCGCTCAAGTACATTCTCACCTGCGCCATTTGCGACAACCATCGGGATGCTGGCGTCCGTCGCGAGCTTGGCAGCCTTCAGCTTGGCCCTCATACCCCCAAACCCACCATGACCTCCAGAGGTTAGCCTCTCGATCTCTGGCGTTATCGTCTCCACGCAGGATATCAGCCTTGAGCTGGTGCTCTTCGGATCTCCCGTATACAGGCCGTTCACGTCGGAGAGCAGGATGAGGAGGTCTGCCTGCATGTACTTGGCTACGAGGGCGGAGAGGGTGTCGTTGTCCCCAAACTTTATCTCGTCAACGGCTATGGTATCGTTCTCGTTTATGACTGGGATGACGCCCAGCGAGAGCAGGATGTTGAACGTGTTGAGCAGGTTCCTGAGACGCCTCTTGTTCCTGAAGTCGTCCCACGTCAGCAGTATCTGAGCGACGTTGTAACCCTTACCTGCCATGGTGTCTCGGTACGCCTCCATGAGCACCACCTGCCCTATCGCAGCGAGCGCCTGGAGACCGGGGATCTCGCCGTTCTTGATGCGGTCGCGCATAATGGCCCTGCCCCCCCTTATGGCACCGGAAGAGACGAGCACGACATCAATTCCACGCCTCTTCAGGTTTGCCAGTTCATCGCACAGTAGCCCTATCTTTCCGAGGTCTAGAGCGCCGGATGCGTTGGAGAGTGATGAGCCCCCGATCTTGACGACGACCAGCTTTGCGGACTTTAGATCCCTCCTACACCTCTGCTCTTTACGGGAAGCGCCCTCATCGACGACCATAGAACCACGCTCTGTTAAACAAGATGCATGTTGATATTTAAGATTTTGAGTGGCGCAAGGGAAAAAGAGAGGTTTTATGACTTCAGCAGCTTTCGGATCTCCCTGAGTTCTTCAAGCATCTGCTGACCTATGCTGTCTGAGCCCGAGCCCGGCGCGGCGAAGAGTGGTCTTCCCCTGACGACGCCCAGTATCTCCTCTCTCAGCGCCAAGAAGTTGGGGACGTGCATTATGGTCGCCTCCGACCTCCTCATCCCTGGTCTGCCGCCCCCGCCAGCCTGCCCCGTGTAGCCCGCGGTGTATATGTCCACCGTGCCGATGCCCAGACGCCGCGATATCGGACCCTGGATCGTGTCCACGCTCATCACCCTAGAGTAGGGGATGGCGTGACGCATCTTCCACCAGACCCCCCTCTCGACCCTTACCTCGTTCTCGCCAAAGACGTACTTGATTGAGGAGTAGTACTTCGGGATCCAGTAGCCGACGAAGAGCATCATCACCACGAGCGGCAAGATGTAGACTAACGCCAGCACCGACGCAGCCAGATGTTCTCCTATGAGGTAGAGGTACGCCGTGAGCGCCAAACCAAACACGAAGAGAGGGATGACGATGAGCGAGAGGTACGTAAAGAAGAGCGGCTTCATCCTCGGATCTGGATGGAATTCTTGCCCAATCTTCATATTTTGCCCCCCAGTATAGTCTTCATTCATGCCTATTAACTATTAATCGTTGCGCTTCAGAGAATAAGTAAAAGCCTTCTGTCAGATACTCGCAGAAAGGTTAATATATTGCTCGTATTATCTTGGTTAATTCTTCAATGGAACGGCCCTTCGATTAAGGTGCATCGCCTCGATTAGGCTCGTAGGTCTCCTCACCTTATAAAAGTCTAATTGAAGTTCACCTGAAGGGACGTCAACCATTGAAGGCCTACGTTTTCCTTACTGTTAGGAGAGAAATTAGTCACTCGATTATAGCTTAAACTCCGGGCTGTTGTTATATAGTTCCAAATAAACCCTCATGAATAAATTTAGGAACTCCCTGGCGGCGGGCATCGTTGCATATAGGGTCCGGTCTTCCTCGGCGGTCTTTAAGAGGTAGCCCTTGGACTCCAAGAAGCCGATGTACTTTTGAACCGTCTTGGAGTTGAGGTCGCAACGCTGGATTATCTGGGTTATGGACCTAGGCGTCTTGCAGAAGGAGAGTATCTCCCAGTAGATCTCGTACTGAGTTCTGTTGCCCTCCACCTCAACCCACTCCCACTAACGTTGATAGTTCCTTCTCGGCGCTGTCGCTGCCTTGCAATCGGGCATCCCAGGCGGCGGCGTATCTCTGAAAAGAGGAGGGGAGGTAGAGGCCCACCGCCCCTACGGCCAGGCTTATCAAGATCCCGGCGACCGACTGTAACATGTCCGCGCCACCCGTATAGAGACCTACGACCAAGGAAATTGCCAAGACCACACCGTTCGCTATGAAGCAGGCGCCGGCAAGCTTGCTCAGCAAGATCATCCTATTGATGGTCGGCCTCTCCTGGCGGTACATGGACATCAGCCGCACTATCAAGCCCGTGAGCTTCTCGCTGTCAGGACTGGGACCGAGCTTCTTGCTCTCGTCTCTTATGTCGTCCAGACCGCTGAAGATCTCGGTGCTGGACAGGAGCCACTTTATGGAGAAGGCAGCGGCTACAAACCCGAGAAATACAGATATCGCGTTCGTGTAGAAGCCGGGCTTCAGCTGCACCAGCGGTGTGATGTTCATGACCGTGAAGAAGACTGAAAGTGCTATCGCTATCGCGCCGAACACCAGACTTATCACGGAGAGGGCGGTGAAGCTCCTCAACTCCCTCTTGAATTTTTCCGATGCGTTTATTTCCATTTGTATCACCGCCCCCTGCTAGATTGACTATATAATTAGAGCTTTATGAAATATTGTTACATACTTTTGTTATGTCTTCTTGGATATTTTAACAATAATACTCGACTTTGGGGGCTTAGGGATACAAGAAAGGGGATGGTGGACCGGGCGGGACTTGAACCCACGGCCTCCCGCGTGCGAGGCGGGCGATCTGCGACTGATCTACCGGCCCTCGTCAGATGGAATGGCTATGCCCAGTAATTTAAACTTTCTTTAGGGCAAAAAGAATAAATCCGTAGTGGATTATCTCTTGATGGTGAGGGCTCGTAGCTCAGTTTGGTATGAGCACTCGACTGATAATCGAGTGGTCGAGGGTTCAAATCCCTCCGGGCCCACTTATTTTAATTCCCTCTTCTTGATATTAAAGAAGGCAGAATAGCGAGTGAAGTATTATGCTGGGGGATGAAGGTGGAAGGAAGATCCTTTGTTGTACACGAGCATCATGCCAGGAGGCTCCACTATGATTTCCGGCTGGAGAAGGGAGGGGTCCTCAAGAGCTGGGCTGTCCCGAAAGGTCTCCCAGAAGAGCCCGGCGAGAAGAGGCTTGCCATCGAGGTCGAGGACCATTCATTAAAATACAGGGAGTTTGAGGGGACAATACCAGAGGGGCAGTACGGAGCAGGGACCGTGAGGATATGGGACAAGGGCTCCTATGAGCCGCTGGTCTGGAGCAAGGACACGATAGAGTTCGTTCTAAGTGGCGATAGACTCCATGGTAGGTACGTGCTTACCAGATTCAAGAAGGCGGGAGAGAGGCAGTGGCTCCTTCTGAAGGCAAAGGACAAGCCCATCTGATCTGAAATGAGGTTACCGCCGCAGATAGCGGGCTATCCCGAGCGAGACTGCCCCTGCTACGAGGGCTATTGTCGACAGTACGAGGGTGCCAGTAGCCACCATCATCAGGAGTTGCGACGAGGCGAACTCGCTCACTAGGATCAGGACGAGGCTCGCCGCCCACGGCACGACCAAGAACGTGATCTTCCTGACCGGCGGAACAGAGCCGCGGCGCCTGCAGAACGTGGTGAGAACCAGCACGGTTGCGGGCATGAAGTAGACGAGCCCTATCAGCGAGGAGGCGACTATGCCAGCAACCGCTATGCCCAGTTCGCTATTGAAGGAGAAGAGTGAGAACGTAGCCACGGCCAGCTCAAGGATGTTCAGAAGGGGCTGGAGGATGACGCGCATTACGGCCCTGATGGAAGGATCTGGTGCGATCGAGGCAGCAACAGGAGGACTCCAAGAGTAGTACCACGCGTTGAAGACCATCATGAAGCTGCTACCAGCAAATGTCTTTAGCGCAAGGTTGTCCCTGAACTCTCTCAGGAACTGGACCTGGGGTGCAAGTTCTGAGCCATAGGTCGATGTGGCGATTATACAGCGGGAACCTTGTTGGGATGATGACAGGCTTATGGTAAATGACCAGGTCGCCACCGCAGTATTGCCAGATGTGTCCGCCACGGAGAGGAAAACGGTGTGCGATCCCTCGGAGAGGAGGGCAGTGTACTCTACCCCATTCGGCGATTTGGTGGGGGTCACGGTCGCTCCGTCTATCTTCATAGTTACGGAGTTTACGTCAATCCCCACATTGTCCGAGTAGGAGGCGCTAACCGACACGGAGTTGGTCTGCAGGAGGCTGTCCTTTGCAGGTGAGATTATGGTTATGGTGGGCGGCGTGGTATCAGCTGTTACGGTGGATACGGATATCGCAATCGACTGCAACAGAGAGCCGCCGCTCCAGATCTCCACACGGTAAATGCCAAGCGTCATGTACCGCCCGGGGTTATAGTCGCCAAACCCGGTCGTGCCGTGCCGCCCAGGTACGTTGTATGACCTCTCGATCAGTCTATTCCCGTAGGAATCCACCAAGCGGACGGTTACGAGTGGTTGATCGTCGCTCTCGGCGTTATTCCGTACCATGACGTATATCCCGTCCGAGGGAAGGAAGGCGGTCGCCGGTTGACCGAACTGCTCCTTCGAGACCCAGCTCTCTATTACCGTGGGCACGGTTACGTTTCCTGCGGTGTAGGACCTTATCTTCGCCGTCCACCGCTGCTCAAAGACAGCGGCGCTGACGCCCGTGCCCTTCTCTATGGAGGAGACCATGTTATCGCTCCCGTTGTAGTAGGTTAGAACCGAGCGAAGCTTATCAAAGCCGAACTCCCCCGCTATGAAGCTGACCAGCGAGATGTACTCTGGGCCGTTAATTCCGTGTTCCGTAGTCGCGTTCCTTACTCCATTACTCTCAAGTGTCGCCAGCGGTATGAAAGTACCATTCTCTAAAGCGGCCTTCACCTCATCATCCCAGACGTAACTGATGGTTGAACCGCTGATGGATTGCGCCGCCAAGGCTTCATTAAGCCAATTATTCTTAACAAGGGCGGTTGGATAAAGCTGCCAATATGCTGCGTGACCGATCTCGTGAAGAAGGCCGATAGCATAATCTTCCGGAAAGAACTGGGTGGGCTTATAGATCTGAACCTTTCCATCAACACACTGCCCCGCCGCAACCTTGTCATCAAAATTTGGCGGCGTCGAGCCCCCCGAGGTGGTCTGGAACTCCTCAACGGTTTCGCAAAGGTAAACCTTTATTTTTTCTGAGAGGTTGCCAAATATCACCTCTAATCCGGAGAAGCCGCCTTCTGCGATGTTGCTGTATTGATCAACGAAGTCTTGAGATGTTGTGTTGAAATAAAAGATGAAGTGTGCCGTCTCCTTTTTGTTTGGCAGTATCAGATCAGCAGGCGAAACAGAGGCTATGGAGAAGGTTGACAGCCCCGGCGATTCCGCGGAGAAGTAGGCGTACGCGCCGTCTTCACCGATTTTCTTGGTGGAAAGTAAGACCCAATCGTTTGAGACGTACCTCTCTAAGGTGATGGATGCGTTGTTCGTGCTGTGTTCGTTTACCCATGCCCTAGCAACCTTGAACGTTATCATGGCGGGGCCAACACCTTCACTCGCCGTCATCTCGATGTACCGGTAAACCTCGCCGGTAGCGGTTGCCGGCATCTCATCAGGCGTCACCTCTTGGACCAAGACCGTTACATTCGCGGCTGTTTGTGTTGAACTCACGTTCAGCGACGTTATTGCGGTCTTTTGCAGGTCTGCTCTCGTCCAACTACCTGGAACTATGGTTCCCAACAACACCTTTTCAGGACCGACGCCAGCCTTCGTCTCCGACGCATACGCGACCAGCAACGCAAGGAAGGGCTCCTCTGGCTTCAAACTCTCGGCAAGCCCGGTGTCCACCCCTTCGCCGTTTATTCTTGAGACGACCGCATCGGTGGAGTTTACACGGAGAGCCGCCCTCTCCGCCGTGACCCACAGCTCACTCTCAAGGTCTGTGTAGGTTATTCCGAAGGCCCTCTCCGCGGCCATGCTGAGCGGCACGCTTCTGTTGTACTCAGTGAGCAACCTCTGCAGGCCATTATCGTACCTAGCCACTATGTAGAAGTGGAAGGTTATGCCCTCCCCCTGAAACAGTAGCTGCTCGGAGGAGTTGAGTGAGCCGTAGTCCATCTTCGCCAGCTGGGTTAACGCTATGACGGACGGCGAACCGCCTATCAGCGAGGTCTGAAGTTGCCTTATGGGCTCATGGTCGCCGAAGGGGGAGTAGCTTTCTGGAGCCCACATGCTGTCGAGCCATGCCATCTCGGAGAGGGGCATCCCCTCATTGAACCACTGCTCCCAGTTCTTGTACACGTTGGGGTAAACTTGGCGCAGGAGGGCGTGCCCCAGCTCGTGGATGGGGGCTGCCACATCATACATCTGCGTTTGCGTTCTGTCTGGGATGGGCCTGAGCCAGTTTATCTCGTCGCCAGCCTCCACCGCCACCCCGCCTGCGCTTGTGAACTCGTCGTAGACCGCGCTGGGGTTGCCCCCGAGTATGGCGTACTCGGTACTGTTGTAGGTCATGAACATCTTGATCTTGAGCTTCTCCTCGCCTCCATAGATCTTTGTGACGGCATCGTAGGCCTTCTCGGAGTCCAACAGGAGGAGAGCAGCCATCTTAGCATCCTGCTGGTGGAAGTAGATCGTGAAGTGCTGGCTCTCCTTCTTCATCTCCAAGAGTGTTGCCGTCTCTCCCTCTGGGGCCTGACCGTGCCAATATTGGGGCGTAGGCCGTGCCTTCTCTGTGTTTGCGAGGCTTCTGTACGCCTTGTCGCCCAACGTCGACCAGTCAAAGAGGTAGTCACCGCTCTTCTCCAGAATGGGCAGCGTCTCATTACCGTATACGTAGGCCTCGAAGAATGCCGTGTAGTTATTTCCGGACACGGTATTTACCGCATTGAGGACGTCCTCGATCTTGTAGCCTATGCCCTTCGCCGCGTAGTTCTCGTAGATGTACTTCACGAGATCCCTTATGTCTTTGGTACCGTGGGTCACCTCTACCATCGAGAGGTTGAGCATCTGCAACACCAAGAACCCCTTCATGTAGGGCAATGGGAAGTAGTACTGCACGTCGCCTGTCTCCCTGTTCTTCGCCGGGTAGTCCACCAGTGGTATGTTGTAGTTGGTTCCTACGTACTGTTCGTACACCACGTACCAGTTCTTCCAGGTGAGGTTATTGTACTTGAAGCCCCAGGCGGTCGCGACTTCCGAAGCCCCCCCTATCGCCTCATAGACTGGATAGAGCAGGAAGGGGCTCGCCGCCTCGCCGAACCACCACGCCCTGTCCTGGTCGAGCTGGCTGTCGTAGCGCACCGATCTCAAGAACCAGTAGTGCCAGAGCATCCCCTCGAACATCCCCCAGTCACCGCCGGCGCGGTTCACGGCCAGCCTCGGCGTCCCGCTCATGTAGTCCATGGGCAGAGGGAGGTCTGCTAGCACCACATTGAGCTCCTCTTGGGGAAGTTTCCCGATGTGCTGGTGGAAGTAGTCCAAGCATGTCTTTATGCTGTTGAGGTAAACGCCTTTGTCATGCTTTGTCGTCCCGCAGATCGCGACCCTTAGCCTCTGGCTGTCGCCGAAGGTACCGTTGTAGACGGACCAGTTGCCAGGGGCGAATAGCTCCAAGTCACCAGTCCCGACGGTGAAGGCAGTGGAGTTGACAGGAGACCACGTCTCGTCGGCTATTACAGACCAGCCGGACGGCATTATAAAGTTGACCGCGACCTCGCCCTGAGTGGGCGGGCGGAGAATTATCGCGCTGGCGTACAGCAGCCCACAGCTCTCCGAGAGGTACGTCAGGTAATATCCCACCGCCATGGAGCTGGGTATGTCGGCGCACGCGGTGTACTCGATTGTGACCTCGCCGGGGGAGGGGGGAGACACCCTCCATGTCCTGTTGTCAACCTGCTCGATCGAGACTGTCCTGTTGGTGCTGTCGTAGCACTTCTCTATGGTGATCCACCTTGCCTTGAACCCCTGATCTGGTGAAGTGACCGTAAGGTCGGTCGCTACACCGAGAGAGATCACCGCCTTTACGCTTACCTCGTGCTTGGCCGCCCCGGCAGGAGTTATCTCAACAGTATATCTTGCAATGATACCTGATTCTGAGGCGGATACGTTCGGGTTGCAGCTAACTAATACTTGGTTAGGGGGCAGGACCGTAAATGAGATTATGAAGAGAAGGAATAGGGGCGCAATATAAGCAAGGTGCGTTCCACGACCGAGCCTTGGAGGACTTTTACTGCCGGCGCATGCCATGCATGAACGCCTCCAGACATTTCTTGAGAGTGCCGTCTATATAGGTGCTTTCTCATGGGAGTGATTGGAGCCGATAAAGATCCTCGTCGCGTGGTTATTCCCCGTTCTCAGCGTGCACTCATGGATAGATTTGTAATTATAAATAATTATAATTATTAAAAATGCTTAAAAATATCAATAGCCGAATAATGCGACACAGCACGACCAAAATAAAAGGAGGGAATAAAAAATGGTACAAGGAGATATTTCGTCATCGAAAACAACTGTAGGTACAGCAGTCTGCAACTACAGAGTGCCAGTAGTAAATTCTAAGCAGGAAGTGCTAGACAACTGCCGACGCATAAACAGCTTTATTTCAGGGACTAAGGCTGGAATGCCTGGCTTGGATCTAATGATCTTCCCAGAATACAGCACCCAAGGGTTCAACCCTAAAAAGTGGAAGGAGCTATCCACAACTTGCCCCGGCGAGGAGACTGACATCTTTGCAGAGGGCTGCAAAGACAATAAAGTCTGGGGTGTTTTCTCGCTAACTGGCGAACTCCACGAGGACCACCCGAGGAAGAACCCATACAACACACTGATTCTAATGAATGACCGAGGAAAGATCGTTCAGAAATACCGTAAAATAATACCTTGGGTTCCAATAGAGCCTTGGTGGCCAGGGGACCGAACATTCGTATCTGACGGTCCGAAAGGACTGAAGGTCAGCCTTATAATATGCAACGACGGAGACTACTCTGAAATCTGGCGAGACTGTGCAATGAAAGGAGCAGAACTCATCGTTAGATGCCAGGGTTACATGTATCCGTCGAAGGATCAACAGCGCGCGATCCCACCAGTAATGGCTTGGATGAACACTGCCTACGTAGCCGTTGCAAACATGGCTGGCTGGGATGGAACTTACTACTACTTCGGGCACTCAAACATCGTTGACTTTGATGGCCACGTCTTAACAGAACTCGAGGCAAGCCCAGACGAAGTTGGATACGCCCAACTCTCGCTTCAGACGATAAGGGATGCGAGGAGAAACTGGACAGCTAGCAACACGCTGTTCAAATTACTCCACAGAGGTTACACGGCATACGAATCGGCAGGAGAAAGCCCAGGATACGTTAGCGAGTGCCCATACGACTTCTACAAGACGTGGATTACAGACGTTGACAAGGCAAGAAAGATGTCCGAAGCCGTAACAAGGTCTACAACGAAACCACCAGGCGACTAACAACCTTATTTTTTTATTTTAAATAAAATGGCGAAAGAGGTGATGGTGGGCAATGATAACTATAAACTTCATTGAATTTATAGACTCCATATTCAAAGGAATAGGACAAGTGCAGTTCCATGACAGCGCCATCACGGGTGTTCTCTTCCTCGTAGGTCTAGCAATCTACTCAAGGCGCTTGGCACTCTGGGGGTTTATCGGTTCACTTGTTGCAACTCTTGTAGGGATAGCTATCGGCGGAAATAATTGGTGGGTTACCTTCGGCTTATTCGGGTTCAACGGCGAGCTAACCGCTACAGCATTGTGGCTGTTTATAAAGCCATCAAAACGTAGCGTTGTTTACACACTATTCGGTACCGCCCTCTCAGCGGTAGTTATGGTCTTTCTGACAAGATTCTTCGTCCCATGGGGACTACCTGCTTTAACAGGTCCATTCAACATTACAACAATGCTTCTTCTATGGGCTGTTGGTGCTGGAGGCGTCCTTCACGGCTTTGGAAAACTCAATGTGGGCGATTTTGGATGGTGGATGCCTTGGCCAACAATGGAGGAGAAGTGGACTGCTGCCGAATGCGTCAAAACAGCTTTTCGTGGTATGAGTCAAGTAATGTTCTCGGACCACTGGCTAACAGGCATAGTTTTCTTTATAGGCCTCACGCTGGGCGGTTACTTCCTCTATCCATGGAGCTACAGCCATATACCCGGAGGTACTACAAACGTAGGCTTCCCATTAGGACTAGGCGGCGTGGTCGCACTTATGGGATCAGTTATTGGCACGTTAACAGCAATAGGACTAAGAGCAGACAAGCAAGCCGTACATCATGGCATCTTTGGGTATAACGGCGTGTTAACAGCCTTAGCACTCTTTGGCGTATTTTACACCTTAAATCCGATAAACCTTGTTTATGCCATCTTCTTCATAATAGTCTCCACATTGATAATGGCAGCTATAATGTCTATTTACGCACCCTATAAGATGCCTGCGTTAACGTTGCCTTTTTGCGTAACTACATGGATCGCTATCTACGCTACACAGATATTCACAGGAGTCTTCGTCTAATGAGCATTTAAGGACGGAGATGACCGTCCTTAAATTTTTTATTTTTTATTGCGTCTCCCAACAAAATACTTTGCACTCCTTATAATATCGCAAGAGGAGTGCTCGATGCTATCGCACAAGGCAAGAAGAGCTATTATGCTGGGAGGCTGACTTCCATATTCAGGAGGGAGTACGCGGTAGCATTTCTGGACGACCGCTCTCCCTCTGGGATCATCTAACCGAGGTCAAGTAGCTGCCTTATTTTGCTTGCTGCCCCTTCTTGCCATCCAAGAGTGAAACCACAATTGTCACAGCAAACCCAAGGGGTATGCTCACGATCCCCGGGTTGTTCAATGCGAACAGTGCACTGGTTCCCATCAATGTGGGGCTGACAAGGATTAGGGCTATGGAGGATATGAGGCCAGTAGCGATGCCCCCGAGGATAGCCCGTTCACTCGTCTTGCTCCAGAACAGCACACATATTATGGCAGGCAGGTTCGCGGAGGCGGCGATGGCAAAGGCCAGACCCACAAGGAAGGCAACATTCTGACCCTTGGAAAGAACGCCCAAGACAATTGCTATGACTCCTACACCTACAGCCGTAACTTTTGATATTCTGAGGGTGTTGGTTCCCCTTTTATTTTTGCCAAGATATTCGGTATATATGTCGTGGGCTATGGCGCCCGCTGCGGCCATTAGGAGACCGGCCACCGTCCCGAGTATGGTCGCGAAGGCTATGGAGGAGATCAGCGCAAAGAAGGCCTCGCCACCTATGAACTGCGCCAGCAATGGTGCGGACAGGTTCTCATTTGCGGGATCGAACGTGCGGAAGTATAGGGCACCCAGACCGAGGAATAACGTCAGTATGTAAAATGCCCCTATGGCGCCTATCGCTATTACCGTGGACTTCCTGGCATCTGAGGGGCTAGGCACCGTGTAGTATCTAATGAGTATGTGTGGGAGTGCCGCCGTGCCCAGAAAGAGGGCAAGCGCCAAGGACGCAAAGTCCAGAGGGTTCTTAAATTTCAAACCTGGGGACATGAAGACCTCTCCTGAGACCACGGCACCCTTAGGTGTCACAATCTCTGGATTCGAGATTATGTTAGAGACGAAGTCAACTGGTCCGTAGCCCGAAACGATCAATACCCCGATTGTCAGACCGAACGCGGCGAACAGAAGCAGAAAGCCCTTGATGAACTGCACGTAGGTTGTGGAGACCATTCCAGCAGTCGCAACTATTAGGATGACGATGGCACCGATGACAACCACCCCAACCTCGTATGGTAGGCCTATCAACGGTTGGATTATCGAACCGGCACCAACCATCTGCGGGATCAGATAAAAGATGCTGACCGTAAGGGTGCTCACGGCCGCGGCGAGTCGAACCCTTTTGCTCTTGAACCGGTGTACTAGTGCATCCGCGAGCGTGAACCTGCCGATTCGCCGGAACGACTCTGCAATCAGCAGCAGCGCAACTATCCACCCAGCAAGGAAGCCGATGGAGTACATGAATCCATCAAAACCGAAGAAGGCGATCAACCCGGCTATTCCAAGAAACGAGGCTGCGCTAAGGTAGTCCCCGGCGAAGGCGATCCCATTCACAAACCACTTCACGCCTCCACCTGCGACGTAATAGTGGCTTGCCGTCCGTATTCTGCGTGCTGCCAGCACCGAGATAAAGAGGGTTATCGCTGTGATCACTACGAATAGTGCAAATGCAAGCGGCTGGAAGCTATAATCCATATCAAGCAATCCCCGATCGTTTTTCCAGTCGGCTGGCGTACCAATTGTACATGACCGCTATCAGTATTGCTGAAAAGATCAATGTCATCCCGCCGATGAGGCCCAAGTTTATTCCCATTAACCTTATGGACAGAATCGCCTTATTGAAGGCGCCCAAAACGGTGTAGCCCATGTATCCAAGTGCGTACGCAAAGAAGAGTGCCAATCCAACTTTGAATTTCATCCCGTCTCCGACCCTCGGAGCCACCGGCTCCACGGTCGGTACTATGAAGGCGCGTGCATTTTCCTTAATTGAAAGGATGTCCTTTTGGTTGGGCTTGATGACCGTTACCGAGATGGGCGTAGCCTTGATCACAGCGTCGGCGATGTGCCCCAAGAAGAAGCCAGAAAGCCCCTTGGGGTTGGAGCTTCCCATGACAATCATATCCACATCCAGCTCCTCCGCGGTCTTGATTATCTCGCCCGCCACAGAACCCTCTCGGATCTGCAGCTCGATGGCTACATTCTCCTGGTCCGCCAGCCTCTTGGCGTATTCGATCCCATCGAACCTCTCGGCTCTCATCAGGACTGTGTCCTCTGCCAGCCTCTCCAGCGGCATCATCGGCTTCGGCTCCTTTACCGTAAGCACTATCAACCGCCCGCCCATCTTCTTTACCAGCTCCACCGCATGTTTTGTCGCTGCCAGGGCAGGAATGGAGCCATCGGTCGGTAAAAGGATACGATATGCTCCTTTAGCCATAGACTTTTGCCGCCTCTTTAATCAGGTAATCTCTCCTTATTAATGGAAAGAATACACTTAATTTTGGAAATACGTTCTTAGTCATAGTACCGAAAAGCGTATTTCTTTGAGTATATAAACATTATCAATGATTGTAATTATTTATAATTATAAATTGCAGAAAACGTTTATATAGTATGACAACGCAGGGTTCGACCTATGGCAAAGGAAATGTACCTACGATTAAACGAAATTTTGCTGTTCTGTAAACAGAAGGCTTCGGATGCGAAAATTGCCGACACAAAGTCTGAGTCCGGCAACCGCCGGTAAAAGATAAGGGTGATGAGTATTGGATAAAATTTTAGGTGTCCTGCCCACATCGAGGACTATTCATCCCGATGTAAACATCCTGAAGGATGTTCATAAGCAGAGTTTACAGGACCCAGAGACCTTCTGGCAGAAATTTGCTGATGACCTCTTCTGGTACGAAAAAAATGGCCCCGCGTATCAGCCCATCGATGAGCCTCCATACGCCAAGTGGTTCCCGATAAGGAGGACAAACATCTCATACAACGCATTGGACCGGCATGTGGGGAGTTGGAGAAAGAACAAGGTGGCCTTCTACTGGGAGGGAGAGAATGGAGACAAGCGGACTCTAACCTACTATGATCTATTCAGAGAAGTAAACAGGTTTTCGTCGATCCTCAAGAGGCTTGGGGTAAGGAAGGGAGACAGGGTGACGATATATATGCCCATGATCCCTGAGTTGGTGATCAGTATGCTCGCGGCTGTCAGGATTGGGGCGATCCACTCCGTTATATTCGCGGGCTTCACCTCCCAGGCAATCGCTGATAGAGTCAACGACTCACAGAGTAAAATGATCATAACGGCTGACGAAGGTTACAGGCGAGGCAAAACCGTTGAGCTCAAAGCGGTCGTGGACGAAGCGCTCAAGCATACCACTACAGTAGAGAAGGTCTTGGCTGTGAGGAGAGGGCACAACCTGATCAACATGGTGGAGGATAGAGACATGTGGTACCACGAATTGGTCGGGTCCGCCGACCCATACGTTGAGCCCGAGAGGCTTGAGGGGACACACCCCAGCTTCATCCTTTATACCTCTGGTACAACTGGGAAGCCGAAGGGGGCCACGCACGGCACCGCGGGTTACATGGTTTGGGCCGACTTCACCCAGAAGGTGGTATTTGACGTAAATGACAAAGACATTTACTGGTGCGCCGCAGATATCGGTTGGATCACCGGTCACACCTACATCGTTTACGGTCCATTGATCAGCGGCGTCACCTCTTTCTTATACGAGGGTGCTCCCGACTACCCCCATCCAGACAGGTGGTGGGACATGGTTGAGAGGTACGGAATCACCATCTTTTACACCTCCCCCACTTCAATAAGAATGCACATGAAGTACGGAGAGGAGTGGGCTAAGAAACACGACCTCTCCACCCTCAGGATACTCGGTACCGTCGGCGAGCCCATCAACCCCGAGGCATGGAACTGGTACTACAAGTACATAGGTCGCGAAAGGACCCCAATAGTCGACACCTGGTGGCAGACCGAGACGGGCGGGATCATGATCACCCCTCAGCCTGGTCTTGCACTCGTCCCGCTCAAACCGGGTTCAGCCACCTTCCCCTTGCCGGGAGTGGACGCTGATGTGTACACCGAGGATAGAAGGATAGCCAAGCCCAACGAGAAGGGGCTGCTCGTGATAAGGAAGCCATGGCCAGGCCAGTTCATAACCCTGTGGGGCGACCACGAGAGGTTCAAGAGCACCTACTTCACCAAGTTCCCTGGCTTCTACTACCCTGGAGACTTCGCCATGAAGGACGAGGACGGCTACTTCTGGCTACTAGGCAGGGCAGATGAGGTGCTCAAGGTGGCAGGTCACAGGATCGGGACCATCGAGCTGGAGGATGCACTGATATCGCACCCCGCCGTGGCGGAGTCTGCAGTAATAGGTAAGGCTGATCCGATAAAGATGCAGGTCCCTGTTGCCTTTGTCATACTCAGGCCGGGGCATGTTGCCTCACCACAATTGAGAACCGAGCTTGTTAACCACATTAGGCAGAGCATCGGACCGATAGCTGCCCCACAGTCGCTTTACTTTGTCAACAAACTGCCAAAAACCCGCAGCGGCAAGATAATGAGGAGGGTAATAGGGGCGGTCGTAGAAGAAAGGAGCATCGGTGATACAACGACGCTCGAGGACGCAACCAGCGTGGAAGAGGCAAAGAAGGCTTATGAAGAGTTCAAGGCCGAAATGCGCAGTATAGAGGAGATGGGGGCGACTAAGTAATGAGTAGCCCAATGGAGAAGGCTCCACTGGCCGACCCAGCACCGCTCGGGCTGGCGGCATTCGCATTCACGGCCTTCCTGCTGAGCTTCGCAAACGCAGGCCTGACGCAACTGGGTGGTTACATCGGCTTCCTCACCGCCGGGTGCGCAGCGTATACGAGCTTCGCCATAGTCACCAACTCCATTGTAGGTCCCGGGACGGTTCCCCCAGGTCCAAAGATCTTGGGTAAGAAGTGATGGTAAGCCAGCGACATAACTAAGCATATAACTAACTTTCTTGTGTAAAGAACGGTATAGACATTTCAAATTATTCGGTGTTGTTTGGATGTATGGCGAACTCATTGTAGCAACAAACGTGCTCCTGCCCTTGATCATGGGGTTAGCATGCCTAGGACTAACTGGGAGAGGCATCAGAAGAGCCATAATCGCCATCATGGCCGCCTCATTAATCGCCTCTTCTCTTCTGCTGTTCTACAGTGGAGGTTTCGTCTACTCTCCAAATTACCTAGTTGAGATGAGTGCACTTATCCTCGGCTTCTGTTTGGTAGCATACTTTCTGTATGTAGGGTTCAGGATAAAGAACGTCTTGGTAATCGGACTTACTCTGCTACAGATCTTGCTCGTCGCATACTTCGAGTATTCCGCAATTGGAGTCAGTGTCGAGCCAGCTCTGATGGTGGACAACCTCTCCATTTTCATGAGCCTGATTGTGAACATTGTGGGTTCTATGATATGCGTCTATGCTCTGAGCTACATGGATGAACATGAAGAAATTTTACAGCTTTCGAGGAGCAGGCAACCCAGGTTTTTCTTCTTCCTGCTGCTCTTCCTTGGTGCCATGAACGGCCTAATATACTCCAACAATATCCTCTGGCTAGCCTTCTTCTGGGAGGTTACTACTCTTTGCTGCTATGAACTCATAAGACACGATAGGACAAAGGAGGCCGAGAAAAATGCCGCGGTTGCCCTTTGGATGAATCTCACGGGGGGGGTCGCCCTGAGCGCCTCGCTTTTCGTTAGCTACTACGCCATTGGAAGCATAGCCCTTAACGAACTGCTCATGGCCGGCGCGGCGCCCATACTCCTGCTCAGCTTCGCCTTTATGGCATTGGCGGCATTCACAAAGTCAGCCCAGTTCCCATTTCATGGCTGGCTTCTGGGCGCAATGGTTGCCCCCACACCGGTCTCAGCTCTCCTCCACGCAAGCACGATGGTGAATGCCGGTGTCTATCTGATCTTGAGGATCGCACCCGCGATCAAGGACACTCATTTAACGTGGGCCGTCGTCCTCGTGGGTGCTTTTACCTTCATGCTAACAGCGGTGTTGGCGATTAGCCAAAGGGGTTCCAAGAGAATTCTAGCCTATTCCACAATCAGCAACCTCGGTCTAATCATATTGTGCGCAGGATTAAACACGCCGCTAGCGTACTCGGCAGCACTAATCCTGCTTCTATTTCACGCAATTTCGAAAGGGTTGTTATTCATGGGAGCCGGCGTGGTTGAGAACCGGTTGCACAGCCAGAACATAGAGAGTTGGGAGGGGCTTCTGGGAAGGTTTCCGCTGACAGCGATCATAATGATTGTTGGGATGATAAGCATGTTCTTGCCCCCATTCGGCATGCTGCTCGGTAAGTGGGCGGCTCTGGAAGTTATCGCTTCATCACCGCCTTCAATAGTATTTTTATTAATCATTTTTATGGTCATCGGTAGCGCTACTACAACTCTTTTCTGGGCAAGGTGGTTGGGACGTCTCATAATTCTTCCCGTAAAAGAAACGAAACTGAGGGCCGAAAAACTTCATCCCCCCTATCTGCTCTCTCTGCTGAGTTTGCTGTCATTAGATCTTTTCATCAGCGTGGGTGCAGCCTTCTTTATCAGCAATCTCGTTAACCCAACCGTTGGAGGAGGCTATTCTGTTCAAATCGGGGCTCCGCTGTTCAGCATAAACACCACCATCGGCTCATTCCCAGTCTTGCTTTTTTGGCTTGCAGTAGGGGTTATTTTCATCGCTGGCTTTGCGGTAGCAAAATCTAAGGGCGGCGTTGTGAAACCGCCCTTCTTGGGAGGGGAGAACGTTGAGGGTAACCCCTCGGCGTTCAGGACTATGGCTGACACAGAGGCCGAATTTCAGGTCTCCGTAATGTCCTTCGATTCAATAGGCGAGGGGCGTTTGAACAAATACGCTCTGGTTGGAGGGACGCTACTGTTGGCGCTACTGTTTTTGATGGTGATGTTTTGATGCCCGATCCAGTATTGAGCTATGCCCTCCCCGTGCTGCTCTTGGCGGCCTTTCCCTTCATTGGAGGATTACTCAGGGGCATCGATAGGAAGATCACTGCGCACATGCAGAGCAGAATCGGTCCCCCGGTTCTTCAGCCCTTTTATGATGTCATAAAGCTCTGGGGGAAGAAACCGTTCATCACCAGCCAGTTTCAGCCTGTTCTTGCCTTCGGGTATTTGGGCTTTTCGCTGATGGCTGCAGCAATTTTGGTTTTCAGGCTGGATCTACTACTGCTGCTATTCACAGTTGCCACGGCAGACGTCTGCCTAGTAGCTGCCAGCTTCAACTCAAAGTCGCCATATAGCCACATAGGAGGGATGAGAGAGCTTCTATCGGTGTTGTCATATGAGCCTGTTATGATAATGTCCATCATCAGCATCTACTTTGCAACGCGCAGCTTCCTCGTAGGAGGCATATTCTCCTTGGCATATCCATTGCTCCTGCTTCTTCCCGGGGTATTCGTCGCCATGGGGTTTGTGCTTATTGTAGAGATGAAGAAGTCTCCATTCGATATCTCTGCGTCTATGCACGCCCATCAGGAGATAGTGCGCGGCGTCTTCACCGAGTTCTCTGGCTATACGATGGCGATGGTCGAGCTGGGGCATTGGGTCAAGATGATGCTCATACTGTCTATAATGGCATACTTCTGGGCACCGAACTTACTAATTGGGGTTGGGCTGGCCCTCCTTCTATTCTTCGTCTCCCTTGTCGTTGACAACATCTATCCTAGACTTACGTGGCAGAGGATGCTGAAGACGACCTGGACCTTTGGTTTCACGCTGATCTTGGCAAACCTCGTTGCCCTATTTCTCTTGGGAGGGGTCTGAGATGGACATAATGAACAAGGCCAGGGTCAAGTCCCCTTGGGTTCTACACTTCAACTGCGGAAGCTGCAATGGTTGCGATATTGAAATCCTGGCAGCCCTGGCGCCAAGATTTGATGTTGAGCGTTTTGGGATCATAAACATAGGTAACCCCAAGCAGGCGGATGTGCTGCTTGTTACTGGCCCGGCGAACAGAAGAAACTTCAGAGTCCTAAAGAACCTCTATGATCAGATGCCTGAAACTAAAGTTGTAATCGTTGTGGGTTCATGCGGATCCACAGGCGGTGTCTTCTACAACTGCCCGAACGTGCTTGGCGGCGTGGATAAGGTGGTCCCTGTGGATGTCTACGTGCCCGGCTGTGCCGCTCGTCCTGAGCAGATCATCGATGGCTTCATACTTGGCCTGCAGAAGCTTGCCGAGAAGGGCAAGAAAAAGGTTGAGGGGAGATAAAATGCAGGAAATATTGACCGACAAGGCGAGCATTTTCGCAGAGTTGGACAAGCTCAGAGCGGAGGACGCCAGATTTCTCACCATAACAGTTCTTGATTTGGGCAAACAGCTCGAGGTGATTTACCACTTCGAGAAGGGAAGGGAGGTTATTAATCTTAAAATGAGGACCGATAAGGAAGAGCCGTTATCCAGTATCACCGGCGTCTACAGCGCGGCCTTCATCGCCGAAAACGAGGCACAAGACCTGTTCAATCTCAAGATCTCAGGCCTCAATGTGGATTACGGTGGCAGGATGTTAAAGGTGGAGTCGGCGTCCGCCACGACTCTGCTGAAGCCTGTTGTTGGCGAGTGCCCTCCGATTATGAGGTTCTTCGGTAGGTGCCGCGAGAAGTGCCCAGCCATGGTGAACGTCCCGAAATATGTCCGGCAGACAGCATTGGGCGATCCCGAGGGAGCCTACAACACGGTTATAGAACAGGCACCCCTGCCCGCAATCCTCGGAAGAGTCTGCTTTGCTCCGTGCGAGGAGGGGTGTAGGCAGGACAAAAACGATAAACCTCTACAGAATCGGCTGTTGAAGAGGTACGCGGCGGATGCGTTGAGTAGCCTTAAACGCGACGTAAAGAGGATGGAGCCGACTGGCAAAAAAGTTGCGGTGGTAGGAGCGGGACCCTCGGGCATAACAGCCGCATTCTACCTTGGGATGCTCGGGCACAGCGTAACGGTCTACGAGAAGCTGGAGCGGTGCGGGGGCGCGATGTTTGTGTTCATACCGAAGTACAGGTTGCCCAGGAATATTCTAGAGGCAGAAGTAATGGCGCGGTTCGAGGAGGCGGGCGTTAAACTCGAAACTGGAGTTGAGATTACCAACTTGGACGCGTTGTTCAAGAAGGGTTTCGACGCGATCTACGTCGGCACTGGGGCCTGGAAGAGCATGAGGCTCATGGTTGAGGGAGAGGATTCTCCTGGTGTGCTTGAATGCGTGAATTTTCTCTTTGCCGTAAATGTTCATAATGAAAGGCCTGAACTGGGCGATCGAGTCGCCGTAATAGGTGGTGGAAACGGTGCTGTAGACGCCGCGAGGATGGCGAAGCGGCTTGGCTCCAAAGATGTTACCATCTTCTATAGAAGATCGCGGGAAGAGATGCCTGCAACGCCGGAACAAGTTGAGGCTGCGATGGAGGAAGGGGTTTCTTTAAGGTTTCTTGGGTCACCAGTAAAAATCATTCCTAGCAAGCCCTTGAAGGTCATATTTCAAAACATGAGGATGGGTGAGCCTGACGAGAGCGGTAGACGCAGATTTGTGCCGATAGAAGGCAGCGAATTCGTGGTGGAGGTTGACACGGTCATTAAGGCAATCGGACAAGCTGTCGAGATTCCAAAAGACTTTGGCTTGAGGGTGGACAAGGCAGGACGCATTGTTGTAAATGAAGAGACCTACGAAACGAGTGTCCAAGGGGTGTGGGCAGGCGGGGACGCCATGACTGGACCTACATCTGTCATCGATTGCATCAAGGACGGAAGAATAGCGGCCTCGTACATCGACAAGTATCTCGGTGGGAAGGGTCTTCCCCAGCCGTCCATCGACTTGGGTGAATTGGTATGCAAGCCTTGTAAGAGCTCAGAGATCCTTGAGAGGACACCAGTGCCAACCCGCGTTCTTCCTATGGCTGAGCGGATCAAGAGTTTTGATGAGGTGGAGCTCGGCTTCAGTAAGGAGGAGGCTACCAAAGAGGCTAACCGTTGCTGGAGGTGCGATTGGAATGAATGAAGGCACAGTAGTTAATGTGAATACCGTCATTCCCTTTGGACCCCAGCACCCGGTTCTGCCCGAGCCGGTGCAGCTAAGGTTCAAGTTTGAGGGGGAGCGCATCGTGGACGTCGTCCCGAATATAGGCTACGTCCACAGAGCTGTGGAGCGGGCATGTGAGCTGAATGATTACAAACGGAATGTGACCCTCTGTGAACGGATCTGTGGCATTTGCAACTTCATGCACGCCATGGCCTACTGCGAGTCGATAGAGATGATAACGGACACAGAGGTGCCGGAGAGGGCGAAGTACCTGCGCACGATATGGTCAGAGCTCGGGCGTCTACAGAGCCACCTTCTATGGCTGGGATTGTTCGTGGATTCCATCGGCTTCGAGAGCCTCTTCATGCACCTTTGGCGAGACCGGGAGATAGTACTGCGGCTGAATGAAAAAACCGCTGGTCACCGCATCCAACTGTCAACGTGCACCATCGGCGGTGTCAAAAAAGACATGGACGATAGGCTGATAGCCGAGTACCGTTCCAGCCTCGCCGAGCTGAAGAAGAGAATGGACAATCTGGCACCGGTCTTCGTCAAGGACAGGGGGGTGCAGGCAAGATTGGTTGGTAAGGGGATCCTTCCCAAGAACAAAACCTCCCTTCTGGGAGCCGTTGGTCCAACCGTTAGGGGGAGCGGCATCCCCCAGGATATGCGCACCCTGGGTTACGAAGCCTACTCATACCTTGATTTCAAGCCTGTGGTATATGATATGGAGGATGCCTATTCCCGCATGCTGGTGCGGATTGGTGAGATCTACCAGTCCATTGACCTGATAAATAGAGCGCTAAACCAGATGCCGAATGGTCCAATATTGCAGAAGAACACGGTATTTCCCCGAGGCACGGCGATTACTAGGATCGAGCAACCGAGGGGAGAGCTCTTCTACTACGTCGCGGGCAATGGCACGAACAAACTTGAGCGGTGCAGGATACGGACCCCGACGCTGGCGAATATTCCCGCGCTTGTTACCATGCTGGTTGATCATGAGGTGGCGGATATACCGCCTGTATTACTCTCGGTTGACCCCTGCGTTGCGTGCACTGAGCGGTAGGAGGGAAGATCAGATGCCAAAAATGCTTAGTAAAGTGCTGAAGTCCCTGATAACGAAGCCGGCTACGGTGAGGTATCCATACGTCAAGCCAGAGCCAGTGCCTGGGACCAGGGGAAAGATCACCTTCGACATGAAGAAATGCGACCTTTGTCAAGATTGCGAGAGGGTCTGCCCCTCATTAGCCATTAAAATTTTTCCAGATGAAAAGAGAATAGAGTATAGTCCCTTCCGCTGCCTCTACTGCCATCTATGTGTAGAGAGCTGTATGCAGATGGCAATCATCCCCGATGTTGTTGTGGGGGCGCCAGCATTCGAAAAGGTTATGGATATATTTAAAACCGAGAGAAGATAACATCAGGATAACTTCAGCCAGCGGTGAGTTGATTGGATGATATTTATGATGTAATTATCGTCGGCGCAGGTCCCGCAGGTTTGACGGCTGCAATTTACGCAAGGAGGAGACTTCTAAAGACGCTTGTAATAACCATGGATATCGGGGGGCAGGTTGTGCTCACCGAGAACATTGAGAACTACCTCGGGTATACTGGGAAGAGCGGCCCCCGCCTGGCGATAATCTTTGAGCAGCAGGCCAGGAGGTACGGCGCGGAGATAATGATAGGCGAGGTCAAGAAGGTCGAGAAGGAAGGGAGCCTCTTCAGGGTGCACAGCACGGTTGGGGACTTCCTGAGCAGAACGGTCATCATCACTGGGGGCAGGATGCCCAGGAGTCTGAACGCGCCCGGGGAGGAGAAGTTCTTGGGAAAGGGCATAAACACCTCCCTCACCTGCGACATAGACCTGACTGCCAACAAGAGCGTTGCGATAGTGGGCGGCGGGAACACGGCCCTGCAGAGGGCGGAGGTTCTCTCTAAAGTTGCGGCCAAAGTCTACCTGATACACAGGAGGGAGCAGTTCAGGTCGGACGAGGTGACCGTGGAGAGCGTGAAGAGGTGCACCAACGTCGAGTTTGTCCTCAACTCACTGGTCGTGGAGATGAGGGGAGGAGAGAGGCTCGAGAGCGTGCTGGTGAAGAACCTGAAGACCGACGAGCTGAGGGAGCTGAAGGTCGACATAATCTTCCTTGACATTGGAAGGGACATAAAGCTGGACTACATCAAAGATCTTGTGGAGACGAACGAGGCAGGCAAGATAGTCATCGACAAAGCCGGGCGGACGAGCTGCGAGGGGATATTTGCCGCAGGGGACATAACCGATACGCCGTATGCACAAGCCATCATAGCCGCGGGGCAGGGCGCTACGGCAATTTTATCCGCCTACGCCTATCTTATGAGGGGAAAAGAGCAGAAGGTATGCTATTAGGTCGGCGCCAGTTGAACCATAATCTTAGCGCTTTATCTCGATCATTTTGAGGGTGAAGACCAAGGTCTTTCCGGCCAGCGGGTGCTTGCCCTTCTCACCGTAGGCCTTTGCCGGCGGTATGGTGGCCGTCTTCTCCTCATTGACCCTCATCCCCATCAGGGCCTCCTCGAACCCTGGTATTACCTGCCCGGTACCAACCTTAATTTGGAGCGGCCTGTAGTCCCTAGACGGGTTGAACATGCCAGCGCTCTGCGCCACCTTGCTCATGGATGTGTCGAATATCTTACCACCCTGAAACTTCCCGATGTAGTGAACCCTTACCAAGTCTCCTTTTTGGACTCTAATCTCCTGAGACATTTCGATCACTTTACAACTTTATTCGGATTAAGGGGTATATTATACTAATTTTAGAGATGAGAGAGCTGGAACACAGCAGATCGTACCGGATAGCGCCAATTTAATTTTTACCGCTCATGGTAAAGTTTGCATTGTATTAGGCAATTCTGAGAGGATCAAGCTTCGGCAATTTATTGTGGCGTGTAGAACGCGACGCCGAATATCTCAGAAACAGGCGGAGAAGTTCAAGGCGCAACAGATATATTTAGGATCATCATGTTAGACGGTTGCACGAACTGTGCTAACAACTAGCCGCAGCCTATCGGCGGCGCTGGTCGTGACCTGACGGGCCCTAGCCCGAGGGGTGATCGATCGCTCTCCGGCTGCGGTAATACTCATGGGGACTTGAATAACGCCGGCGCCAACGCCGTCGGGCTGCTTCAGGTCTTACGTTGGACTCGATATTCAACCATGATATATGGTTGGGGTAATAACGGGCCTTGCGGACGTTAATCCCGGTTGATCCTGCCGGACCCGACTGCTATTGGGGTGAGGCTAAGCCATGCGAGTCAGCGCTTCCAGTCATGAGGGAGCGCGGCATACGGCTCAGTAACATGTGGTTAACATACCCTCAGGACGGGGACACCCTCGGGAAACTGAGGCTAATCCCAGATAGATGATGGATCCTGGAATGGTCCTTCATCCAAAAAATACGCGTTTCATGCTATGCGTGTTGCCTGAGGATTGGACCGCACCCTATCAGGTAGTTGGTGGGGTAATGGCCCACCAAGCCTATAACGGGTACGGGCCCTGAGAGGGGGAGCCCGGAGATGGACACTGAGACAAGGGTCCAGGCCCTACGGGGCGCAGCAGGCGCGGAACCTCTGCAATGCGCGAAAGCGCGACAGGGCCACCCCGAGTGCTATCCGCTGAGGGTAGCTTTTCCCTAGTGTAGTAAGCTAGGGGAATAAGCGGGGGGCAAGCCTGGTGTCAGCCGCCGCGGTAATACCAGCTCCGCGAGTGGTCGGGACGATTATTGGGCCTAAAGCGTTCGTAGCCGGCCTATCAAGTCTCTGGTTAAATCTCAAGGCTTAACCTTGAGCATGCTGGAGATACTGTTAGGCTAGGGGGCGGGAGAGGTTGAGGGTACTTCGCGGGTAGGGGCGAAATCCTATAATCCGCGAAGGACCACCAGTGGCGAAGGCGCTCAACTGGAACGCGCCCGACGGTGAGGGACGAAAGCCAGGGGAGCAAAGGGGATTAGATACCCCCGTAGTCCTGGCTGTAAACGATGCGGGCTAGGTGTTGGGTTGGCTTCGTGCCAACCCGGTGCCGCAGCGAAGGCGATAAGCCCGCCGCCTGGGAAGTACGGTCGCAAGGCTGAAACTTAAAGGAATTGGCGGGGGAGCACCACAAGGGGTGAAGCCTGCGGTTTAATTGGAGTCAACGCCGGGAATCTTACCGGGAGCGACAGTAGAATGAAGGCCAAGCTGACGACTTTGCTAGACAGACTGAGAGGAGGTGCATGGCCGTCGCCAGTTCGTGCCGTGAGGTGTCCGGTTAAGTCCGGCAACGAACGAGACCCCCACCCCATGTTGCTAGGCTCTCTCTACGGAGGGAGCCGCACACAGAGGGGACTGCCAGTGTTAAACTGGAGGAAGGAGGGGGCTACGGCAGGTCAGCATGCCCCGAATCTCCCGGGCCACACGCGGGCTGCAATGGCGAGAACAGCGGGTTCCGACCCCGAAAGGGGAAGGTAATCCCTTAAACCTCGCCGTAGTTGGGATTGAGGGCTGTAACCCGCCCTCATGAACATGGAATCCCTAGTAACCGCACGTCACCATCGCGCGGTGAATACGTCCCTGCTCCTTGCACACACCGCCCGTCGCTCCACCCGAGTCAAGCTTGGGCGAGGTTCGGATCAATTGTCCGTATCGAACCTAGGTTTGGCAAGGGGGGAGAAGTCGTAACAAGGTGGCCGCAGGGGAACCTGCGGCCGGATCACCTCCTACGAAAGACCCGCTAACCCCAACCATACGTGAAAGATGGTATCGAGTCCAATGAGTCATGCAACTGAGGAGGAAGCTCTCCAGTGAAGGGCGCAGCAGGGCGACGACTGCCTTGCGATTACCGCCGTGCACAGGTTCCAGTGTTTCCGGCACCAGACTAGGTTTAGAAGTAACCGGGTCTGACACGCCGACGCCAATTGGTGGATGGCTAGGCTCGGGCGCTGAAGAAGGGCGCGGCAAGCAGCGATATGCTCCGGGTAGGTGCATGCAGCCTTTGATCCGGAGATCCCCTAATGGGACATCCTGCCGGGGGTTAACAGCCTCCGGCGTTCCGTAAGGAACGGGAACTCCCTGAACGGAAACATCCAAGTAAGGGATGGAAGAGATACCAATAGGAATTCCCTTAGTAGGGGCGACCGAAAGGGGAACAGCCCAAACCGAACCCTTAGCGAAAGCGAAAGGGGATGTAGGGTTTGGACCCTCCTTACTCTTACCCAAAGAAGCCGACGTAGCCTGAAAAGGCTCACCGTAGAGGGTGATAGTCCCGTAGGCGTATCTTGGGTTGACTGGGAGGAGTTCCAGAGTACTACGTCTTGGTCCTGACGTGGGAATATGGGAGTCACTGACTTCCAAGGCTAAATACGTCCCGAGTCCGATAGAGCACTAGTACCGTGAGGGAAAGCTGAAAAGAACCCCGAGAGGGGGGTGAAAAGAGTCTGAAACCAATTGGTTACTAGCGACGTGGCATGAAAGGAAAGACCCCCGCCGAAGGAGCCCTCGAGAGGGGTAGTACGAGGCGGGGTGACCAGTGTCACGTTTTCCGTTTCGGAGCACGGCCCAGGGAGTTCACTGAGGTGGCGAGCTTAAGAGGATCAACCTCGAAGGCGAAGGGAAACCGATAGCTCGCATCCGCTTCCTCTTCATGGCTCGACACGCGCGAGCGTGAGGGCTATGAATGACGTGGAGAGGAGCAAGGTCTGATGAGGGCCTGTATAGTCACCTCGGTGACAACCCGGTACCGAGCGATCTAGGCCTGAGCAGGATGAAGCCGGGCGAAAGCCTGGTGGAGGTCCGCAGGGGTTCTGACGTGCAATTCGTTCCTCTGACTTGGGCCTAGGGGCAAAAGACCAATCAAGCTCGGTGGTAGCTGGTTCCTCCCGAAGTGGGTCCCAGCCCAGACTGCCCGGAGCTTGCTGGCGGGGTAGAGCACCAATCGGGGAGACATGAACCGAAAGGTTCAGCTCCTCTTTTGAACTCCGAACCTGCCAGCTGCGTAGATGGGCGGATACGGATTCCATGGGAAAAGCTCATGGGTCGAGAGGGGAACACCCCAGACTTGGGTTAATGCCCCAAAATGCTGGCTAAGTGTTAACGAGAAAGGCGTCTACGATCGAAGACAGCTGGGAGGTAGGCTTAGAAGCAGTTACCCTTTAAAGAGTGCGTAACAGCTCACCAGCCGAGATCGTGGGCCCTGAAGATTTTCGGGGCTAAGTCAGCTGCAGATACCCAAGAGTACGCCGTAACTGGCGCATTGGTAGGGAGGCGTTCTGGTTGGGCAGAAGCCGGGCCGAGAGGTCCGGTGGACCGATCAGAAGTGCGAATCCTGGGGGAAGTAACAGCGTAGAGTGGTGAAAATCCACTCCGCCGTATGGGCCAGGTTTCCTCGGCAACGCGTCGTCGACCGAGGGTCAGCCGATCCTAAGGCAGCACATAACCTGTAGCTGCCGAATTGGGAAACTGGTTAATATCCCAGTGCCTTGGGGACACGTTATCAACCGACCTCTTCGCTTCGAGGCAGATTGAGCGGAGCTGCCGCTCTGTCTAACTCGCCGAAGCCCGGGGAGAACCGTAATGGTGAGAACCGGGCGAAGGTGGGGAATGGCCGGCTGTATGGCTGGTTCAGTCGATCCTTGGAGCCCATGAAAAGGGGGTCGGCGAGTAGTTCCCAAGTTCGTACCGAGAACCGACACAGGTGCCCTAGATGAGCAGTCTCAGGCGTGTCGGGAACACCCTAAGGTCAGGGAACTCGGCAAATTAGCCCCGTACCTTTGGTATAAGGGGTGCCTGGACCTTTAAGCGAATGCTTGGGGGTCTAGGTTGCAATAACAAGGGGGACCCGACTGTTTAATAAAAACATAGATCCCCGCAAGCCCGTAAGGGTGTGAACGGGGGTTGAATCCTGGCCACTAGCGGTCCGTGAAAACCGGGTACAACCGGGCGAAGCGCCGCTGAAGGCCGGGAGTAACTCTGACTCTCTTAAGGTAGCCAAATGCCTTGTCGGGTAAGTTCCGACGTGCATGAATGGAGCAACGAGGTCCCCGCTGTCCCGACCTAGGGCCCGGTGAACCTACCTCTTGGTGAAAAGGCCAAGAACTTCCAACGTGGGGAGAAGACCCCGTGGAGCTTTACTGCAGCCTGTTGCTGGGGTAGGGTCTTGATTGCAGAGCGTAGGTGGGAGCCGTCAATCCCAGTCCCTCAGGGGGCTGGGGGAGGCAACAATGTAACACCACCCCCTCATGGCTATATCTCTCACCGGAGCGCAAGCTCCGGAACAACGGCAGGTGGGCAGTTCGGCTGGGGCGGCACGCCCTTGAAAAGGTATCAAGGGCGCCCTAAGGTCAGCTCAGGCGGGTCAGAACTCCGCCGTAGAGGGCAAGGCCAAAAGCTGGCTTGATTGGATCCTGAACAGCAAGGGATCCAAGGGCGAAAGCCTGGCCTAGCGACCGCTCGTGCCCCCCTCAGTGGGGGCCGGGCATGACAGAAAAGTTACCCCGGGGATAACAGAGCCGTCGCGGGTGAGAGCTCCCATCGACCCCGCGGTTTGCTACCCAGATGTCGGCTCTTCCTATCCTGGGAGTGCAGCAGCTCCCAAGGGTGGGGCTGCCCGCCCATTAAAAGGGAACGTGAGTTGGGTTTAGACCGTCGTGAGACAGGTCGGACTCTCCCTGTTGGAAGCGATGGTTGCTTGAGGGGAAGGTACGCCTAGTACGAGAGGAACGGTGTGCCGCTGCCTCTAGTTTACCGGTTGTCCGGTAGGGCAGATGCCGGGCAGCCACGCAGCAAGGGATAACCGCTGAAAGCATCTAAGTGGGAAACCCGCCCCGAGACTAAGCAACCAATCCGCTAAAGCGGACGAAGGCTCCTGTAGAACACAGGGTTGATGGAACGGGGGTGTAAGCGCCAAGGCTTCGGCCGAGGTGTTCAGCCCGCCGTCCCCAATCGCCTGAGGTGCTGATCCGGTCTTCTAGACCTGGGTGAAACCGGGAAAGCTGGAACCTGTGCATGTGTGATAGCAATTCTAAATAATGCGAAAGGGTTTTTGAGCTAAACTCGATCAGGCAGACTAGTCGCCTGGCAGCATGAGGTCCCTCACACCCGCCCCCTCCAGCGCCGCGCTGGAGACGGTGCCGAACCTCGCCTTCTCCCAGAGGTCCTTGATGTTTTTCGCCCCAGCGTACCCGAGGGCGGCCTTTAGTCCGGCCGAGAACTCGTCCATGACTATCTGGAGGTCACCGCGGTAGGGGACGTACCCCTCCACGCCCTCCGCTATGCCCTTTGCCATGGAGGCGTACCTGTCCACCGCGAACCTCTTCTGGCGGGCCGATGGACTGCCCATGCCCCGGATGGGCTTGTAGTACTTCCCACCTATCTTTATCAGGTTCCCTGGCGACTCGCTACAGCCGGCGAAGACGTTGCCCATCATTACGGTCGAGGCACCGACAGCCAAGGCGAGCATGGCGTCACCCGGTGTCCTTATGCCCCCGTCGGCGATTATTGGGATTTTCAGGTTTAGCTCTTCAAGGACGTCGGCTATCTCAGCCACGGCGAAGAGCGTGGGAGCCCCGGCCTTTGTGACCTGCGAGGTTATGCACGTGGAGCCGGATCCTATGCCGGCCCTGACCCCGTTCACCCTCTCCACGGCGCCGACTGAGTCCTTGAGAGCCTGCGCGGTGCCGATATTGCCTATGACAAGATCGGCGGATACTTCCTTGGCCATTCTCCTCGCGGCGTCGAGGATGTTCGAGTTGTGGAAGTGCGCCACGTCGCTGACCAAGGCGTCCACGTATTTGTCCAGTGCCTTAGCCCGCTCCAGGTCAAAGGGGGATACAGCGGCGGCGACCATCAGACGACCCTGTGAGTCCCTCGTGGCTGAGGAGTACTTCTCGCGGGAGTAGATGTCCTTGACGGTTATGAGACCTTGGAGCTTGCCGTCTTTATCCACGACCGGGAGCTTCTCAATCCGGTGGTCGTGCATTGTCCTCTTTGCCTCCTCGACGGTGACGGTCTGGGGGGCGGTTATCACCCTCTTCGTCATGACGCTCCTGATGTCCGTGCCCATCTCCGCGAAGGAGACGTCCCTCTTCGTCAAGATGCCCACGAGGCGCTCGCCCTCCACCACCGGGAGGCCGGAGATGCTGTTCTTGGTCATTATCTCGATGGCGTCCTTCACCCTAGCGCCTGGGGATATGGTGAAGACGTCCCTTATTATGAAGGACTCGGCCCTCTTTACCTTCTTCGCCTGCTCCACCTGCTCCTCCGCGCTCATGTTCCTGTGGATGACGCCAAGACCCCCGAGGCGGGCGAGGGCGACTGCCATCCTGCTCTCGGTTACGGTGTCCATGGGGCTCGAGACAAATGGGAGGTTGATCCTGATGTTGGTGGAGAAGGTGGAGGCTATGGCTATCTGCGAGGGCTCGACCTCTGACCTGCCGGGGACGATGAGGAGGTCACGGAAGGAGGAGAGGTTGGAGGCCTCGATGAGCCTTCTGTAGAAGTTGTTAGGCAAGGGGTTCACCCTTACCAATTGTTATGGCGAGGAGGGCGTTAATTACGCTTTTGCCCAAGCGATATGGGACGCATCAGGGCGTGCCGGGGCAATATTCATTCCTAGAGTGTTAGTTCGTCGTGGAGGGATTCATGGATGGGTTACGAATCCAATGGCCTGAGGTGCAGATCCGGTCTTCTAAGCCTGGGTGAAACCGGGAAAGCTGGAACCGTGCATGGCGTTAATAAAAACACATTTATAAATGAAAGACGACAGCCCATTTGTGGATGGATGTGCCGCAAAGGCTCTATGAAGAGACGCTCCTGTGCAAGACATTCGGAGGCATAACGGGCGTCCTCACTGCGCTATTCCTCGCGATCTACCTGTATCAGGCGCTGGTAGGGCCGATCGGCACCCGCCCTGCCCCGAACGACTTCTTCCTGGCAATGTTCATCCTCTTCCTAGCGATCACGGTAACCTTCAGCAGGTTGTCAATAGCCATCACTGGGGAGGCGGTAACTGTCGGTTACGGAGTTCTCAAGCGCACCTATCTGTTTGAGGACATCGCAGACTGCTACCCGGATGAGGCGTCAGCCATCAGGTATGGGGGGTACGGCATACGCATCGGCATATACAAGGGGAGGAAGAGGTTGGCTTACAACATACCGAGGACGCCCCGCGTTGTCCTGCTGTTAAAGAGGGCGAGGTATGAAGAGGTCGTCTTTTCAACCAGTAAGCCTGAAGAGGTAATCCGGGTGATAAGACAGCAGATAGGCAGATGACGGACCAGCTCCGGAGAAGGGGCAATGGATGACCGCAATCGAGGATTCTGTAGAGATAAGAACGGTGCCGGAGAGAATATGGGACCTCTTTCCCAAAATCGATGAGAATTACATCAGATGGCACCCCAAAGAGCGCGTGAAATTTGAGATGAAGGTGGAGTACATGAAGATCTTCCGAACAAATTGATCGTTCTACATCACGAACTCGTTGTGGAGGATCTTATACTTCAAAAGCGTAATGACTATAGAACAAAAGGGGGGGGCGTCTGCATTTTCACAGCCATCGTTTACTATAGGCTCCGACCCATTTCTGCTCGTTCGGAGCGGGTCAAGGATACGCTCAAGTCGGTAAAAAAGCACCAGGAGGAAGAGGAGAACCTAAAAAGATACTTGAGGGAGCCCCAATCGCCTAAGGTGTGAACCCAGTTCTAAGCCTGGGTGAAACCGAGAAAGCTGGAACCGTGCATGGCGTTAATGACGCTATTGTCTGCATTCATTTTTGATGACTCATAAAGTTGATAAGAAACCATATCGAATGCGCATTTCAAACTAGTTCAGTGAACAGAGTCTGATTGCTAGAACTTCATACCCCTTATGACTTCTTCAGGTATGGGATTCTCGAGTATCAGGTTCCGCTCCTTGCAGAGCCCTGCGATGTGCCGGTCGTTGCTCACGATCACGGATATGCTGTTGGTCTCCGCGGACGCGATCAAGTTGGCGTCGTACGACCTCGCCTGGTGGATCTTGGCGATCTCCAGCGCGCTCCTGGCGGTCTCGACCGTTACGGGCAGGACCTTTACCCTCCTGCTCCTTGACAGCGCGTCGAGCTTCAGGTATGCCTTCTCCCTTTCCACGCGGTAGTCCTCCACCAACGCGTGGTACGCTTCCAGCAGGCTCGTGGCGGCTACCGCTACGCTGATCTTCCCTTGGAGGGCTTCTTGGAGCAACGGCCAGCAGTAGGGGTGCGCGTCGTGCCCCCGGGCGAGTGCATACGATAGGATGTCGGCGTCGAGGAGCCTCATCGCTTCCATGCCCTCCCCCGCGAAAATGCCTTGTCGTGGGCCTCCGGAGAGCCGATCGTGCAGGGCTCCCTAAGGAGGTAATCCGCCGGGTCGCCTTCCTTGAGTGGGATCAATTCTATAGCCCCCTCCCGAACTATAAGCTCGAACCTGTCATTCTCAGAGAGACCGTATTTATCCCTGACCTCTTTCGGTATGACTATGCGACCCTGCTTGTCGATTGCCACTTTCAAATGGCATCACCATATACCATTACCATTAATTGTCATATAAATCCTTCGAACCTTGATGGGAACGGCTCCAGCGCAATGGATGGCAGGCAGACTTCTATAGAAGTGAGGCTGATACTCAAGTGAAGAGTATGCCTTTTACGCCTTACCACCTCGGACCGGCGATAGCCATAGGACTGCCATTCAGGCGGTTCCTGCACACCCCCACCTTTTTGGTTGCCAGCGTGGTATTGGACATTGAGCCCTTCCTGGTGCTTCTCATGGGTCTTAACTATCCCTTACACGGTTACTTCCATACGCTGATTGTTGCGGCAGTCACGGGTGCGGTGCTTGGGTCCTTAGCGTCGCTACTGGAGGGCACTCTCAGCCCGCTCTACAGGTTACTACTGCTCGAGGGTGATGCAAAGTTCAAAACGAATACCTTCGCAATCTCCGGCGTATTAGGAACAGTCATACATGTGCTGCTCGATGCCCCGCTGTATCCGGACATTCTTCCGTTTTACCCGCTCGCCGTTAACCCCTTGTACGATCCTGGGGTTTCTCTTCAAATCTACAGCCTGTCCTTTTGGGCGGGGGTGTTCGGGATAATTTACTATGTTTTTATGATAATTTCGTCATTGTACAGGAGGAAAGTGGGGAGGACGGGACGCTACCAGTGAAAACGATGGCACTGCGGCTTGATTTTTGGAGACGTATCAAAAAGGGGAAAAGTCAACTCTTCTGATTATCTGTCTAGCGGAAAGCAAAGAATTCCTTAATGAACTCTTCACCCTCCAGTAGCCCAAGAACTCCCTTCTTGCAGTTCTCCTCATCGAACTTCTCGACGGATGATCCCTTGACCTTGATTTTTGGATTGTAGATCAAGAAAGGAACGGGCTCGGACGAGTGCGTCCTCTTTACGCACGGCGTGTAGTGGTCGGGCAGGACCGCGATGGAGATCTCATCCTTTATCTCGCTCAGCCTCCTCAGCGCGTTCCCGATCAGGCGTTTGTCAAAATACTCGATCGTCTTTACCTTGAGTTCATAATCTGCTTCATGAGATGCCTCATCGCTTGCCTCAACGTGGCAGTAGACAAAATCATGGCTCTTTAGAGCCTTAACCACTGCGTCTGCCTTCCCTTCATAGTTTGTGTTCGCCAGGCCTGTGGCACCCTCGACCTTTATGACCTCGAACCCGGCGTAGACCCCAATGCCCTGCAACAAGTCAACAGCGGAGATCACGGCTCCCTTTTTTCCGTACTTATCGAAGAACTTCTCCAGCTTTGGCCTCTTCCCGGGCGACCACGGCCAGATATAATTTGCCTTGTCCTTTCCCCGCTTCGCCCTGTCAAGGTTCACGGGATGGTCTTCAAGCAGCTCGTTCGACTTAAGGATGAGGTCGTTCAGGACTGCGTTCGTGTGGGCGTCACCCTTGACCATCACCTTCGCCATCTCTATCCCTGGAACGTCGTGGGGAGGGATGCACTTCACGTTTTTTGAGAACTCGTCTCCCTTCAGGACGAGAATGTGCCTATAGCTCACGCCTGGGTAGAACCTTATTTTAGCGGAACCGAGCTTTTTGTCCAGGTCCCTTATCAGGGCGGCAGCCTCTACGCTCGAGATGTGACCAGCACTATGGTTCTTTATCTTCCCGTCTTGAACGCAGATCAAATTGCACCTGAGGACTACCTCGTCCTCCGCTATCTTCAAGCCCATGTTGGCGGCTTCCAGTACCCCCCTACCCTCGGAGAAGACGCGCGGATCGTAGCCCAATACGCTTAAGTTTGCGACATCGCTCCCAAGCGGCATCCCCTCCGGCAGCGTCCTGAGGAGCCCGCATCTTGCTTTTTTCACCAAGGAATCGATGTTTGGCTTGTCAGCGACCTGCAGGGGGGTCTTATTGCCCAATTCCTTTATGGGATAGTCTGCCATGCCGTCCCCCAAGAAGACTACGTATTTCACATCGAAAACCTCGAAGGCAAGAATTGTTTAAGTTCAATCAAGGTATTTAAATTTAAGTCGTCTTGACCCTTTTGATGAAAGTGCTGATCCAGTTATCGGTTGATGTATTCGAGACCGAGGCGTACGTTGCGTTGCCCCCAATCGTCTGAGGTGCAGATCTGGTCCCAAGCCTGGGTGAAAACGAGGAAGCCGGAGTCTGTGCACGGCTCACTTATGCGAAAGTACCACTTTTTTTAAAAAAAATAATACTTATATTTAGGTGAAATCTCAAGTTAAGGTATACGTGGGGCAGGGTCTGCTTGACTTTCTACAAGATCACTCTAAATGAGAATTGTGGCAGCTCTAGGATATGCATCTATAATTCAGGATGCAACTTCAAATGTGTTGGGTGCGCCTATAAGATCAATCCCGCTGAGATGGCAGAGTCGTGTGCAAAGGCGCTAGATGAAAGTAGAATTATTGGAATATTGGCATCCCTAAGGCCTAAAAGGGTTCATTTCCTAGGAGGCGAACCTACCTCAAATCCGGCGCTCAGCAGAATTGCAAAGTTTGCACATGAAGAGTTGGGCGCTGTAACAAAAATAGGTCATTCAAACGGCTCGATAAGAATGCCGGACTACATTGACGAGGCGTCCATAAGCATAAAGGCATATGATGAACGTGCCCATTTTGCTTACACGGGCACCACCAACAAATCTGTCTTAGCCAATTTCAGAGATGCGTACGAGAGGGGCATCCGCCTTGAAGCAAGCACGGTCCTCATCCCCGAAATAGTAACTACTGATGAGGTCGAACGTATCGCTGAATTTGTTGCTTCGATAGACCCTGAGATCGGATTCCACATCACCGCATACATACCCGTACCAGGAATTACATTAAAACCCCCTACCCCTCAAGAACTATCTATAGCTGTTAGGGATGCCAAGAAGCACCTTAAGAAAGTGAACTTCAGGCAGCTTACCATCGAGGGGCGGGCTGAACTAAAAAAGACCGACCCATCCTTCTGCAGTGTTCAAATCGCATAGTTCCTAAAATAGGCAGTAATGTGCATTGTGTTTTCATTAAGGAAGCCCGCCGTCCCCAATCGCCTGAGGTGCTGATCCGGTCTTCTAGCTGACTATGGAGGGAAGATCATTCGACATATATTAGGGTGCGTCGCTAACCTTATCCATTATGGTGATTTACTATGCCAGAATCTGCGCTGATTGACGACTACAACAGGCTGATGGAAAAGGACAAAGAGATAATAATCCTATCCTCCGTGGACTCGATCATTAAATGGGATATGGAGACGAAGATGCCTCCGGGGGCGTTCGGTCTGCGGAGCCAGCAACTCGCCCTGCTCAGCCAGATAGACCACAGAATGACGACCGATCCCGAGATAGGAGCCCTTCTGGGGAGGGTAGAGGGGCACCAGCAGTACCAAGAACTCAGCGAGTTCCAGAGGAGAAACGTCTACCTCGTCAGGAAGTTTTACGATGAGAACACGAGGCTCCCAGAGAAGCTCGTCTCGGAGATGGCGAGGCAGCAGGCCGTGGCATACGAGAAGTGGAAGAAGGCGAAGGCGGCTAAGGACTTCTCGATGTTCAAGCCAGATTTGGAGAAGATGTTCGAGCTGAAGAGGCAGAGCGCGGAGATACTGATGGAGCCAAAGGGGGTCAAGACACCCTACGACGCCATGATCGATCTTTTCGAGCCAAAGGTGACCCAGGACATCATCGCCAGGACGTTTGATGAGCTTAGGGGCGGGCTGATTCCCATTATAAGGAAGTGCGTGGGCTCGGCCGTCAAGCCGGATACGTCGGTGCTGAAAAGGAGGGTGCCCGTCAAGGCGCAGGAGGAGATCTCTAGGTCAATAGCCAGGTTCATCGGCTACGACATGGAGTCTGAGAAGGCGAGGGGCAGGATAGACGAGACCGAGCACCCCTTCACGATCGGTTACTACGACGACGTGAGGATCACGACACACTACTTCGAGGAGAACTTCGCCTCTTCCCTCTTCTCGGTGCTGCACGAGGGCGGGCACGCCATGTACGATCAGAACCTGAAAGGGGAGTGGATGTACCAGCCGGTCGGAACGGGATGCTCCTACGGGTTCCACGAGTCCCAGTCAAGGTTCGTGGAGAACATGGTTGGGAGGTCGTACGAGTTCTGGGAGCACTACCTGCCGGAGCTGAAGAGGATCACGAGCAATGCCCTCGCCGATGTTGATCTGGAGGGGTTTGTGCCCGCCGTGAACGTGGTCAGACCATCGAAGATCCGCATCGAGGCTGACGAGGCCACATACTCTCTGCACGTGATAATAAGATTCGAGCTGGAAAGGGATCTGTTTGCGGGCAAGGTAACGGTGGGGGAGCTCCCTGCTGTGTGGAACCAGAAGTACCGGGACTACCTCGGGGTGGAGATCGAGAACGACTCGGAGGGGGTCCTGCAGGACGTACACTGGGCGCATGGGTACTTCGGGTACTTCCCGTCGTATGCGCTGGGGAACATCTACGGGGGGCAGATCCTCTACAGGATGGAGAGGGAGATGCCGCAGTGGCGCGAGAGCCTTTCAAAGGGCAACTTCCACGAGGTCCGGGAGTGGCTCATGAGGAACGTCCACGCCTACGGGAACCTGTACGACCCTTTGGACCTCCTCAGGAGGGTTTCAGGGGAGGGGATAACGCCCAAACACTTCATTGATTACTTGGATTCCAAGTACTCAAAAATATATGGCTACAAGTGAATGCTATGGTGACCTTTTTTACTATGACAATGGGATTTGCCTAGTTGAAGCGCAAGGGCATCTATTTTTTAGCAGCTTTAACAAGTTTCCAGTCGCCAAGAAGACCTTTTTGATAAAGATGATTCAGCCCACATGTCTTGCATCTCATTATTTTAGTGCTCTTTTTGGCATCGTATTCAATTATTTCGAGGATACCTTTGCAGTCAAAGCATCTCAAAGTCTTTTTTTCGTCTTCCTCGAACATCAGAACTCACAACTAATCTTTTTGATGTATAACCGATATAACAATTACGATTGATTTTTAACAAGCTCTAACTAATTTTGATTTCCATTATTAGATCAGTCCCATGGGGACTATGGCTTACAGGTACAGTAGGAATTTTTATCTTAGGGTAAGTAATGAATCTATTGGGCGAGTTGGTGGGCGGCTCACGGGCCTCCGGCAACGGAAGGCCTGAGGAAACTCCACCCTCCATGTAGGACCGCGGCGCCGCGAGGCGTAGGGGGAGACCCCTGCTCTTGGAACAGAAACGGGACGTCCGGTGGCGCGACGATGAGGCGGGTGTACGATTTCCCGCCGAGGATGCCGCCGGCTGCGTTGAAACGGCCAAACCGCGGGGAGAAAGGGCAAATAGAGGCTGATGACGCCTACGGGAAGCCCGGGTAGCCCGCATAGTCAAATGCCGCCTAGAACAGAAGGTGGGTTACGGCCAACACGCCCTCTTTTTAATTAGATGTTATATCCTTTCTTGTAATCTTCCTCTATTTTCTTTATTGCGTCACCGTCTTTAGCGGTTGAGTAAAACGAGAGTGGCTCTTTGTTCAGTGTAAGAAATGTCGGGCCCCACTTCATCTTCGAGAGTAATGAGCCGGCCTCCTCCTCGAAGCCTGTAATGTATAGGGTTGCGGCGACGGCCTCGAGGGTGCTAAGCTTGTAAGGTATCGAGTAATGTATGGGATTTGCCGCCAGAAGGAACGGAAGATGCCTAGCGACGAAGTGCCCCGTTGATGGCAACTTTTCAATCCGGTTCCACGAGCAGTCTATAGCTGAAATGCCTCTCTCCGCAACAAAGGATCTATCTTGAGGCGACAGCACTTCTTTGGCGAATGGGTAAAGTAGAAGTGATCCTCTGGGTAGCCCCTTTACGTTGTAGACCACCTTGGCAAGCCCAAGCCTCCCCAGCTTCAGCGCGGTGCACTTCTTGGGATCGCACTCCCGCATGTGGTAGATGTATATCGACGGCTTTGTCGGTCTGCTCGTCTTTAACCCCCGAATGGCAATCTACTTAAGTCGCATATATTATTGATTCTCTGGGTGCAATATGATGCCTATAGCCTACGTATTGATAAACACGGCAAAGGGCTCCGAGGATAAGGTGCTGAAGGAGCTCAGGAAGCTCAAGGGCATCATGGAGGTACATACCCTGTACGGGATGCACGACATCATCGCAAAGGTGGAGATAGGGGACCAGCCGGACAAGCTGAAGGAGGACATAATCTGGAAGATCCGGCGGATAAATGAGGTTCAGTCCACGACGACGCTCATAGTGGCAGATACCTTTTAGGTGGCAGAAGATTAAGAGAAGTAAAGGCAGAAGCAAAAGTTGTGGTCATAGTTAAGGTTATGGTTTATGCCTCTCTATCACCTCGGGATGGACGACACGGACTCGCTCAAGCTGGGTTGCACGACCTACATCGGGGCTTTGATGATCTCAGACCTTGCAAAGGACGGCAGCAGGTTCGTGGACTACCCCAACCTCATCAGGCTCAACCCCAACATCCCGTGGAAGTCTCGCGGAAATGCGGCCATCTGCCTCAGGTTCATGTCAGACCGCTCTCCCGATGATATTTTGGGCACGGCGTTCGAGCTGGCGGAGCAGTACCGGGACCGAAAGGATCCGAAGAACCAGCCGGGGATCGCGCTGCTCGAGGGGGAGGTCCCTTCACACATCAAGGAGTTCGGGCGCCGGGCGCTCTACAACGTGCTCACGCTGGACGATGCGTTTCATACCGCCCAAAAGGCAGGCGTCAAGTACCGGATCATTAGGGGCGGGTTGGGTCTGGTGGGTGCCATCGCCGCGGTAGGTAGCACTTTAGAACAGGATCACACCTTCGAGCTCGTCATATACCGCAGAAAGGCGCTGTGGGGGCGCAGGCGTGACGTGGACTATAATAGCGTCCTGAAGTTCGACAAGGAGACGACCCCGCTCACCTTCAACAACATTGACTACGAGAAGAACCGCCTTCTGGTAACCCCGCACGGTCCCGATCCCATCCTCTTCGGCGTGAGGGGCGAGTACCCCGCAGTCGTGATGGAGGCTCTAAAGAAGATCAAGTTCAGGGGCGCCGAGCGTTGGGTAATTTACAGGAGCAACCAGGGCACGGCCGCCCACCTCGTCCGTACCTTATTGATAAGGGACCTGAAGCCCTACCAGGCGGCTGTTTTAAAGGGCGTTATCACCAAAGCGCCCAGGGTTCTGAAGGGCGGGCACGTGATCGCCTCGATAAGGGACGGTACGGGCGAGATCGATGTTGCCGGCTACGAGCCCTCGGGGGGCTTCAGATACACCGTCAGAGATCTCATGCCAGGCGACCGTGTAAAGGCGTTCGGCGGCGTCCGTGTTCTTAACGACGGTAGGTTCACCTTCAACTTGGAGAGGCTTGAGGTTCTATCGCTTGTTTCCGAAGCCTACAGGAACCCCGTCTGCCCCAAGTGCGGGAAGAGCATGAAGTCCGAGGGGAGGGGTAAGGGCTACCAGTGTAAGAGGTGCGGTCTAAAAGCAAAGGAACCGGTGCTGGAGGAGATCGACAGGAGGATAAAAACAGGGGTTTACCTCCCCCCGCCGAGGGCGATGAGGCACCTCACGAAGCCGTTCCAGAGGTTCGGTCAGGAGAAGGCGTCCTGGGAAGGCAAGGTTGGCGTCTTTCACGGACTCTTTTGAGATTCGGCGCCATCCAGTTTATTTGAGGCGACGATGATATTACTAACAGTGTGAGTATTATGGACAAATTCATCTCCGAGCACCTGATAAACCAGGAAGTCGACATCTACTGCGGCTGGACTGACAAGTTCACTGGCAAGGTCGTGGCCTGCGCCGATGGTGTCCTAACTCTCGAGACGAAGAAGGGCATCTACACCCACATAGCGGTCGACAAGATCGTGGCAGTGTGGAGAAAGAAACAGCCATAAAAACTCTTTTTTCTTAGTGCGATAACATGTTCAAAGTACGGACAGGAGAAGGTGTCTTGAAGTGGCAGTGTGGGCATTTTTCACGGACTCTTCTGGATGCCGAGCACCGACTTCATGACCTTGGGGTCGCATTCCGCGGGCGGGATGATGATATCCGCACTCCGGTAGACCTCGACCGGCATCCCCTTGCCCCTCACAAACCTGTGTATCTCCCTGAGGGTACGCGAGAACTCCTCGTCCTTGTCCTCCTTCAACAGGGAGAAGAGCCTCCTTCCAGTCTCCAGTACCCTATCCAAGTCTTCCCCTTCCACGGAGTACTTACCATCGCCGGAGAGTAGGATGATCAGCCTCGCCGCCTCCCTTAATTATTATTAGGACGTTTAGGATTTAAACGGGTTTATTGTTCTCCCCATTTTAACAGATGGATTCTGCTCTTCAAGTGACCCGTAAAAGTTTATAAGTTCCTCAACCTTCCATCAAAATAACAAGTCTTTTGACCTACTAAAAAGCGGGGTGGGGTAGCCAGGTTATCCCGCGGGGCTCATATGCCCCGTGCTGGGAAACCCCGAGATCGGTGGTTCAAATCCACCCCCCGCTACCACTATCATTTTGAGAGGACGGTCTCCATCGAGAAGGCTGTTCCGCCACAGTTCAGTATAAATGGAAGTTGTAGTCTTGAAATTGATCATATTATAGTAGCCAGGGCTGAGCACTACGTTCGGGGATTACAGAAGGATACCGCGCGAGGCAATGATCCTGATCTACGCTAGTATTTTACCTGCCCTCGCCTTCGGGATGTTCTATACGGATATTGCGTACTTCCTCACCGCCGTTCAGGGGCTGTCGGATATTTTCATGGGCAGTGTGATCATGGTAATGGGGATAACCACAGTTGTGGCCAGCATCCCCCTCGGTATTGCGGCTGATCGCTACGGGAGGAGGAAGGTCCTCATTATAGGAAACGTGGTAGCGAGCCTGATGATAGCCATCTTTGCCCTGACCACAGAACCGGCCGTCCTGTTTCTTGGTGCGGTCCTCGAGGGGGTCTCTGAGGCTGCTTATTCTGCATCATCCAGCGCCCTCATGGCTGAGAAGGCTGGCGATGGGAGGAGAACGGCCGTCTTCTCGCTGTCAGGTTTCATGGGCGGCATTGCGTTTGGGATTGGCGGCTTCGCCATTCCGCTGGTTGTTGTCTTTGAAGGTTTTGGCTACAGCAATAGGGAGTCCCACATCATCCTTTACCTCGTACTCGCAGCCCTGAGTCTGGCATCGACCCTACTGATGCTCAAAGTCAGCGAGTCGAAGACTCTGCGCAAGGAGAGAGGCGTGAAGAATCTCCTGCCGAGGAAGTCCATGAACGTCCTGATGAAATACGCGCTCGCTGGCGCCATCGTTGCCTTCGGCGCGGGTATGTTTGTACCCCTTATGACGAGGTGGCTACATCTAGCGTACGGCGTGTCGGACGCGATAAGCGGACCCATCCTGGGGATGTCCAGCATCCTGATCGGGATCGCGACTCTGGCTGCTCCAGCACTAGCAAGGAGGCTGGGGATGGTGAAGGCCATCGTCGTGACCCAGGCGGTCTCGACGGTCTTCATGTTTACCACGCCCCTATGCCCCGGGTACCTGTTGGCGAGCGCGCTCTATACCATAAGGACTTTCTTAATGAATATGGCCGGTCCGCTTCAGCAGTCTATGATCATGGGGCTGGTCGCCGCGGATGAGCGGGGCGCTGCCTCAGGCATAAGCTCTGCGTTGTGGAGGCTGCCGAACTCTTTGAGCACCACCATAGGTGCATGGCTTATGGGAATAGGGTTGCTAGCTATGCCGTTCTACCTAGCAACTATACTTTACGTCATTTCCATAACATTATTCTGGTTCTTCTTCCGCACAACCAAGATGCCGGAGGAAAAGAACGCCCTAAAGAGCGAACAATGAGAGTTTGATCTTTTGAACTGTAAAATCAAATCTTAATAGAACTTAGGATGATGAGAGGAGTACCTCATTTTTATAAAGTAAAAAGATTATTATTCAGTATCTAAAAGCAGCTCTAGCTATCCTCCCTTCTTATGAGCTGATTCGATTCTACCGCCAGATCCACCGCCCTTTCCTTTGCCTCTTTGAATTTGAAGTTGACCAACCTCTTTCCTTTGAATAGTTTATCGCGGATCACTTCGCCTAGTTGGTCGTCCATTTTAACCGTCAGGATAATAGAGCCCTCTGCGAGTGCGGTGTCCTTTAAAAGTCCGTCCTTGTCACCATCTACTATCCCTATTATCGGGATCCTGTACCTCGACAAGATCTCCCCAGCGATAGCAGTCGTATCATCCCCTATGGTTACTGCGCCGGTTATCCCTCTTCTTATCCCCCCGTAGACGGTCGCACCCGAGCGGCTTGCCACATCATGCTCTATGAACGCAATGAGGTCTCCCTTTGGTGTGGGAACATGATACCGACGCTTAAATTCGGTCCTCCTCAGGGAGGTCGTGGTGTCCAACTTGACCTTGAAGAGATCTATCTTCCCCCTTCTGATCAGTTTGATAAGCCCTTGTTCCTTAAACTCGACACTATCCCCGCCCACAATCTTTCCGTCGGACTCTCTGAGTATCACCTCCTCTGAAGTGGCTCGCCCTACAACCGTTCCGTTGACAAGGACGAAGTCCCCTGGCTCAGCGGCCAATACCTTCCTATATTTAATGCCGTCTTTGATCCATTCGGTCTTCCCATAATCAGGGGGCGGGGTTGACTTAAATCCCAATTTTTTTACTAGTTTGGCGCTCAGATCGCTTTTGGCACACCAATCGATCACCACCCCGTTCTTGGCTTCGACCTCGACTATTGGGATGTTGGGGCAGTTTAATTTCTTGACCAAGTGCCAGCAGAACGCGTGGGACTTTAAGGGGTTATCAGAATACATTGCCATAACTATGGAATCACATTCCCTTACCATCTCAGCCAAACACTGGCTGGTCGGTCTGAAGTCGCATTTGATCTTGTCATCCATGGAGCTGTCCAATACGGCCAAAGTGCCCATGGTTCCACTAAGCCTGGCATCGACCGTACCAAAACCGCCCAATATTTGTAGGATTTTCCTCGCCCAGTCCGAATCTATTACCTCCGGCCTGTGGAAGATTACGCCTACCCTCATGCTTCTACACCGGGTCCACTGATAAGAAGGTTCACGGGGTCTATAAACCTGAGTTTTAGTGCGCCCAGATGTGATAATTTTAATTTTAGAAGAGTGGAAGGTTGAATGTATTAAAGTTTATTTATTAATTCATTAAAATCCTTTGCGAGTTGCCTTAGCTGATCTTTAATCCAGCTCCTCTTAATCTCTAGCAGGGCCATGAGCAACCTGGCGGTAATCTCGTCGTTCGGGTAGCTCTTCTTGTCGGATGCCAGGTACCGGTACAGAGCTGGTCGCGAGATCCTTGTTACCTTGGAAGTTTTATAGATGGACCCGTATACCTCGAGTAAGGTCTTCAGAAGGGAGATCCTTTGTTCGTTGGGTATGTACTGCGCGATTAACTGAACCACTTCAAAGCTCTCTTTGGACATGGAAGATCAGAAGACCTATGGAGGATCTATTATAAGAAGGTGACCCCAAGGCTTCTTTTGGACCTGGTATTGTTGTTTCTCCAAGCCGGAGCCCATGACATTAGTTATTTAAGAGTTAGTTCTCAAGCATTTTAGACTGCAACCTATTTATAGAAATTGATCCTACTAGACAACTACACTATTTATTTTATAGGAAATAAATAATATTAAATAATATACACTTCCTAGCGAAAAGATGGGGTCTGAGAGCTATCATGGCCTTCTAGGGTGCAGGCGTGTCTTTATTTAAATCTTTTTATAATTTTTTTATATAATTATGTAAAATTAACCTCCACTGGAAATTTTCATAATAATTTAATAATTGATCTAAAATTGTCCTAATTATATGGATCTCACCTAAACAACAACATCCCTCATTATTTATACCGGCCATAGGTATCCGGTAATCGAGATCCATCGTGCCAGAGAGCTTTTTAGAGGGCCCCACCCTTCAATTCTATGTAATAAGTATGTTACAATTAATCCGGCAGAAACACGTGTTTCTGGGAACAGGGAAGCCTGCTTTAGAGCTTACTTTATGTAACTACCCTGTTACAACTCACCATCAAACACTGTCAAAATAGTTCATTAAACAATACTCTATTTAAGGCTCACAAAATCACCATGAACTCTGATATATAAACTTTACTATCATCAACGGTATTTTTCATGGTGCACCATCGTTTTTGATGATCCATTGACATCATCAATGTTAGAGTTTTTTATCCAAAAAAATCTAGCTACTTTTCCTTTGCGTTCGTAATAGTGACTTTATCTTAGTTCATTCAGTAATGAATCATCATAAATTAACATCAAAGGTCCTATAAGGGCCGTCATAGCGTCACTGTGACTATATCATGGTGCATATTGTTTTTAAGGTTTTCATAATTCACCCCTTCACTTCCACTCCAACGCTGTGAATCACTTGATTTGCCATGTGATTTGCTGTGAAACCGTTACAAATAAGCCAGAAAAATGAAAGAAGTGCAAATCTTCCTTTTTTAACCATAATTACCATCAAATTTAACTTTTCTAACAACGTTATGGGGACTACAATACGCTCATATACTGGTGAAACCGTAGAGAATTCAAACCACTCACTCAGTGATCTGTATGAAAAAACTGAAAATAGAGTTCTGTGATGGGAATGGAGAGCAGGTCACAGTAGCCATGAGTGGGTCGGTCTCCAAGGAACGTCTCTATCAGATCATCAACCTCTTCAACACCAATGATGATCATAATCCGCCGGCAGCTAGCCACGTCACAAAGACGGCTATGGCCAAGATCCTTGATTTGATAAAGTCCCAACTAAGTAAATCATGGTTCACGAGCAAAGACCTTTCATTGATGTATATGGAACAATATCACGAATCAATAAAACCCAGTACAGTATCCACATACCTCACAAGACTCTATAATAATGGCTATCTTGAGCGTAATGGTAACAGGTCATGTTGGCAATATCGCGTTGTAACAACGATCTCTGCAAAAAACGTGGAAAACATCATCAAGGATCTTAGTAAGAAATAATGTGACTTTTTCAATCTGTCACAGGGTTCCAGTCACAATACTCTATCTACGATGGAGCTCCTAGTGTTTGAGTTGCACCAGTCGTCTGACTTAGCACAATTTTCTTGATGTTTTCAGGAACAACGTACATGTAAGGCCATGTTGTCTCGTCTCTGATGATTTTTTTCTCATCAGCAAGCTTCTTAAGGGTCCTAGCAACGTGCTCCCTAGCTTTCCCGACGCTCTGTGCAACTGGTGTGGCGCTCTTCGTGCCAGGGTTGTCGATGAGGTACTTGATGATGGCCACTTCTGTTTGATTAAGTCCCTCCTTCCTCTCCAAGGACTTTGCAGCTTGCGGTTGTATTGGTTGTGATATTGGTATCTGCGGCCCTGGCGCCTCTGCCTCTATCCTAGACGGCTTTACCTCCGTGGTTACAGCAGGAGTTCTTATTACCTCTGGAGTAATTAATGGTTTGGTAACATATCCTGTTGTTCTTTCAACAGAGATTTCTTGCAGTTTATCATGAACTCTCTGGAGATCCAGCCTCAGCCGGCTTACATCCGACTCTAAAAATGTAATGTATTCTTCAATACGCCTTAATCTTTCCACCAAGTCGCGCCTTACCAGTGCCAATTCGACCTTGAGCTCTTCAACGACCCGGTCGCTCCTATCCTGAAGACTCAACTTTGGCACCTTTTCCATTATTTTAATATTAATTATGATGTTTTATGTTTTAAGGTTTTTGGTTGTGAGTGACTATAAATCACTAACCTTTATTTAGGATAACAATATTCTCTCACAGGGTGTGATTATTAATTACAACTAACTCACAGTCACATCATTTGCTTGGCTATAAGGTCGATTTTCGTGATAATTCCGACCATGCGCCCATGTTCATTCACTAAGATGGCAGGGCTTCCCATTGATAGTAACTTTGATACTTCATCAAGGTCCGTCTCAATGCTCACAGCGGGGAAGGGGTCTTCCAATAAATATAATATTGGCATGTTCAATAACTCTTTAAAGTTTTCATCTTTGAGTTTTTTAAGTATAGTCTCTTCCCTTACGCTGCCGGCCACATTGTCTCCCTTCATAACCGGAAGTTGTGAGATTCCGTTCTTCCACATCACTTCGACTGCCTTACCTATGGTTTCATTAACATCTACCGTGATGACCGGCTGATGCATAATGTTCCTCATCGTGAACTTGGTCTCGGTGACTTCATTCAGGACTTTCAAAATTTTCCTCAGAGTCGACACGCGAGGATCAACGTCTCCAGACTCTATCCTTGCCACCAATGCCTGACTTATGCCAGCCTTGGTTGCCAACTCCTTCTGTGTGAGGTGTGCCCTCTTCCGCAAGATCCTTAATTCTTGAGGAGTTGGTGGTAATCCAACCATTTATATTGAGCCTCGGTTGATCTATATTATTTCGAATAATATTTAACTTTGGTGACTGCTGGAAATGATGAAGCGCGCTCACGTCTTTGCACGCGGCCTTGTGCAGGGTGTAGGCTTCCGACCTTTCATTTACACGATAGCAATCGCTAATGGTCTGAAAGGCTACGTTTTGAACTTGGGCGATGCTGGCGTTGAGATCTTGGTGGAAGGCGACGAGGCGAAGTTAAAGAAGTTCATCGCCGAGATCCGTGAGAAGAAACCATCAGTTGCCAGGGTTGATGCTCTCGATATAACGTGGGAAGCGCCGACCGGGGAATTTGACAAGTTCACGATAGCGGAAAGCGACGAGAGGCGTTTGACTGTAAGATCTGTGATACCTGCCGATCTCGGCATCTGTGACCTATGTATCACAGATATCTACCGCAAGAGCCGCTGGCATAGTTACTCCTTCACATCGTGTGCACAGTGTGGACCGCGGTTCACAATGATTCGCAAGCTTCCATACGACAGAGAGAATATCTCCATGGTGGACTTCCCTTTCTGCTCTCATTGCCAAACTGAGTACGACAATCCGATGGACCGGCGCTATGATGCTCAGGGTATCACGTGCCCGATATGCGGTCCCAGACATACGCTGGTCGACAAAACCGGCGAACCACTCACAGGTGAACCACTTAGTGAGGCTGCGAAGCTCCTGTCTGAAGGTTATATAGTCTCCGTGAAGGGGATCGGTGGCTTTCACGTGGCTGTGGACGCCAGCAATGAATCTGCAGTGATGGAGCTCAGGAAGAGGAGAAGGCGCCCAGCCCAGCCGTTCGCTGTGATGTCTCGCTCTATTCAGAAGATAAGGAACTTTGGAATAGTTTCACGCCAGGAAGAGGACCTATTGAAGAGCGTGCAACGCCCCATCCTAACTCTTCAGAAGTCATCACCATGCTCACTCGCGGACTCCATCTCTCCTGGTTTGGACTCAATCGGCGTAATGCTTCCCTACACAGGCATTCATCTCCTCCTCCTTGACAACTTTGCAAAAGATGCCTTAGTCATGACGAGTGGCAATTATCCTGGCAAGCCGATATCAACGGATAACAAGCAGGCCCTAAAGGAACTTAGAAACATTGCAGATTTCTACCTGATGCATAACAGAACTATCATTAATCGCTGTGACGACTCGGTTATCAAGGTCGTAGAGGGGGTGCCGATGTTTCTGAGGAAGTCTAGGGGCTATTCTCCCTCCTATCTCGCAATGCCTTGGAACATTGGCAAGAACGGTTTGATATCGGTGGGCGGCGAGTTTAATGTAACTGGCTCGGTCTTCCTGCAGGACCGCATCATTACAACGCAGCATATAGGGGATATCAGCGAACTGGAAACATTGGATTATCTGAAAAGTGCTCTGAAGTTTATAACTAAAATTTATAATATGTCCGACTTTTCATACATCGCTCATGATCTCAACCCCTCTTTCCTGACGACGAGGTATGCAAAGGAACTTGCGGATCTCTATAAAACCCAAACGATCCCGGTTCAGCACCATCACGCTCACCTTGCGTCCCTTATGGCGGACAACTCAATGCCCCGAGACGCCTCTATAGTCTGCATTGCGATAGACGGCGTGGGCTACGGAACGGACGGCATGGCATGGGGAGGGGAGATCCTCCTTGGTGGGTACTCCAATTTTGATAGAGTCGGGCATCTCCGGTACCAACCGATGCCAGGGGGAGACCTCTGCGCATATTATCCTGCGAGGTTTCTTGCTGCAATTTTATCAACAGTTATGAGCGATTCTGAAATCTTAGCACTTTTTGAGAAGAATTATTCCCATTATTTACGACACGGAATGGACGAATTAGATGTGATATTGAAACAATCAAGGACTAACGATGCCTTAAAGACCTCAAGCATGGGCCGTCTCCTTGACGCGATCGCCGCTTTGATGAACGTTTGTGCCCTGAGGACGTATGAGGGAGAGCCTCCCATGCGGCTTGAAGGTGTGGCAAGGCGTGGTAAGCCCGGAAAAATCGCCCTCCGCCTTCCATTTTCAAAACAAAATGGGAAATATATCATCAATACTTCAGATTTTATGTTGTCACTGCTTGAGAACATCCAAAATAAAAAAGAAAACATCACATTTGAGGCCCACCGCGTTTTGGGCATCACATTGGGCGAGCTGGCTTGCAGGATAAGCGATGAAAACGGGGTTCCAACCATTGGTCTAACCGGCGGTTCCGCGGTTAATACACTATTATTCAAGTATATTAAAGAGACAGTCGAAAGAAATAACAAACAATTCTTGTTCTATAGAACCATCCCATGTGGGGACGGCGGCACATCCACGGGCCAAGTTGCCGTCGCAGCCGCTTTTCAGTAGACTGTGACTGAGTTGCGCATCACACTGTGATTATAAATCATGTTTATTATTGTAAATCACCATCATTTTGCATACAAACCCTTAAATGGTATACTAAACCTCTCGATCCGATGGTAATTTTGTACAAAACGATGATACTCCTGCACGAACTTTCCATCAAAGCCATGTTAATGCTCTACCATGGGGGCATGACCATAAAATTACCATTATTGTCCGATCATGAGCTGATGGTAATCCGATGAAAAACCATAATTTGACATGGAAATCGTGATATTACTTTTCCCATGAAAAACTCTGTGATAATTACCTTACTACGGCATAAACCACGATGCCGGCCGCGATTAACGCCGCTATCAGCACCATGATCTTCCTTTTTGCTGCCTTGATAGTTTCATGGGTAATATGCCAGAGATCCTCTATGCCTTTATCCCCAAGGAGGTATACATCCTCCACCTTTGTTTTAGAAAACTTCACCAAACACTCGGCTTTTTTAGAGTCTGCCTCCCTTACGGTTTCTAGGATTTTTTCGATTAAAACCCCTTCAGGTATGGCTTTACCAAGTGGAGCGTACCCCTCGCCAGCCTTCAGAGCTACAACAATATGTGTATCCGTCGTAGTAACCTCTACAGGGTCAAAGCCAGCCTTTCTCAATACCGATTGAATCTTCTCTCTAAGTCCGACGACCATGTTATTTCCATCAAGGGCGACATAAGCCGCCTTCTGCCCGTCAACTTCAGTGACTAGGGCCATGATTCCCGCGTCCCCTATGCCCTCTCCCTTCGAATAGTGTTCAACCTTGTCGTTCGCAAAGCCGGCAAATACCTTGGATTCTCCATTTCTACCTGCTTCCCGAAGCGCTTCCACCATCGCTTCAACGAGATCTCTCTCATCCTGTTCGCTGAACTCCGTATAGGTCGTGTCCATAGCGTTATGGGCATCCACCACAACACCATCAGAGTACCCATTTTCCAGTATTTTTTCCATGCAGACCTCGTGTATGCGATCTGGTAAATCCTCGGTCGGTAATGGTGACCTTGTAATCACAACTAATGGTGTTTTATCGAAAATCTGACAGGTTACTGTGACGGCACCCCTCTTTCTCACCATGGCCTGCGTGGCTGTTGGTATGCCTCCATCCCCTTCGACCGATAAAATCCTCTGAATAACCCGCTCACAGTCCTTCGCCAGCACCAAATCCTTCTCATGCGTCGTCGGTGTATGGAAGACCATCGGCATCACGTGCTTGTCCAAGAAGGTTTGAGCTATCCGCGTTGGCAGAGTGCTACTCCCCAAGTCCCTGAAGGGGCCCGGGTGTATCATGGGTGCCACAACTACCCCCTTCGTTCCACTACCGCTGAAGCTTAGGGTCCTCACCTCAACATCACCGCGTACGGCCAGAATCTTGAGCATCTTCTCCAAAAGCCCCGTCCTGTCAAGCATAAGGGCGTCGATGAAGGCCCTAAACAGCGCGAGGCTCCCGTAGCCTAGGATCTCCTTGCCCACGTTCTCTATCGAGGAGTAATACCATCTCCCGAGTGCGTACGAAATAATCGCTATTAGTATAAAAGCCATCGAATATGTAAAAATATTTATTATGGAAATAAACCCTGACACGTATATTAATATTGAATGTATTATCAAAATTGTTACTGGCTGAAGTAAACTCGATATGAAAAGCCATTTTTGCCTCAGTTCCGTGGTTACCCCTAGGACTATGTACCCATAAGCCACTATAATGCCACATGCGATGAAATAGGTCCGCTCAAGGATAGTCGGATCTGCGAGGACTCTGGAGGCAATAGCCGAGGCTATCAGGCCAAGTCCGATGAGGGCTATACCGAAGCCTGTAAGGGCTGAGATCCTCCTAAAGGTCAGGATGCCATTCCCGATAACCTTGTGGATCATGAATGTGCAGAGCAGGCTACCGAATGCAAGGGAGACAAAGCCATCAGCTATGCCGAAGAGAGGTCCTTGAGAATCCGGCGTAATGGCATACGCTATCAATCCGACAATAGTGCCAAGTAAAAACAGCTCGGCAATGAGAACTCCCTTACTCGGCAAGCTGAACAGGTTGCTGTACTTCTTGGCTAGCTTCTCGGCGGATGCCACTAACTCCCATCCCAGTATCATCAATACGGTGAAAAGTTAAAAACTTATGTGGTGGTAACCATTTTTAACCCCCTATATCCTTCATAGTGATAGGTGCACTCGGTGGTTCGCGTATCTTGGGAAAGCGGCGTTGTCGTGAAGACTGAAAGCTCCAAATTAATCTTGGATCCCATCAACCACATCGGCTCAGCCGACTGCGCCTTCATCTCCCATGCCCACAGGGACCATACCGGCGCCTTCATTGACACCAAGAAAACCAAGTATTCCACCAAGGAAACCATCGCCCTCTTCGAGGCGATAACCGAAAAAAAGGTCAAAAATGCCGTATCATGCGCCTATGGTAAACCACTGAAACTCCATCAGAGTGAGCTAAAGATCATCAACTCCGGCCACGTCTTCGGCTCTGGTAGCCTCCTTCTAAACGAGAAGGGTGTGACTTTTTTTTACACGGGGGACTTCAACTTTACCGATACACTGACCCAGAAGGCGATAACCCCCCAAGAATGCGACATTATGGTCGTGGAAACCACGTACGGAAGACCCAACTTTTTATTTCCTCCAAGGGAGGAGGTCTACGACAGCATAGTTGATTGGGCAGCCAAGACGATAATGGACGGGGATCTCCCATGCATCCTCGCCTATCCAGTAGGCAAGGCTCAGGAGCTTACCAAGCTCTTCAACCTCTACACATCAATTCCCGTGGTTACCCATCCCTCTATTACCAAGACGAACTCGACAGTAAACGCCTTTGGTGGGGATCTTACCTATTACGACCTCTCGAGGGAGGGGGAGGAGCTCATCAGGAGTAAGAGCTGCGTCTGCCTCTTCCCGACGTCATACCATCCTGGAACTCTAAAGATGGTCTATCGGTATGCCCGGGTGGCAATCGTAACGGGCTGGGCTTTGAGCTTTGGGAGGCGTAGCGCTGACGATGCATTCGTTCTGAGCAGTCATGCTGATTATGACCAGCTGATGGGTTTCGTAAAGGCATGCAAGCCTAAAAAAGTCTTCACGATTCATGGCTACGCCGAGGATTTTGCAAACAAACTCAAAAGAAAAGGTATAGAGGCCGAGCCTCTCTGATAACCTTAAAGTCCGGTCAATACGTGCGCCATGATGACAGTGATCATCACTATGACCGATCCTACCACAACGTATGTAGGCTTTATCTTAATCCCGTGGGTCTCGTCTTCGAAGAAACGGATTAATCCTGCGCCGGTCATTGGCATTGGTGCCTCTTTCTTCTTATCGCTCTTTGGCATAGCGTTCGCCTATAACCTGTTACAATGAAGAGTTCTCCTCTTTTAAGCATTATGTATATTACCTTCTTTATACTATATTATTAGCGTTTAATCTAAAGGAGGACTGTTTATGGTCAATTCACTTTCCAGCGGCAGAGACGCTTACAATCGTGTCTTGACGAGCTTGGAGAACCATCACGAGATGGTAAAGAAGTCCTTACCCCTGATCGCCAGCGAGAATGTTCCAAGTCCGGCGGTTAGGGAGGCTATGGCAAGCGACTTCGGAAATAGGTACGCGGAGGGATGGGTAGGTGAAAGGGTTTACGCTGGTTGTAAGCACCTTGACGAAGTCGAGGCTGTAGCCATAGAGCTTGGCAAAAAGCTGTTTCACGCGGAGTTTATTGATGTAAGGCCCGTATCCGGTGTCTTCGCAAATTTGGCCGCGTACTCGGTCTTCGCCAACCCTAGTGATGTACTGATATCCTGCACCATCCCCACGGGCGGTCACATAAGCCATTCAAAGAAGGCCCTGGGAGGGACCGCCGGAGCCATAAGGGACCTCGATGTCTACAATTATCCTTTCGACGAGGAGAACTTCACGATAGACGTCGACAAAACGGCACAGTTGGTGAGGAGCCTCAAAGATCAAGGGAAGCCTCCCAAGATATTCGTACTGGGCGCGAGCGTCTTCCTCTTTCCACACCCGGTCAAGGAGATAGTCGAACTAGCAAAGACCTATGATGCCAAGGTGGTCTACGACGGCGCCCACGTGGCTGGCTTGATAGCCGGTGGCATATTCCAGGATCCTATAGGCGATGGGGTCGATGCCTTCACGATGAGCACCCACAAGACTCTGGCTGGTCCGCAGCACGGCGCGATCGCCTCGTGGTTGAAGTACGCGGAACCAATCAAGCGCGCAGTCTTCCCTGGGCTGTCCAGCAACCACCATCTTCATGCGGTGGCCGGGGTAGCGATTGCATTCGCTGAGGCGCTTGAGTTCTACCCGGAGTACGCTAGGAATATAGTGATAAACTCCAAGGCGCTGGCCCAGGCGTTATACGAGCGTGGGATCAACGTCCTCTATGAGAAGAAGGGGTTCACGGAGTCGCACATGATGATAATTGATGTTACAAAGTACGGGAACGGCTTCGAGATTGAGAAGAGGCTGGAGGACGCCAACATAATTGTGAACAGAAACCTCCTGCCGTACGATAAGCGGATGGGTAGGGACTACAAGGCGCCTGGCGGGATCAGGATTGGCACCCAAGAACTCACCCACCTCGGGATGAACAAGTCTCATATGGTAGAGGTAGCCGAACTCATGAAGAAGGTCATAGTTGACAACGAGGATCCGGTGAAGGTAAAGGCGGAGATCGCTGAATTACGCAAAGACTTCCAGAAAGTGAAATACTGCTTCTCCTCGGTGCATGATGCCTACGAGTATGTAAAGATAAGGTAGTTGGTTAACCGATGGAACTAAAAAATGCCCAGCAGTTGATGCTAAGGCTCTACGGCGAGCGTGATAGAAGGCGCGGTGCAGAAGGCACCTTTATGTGGCTGGTCGAAGAGATAGGAGAACTGTCTGAAGCCGTGCGTAAGAGAGATGTCTCTAATATACGGGGTGAGTTTGCCGACGTTCTGGCATGGCTCCTCTCTTTGGCTAACGTTCTGGACGTAGATGTTAGCGAGTCCTTCAAGGAGAAGTACGACTCAGTCTGCCCGAGCTGTAAGAAGGCACCCTGTATTTGCGATAAATGAGGTGATAAAATGGCAACAGTAAAAGATCTGATGAACCACAAGGTGTTCTACGCGGAGGTTCCAGGCAGCAGAGAGCAGGTCCTCAAGACACTTCAGGAGAAGAAGATCTCTGGCATACCCGTCGTGAAGAAGGGAACTAAGAACCTGATTGGAATCATAACAAGGGAGGACCTCCTGCGACACTCGGACGAAGAGCAGTTGGCCCTGATAATGAGCACCAAAGTTGTAACGGTTTCCCCGGAGACCCCCTTCGAGGACTGTCTCAAGCTAATGAAAGAGAAACGATACCGACGTCTGCCCGTCGTTTCAGGCAACGAACTTCAGGGTATAATAACGGTGGGCGACATAGTTCATAAAGTCGTTGTGACATCAGGTTCAAGCGCCAAAGTAAAGGACTTCATGAAGCGCACTGTATTCAGTTGTTGGGGCAATACCCCGGTCTATATAGCCAGCAAGATGATGCGCATGGCCAATGAGTACGTTACATTGGTCATCGACAATGAGGAGAACGTAGCAGGCATAGTATCGAACACGGACCTAATCCGCTTGGTTGAGATCAATATAGAGGAGAGAAAATCTGTCCTGAAATCCAGCTCTGAGAGCCAGGAATGGGACTGGGAAACCTCCTCGGTTCTTTACATCACCAAAGGCAAGATAGCCCTTCCAAATATCCCCCTCCACAAGGTAATGTCTGCCCCCTGCATAACTATCAGTGAGACCGCCTCCATAACAGAGTGCGCCAGCAAAATGCAGAAGTTCGACATCGATCAGCTACCAGTAACAAACGCAAAGGATGAAATAATAGGCATGATCTACGACATCGATCTGATAAAATCACTTTGATTCAATGAACTGCCCTAGCTCCATATTCTCCTTCTTCTTCGGCGGAATGAGCATCCTCAGGCCTTTCTCGATCAGGCTAATCTGTTGATCTATGAAGGCCCCCAGCTCGTATTCTTTGCTCAGGGCAAAAGCTGCTTCTAAATACTTGTTTATGTTGCCCTCATGAACTGTGAGTATCAGGTTACCATTGCATTTCATGCAAACCCCCTTTAACGGAACCCTCCTGTATTTTGATCCGCACTTTGTACACCTGAACGTCTGGGTTGAGAATGCTCTCATGTTCCCCGCCAGGTCGGGTATGAAGTGGTGCTTCAACAACCTCTCAGCCACGTCCTTGCTGTTCACCGCCTTGATCTTGTTGGCTAACTGAAGTTGCCTCTTGACCTTGTCCATCATGGTCTTGAGCCTGTCGTATGCGGTGGTCAGAGGCCCTCTATCTACACCTTGGGTGAATATTACAAAGGAAAAGTTAGTGTACTGTTCCGTCTTTCCTAACCTGTTTTTCATGATCTGTATTACCTTTAAAGCTTCTTTTGGTTCTTTGTAATCCTCACCGAGAGCATAAAACTCCAAGGGTAACCGCTCAACGGTCTCCATGTTATGGCACTCATCATCGACCTCAGAGGGATCTATTATGGTTGTCATCACAAGAGGAGCGTCCATCAGCCCTCCAATTTTCTCCGGGAGGTATGCCTTAGAGAAGTCGATCAGAGCCTCCAGAGCCAGCATAACCGCATCCTCGTCGCCATCGCAATTTCTTCTCTTTGCGGCGTGCCAGAACGGATGTGCGTAGCATACAGAGGCCTTCGTAAAGCCGATTATCCTACCAGTAATGCCCGCAGAGGTATGTGGGGCGAGTCCAATGACCAGCTGACCAACAAGATCGTCATGGGTTCTTAGGCTGTAGTAGGGTTTCATTTGGTATACCTTGGTAAGCAGTTCGTCTGTGTATTTGGAGACCCTGTAGAGATACCTCCCACAAGCTTCAGGCACTATGATGTCCTGAACTTTGAGTTCTACGAGCTGGTTCGGGTCGGTCAAGTCCTTGCCCCTATAATCCTTATCATAGCCAAGTTCCTTCAGCTTCTCTAGACTTGTCCTGATCTCAGATGGCTTGAAGTGGGTAAGGGGGGCATTGGTTATATCAAATCGGACCGTCCCGTCCTTGTAGACGAACACCTTATGCTTGCTCCTAAGGATCCCCTTCTCAAGGGCTTCTGGAACCTTCGTTGGGTTCGAGAGTCCTCTTACGCCCTTAACCGTTTGATCCTTTAACAATCCGAACTTACTGAGCAAGCCCTCGTAGTTCTCTATTGAGACTAAGCGGTTTTTGTACGGCATCATCTGGGTGCCACACTTCGGGCACAGACCTTGGGCGCTCGCGTAAGTGTCGCATTTAGGGCAGTTATAGATCTGTACGGTTCTATTTCCGCATTTTCTGCACACATTCTCGTAGGTAATCGCGTTACATATGGTACACTGCTTAAGTAGTATGGATGCCTCGAAGCTCCCCTTCTTAGCAGCCTTCGTTAGATCCCGTTGGGAACCACCGGCTAGATTCACCGGAAAGAGCATATGAATGGGGGGGCGCATGACTCTCTCCCTCGCCTTTTCCGGTCTTCCCATCCTGGCCCCGACGAAGGACCTGCCCTTAGGCTTGATCTTTATGCAGGCGAATTCGCTAAGGAACTTGACAGGGTCGTCTTCCAGGGATCCCTTCCTGCATTTCGTAGGGGAAAACAGCGCATTGATTATCGGTGCATCCTCAAATACCACGGCGCCATTAACAAACCTGTGCGGCGCGCCAACCTTCTCCAAGATCTTCTTCGGCACGGGGCTCTTCAGAGGGACCTCAAGCTCTCCTCCCCTCCATCCCTTAAGCGGCTCTATCAACCATTCCTGCAGGATCATGATCTCCTCCACACTGATATTCTCCCAGAAGTAGGTGTACCTTGGGTGAAGAGGGATGGACAGCAAATTCGATATGCTTAATGCCTCCTCAGGAGTCGGTTTCACCACTAAAGGACTTTCGACAAAATCCTGCAGCCTCTCAACCCTTAAATCAACTTTATCTGCCAAAATATCATAGCGATTCTCAAATTTTTCATCCATAACCTTTCTGAACTCGGCGGCCCAAATCTCCTCGCAGTAGCCCGCCGGCATCAGCCTGTGATTGTTTTCGAGAAACTCGCCGACGGAAACAACCATGTCGCCTAGGAAAAGGATCTCCTCAACGTCAGCTCTGACTTTCTCCGCCGTGACCTCGTCCTCAATCCTCAATACGTCTCCGTTCTTCAACTTAACGATCGGCCCCTCTATGGTATCCACAGGCGTTATGGTCGAGCTCTTGCCGGGCCTCTCCACCCTCAGCTGCGTGCCGACCGCTATGAAACTGTCAAGTATGACCATGGTTGCAGGGTGTATGCCTACCGCTGCCAGACCGGTATTCCTCGCCCTACCATAACGCAGCCTGAACCCCCCGGGGACCGATGGATGGGCGAATATGGGTCTCCCGCCGACCACATCAACGAGATATTTTATATCAGGGGAGATTTTTGCCGTAATGCTCTCTTCATTCTCTTCCTTTTTGACCTTGAGCCAGTCCCAATCAGAGATGCCAACCTTCTCCACTATCTTCTTCAGCTTCGCTGCCTTCCCGTAGACTCCATCATTTATTACTCTAAGCGCTCCGCCCCTAACGCTGTTGGTTTCGATCCTGTCCAGATTCCTATAGACCGATACCTGGTAGTTGTCAGTGGGCGGACCGGTCACCTCGATCGGTGCATACTGAAGTATTCTACGGAGGTCCTCGTCCGTAGGGTGGTATTGAAATCTGGTAACTTTCCTCTCGTACAGCCTTAGCTCCTCGATAAACCTGCCGACCTCTTGTTCAGTGATCTTGTATCTGTCGAGGTGTAGCAGTATCCGTATGTAATCGGCAAAGAGGACGGTTAAAGCCTGTTCAGTCCCTCCAGCGGACCTCATGGGTCCAGCATAGTGTACGGCGAGGTATCTGCTCCGGTCGGGATTGGTCTTGATCTCTACCTTGTCTATCCCTTGTAGCGGGGCAGCCGTTATGCCCTCAGTCATTATCGCCAGCGCTGTTCTCAACGCCTTTTCAGCACCAGTCTTATCGTCGTATTTGCCAAACTTGCCATTTATTATTTCTTCAATGATCTTAAACGAAGTATCCTCACGAGAGAACTGTGCAGCTAACTCACGGATCCTCTCCGCGACCCTTGGCACCCCTATCAGTCCCTCGACCCTTGCAGCCAGGTCTTGCGCCTTATAGATCTCCGTCTTGTCCAGCGGGTCCAGACCCTTCGAGTGCGCATTATCAGCAATCCTGTAGAGATCGGTGATTGTCTCTTCAAGGTTCTTGAAGTACTTCTGCACAGCGGGATCCGCTATCATAGGATCGCCTCGACCACTTGGACTATGATCACCATGGCTAATGGAATCGTGAAGTTATCATCAATGCCCAGTTCCACAAGATCAAAGATCAAAAAGACCAGTCCCACTGCTATCACTGTAACAAAATTACAATTTAAGAGATACGCTAATGCCATAGAAGTTAAAAATCCGGCAGAGGTGCCCTCTACAGTCTTCTTAGGCTTGATCTGATGCATCCCAACGCCCACGCCCACTACTGCCGCAACTGCGTCGCTGGCGAGCGCGGCAGTCAAACCCACAATAACGGCCGATCTGCTCATGAAAAAGATTGAGACTACCGCCGCAATGCAAAAGTATACGTATGCCGCAAGCGCGTTCTTCTCGCTCTGCCTCGCAATAAGATCTGCGGTCTTTACCATAGGAAACAAAGAATGCGCCCTCGTCCGCACAAACTCCAGCATTACGAAGGCGATAAGGGCAGCAGAGGTGTAAAGAATTGCCAGTTCTCTTCCGAACAATACGTAAACCAGAGGAACGGTAACCCCGCTCATGTGGAAGGTCTTTCGCATGAGCTCCCGCTTAAACCTCTCTTTCATTTACGCCTTCCTCTATGCCTCCAGTAATCTCCTTTATTGAAGCACTTATGCCCTTTTCTTCTATTACAGTTCCAGTTACTACGATGTCTGCTCCTGCCCTCGCAATCTCTCTGGCCTGCTCTCTCCTCCTTATGCCCCCTCCTACTATGAGCCGCGCCTCGTTAACAACCTTCTTGACAACCTTCACCATCGTTGGAGAGATCGGCGCCTCTACACCGGATCCACGTTCAAGATACACGAAACGCATTCCCATATACTGGGCAGCAAGGGCGTAGATGGCCGCCGCCTCTGGCTTTTCATAGGGGATGACGTTGGCTTGACTGATAAAACCCGCAGTGCCTCCGGGGCTGATAATGATGTAGCCCAAGGGGATGGCCTCAAGATTGTATGCCTTTATCATCCGCGATGCAATGGCTTGGGCGCCAGTGATATAGAACGGATTTGTGGAGTTCAATACCGACATGAACCATACGGCATCCGCGTACTTGGAAATACCAAACAGGTTGCCAGGGAAGAGTATTACCGGGAGATCCGAGCCTGTCTTTAGGCCCTTTATCAGCCCGTCAACGAGCCCCCCGCCCATGCTTGTGGAACCTCCCACCATCAATGCCGAGGTTCCCGCCCCCTTTGCCTCCCGTGAAAACTTCTTGGCGAGTTGAGGATCGCACTTATCCGGATCTATCAGTGCGACGTGAATGCAGCCTTTCTCATTTATTCTCGAGTTCAGAAGGTTTTCCACTTTCCTCATTGGTTTTCACCGGCTTTCCTACACCATAATACCTGTCTACAAACTTGCCATAAGCATCAACGGGCTCTTCTACATACGAGACTAAAATGTCCCCCTCTATAATATTACACCTGCCGCACTTAATTACAGCCTTGCCCTCTTCCCGGTTGATCACTATACTAAGTGTCTTTTCCCCACAGTTAGGACAGGCGAAGATCTTCGGGATCGTCTTCCTCATCCGCTTTATTACCTTCTTTCGCTTCCTACCCCCCATTTACATCATCTCGACTCTCGTCTTCCTCTTATCATCTAAAACTTTGTAATAATAACCTTTCTATGATATGTTATGCCCTCCTGTTCAAGTAAATACTTCGGCTATTCCGCCCTCGTCCTGCTCCACTTGCTCACGTTGAGTTCAAGCCCATAAGGTCCGATCTTTGAATAACACCCCTCAACTCTGAGCAGTTTGCCTGGTTTAGCTATTCTCTTGACAAGGAGAGCCTTGTCGTTCCAAAAAACTACCGGCAACACCGTCTCGCCGTCCCTGAGAAGGACCTTCGCATAACTCTTACCGCTGTAAGTGGTCTCTAATGTAAAGTCTACCTCGACAATTCCCTCGATAATAAGAGCTGACATATCTGGTTGAATATCCGCTAGCCTCTTTACCTCTGTCTTCGGAGGGACGATATCGTTACGGTCTATCTGGATTTGACTCTCATCATTTATGTGCAACTCTGCCTCGCCGCGAAAATCAAGCTTCATTGTCCCGCCGGCGATCTCCACCGCTACCCCCTCCCTCAAACTGTGTAGCAGAGAATCCGACGGGTTCCACACCAGTACTCTGGTCGTGTCCTCTTCATGCCTGAGGAGAAAAGCGACCAACCTTCCTCGGCCCCCGTCCCTCCTCTCAAACTCAATGGGGTCATAGATCCTCCATAGCCTGCCCCTTTGAACCTGACCCTTTTGTGGAACCTCTGCCGGCAAAGTCTCGGAAAACTCCAGTCTGCTCTTATTACCCATGTGCACCTCAATATCACCATTCAGCCCCTCCTTGGTGTAGGCAGAGAAGACCGTAACATTTGCCCCAGACCTCATCTTGGAAAGAAAGGTCGTCTTATCGTCCCAGAGGACAAGGGTCGCCCTGCCGGTCTCATCTGATATGGTCGCCCTGCCTACTCTTCCAGTCGTCCCATCCTTCTTGCTGAATTCCTTTGGCGTCCCTACCTTCTCTATCCTCACGCTCAGGGTTACGTTATTTATGTTGGGCACGAGATCCTCTATCTTAACCACCGGCCTAGCTGTACTCTCCTCAGAAAGTGCTATTCCCAAATCTCTAGCAACCAACCGCACCGCAACTTCATCATTGATTAAGTGGCCGAGACTCTCCTTCTTGTCCTCAATCTTCTTACTCACCTCATTTATAGCAAGCCCTGATCTCTTAACCAGGATAGAAAAAAGTCCTTCAAACTCGCTCATTATTACCGCCGCTACTGTTTGTCAAGAGCCACAATGATGACTGTTACAGCTAATAGAACAACTGCCACTCCGGCAATAATGTTGAAAATCGTTGCTGAATCCATAAATATGACCTCATACGCTTTGCTTCTTCCATTCACTGTTAAGCCTTATAAAATCACTGTCAGAGGCCTCATACTCCTCAAAGCTTCCGAGCCGCTCTGCAATGGCTTGAGCAAGGACATGGTAGCATAGCTTCGCCTTTCTTCTTATCACCACATTGATGTAAAAATCATCGCACTGGCAATAGAACTCTGGGATTAAAAAATATTCCTTCTCCCTTCCAACAACTATCCAAACCGTCCTCCCGCTCGGCTTGAAGGTGTACTTCTTTACCGCCATCGAGGAGACCGCTTCTTCAGCCTTTGTAAATTTTACGCCGTAGATCTTTCGGAGCTTCTCCTTCAACTCCTCTTGGATCCCCCTTCCCTTCTCTATCTCAGAGAGAATGCCATGCAGATCGGCACCCATTCCAAGTCCTCACTTAAGTTAATGAGCAAGAAAATAAATAACTGTCCCTGCAATTGTAAACCTTCGTGGGATCTTTTTTGGACTATGATATCATAATTATCGGGGCAGGTCCGGCAGGGATGTTCGCAGCCCATGAGATCGCCCATAACAACAAAGGTAAGCTGTCCGTCTTGATCGTGGATCAGGGCTATGATGTGGAGAGAAGAAAGTGTCCAGTACAGAATTACAAGACGTGCACCAAGTGTCCGGTATGCAGTATCATGAGCGGTGTTGGTGGCGCCGGTACCCTATCGAGCGGATTATTGAATCTGAGGCCTGACATAGGCGGCGACCTGAGGGAATTTACGGACAGCGAGAAAGAAGCCAATGATCTTGTAAGTTATGTTGATTCAGTCTTCCTAAAGTATGGCGCCCCCAAGGATGTCTACCGAGGCGATGTTGAAGAGGCGTTAGACCTGCAAAGAAGGGCTGCCTCTGTCGGCATAAAGTTCCTTCCAATCACACAGCGTCTTATGGGAAGCGATGGCGCTCCAAAAGTCATACGGAACTTCAAAGAGGATCTAGATAAAATGGGCGTGAAGTTCCTATTGGATACTCATGTCAAGGATGTTCAGAGAAAAAAGAGCCCTCTGTCCCTGCGGAAGCCCCCAATAAAACCAAACCAAAAAACGAGAAGGGAAAGAGTCCAGAACATTCAGATAGCCTTGGACGACGGTTCAAAAATGACTGCCCAGTATGTAGTACTGGCTCCGGGCCGTGTCGGTGCGAACTGGGCAGCGGGGGTGGCACGCAGGCTCTCAATTCCTACCAAGCACGAGCCCATAGATATCGGCGTGAGGGTGGAAGTTCCTGCCTTTATCATGGAACCGATAACAGCAATCAATCGTGATCCGAAGTTCCACATCTACACCGATACCTACGATGATTTTGTAAGAACCTTCTGCGTTAACCATCAGGGTTACGTCGTTAAGGAAGTATATGATGGTCTTGTCGGCGTGAACGGCATTTCGATGACTGAAACGCTCTCTGAAAACAGCAACTTTGCATTCTTGGTGAGGGTAGCACTTACAGAACCTATCGAGGACACAACAGCGTACGGGAGATCTGTAGTCCAACAGGGGACAATTCTGGGCGGTGGAGAACCTTTGATACAGAGGTTAGGAGACCTGCGAATGGGCAGGCGATCGACGTGGGTCAGGATCTCACACAGTAATGTGAGACCAACGCTGAGGTCGGTCACGCCCGGAGATATTGCCATGGCGATGCCGCACAGAATAGTCTCGGACATATTGGAAGGTCTTGAGAAGCTCGATGAAATCATACCTGGCGTCGCGAGCTCCTCCACACTACTGTACGCTCCTGAGATAAAATTCTCCGCCAACAAGTTCCAAGTTAACAAGAACTTGGAGACTCCTGTGGAAGGTCTCTTCGCGATAGGGGATGGCGTCGGACTATCACGGGGCATTGTTGGAGCAGCCGCAAATGGCGTCATAGCTGGCAGGGCAATTCTGAAGAAAGAGGGCCTAGCTTAAACCTTTGACTGTTTTCATTAAAATTTGGTGAATGGTGGGGCTGCCCGGATTTGAACCGGGGTCACCAGGGCCCGAGCCTGACAGTCTAGACCAAGCTAGCCTACAGCCCCGCAAACCACCTTAGAATGAAAATCCGCCATCTTTATACTTTTTCGTAGGAAACCATTTTTACCTTCTTAAGCATAACATTGGACGGTGGCATTGGTGGAGACCGTAAAGGAGCTCATCATGAAGCGGATAATAGGCGAGATCATCCTCTCCGATACGCCCGGCGAGATAATGAGGCGCTGGCGGGAGGTCTTCGGTATTACCCAGCTCGATATAGCCGAGAAGCTTGGCATCTCTCCTTCAGTGATCAGTGACTACGAGGGCGGCAGACGAAAGTCTCCAGGTGCCACATTCATAAGGCGCTTCGTCGTGAGTCTAATAGACATAGACACCCTAACTGGCGGCAGGGTACTGAAACAGTTTTCCTCCTTGGTTCGAGTCTCCTCCGACGCGATACTAGATCTCTACGAGTTTCCTTCCCCCATCACGCTTAAGGACGTAGTAAAAATGGTTGATGGCGAGTTCCTTGCGTGTGACTATTTGGCGGAGAAGAAGCTTCTGGGTTACACCGTCGTTGATAGTATCCGCGCAATTCTTACAATGTCAGGATCTGACTTCCTGCAGCTCGTTGGCACCACCACGGAAAGGGCCATAATCTTCACGAAGACTTCCACCGGCCGGTCTCCAATGGTTGCCGTGCGTGTGACCCTGCTAAAACCTGCCGCCGTAATACTGCATGGCGTTACACACCTCGACAGGATAGCGATCGAGCTCGCGAAGGCTGAGCACATCCCCTTGATCCTTTCAAGGAAGCCCAGCGTAGATGATCTTATAAAGTCCCTCCACGCTCTCCATAGCAAATCGTCATTAGTCGAATCATAAGTAGTCAAGGGGCGAAGCCCTAATATACTCGTCTTTTTACTAGTAGGAAAAAACGGTGGTTTCAGTGAAGCCAGTAATCGATGTGGCGATCTCCGGCTGGGGTTCCTATATTCCAATGTACCGCATAGCGGTGGAAGAGATAGCTAGGGTTTGGGGGAAGTCCCCTAAGCATTTCCGGGAAGAGTTGCTGATCGACGAAAAGGCAGTGGCAGGCATCGACGAGGACGTGGCGACAATATCCGTTGAAGCCTCGAAGAATGCTCTGGGTAGGGCAGGCCTCAGCCCAAAGGAGCTAGGGGCGGTCTTTGTAGGCTCGGAATCCAAACCCTATGCGGTGAAACCTACCGGCACGATTGTGGCCGAGGCAATAGGGGCGACGCCGCGGGTCCTCTCCGCTGACATGGAATTTGCTTGCAAGGCGGGTACAGAATGCCTCCAGTGCTGTATCGGTCTTGTCGGGTCCGGCATGATTAACTATGGTCTGGCAATAGGTGCGGACACAGCCCAGGGCGCACCCGCCGACCCGTTGGAATACTCAGCAGGTTGCGGAGGTACGGCTCTCATCGTTGGGCGCAAGGATAAAGAAAAAGAGCCGGTTGCCATTTTAGAGGGTTCCGTCTCCTATGTAACTGATACCCCAGACTTTTGGAGAAGGCAGAAACGTGACTACCCGTCTCATGCCGAGGCATTCACAGGCGAACCAGCCTACTTTACCCACACAATCTCAGCAACTAAGTTGTTGTTGGATGAATTATCACTCAATCCCACTGACTTCAAGTACGCCGTTTTTCATCAACCGAATGGAAAATTCCCGTTAAGGGCGGCGAAGATTCTGGGTTTTAAGAAAGAACAGGTCGAGCCCGGTCTCTTGGTCCCGTACATCGGGAACCTTTATGCAGGCTCATCAATTACTGGTTTTTCTGCTATATTAGATGTAGCAATGCCCGGTGACAGAGTTCTGTTGGTCAGTTTTGGCTCTGGGGCCGGCAGTGACGCCTTCAGTTTTGTTGTTCAGGAGGGTGCTCGAACCAAGCGCGATATGGCCTCTAAGGTTATGGATTACATTAAAAGGAAGCAGAATATTGACTATGCCATCTACGCCAAATTTAGGAAAAAGATCGTTATTTAAAGGGTGGTTATAATGCGAAGGGTCGCAATTTTAAGTTATGGTCTCACAAAAGTAGAAAAACACTGGAGGAAGTCCTTAAGGGAACTATTTGGGGATGCTGCCAAAGAGGCTCTCAAGGAGACCAAGATCCCAGGCTTAGACGCTTTAATTGTCGGGAACATGTGCGCATCCGATCTCTCCGATCAAAATAACATAGGCGCCCTCCTTGCTGACCATTTGGGTATAATTCCATCAACTGCCTATCGAGTTGAAGCCGCCTGTGGTTCTGGCGGGGCTGCTGTTCTCGCCGCATACGCATCTGTGGCATCCGGCATGTACAATTTTGTTATGACCGGTGGCGTCGAAAAGCTTACAGACGGCGTGGGGGGCGAAACTACTCGCTCTCTCGGCAAGGCTGCGGACGCGGAATACGAGCTGTTCTTTGGCTCAAGTTTTGTGAGCCTCAATGCATTAATCATGAATCACTACATGCACGTTTACCACGTCTCCAGAGAGGCATTTGCAGACTTAGCGGTTCTCATGCACAAGAACGGAGCGAGAAACCCCTATGCCCAGCTCCCATTCGAGATCACCAGGGAGACCGTTCTGAACTCTGAGAAGATCGCCGACCCGATAACTCTCTATGACTGTGCCCCCGTGGGCGACGGCGCCGCCGCCATAATCATGTGCCCCCTTGAGGACGCACCAAAGTACTCAGATAACTTCGTCGAGATCAGCGGGGTTGCTGGTGCGACCGATACGATCAACATCTCTTCAAGGTCTGACCTCTTGTCCCTAAATTCCACGGTGGTTGCAGCGGATAAGGCCTATAAAATGGCAAAGGTGACCCCGGCTGACATAGACGTAGCCGAGATTCACGACACTTTCACCATCACCGGCGCCCTCTCAATAGAGGATCTTGGCTTCTCTGAGAAAGGCAAGTTCAACAAATTGCTCTCCGATGGAGCCTTCGAGCCAGGGGGCGTAGTCACAATAAATCCGAGCGGCGGCCTGAAGTCAAGAGGGCATCCTGTAGGTGCAACAGGCTCGTATCAGGTCGCAGAAGTAACCATGCAACTTATGGGGAGGGCAGGAAGGATGCAGGTTCCTAACGCCGAAGCGGGTCTGACCCAGAACATAGGAGGATCTGGCTCCAGCACTTATGTAGCAATCCTAAGGAGGGCAAGATAATGTCGGTACCAAGATATTGGCGCGAGATCCCAGAGAGGTCGCGACTAGAAGCTAGCAAGTGCGCAACATGTGGGAATGTAATCTACCCTAACAGAGCAAGATGCGCCAAGTGCGGGAGTGACTCGATTGAGCCATACCGACTGCCAGAGAGGGGGAAGTTGCTAACCTTCACAGTCGTTCGTAACCCTCCTCGCGGTTTTGAGAAGATGGCGCCCTTCGTCTTGGGCATTATTGAGCTTGAAGACGGTAGTAGGCTGATGACCCAGATCACCGACGTCATGCCAGGGGAGGTCACCATAGGGATGCCCCTAGAAGCGGTCTTACGCAAGGTATCTGAGGACGGGGACTCGGGAATAATCGAATACGCAATCAAGTTCCGGCCTACTTTTTGATGTAGGCTTCTATAAACCTTTTTAGATACAACCCACCAAACTACTTTTGGTGTTTGAGGTTGCCTTCAAATAACCTGCTAGAGTCCATACTCTCATCCCTCTCCAACGAGGTCAGGGCTGAGGTTTTGAAGCTTATTAGCAGAGAGGGCCCTCTCTCCTTTACGGAGATAATGAAAAGCCTCGACATGAACCCGAAGAGCGACGCGGGCAAGTTTGGGTATCATCTCCGTATGCTTACTGAAGCCGAACTCCTCAGATCGGACGAGTCCTCTGGAAAGTACTACCTCACCCTGCTGGGTGAGGACGTTGCCGACTTCATCTATGGAGTTGAGGACGCCGTAAGGCGAAAGAAGGGTGAGATGCTTGTAAGGACCTCAAGCCTCACGATAGAACCCTTCGACAGGAAGAAGATAGTTGATGCCTTGATGCGGGAGGCCAGCGTCCCTCGAAAACTGGCGGAGTCCATCTCAAAGGAGACTGAGGACAGACTAAAGAAACTGCAGGTTAGGTATCTGACAGCGGCTCTCATCAGAGAGTTCGTCAATGCGATACTCCTTGAGAAGGGTCTGGAGGAGTACCGCCATGTCTTAACCAGACTGGGGCAACCGGTCTATGACGTCACTACCACGATAAAAAACGCCGCATTCCGAGAATACCCATCGCTTGAGCGGGTCCATGCCTTGGCGGGCGACGCAGTGCTGGAGGAATACATGCTTCTCAAAGTCCTGCCTAGAACCATCGCTGATGCCCACCTCTGTGGCGCAATACACCTTAATAATGCGAACTATTGGGTCCTCAGACCGGCAGACATTCAACACGATATACGTCCCATCCTTGAAGGTAAAGCTCCTGCTGATGGTACTGGGCTCTCTCTCCCAGCTCACTTCTCTCCCAAGACGCTTCAAGGTGCCCTATATGCAACAAACTGCCTCCTGAACTCCACATCGATTTGTGTATCAAATTCTCAGTCTTTGGGGTTCTTCAACATTTTCTTGGCTCCATATATCAAAGGTCTCAAGGGCAACGAGATCCGATCGATCCTGAGAGATTTCCTGTATGACCTAAACGCAAAATTTAATGGAATCCTCGGCTCGACCGTTGCATTCAATGTCGAACTAGAGATTCCGGAGTTCTTGGAGAACGTGAAATGTGTTGGATTGGATGGTGCAGGAGGCATCTACGGTGATTATTATGAGGCGTCTCTTCGTCTACTTGAGGCCTTCTTGGACGTTCTTAAAGAGCCAGACGGTGCCTCAAAACCTCTACTGAATCCGGCAGTCTTTGTCAAGATAAGGAAGAAGGCTCTGGTAACCGGCACCGCCAAGGACTGCTTGAAGAAGGCATACCGGCTCGCTGAAAAATGGGGAACCGTCTACTTTGTTAACCACACCCTCCCGTGGCAGCAGGATAACGTCTTCTACAACTCCGACCTCTCGCGGGTGGATTCCAGCTGGAAGGACTGGGAAAGTGGTACGCTCAGGGTCGGGGCACTCGACAATGTTACAATAAACCTCCCCAGAATCGCCTACGAGTCAAACGGTGATGATGACCGACTGATGGAGCGTATTAGGGAATTGCTGGAGTTATCGAGGGAGGCGCTCTCGATTAAGAGGCAGATCCTCGAAGAGCGCATCTTTTCTGACAAACTTTTGCCGCTCTACAGAGAAAGCATTGATGGTAGTAGCTATTTCAGACTCACCGACTCGCCGGGAATAATAAGTTATGTGGGATTGCCTGAAGCCGTGAGGCATCATACGGGCCTGGACATGGCTGACAGCGAAGATGCCCTGAAACTTGCCACCAAGATTGTAGGTCTCATGGATAATTACACCGCACAGGTAGCACCTTCCATGCGCCTGCTCTCTTCCAGCATAACATTTGAGCCTGCAGCACGGCGGCTCACCAGTTTAGATGTGGCTGGCGGTTTCCTAAAACCAAAATCCGCTTCAGGCTCCACGGAGCATTCAAACCTGCCCCTAACGACAGCCATCCCGCTCAAGACAAGGTTAAAGGTGGAAGAGGCATTCCAACAGATAACAAAAGGTGGGCACCTCTTCGACATCCGGCTGGATGAGCCCTTCCCGACGGAGGACGTACTGGCCAACTATACCAAGAGGATCGTTGAGACAACTGGCATCGGTCTGCTGACATTCACGAGAGACTATACCTACTGCTGGCATTGTAAGTCCATTTCCTACCGCTTCCGTGCCAAGTGCCCCCGTTGCGGATATGATGGAAACCGTCTAGTTCTCTACACAAAGACCTTTGGCAAATACAAGCCTTCGAAGATGTGGGGCATCGATGACAGGGAATTCGCTACTACACACCAGCGCTTTAAACTGTAATTCCTTAACCCTTTGCGGTCAGTAGCATGATTGCCTGAGCTAGATCGCCATTAGTGGTCTCGAGCGCCTTTCTGGCTACCTCTATGCTTACGCCAGTTTGAGCGGACACAAGCTGTGCGTCTTCATCAGATATGGCAACCTTTGCCTCGGTCTCAGCCTTCTCCTCAACAGCCTCTCCAACTACTTGATATACCGTCTGCCCGCTGACCTTCATTACCGTAACCTGAGGGTCTGGGATAACCAGGTTCTTGCCCTTCATACTAATAATTACCTTCAAGACGCCCGTCATCTCCTCTAGACCCATGCCCATCTTCTGCATCATTCTTCTAACTTCCCTCGGGTTCATCCTCTTCAAACCATGAAGACCTCCGCCAATACTCTAATCCCCTTCTCCTCTTCTTACCTTTGCTGCCAAACCTGTTTTAAACCGTTTCATCTCTCTGCCATTAAGAACCGCTCTTCCTACCGCCACAACATGATCTTTAGAATCTGTAATAAGAACCTCCTCGCCCGGCCTGATCTCTGGGTCTGCGGATACAACATGCTTCGAGAATAGGTTCCTGCCCTGCTTTATGAACTCCAACACGTCGTCTTGAACCACAACTCTGTACCTCGGAGGATACAAGGACTTGGTCAACTGGCAAGCACCATCAACGCTTAGTGCCAGATAGCCGTCTGACGGTCTGAGGGTTGCCAGCAGCTTGCCTTTGTGGTAGATGCCCTTCACTTTACCAGTCTTTCTTGATTTGATCGCCATGACCCCGTCTGAGAAAAGCGCCTCGCCACAACCTGCACCGAACTGGTAGTTCGCGACGGCCCTTATTCTTATCAGGTCATCATTGGTTATCCGTCTACAGGTAGGTGCCACTGACGACACCCTTGGGTGCCTCCTTCCTGAAGAGCTTGTCTATTGCCTTAAGAAAATCCTCCCTGGTTATTGTATCCCTGCCTTCCCTTATCGCGAACATTCCGGCCTCGGTACAAATCGCCTTTATATCTGCTCCCGTGGCTCCTTCTGTTGCCTTTGCGAGCCCGCTCAGCGTTACCTCTTTCGAGACGTTCATCTTACCTGCATGAATCTTAAAGATGACCTCCCTGCCTGCCTGATCTGGTGCAGGTATCTCGAGTACCCTGTCGAATCTGCCCGCCCTCAACAGGGCAGGATCTAATAGATCTATCCTATTGGTCGCTCCTACTATCTTGACATCTCCTCTTGCACTGAAGCCATCCATTTCGCTCAAGAGTTGGAGGAGGGTTCTCTGCACCTCTCTCTCCCCGCTGATGCTTATGTCCGCTCTCCTTCCGCCCACCGCATCTATCTCGTCTATGAATACGATGCTCGGTGCCTTGGCTCTTCCCAGCTGGAAGAGCTCTCTCACCATTCTGGCCCCCTCACCTATGTACTTCTGAACGAGTTCCGATGCCACCACCTTTATGAAGGTGGCCTTTGTCTCTCTCGCAACTGCCTTTGCCAGTAAAGTCTTGCCACAGCCGGGCGGTCCGTAGAGTAGCACACCCTTCGGAGGCTCTATACCTACCTTCTCAAAGACCTCCGGTTTGAGCAACGGGAGCTCCACAAGTTCTCTTATCTCCCTGATCTGCTCCTCTAGTCCTCCTATCTCGGCATAGCTGACCCTTGGGGCTTCCACGAGCTCCATCGCTCTTACGTACATATCTAAGGAATCTGGCAGCAGGTCTAGGACCGCGAAGTTTCTCTGGCTTAATGCTACCCTCTTGCCTGGGACAAGCTTGCTCACGTCTACAGATTTCATGACGTTGACAAGCAGGGACGGTCCGGTGGAGCTCTTCACCACAACCCTACCGTCCTCTAAAACGTCCGTCACGCTTCCCTCAATATATGGTGGAACGGTTAATTTTTCAATCTCTCCGCGAAGGATCTGAATCTCCCTCTGTAACCTGTCCTTCTCAAAGTACCAATCCCTCCTTTCCCCCTCTAAATCCAAGACCCTCTGTTCCAGCCTTCTAAGTTGCATTGGGAGCGGTACTCCTTCATCCTTTACCTCACTATTTGCGGTCATATCGCTCACCACTTAGGGATAAATTTAGATTAACCTTCTGCAACACTAGAATTGGAACGGTGCCTTTTATGAATTGTGAGATGTGCGGCAAGAGGATTCTGGGAAGACCTGTGCAGATATCTATTGAGCGTTCCCTGCTGGCAGTCTGTCAGGAGTGTTCACGATTCGGCGTTGTAGTTGACAGAAAGACAGCCACCAGCATCGAAAGATCAATACCGAAGCCTGGTCCAAGGAGCGTTTTCAAACCAAAACCACCCAAAAAGGAGCATTTTGAGGAATTTGTACTGGTAGAGAACTTCGGTGAAGCAATAAAAAAGGCCCGAGAGGGGATTGGCTTCACCAGAGAAGAGTTTGCAAAAAAGCTGGGAGAGAAGGCCTCTGTCATCCGCAGGATTGAGGCTGGGGAGATGTATCCGTCCTCAAACCTAACCGGTAGGATTGAGCATCTGCTCAAGATATCTCTGAAATCAAAGGTAGATAGCACAGTAAAAGGCTCCGTCCCGACACCAAGCTCTCTGACGCTCGGTGATGTGGCGATCCTGAAGGAGGGACGAAGTGATTAATGCAGGCTGGGAGCGGCGTAGTCCTCATCGAAGTCCGACCCGATCGAAGTTCAAGCGGACTAGCCGAACTGCGCCTGCTATCTGAATCCGCAGGTTACGCCGTGTTGAATGAGTTTGAGCAGACTCGGTATTACGACCCGTCCTTCTGCCTCGGCAGAGGCAAGGCTGAAGAGATAGCAAGGATGCTAGAAGAGATCAAACCTCTCAAAGTTATAATGAACAACCCGCTGAAGCCCATCCAAAAGTATAACCTGACAAAATTATTTGGGGCAGAGGTAATCGATCGCTTCCAACTGATCTTGGAGATCTTCACAAAGAGGGCAGGAACGATCGAAGCCAAGTATCAAATAGAACTAGCCAAGTTGCAGTATGAGCTACCCATGGCTAGGGAGAATGTAAGACTGGCAAAGATGGGTGAACTTCCTGGCTTTCACGGTCTTGGTAAATATCAAGTCGATGTATATGCCACGATGATAAAGAGACGCATATCCTACCTACAGAGGCGACTAGAGGAGATACGCACCCGAAAATCCATGCACCGACGGAGGCGCCGAAAAGAAGCCCTCTTCAGTGTCGCCCTTACTGGTTACACCTTTGCGGGGAAGACTGCCATCTTCAACTATCTGACAAAAGAGACCATGCTGGTGGGGGACGCCCTCTTCACGACCTTGTCGACCACAACAAGAGCCTTCTGCCTCTCCAACAGAAAAATCCTCCTCTCTGATACGGTGGGATTCATCGATAATCTCCCCCACTTATTGGTGGATGCTTTTTACTCTACACTCGAAGAGGTCACTTTGGCTGACAATGTCTTACTCGTCCTCGACTCTTCTGATCCATTGCCAGAGTTCACCAGAAAACTACGCACATGCCTCTCAACACTGAATGAGATAGGCGTTTTCAGCAGTGCGATCACACCCATAATGAACAAGACGGACGTGGCTATTGATCTTGAGCCACTTGAAGAGGAGGTCATCGATCTTTTGGGGGCAAGACCTGTAAAGACATCTGCAAAGACCGGTGACGGGGTGTCTGAACTATTGGAGGCGATCTCAGATAGACTCCCCCCTTACGAGCGCCTTAAACTCAGGATACCATTCTCCAAGAACACGAGCTCGTTAATATCCTGGGCATTTGAGGAGGCAGATGTTAGGTTCGTAAAATATTACGAAGATGTGGTCGAGATGGAAGTTCATATGCACCCTGCTTTCCTTCCGAGATTCAAACGGCTCCTCTACGGAATCGAAGGTGTCGAAGTTCAATCTCAAAAGGAGGTAAAAATACGAAGAGAATAGTTGTCCTGAGGCTCGGTCATCGGCCCTCTAGGGACAAGAGGATCACGACCCATCTATGCTTAGTCGCGAGGGCATTTGGTGCTGAGGGGATCTATATCGCTGGCATAAGAGATGATGCGATCAGCAAGTCAATGGATAAGATCGCAGGAACGTGGGGCGGAGCATTTTGGGTGGAATTTACTTCCAACCCTATATGCCTCCTGAAAGACTGGAAGAAGAGTGACGGTAAGGTCGCCCATCTGACCATGTACGGGGTTCCAGTCAAAAAAGTTATCCGGAGAATAGCTACCTTGGAGGAGGATCTGTTGGTTGTCGTTGGTGGGGAGAAGGTTCCCAGACAATACTATCTGGAGTCTGACTTTAACGTCGCCATCGGTGATCAACCGCACTCAGAGGTAGCCGCCTTGGCGATCTTTCTAGACAGGGTTACCAGAGGTTCGTGGGAAGAAATGCCCTTTAAGAACGCGAGGCTTAGAATAATCCCATCAGATAAGGGAAAGACCGTTGAACAGATGAGTCCAAAAAAGAAAGCTTTTTGAGATTATTTCCCTAATATCTTCTTAGGGTCTTTACATATGTCTATCGGTGACAGTCCATGCCTGACGCTGCTCTAGAGGCAGCTACTAGGGAGCTCCTTGGCGAAGAGGCTGTACAACTAATCCAGATACTGTCGGAGCAAGAAGAAACAACCGATGACGAGCTAATACTAAAAACCGGGATGAAGCTTAACAACCTGAGAAAAATTCTTTATCAACTATTTGAACAGAGTCTGGTATCGTACAGGAGGGTGAGAGACAAGGATGCTGGGTGGTTCAAGTATTACTGGAGGATAAATCGGACGGGACTGAGCATTCTCCTGAATGCTAAGAAGAGAAAGATCTTGGATAAGCTAAAGGAGCGGCTTGAATATGAGACTCGCAACATGTTCTTTATCTGTCCCACCGACAACGTTCGGTATGTCTTTGAGGATGCCATGGAAACAAACTTTCAATGCCCAAATTGTGGCGGTAAGCTGGAAAGCGTCCAAAACCAAGACATAATTTCCGTTCTAAAGATCAAGATCGCCGAGTTAGAGAGTAATCTGTCGGGGTAGACTACGAAAGTTTTAAAGGTGCTGGGATTTTTATCCTCTATGATGGGCCGGTAGTCTAGCCGGTTAGGATACCGCCCTTACACGGCGGTGGTCGTCGGTTCGAATCCGACTCGGCCCACCATTGAGTCTTCTTAGTTGCTCAGAACTTTTCATAATCACAGACTATATAGATCAGCGAGTCTTCCTTTCTCTTTCCTTTGGAGACAACATCCCTGATCATATCTGTTGTTGTTATCATTCCCTTTAACTCGCCATTCTTGATCACAGGCAATCTCCTAATCATCTTGCTTACCATGATCCTAGCCGCATCAACAACACCCGCATCAGGCTCCACGCTCAACAGCGGCGTCGACATTATCTGCTCCACTCTGGTCTTCTTGGGGTCTAGCCCCTTCGCCACACATTTTGTTATAATATCCCTCTCGGTCACCATCCCTGCTGCCTTACCGCCATCCGTAACAACAACAGAACCAATGCCGTTTTCATCCATCAACTTTGAGATGCCACACACGTCGCTCTTTTTTGTCTACGGTGATAACTTTTCTAGTCATCACGTCCTTAACTTTCTTCAAAATAAAGCCTCCAACATAATCTCCTTGTTGTATTTATAATACTTAACGCCTTACGGAATTATGCGTCGAATTATTGAACTTCGGATAATTTTGTCCGTCTTGCGTTGAATGAAACACTTTTTACCAGCAGTTACATAATTGTTATGGTGCTAAAATTGAGCGTTCTGGAATCCAAAGGTCTCAGGGAGTATCTCTGCAACATCCCTTATGATGCCGACCTTCTCGTCTCACTGAAGGATGTCGTCAAAAAATTGCAGATAAGATCGGGCATAATGATGGTGATCGGCGCCCTGAGGAATGCGACTCTATACTACTACTTACAGGACAAAAAGCACTTTCATAAGAACATGTTTGAGGGTCCTTTGGAAATCGCATCGGGCACCGGCAACATAGCGATTCTAGACGACGAGATCATTGTTCATTGCCATCTCGTTCTAGCGGATAGGGATGGCAGGTGCTTCGGCGGGCATCTTGCTGAAGGATCAAGGGTATTCGCGGGAGAGGTTTATATAAGGGAACTATCGCCGCCAATGAAGCGCAGGTTTGACGCCAAAACAGGATTAAACCTCTTCGACATACGAGTTTAAGACAGTACACTCATTATAACGGAAGTATACTATCGTCTACTCTTTACAACATTTTTGTGCATCAAGGTTAAATTACCGATTTCTAACCAAAACTTTGGGGAGTTCGTATGGACGCATCCTATAGCGCTTCTGGCCTACCCTTTAAGGTCGTGACACAGACCGTATTAATCAGAGAATACCAGGTTTTTACCAACTAAAATACGCAAACCCCCCACTATTCAGAAACTAAAAACTGCTTACCTGATGTATTCTATGGCCTAAACCCACACAAGTATTCCTTGCATACAAATCCTTTTATCTCCGAACTCTTTTCACAGAGAAAGAAAAAGGGGTTTCAGGCACGTCTCCAAAAGAACAGATAGCCCTTACTTCAATAATAGCCTCGGTATTCGTTACGGTAATGAAGTTGGTAGTGGGCATCCTCACCAACAGCCTAGGTGTTTTATCCGAGGCACTCCACTCTGGTATTGACCTGATAGCTGTAACCACGACCTACTACGCCGTTAGAAAAGCAGACATACCGCCCGACTCTGAACATCTGTACGGACATGGAAAGGCAGAAAACTTGGCGAGCCTGGTGCAGACGATTCTCCTTCTGGCTATCACTGTGTGGATCTCATACGAGGCATTTGAAAGGTTCGTCCGAGGCGCTTTAGTGGATGTAAATATTTTCTCGATCGTCGTAATGTTGACTGCAATAGGCATCGATTTCACGCGATCTCGAGCATTATCTAGGGCCGCCAAAAAATACCGAAGTCAAGCGCTTGAGGCCGACGCCGTGCACTTCTCGACTGATCTGATCTCCTCCACAGTCGTTATCATCGGCCTTGTGTTAATAGTCATTGGTGTGCCCAAAGTCGACTCAATTGCAGCCATAGGTGTTGCAGTGGTAATACTGATTGTGGCCTACCGACTGGGAAAGAAATCCATCAATGCCTTGATGGATAGAGCGCCCGCCGGCTTAGTCAAACTCGTGACCGAAGAGGCAAAAAAGGTCGAGGGGGTCCTGAAGATAGGACAGGTGAGACTCAGAGAATCGGGCGCAAGGACCTTCATCGACATAACCGTATTCATCGACAAAGTTCTGCCCCTTGAAGTTGCTCATGGGGTGACAGACCGTCTGTCAAAGAGAATACAGTCCGTCATACCCAGTTCCGATGTCATTGTTCACGCCGAACCGTTATCTGTGGAAACTGCCGCCTTGGTGGCTAAAATAAGAAGCGAGGCAGCCAACTTCCCAGAAATAAAAAACATTCACAACATTTGGGTGTCTGAGGTTGACAAAAAGCTCCACATCGACTTCCACATCGAGCTCGAGGGAGAACTTTCGCTAACTAAAGCCCACGACTTATCAAGTGAACTAGAGGCTAGGATACGCAAACTGGACGGCTCCATAGTTGCAGTGTCCTCGCACGTAGAACCTGTTGATGGTGGTACGTACAATGGCGTGATCGATCAAGAGGCGAGCCGTAGACTTAGAGCTACCCTAGCGGAGATAATCAAGTCCTTCCCCGAGGTAAGATCCTTCCACGAGATTGATATTGAAAGGATTAACGGAAAATTCACGGCGAAGATCCACTGCCTGTTTAAGAGCGATATTACCGTTAATGACGCCCACCGAATAGCCACCGAGATAGAAGAGACGATCAAATCAAAAGTAAAAGAGATCGAGATCGTCTCCATACATCTCGAGCCAGAGTTTTAGATCCCCTTCTAGTGCAATCTGGTAAGCAAATGGCTTTCGAATGCTGAAAAGGTTACTTCCTGAACAAGTTGCAGGCTTTGCTGGAGGTGCTCTTCTTCGAAGCCAGCTTCCTGCAGTAACCTTGACCGCTCTTGCCCATGGCGGTAAACAACCCGCAACCCTTACAAGTCAGGTTCTTTATCGATGGCGTTGCCTCTGCCGCCTGTGGGGCTTTTTGATTCTTCCATTCTGGCGTAATTCTTCCCTCCATCATCATTATTAATGCGCCTAACATGACGAGCCACGCCTATAAAGTTGTTGCATGATTTGTTGCTTTGGGTTTAAAAGATGAATGATCCAATGGCGGGTCCGGAGGGATTCGAACCCTCGACCATCGACTTAGAAGGCCGACGCGCTATCCAGTCTGCGCCACGGACCCCATCTGCAAACACAATCCTTCCACCAATAAATATTTCGATAACTTCGAATAAATCTAAATATTACTGCTAATTAGTAATCATCGATGCGGGGGTCCCCAAGTCAGGACAACGGGGCAGGACACGTTCATCGTGTGCCAGACTTAAGATCCCGGCTTGGGATAGGGTATCCTGTGGCGAAGGCCTTCGTGGGTTCAAATCCCACCCCCCGCACCATTTTATTGAAAGCATTCATTATAGATAAGAACTAGAATTGAAAAACCGTGATCTTTTTTATGCCGGCCTTCTTGGCGTTGCCTATAAGGCGTAGGCCTCTACGAGATCCCTGGCGGTTATTATTCCTGCGAGTTTATTTCCCTCAAAGACTGGCAGCCTTCTGACGTGCTTCGCGGCCATCGTTTTTGCTGCCTTGTGGATGCTGTAATCCGGTTCTATCGCGATTAACGGTGTTGAAGAGTACTTCTCAACGACTTCGTCAAGACTCCCGCCCATGTAGATGACCTTGGTCAGAAGGTCTCTCTCGGTGAAGATTCCCCAAGGTTTCCCTTCCTTGTTGACTATTACCGAGCCTATCCTTTTCTTTCCCATTTTTTTGGCTATATCCAAGACCTTGGCGTTTGGGGTTGTGCTTTCCACCTGCCTAGTCATAAACTTACTAACCACCGTTGAGGTTTCTGGGGCCTCTGGTAATGATCTTATCAAATCCGATGCGGTCACTATGCCTGCTAACTTCCTTTCCTCCATGACCACCAGCCTACCCTTCTCCTTAATCATGGTTCTCGCCGCCTCCCTGATGGTCGCCTGCGGCTTTATTGTAATGAGTCGTGGTGACATCACAGCAAATACCTTGACCTTCTTCGGGTCCTTATTAGCCGCTATTACGCGAGTTAAAAGATCCCTCTCCGTCACTATGCCTGCTGGCCTCTCTGGTCCCTTTACAAGCAGACTACCTATGTGCCGTTTGCCCATGATCTTTGCCGCATTCAGCATTGTGGCATTTTCCTCTATCATCGCAACTTCCTTGCTCATTATTTCTGACACATGCTTATGTTTTTGGAAGTCTTGATAAAACACATCAATAATGCTAGGAAACTCCTCCCTAAGCGTTTTGGACATACCCCCACCCAATTATCACTGCTGTTTTCTAGAATATAAGATAACTCCGTTAACAATTTATGGAAGGGCAAATCCGCTTCCGCACAATATTAGGATAAAAAAATTAATTAACCATCTCTCTCGGTAGATACCACAAGCCCCAGTGGCTCAGCCTGGTAGAGCACCGCCTTGGTAAGGTCTTCCCAAATAGGCGGTGGTCGCGGGTTCAAACCCCGCCTGGGGCTTCCCATGTCTGCAATCATATCATAAAAACTTTATATAATTCCGACCTCTCCTTTTGAGGTTGGTGGGGCTGTGGTCTAGCACGGTATGACGGCAAGGTGGCAGGATCTCCTCCACCTCGCCAAGGGCTCCAGAGGTCTAGCAAGACAGTTTGACCCTTGTGGGATGATTGTCTTCTGGAGCTGCTAGAGCGGGGTTACCCGCATGTCAGGGGTTCAAGTCCCCTCAGCCCCACTATCCTTTGAACCAATCCATTACTATAGAAAGAACGCTGTCTAAAACCTAAGACAAAGTTATAAGTCAAATTAACAGTAATCTAATATGGGTGGTATAATGCCGCTTGCGTTCGTTTTGGTAAATGTGGAGGCCGGAACCGACAAAGAGGTCTTGGAAAATATCAAGAAGACTCCAGAGGTTAAGCAGGCATACATGGTTTACGGCGTCTACGATATTATAGTCATGCTGGAGTCCGACACCCTCGAGAAACTACGAGAGATGGTGACGAAGAAGATCCGACAGTTGGACAAAGTAAGATCCACAATGACTATGATCGTTATGGAACAATAAGGATAGCAAACTTTAAAAACCAAAACTTTTTCTTATATAGCGGTACGCCGGCCAAAGTTGGTGGGAACCACCCGTTCCCATTCCGAACACGGCAGTTAAACCACCAAACGTCTGTGGTTGTACTGGACGCCGAGAGGGTCCGGGAAGCCATGGAAGCTGGCGGCCACTTAAACCCTCGATATTAGAAATAAATATATCTTGGTTGTTTATTCTCTTGAACGTCATTGTGGTGAATTAGCGTGGTTACTGCTGGTCAAGGGCTCTTCTCCCTGGGCAACGATATGCCCTCTATCGTTGTTAATATTATATGGATGGTAGCGTTCTTTGCAATTATCATCCTCTTCAATCAGAGGATGCAGATCTGGTCCTACCAGAGGAACGTGGAAAAAGCCACCGCAAGGCTACAATTCTTGGCAGACAAAAGCAGGGAGGATGCCCTTAATAGCATAAAGCAGTTTGCCCAAGAGAACGTTGATATACGCTCACAGGTTACCGGCTTTCTAGACTTCTTTTTAATTGAACCTGTTGATAGGGACCCCTTTGGCGTATTGGGCAGACTTGAGCACATTCTAGACAACAGGCGCGACCGGTTCAAGGCCTTTGTCTCCCAGATTGCGCCTAAAGCGGGCAAGACCGACGCCGCCAATACGGAGGACATACTTGAGGCGGCGATGGCCCTCAACCTCATATTCAAAGTCGTACGCCACTACCTGCTCCTAGGTAAAAAAACAAAGAGCCTCATGATCTTCGTTCAATTGGATATGCAGCTACCCATGATCATGAAGATGGCAGAGGCATACTTTAGTGCGCAGAAGACCTTCTCTGCTGGTAAGCCGATTGGCGACGGACTAGGTGCGCTGGTTGCCTCCAAACTGATGTTGGGACAGCCCAAGAAACAGATAGCTGAGGAAGTTGTATACGCCGAATTAGACCTCTCAAATAGAAAAGTCGTTGTATTGAAGGCTGAAGGTCCAGGCGGCGTGGTCGGAAAACCCGGCGAGGCGGTGAAGCAGTTGGTTGAAAATCTAGGAGGAAAAGTTGCGAGGATATTCATGATCGATGCTGCGGCCAAGCTTGAGGGAGAGAAGACTGGTGAGGTTGTCGAGGGCATCGGTGCTGCCATAGGCGACCCCGGTCCTGAGAAGTTCAAGATAGAGGACGTCGCCACGAAGTACAAGATCCCCGTGGATGCCATAATATGCAAGATGGACCTTGAGGAGGCCTTGACGACAATACGGAAGGAGGTGGTTGAGGCATCCGACGTGATAGTTGAAAGGATCAAGAAGGCGATCTTGGAGAGGACTAAGGAAGGCGACGTGGTGATAGTCGCTGGCATAGGTAATACCATAGGGGTTGGGCAATAGCGAGGTAATGGCAATGTCTAAACAGCGTCAATCGAGGTTTGCGATAATCTCAATAGCGCTCACGTTGGGTGCCTTCACACTATTCGTGTTTGCCACATTTGTGGATCCGCTCTCTGCCTACAGCACGGAGTTGATGGTCGCCGGCCTGGCATTGCTGATCGCCTCTTGGGGGATATACTTCTTTGGTGGCAGAAGGGCGCAGAAGCCGGAGGAGTCCACCGAGAACGTCATTACAGTTATCGGCTGCGGGGGCTGTGATTTTAGAGAAGAGAGGGCGTTCACCCTGGGTGACTACATCTTCAAAGAACTTGGTCAATGCAAGAAATGCCCCGGAAACTCGTACATCCGCGCCATCTATGCCGTTCCGCTGAAAAAGTAATAGAACTGACCGAAGATGAAACCACATAGAGTCGTGGCCATCGGCGGAACCTTCGATCACTTTCATAAAGGGCATGAATCCCTAATTTTAAAGGCGTTTCAGTACGGCGAAAGGGTCGTCATCGGCATCACCTCTGACGAATTCTTGAGACGGTCAGGGAAGTCTGGAATTCAGCCGTTGGAGACGAGGTTGAACAAACTCAAGGACTTCCTAATTGAAAACGAACTGATCGGCAGATCCTCCTTGCTCATACTGGAGGATCCCTATGGTCCGATCGTAAGGGATCCGACCATCAAAGGGATAGTTGTAAGCAAGGAGACCCTTCCGCGGGCCGAAGAGGCAAACAGAATGCGAGCCGTTAAAGGTGTACCTCAAATGACCGTCCATGTCATAGACCATATACTGGCATCAGATGGACGACCGATCTCTTCTACAAGGATAAGAAATAAAGAAATAGACGAGAAGGGTAATCTAATAAGCTCTTGATTACAGAAATTCAAATCTGAATCGGGAGGAATTTCCAATGCCCCTAAGTCAGTCTGAGGCCTTATTGCTAAAATATCTGGAGAAATTGGGTGGAAAAGCAGAGGCCTCCTCTCTCGCATCAGGCCTCAAACAGCCCGTGAGTTCCATATTCCCGTTATCTAGCTTACTTGCAGAAAAAGGCTATGTAAAGACTACCGAGATCCTAAAAGAAAAGTTCGAGCTTACCGAAGAAGGCGCATATTGCGCTAAACATGGAATGCCAGAGACACGCCTGTTGCGCCTCCTGTCCTCCAAAGGAGGCACAGCCCCCATGGATGCGCTCAAAACTGCGCTCAAACCAACGGAGATCTCGGCAGCTCTGGGATGGGGTCGAAAAGCAGGTGCGATTGCGATCGAGAAACGGGGAACTCCCCCACTGATAGTTCTCAAGAGGACTGTGAATATTGAACTTGATGATACGATCAAAAAATTGAGCAAAGACGGTGAAAAGTCAGCCCTAACTCCTAAGGAACTAGAACTAGTATCTGTGTTGGAGGAGAGAGGTCTCGTAACTCTAAAGGAGACCAAGCAGCTAATAGTCGAGATGATCAGGGGCATCAGGCCATCTGGCGGTGTCGTCTCGAACGTTCTAACCTCGGACATTATCAAGAGTGGGAGGTGGCGTAAGACCACTCTCAGCCCATACGATGTCACGGCCTCCCCGCCATCTCTGAAGATCGGCAAAAAACACCCGTACCTTGAATTTCTGGAAGAGGTTAAGGAGATACTCATCGCCATGGGGTTCGAAGAGGCATCGGGACCATATGCGGAGAGTGAGTTCTGGAACTTTGATGCTCTTTTTCAGGCCCAAGATCACCCTGCAAGAGCCATACATGACAGCTTCCAGATAAAGGGGGTCGAGCCTCACATAGACGCCCCCGAAGAGGTCATAAAGGGCGTGAAGGCAGCCCACGAGTATGGTGGAAGGACCGGTTCCAAGGGGTGGGGCTACCGCTGGAACATCGAGATCGCCAAGCGACCAATCTTGAGGACCCAGACCACGGCCGTCTCCGTACGGCACCTCTCAACCCATAAGACTCCACCGGTAAAGGCCTTCTGTCTCTCAAAGAACTTCAGACCAGACGTCATAGACTCCAGACACATGGTGGAGTTCTGCCAGTTGGATGGAATAATAGGCGACCGCAACATGAACGTTAGGCACCTGCTCTGGACTCTCAAGGAGTTCGCCATGCAGCTGGGATTCAAGGACATAAAATTCACGCCAGGATACTTCCCCTTCACCGAGCCAAGCATAGAGGCCTACGCGAAACACCACAAGTTGGGTTGGATCGAGTGCCTCGGATCGGGCCTCTTCAGACCAGAGGTTCTTGAGCCGCTGGGAGTAAAATTCCCGGTGTTGGCATGGGCTTTCGGCATAGACCGGCTCGCAATGATACGCCTTGGGATCGACGACATCAGGGAACTACACACTTCCAATCTTGAATCCCTCAGGGAGAAGGGGTGGCGGTAGAATTGCCGACAATCGTTCTGAACGTCAAAGACCTAGAGAGGCTCATCGGGTTCCCCATTGAGAAGGAAGCGCTACAGGAGACCCTCTCCTCTCTCAAGTGCGAGCCCGAGACCGTCACCAACGATGAGATCACCGTCGAGGTAACGTCTGACAGGCCTGATCTCTTCAGCGCAGAGGGCATAGCGAGGGGCATCCGCTACTACCGTAGCAGGGGCTCCGTTTACGATGTAAAGTACTCCAAACTGGCCCCCCTCAAACTTCATGTGGAGCAGCCCACCTCGAAGGTCCGCCCCTACATTGTTGCAGCGGCTATTCGTGGCATCTCCCTTGACGAGGAGGGAATGAAGCAGATTATGCAGCTTCAGGAGAAGCTCCACACGACCTACGCCTCAAACAGAAAGAAGGCCTCCATTGGCGTCTACGATCTTGACACGGTAACCCCAGATTTTACCTATACCGCCCCCCCTCCAGAGGAGATCTCCTTCGTCCCTCTTGAGTCTTCTGAGGAGATGAACGGCAGAAGAATACTGGCCGACACCCAAAAGGGCAGGGAGTATGGATGGATAATCTCCGGCTACGACAGATACCCGCTGCTCTTGGACTCCAGGAGAAAGGTGCTCTCAATGCCACCCATCATTAACAGCGAGGCAACTAAGATTACTGAGAAAACCAGAAACCTGCTCATAGACGTCACAGGCACGGAGGAGAAGGCAATCAACACCTGCTTAAACATCATAGCAACATCCATTCTTGAGAGGGGCGGTAGCCTCCAACAGGTCTATGTTGTCTACAAGCAACGAACTGACAAGACGCCCAAGCTAGAGAAGACCAAGAAGAGGTTGCCCTACTCCGCCGTCGCCACAGTGTCCGGGTTAGACCTCACGCCCCGAGAGGTTTCCTCCCTCCTAAGCCGTATGGGCTTACAATCAGAGGCCGTCGGACGCGACGCCCTCGAGGTCACCATACCGCCTTACAGGCTCGACATTCTCCACGAAGTGGATTTGGTCGAGGACATTGTGATGGCCTACGGCCTGAATCGCATGGTGCCTGAACTGCCACAGGTCGTAACTATGGGCAGACCGCTTACAGGAAGCAGGTTGAGATCGAGAATAAGAGACCTGATGGTGGGGATGGGCTTCCAAGAGGTGACAACATACATCCTCAGCAGCAGGGAAGTGCTGGAGGAGAAGCCCCTCATGCACACACGACCTCTGGTCGAGATAATCCGGCCCGTATCCTCGGAGTTCTCAGTTCTAAGGGACGCCCTAATGCCCAAGCTTCTGCAGTTTCTTGGTAACAACACCCACTACAGCTATCCCCAGAAGGTCTTCGAGTATGGAGACGTCGTAAGGGTCGAGAAGGGCATGCCCCCGACCTCGCCGCACCTCTCGGTCGCCATCAGCAACCACAAGGTAAGTTTCGAGGAGATTCAAGCCGTCGCCGTTGCCCTCTTCAAGAACCTCTCCAAGGAGGTCTCCTTCGAACCCTACACGGCGGAGCCCTTCATCCAGGGGAGGGCTGCCAAGATCATCATGGATGGTAAGTATATTGGGACCATAGGGGAGATCTCGCCACAGGTGCTCGTCAACTTCGGCATGACCTGCCCTGTTGGGGCCATGGAGTGCGACCTATCCTCTCTAGCACACTTGGAAAGTTTATTTCGAGGTTGATGCAGATCCTATATTGCGATGAAGTGGGAGCTGAGCGCTGTAGGGCGATATAGCGGGTTAATAGGAGTCCAGTGAGTCGAGCGTTGCTCAGCGATGAACAGGACCTAACCCACACCCGCAACAGCCCTGCAGTTCAAATAATTAAATAAGGAGGGCACCCATGAAAATCAATGGCAGGCTACTGGATACGTCCCGTTGTGAGAGAGCCCGTCCGAGTGGGATGCAAGATCCCTCTGTGAGGTCGGGTGTTAGCTTCGGGCTACACAGTAGTCTGCCAATTATGATGAGGGTGTTTGAAATGGACGTAACTAAGAGAGTGAACCTGGTTACCAGAAACACGTTAGAGGTCATCACTAAGGAGGACGCAGAGGCGATCTTCCAGAGAACGTCCTCTCCGAAGGGCTACATAGGGGTCGAGCCGTCAGGGCTCTTCCACCTAGGTTGGATCATATGGGTAAACAAGTTCAAGGATCTTATGGAAGCGGGCGTGAAGATGACGCTTCTGGAGGCCACGTGGCATGCCTGGATAAATGACAAATTTGGAGGGGACATGGCGAAGATCCAGTTGTGTTCGAGCTACCTCGAGCACTGCTTGAAGGCTCTGGGTGTAGACCTATCACGAGTCACGATAATCAAGGCAGATGAAATGATCAACAAAAAGGCTTACTGGGAGGGCCTTCTCAGGATAGCCAAAAGCCTGTCTCTCTCAAGAATAAAACGGGCCGTAACGATAATGGGCAGGAAAGAGGACGACACACTGGTAGACTTCTCGAAGCTCATCTACCCATGTATGCAGGTGGAGGATATCTTCTACTTGGATCTTGACTTCTGTCTTGGTGGTATGGATCAGAGGAGGGCACACGTACTTGCGCGCGAGGTTGCGGGAGTCTATGGCTATAAGAAACCGGTGGCGGTTCACACCCCACTCCTTTCTAGCCTCCAAGGTGCTGGCAGAATGGATGTTCAAGGGGAAATGGACGCGACAATGATCGACTACAAGATGAGTAAGTCAAGACCAGAGACCTGTATCTTCATTCATGAACCTGCTGAACAGATCAAAAGCAAGTTGAGTTCTGCATACTGCCCTCCCAAGGAGGTACAAGGAAATCCGATCTTGGATCTGGCACACTATGTACTGATGTACGAGAAGGGCTTCACGATAAAGAGGTCGCCAAAATACGGGGGTGACGTGGCCTTTACCTCTCCTTCAGAGCTGTTGAGCGCCTATCAACAAGGGAGCATACACCCTCTTGATCTCAAGAACGCCGTATTCGATGGAATATCCTCGCTACTTGCTCCGGTGCGGAAGTACTTCCAAAAAGTGCCGGAAGCCAATAATCTGCTCGAGAGTCTTGAGACCTCTACTAAGAAACAATAGGAAGGTTTTTAAGTTAAGATTTTTTAACTCACTCAAGCAAAAATTGCGATAAGAATGAGGTGTTATGTTTACTATGTTAAATCATCTTGAAACAAGAATAAAAAGCGTCGCCCATGGGCCTCTGGGGGCCTAAAGAAACCTCTAGGTGATGAATATGGGCGGTACGCCAACCACTGCAAAGTACACTATCTACGGTGGCATAGAGATAGATGGTGTTGTAGATAAACCCGATGTGATCGGGGCAATATTCGGTCAAACCGAGGGCCTATTGGGCGAGGAGCTTGACCTGAGAGAACTTCAGAAGAGCGGAAGGATCGGCAGGATACAGGTTGACTTGGAGTCAAAATCCGGCAAGTCCTTTGGTGAGATGATCATACCATCAAGCCTTGACAGAGTCGAGACCGCGATAGTCGCCGCTGCCATTGAAACCATTGACAAAGTAGGGCCTTGTACGGCTAGAGTCTTCGTGAAGAAGATCGAGGACGTACGTGAGGAGAAGAGGCGAAAGGTCATTGATCGCGCAAGGGACATATTGGTTCACTGGGAGACTGAGGGTGCCTTCGAGATAAAGGAACTCTCAGAGGAGATAATGAAGTCAGTCAGGGTGCACGAGATAGGCAAGTTCGGCCCAGACAACCTGCCGGCGGGACCAGACGTTGATAAATCTGACATGGTGATCGTCACGGAAGGCAGGGCAGACGTAGTTAACATGTTGCGCCACGGTTACAAGAACGTGATTGGCATGGAGGGCGCCTCTGTTCCCGAGACTATAAAGGACCTCAGCAAGAAGAAGTCAATAATCGCCTTCGTGGACGGCGACAGGGGAGGCGAGTTGATTCTCAGGGAGTTACTGCAAGTTGCAGATGTTGATTACATCGCCAGGGCCCCTGTTGGCAAAGAGGTTGAAGACCTTACAGGTAAAGAGCTCGCGAAGTACCTTAGAAGCAAGATTCCAGTAGAGCAGTATCAGCTTGCAATTAGTGAGAGAAAGCCGGAAGCTCCGCAGAAGCAGGGGCGTCAAGATTTAGCTGAAGTGGTCGCCGAAAGAATGCCAGAAAAGGTACAGGAGAGCGTGGCTGAGAGAGCGGCTGAGAAAGTTGAGAGAGCAGAGAAAGAACTGGCACGCGTTGCCCTTGCTGGTGTGGACGTCGAGAAGATAAAGGCGATGATGGAGCAACTTCAGGGCAGTCTTGAGGCCAACCTACTCGACGAGTCATGGGAATCAAAACAGAAGGTAGCGGTAAGGGAACTTGCAGAGATACTTCAAAATACTGGTGATAAGATACACGCAGTTGTATTCGACGGTGTAATAACTCAAAGACTCCTCGACATCTCAAACAACAGAGGCGTGGCATTCCTTATCGGCGCGAGGATAGGCAACATCGCCAAGAGACCACAAGGCATAACCATCCTTACCTTCGAAGACATCACTTCACGTTAAAGTACATGAGTAATGCCGACTCCCCATCGGCATAATACCTCTTTATTTTTCCTTCCACCGTAAATCCCAACTTTGTGTAGAGCACTATTGCTGGGATATTGGACTGCCTAACCTCGATCCTTACCCTCTTTGTCCCTTTGCTGCACAACCTCTCTATTGTCTCTTTCATTAGGCGCTCTCCTACGCCCTTCCTACGCATACTTTCATCTACGGCTATTGAAACCACATGCCCCAGGCTCTCATATCTTACTATGCCGACGGCGTATCCAATGACCTTCCCTTCAGAGACGGCAACTATGTAGACGCCCGGAAGGTAAAAGAATGCCTTGAGCAGGCCCCTGGGGTAGGGGTCCGTGAAGGATCTCTGCTCTATCTCGAAGATGGCATCAAGGTCGTCTAGACGGGCATCCCTTATAAGCAAAGAGGGATCAGGCATATCAGAGCACTATTATTATCTCACAGTGACAAATAATTACCTTGCTGGGCGATCCTTGGTATGCGGGTTATTGAGCGCGATACGGGGCATGGCGTTGTGGAGGTCGAGGTAGAGGACTCTGATGACCTGTGGCACCTATACAACTTAATCGACAGCGGCGACACTGTGTGTGGTTATACCCTGCGTGAGTTGAAGGTATCGAGGGGTGGGGGTGAGGAGCGGGTAGGTCGGAGGAGGGTCTTCCTTTGCATAAAAGTGGAGGACCTCGGTTTCCAGAGTTTCACAGAACGCCTCAGGATAAGAGGTCGAGTCATAACTGGTCCTGAAGATATGAACATCCAAGGATCTTACCACTCCTTCTCAGTAGGGCCAAGGGAAAGGATAAGGATATTCAAGGAGGAGTGGCTATCATTCCACGAAGAGCGCCTCAAGAGGGCGGCAACAAGGGAGAGGCCAAAAGCCCTCATAATCACCATAGATGATCAGGAGGCATCGCTCTACGTCCTGAGGGACTACAACGTGGAGGGATTGGTCAGCATAGCATCTCATATGCCGGGCAAATACGTGGAGTCGGTGGACAGGTCGACGATAAGGTCGAAGTACTTCTCCTCAATCGGTGAGGAGGTGGGCAGGTTCCTTCAGAGGGAGAGCGCTGATGTGGTGGTCGCAGGGCCAGGCTTCACCAAGAATGATCTGGCAAAATACCTAAGGGAAAAGTTAAGATCCATTAGTATAATCGAGGAAACCGCTTCGTGCACGGGAGAACCAGGCGTCAGGGAGGTGATGAACCGAGGCACTTTTTCCAAGATCATGGCGAACTCGACCCTACTGCGGGACTCACGCCTTATCGACGAGCTACTGGGGCGCCTCTCAACGAAGCCGAATCTGGTGGCATACGGAAGGGAGGAGGTAAGACGGGCGGTTGAGAGGGGGGCAGTGGATGCCCTTCTTGTCTCTGAGCGCCTCCTTAAAACAATCGCGCCGAACGAGAGGCGCGCAATAGAAGATGTCTGTAAAAGAGCCGAGGACCACGGCGGTAAGGTCTATTTCATTGGTGGGGAGCATGAAAAGGGCAAACAGCTGATCAGTCTCGGAGGCATCGCCGCCCTGCTTCGGTTCGCCATAACCTAGTACGGATACTCCGCAAACCTCTCCCGCGTGGCTGTGGGATACTCCTGCACATACACTATATTGGAATTGGGCAATAGCCGTCTGACCTCTGCCACCACATCTCTCTGCACCTCCAATGCATCTCCGCTCGATGAGATGCCGACCATGTTTGGGGAGGTGCCTGATGTTTTTACTATAAAACTCTTAAGCGCTCTGGGGTCTCCAGATGTGGTTCTAATTATGAACTTGCCCAGAAGCCCGTCGCTCAAGACCTCCTCATAAGGTCTGGCGACATTTCTGCTCCTTCTGATCAACCTATTCTTTGTCTGCACCGCATCCTTCGCAACGCTCGAGCAGTAGTGTATCGGCACATCGATTCCCTCCCTGTCCGCCCATCTAATCACGGAATATGCCACCTCTTCGCTGCCAAGGACTGCTGCCATGCTATCCTTCTCCAAGACAAAACCCCGCTGTTTGAGCTGGTATGCATTCTGAGGGCAGAACTCCAATTGATTTAGATTTAGGAAGTCTGCCTCAACACGCGCCAAGTAAGATACAAGTTCCTTGATCAATTTCTCGTTTCTTGGTATTGCAGGTACCTCTGCACCGGCGTATAACCCCATTTCCTTTGCCAGCGCGATCTTCCTCCAGTCCTCTCTCTCCGGATGAAACCTAAGTTCATCGAGCCCTGCCACCCTCAATTTCCTAAGCACATCCTTATTCACGTGCCTACCATTCGTATAGAGGTGGATGTGGTGATCCCTGCCAAAGAACTGCTTCAGCAGTTTGATGCATTTGATCGTCCTGCTGAGCTTTAATATGGGGTCACCGCCGGTTATCCCCGTCCCTTCTGCGTCTATCGCCCTGCCTTCCAAGATTATGTCCAGGTCATCTTCAACGAGTACCTCATCTGCATAAACTACGTCCAGCCCCCTCCTCTTTTCACTGAGCGGGCAGTAAAAGCAGGATCGATCGCACTCTCCAGTGACAAAGAGTACGAGTTTTCCGCCCTTGAGGCAGATCTCGCATCCTCGGGGGAGCCCTCTCTCCATGCCCGAATCTATCGGCAGCTTGTTTATTAAGGTTATTTCGATGCGATTAAAGGATGATCTCTGACGCGAGGGCCATCGCTATAGCCCCAATTACAAGCCTCTTCCCTGAGTACCTTGAGATCCCAGATGCCCACATCACAAAACCCACGAGTCCGACCGTGAAATATGTTGCCTTTATCGCATATTTCAGAAAGTCCAACATGGTCACCGATGCCCACTGAATATTAGTCTCGAAGAAATTTATCCAGTTCCCTATGGTACTCTGGAATCTATCCTCGATTCCCCCTCCTGTTTGGAGGTCTGCCCTGACAACCCCTGCCAACATAGCTATGCCTAACAGAGCCAAGGTCGCGTAAACGTACGCCCTCAATCCTCTTCCCCAAATACACGGTCAATATTTAAACTCCATACCTCGTTGTTGAATTAGCCTTCTGAGGCTCGGATCCTTGGATATCCTATCTCTAAACTTGCCCTCGAAGCTATCTCCCTCCCCGAGCTCCTCCTTGTAATAAATCCCCGTCCTACCTATCTCGTCTCTCCTCGTCAGTACCCTGATGCGCTCCTTTACGATCTCCGAGCTCACTCCGATTAGCCTGGCAGCCTCCACGCTATTCTGAACGACCGAGAATTCATAGTGTCCGTACGCCATCGGCACTATCATCATCAGTCGCTTATCGACACCCGGTACGCGTCTTCCCCCCCTCAATTCAGCGATCCCTGCCTCTCCCCCAAACCTGTAAAACTCCCTCTCCCTCCTCCTCAGCGGTAGCAGGGGGAAGGTCAACTTAATCCTGTCGTTTATATGGGCTATCGCCTTTACCGTATGTGCTGGCGTAGCTTGGGTCAACTCCCTCTTCGATATCTGGATGCCCTCGCCAAGCACTCCCTCCTCAATTATGTAAGATGGAAGCACTTCTGGGACGAAAATATCCACATCACTCTTAGGGCTAACGTCGCCACGGGCGAGACTTCCATGAGCTATCGCCTCAACTCCCTTTGTTCTGAGCACCTCTATCAACTGAAGTGCTATGCCCCTGAGTTCATTGAGTAGCGCCCACCGCTCCTTGGCATAGGCAACCTCCCTCAGCTCATAGGCTCGCGAGACCTTCTTTGCCATCCTATTTTCCCTCTTTTTTGGAACCTGTCCTCACACTCGATGCTACCCAGTCCAGATATTCCTTGGAACCCCCAGTGATCTTAAACGAGATTATCTCCGGGGTGGCGTAACTATGGAGTTCCTTGACCCTCCTGATCAAATTATCTAATAGACTGTCAATGCTCTTCACGATCAACAAGCACTCCTTGCCCTCCTCGACCTTCCCCTCCCATCTGAACACGGAGCTCACACCCTCCACAACGTTCACGCAGGCCGCAAACCTCTCCTCCACAAGCGCTCTGGCTATCCTCTCCCCCTCCTCCTTTCCTCCGACAGTTATAAAAATCACGATGTGCATCGAACTACCACCAGTTAATGTTCAATCAATAAAATATAATATTGTTTGGGGCGAGACATTGGATCAGTGGATCATACTCCTGTACGTGGTCGTCGTCTTCTGGTCGTTGTTACTCATGGCTAAACGTTTTCTTCCAAAGAGCGTCGAGGTTCGCCCTCTCTTGGTGATGTGGAAGACAACAAAGTTTAATGATGCCATCGACAGGCTGGGCAGTGCTCTAAAACCTGTTTGGAATGTCCTATGGAACATGGGAATCGCGGTCTCCATAGGCGGTTCCATTTACATCACCTACCTCCTGGCGCGAAATTTGTACTACCTCTCTTTTAAGGTAGAAGATGCATCGCCTGTCTCGTTGCTCATCCCCGGAATCACCCTCTCACTTAGCCCTAACACCCTCTTCTTCTTCGGGCTGTCGATAGCAATCATCTTGATTTCACACGAGCTGTCTCACGGCGTAGCAGCTAGGGCTGAGGGAATAAAGGTGAAGAGCACAGGTCTTATCTTACTGGCAATCATTCCGGGTGCCTTCGTGGAGCCCGATGAAGAGGATCTCAATAAGGCAAAGAAGTCATCCCAGGCAAGAGTATACGCCGCTGGATCCACCGCCAACATCCTAATCGCACTACTAGCCTTGAGTCTAGTCTCGAATGCTCCCTACATACTGTCCCCCTTCTACCAGACTACTCCGCTTGGCGTACAGGTGCCAGAGAACGCTGCGGGCTCGCCGGCCGAGGGCGTCCTCAAAAATTGGGATGTTATCCTGAGTATTAACGGATCCGCCACAACAGACACGGAGTCGCTTGCGAAAATTCTCAATGCCACAACACCAAACAGCACCGTCCCCATTGTGGTAATGAGGGACGGAGAGGTTAAGACGTTTGATTTCAAGATGGGGTATTCTGCTACAACCAATTCGTCCTACATGGGCATAATCAATGCGCTCAGCTACTACCCCCCAAAGTATCCTTACATCTCTACCTCTTTTCCATTCTACCTCACAGGTTCCCTTTCATGGATATTCTTGCTCTCGTTGAATGTTGGGCTCATAAACATGATGCCGGTCGCGTCCTTGGACGGCAATAAGCTTGCGGGCATAATGGTCCGCTTCGTCTTGAGGGACGAGAAGAAGTCGGTGCAGATCAACAAACTCCTCGGTTGGGGTTGTCTTGCAATACTGGTATTAAATATATCACTAAGTTTCATGATATTTCCGTCATTCAAGTTCGGGTAAGGAGTGTGCCTTGCTGTCCTCTACTCTCTGCAGATGCGGCAAAGAGGGATTCTACCTTCGCAGGCACTCTGGGGAGATCCTCTGCAAGAGATGTTTCGTCAAGAGCGTGGAGAAGATCGTCCTAAAAACCATCAAAAGGGATAAACTCATCATTCCCGATGACCAGGTCATGATTGCCTTATCTGGTGGCAAGGATAGTGTTGTTCTGATCCATATCCTCTCAAAGATAGAGCGCTCCTACGACACAGCGCTCTTCGCCATAACCGTAGATGAGGGCTTAAGAGGGTACAGGGAGGAGGGGTTGGGGCTAGCAAAGAGGGTGGCAGAGAAGTTAGGGATAAAGCACCACGTGATCACGTTCAAGGAGGCCTATGGTCATTCCCTTGAGCAGATATGTAAATTTGCGGAGGAGAAGGGAGTGGGTCTTCTTGGTTGCACGTTCTGTGGTATCCTTCGGAGGCGCCTGCTCAACGATGCCGCGATGAAGATGGGCGCCACAAAAGTTGCCACGGGGCACAATCTCGACGACGAGGCTCAAACAATTCTCATAAACATCCTGAGGGGGGACATATCGAGGCTTGCCCGGCTAGGTACCAAGCCGATAAGGCTGAGAGAGGGCTTTATCCCCAGGGTAAAACCACTTCGATATGTGCCGGAGCGTGAGATCGCAACCTACGCCTACCTGAAGGGCTATCCACTGTATGAACGCGAATGCCCGTACGTTAGGGCATCCCTCAGAGACGAGGTAAGGGATCTCTTGAACAATATCGAGGCGAGGCACCCTGGCACAAAGTTCGCTATAGTGAAGGGGGCGGATAGGATCTCGGATCTCCTAAAGGAGAAAATCGAGGAGTCAGAGGTCGGTCGCTGTAGCCGTTGTGGGGCCCCCTCTGGCAGAGAAGTCTGCAGGATGTGTGAGGTCCTCTCCATGCTAGGCATAGATGGTAGTTTTATAAATCACCTCGCTGAATGATCGAAATGGTGCGACAGGGAGGGCTGGAGGGCTCGGCCTCCTCTTCTCTACAAACGGTCGTCATGGTGGAGCCAGTAACCTTTGGAGGCGGTGGAACCAGCCATAGAACCTAGGGTCTGTCGGCGTAGAAGTCTCGCCCTGTGGGGGTGTTGGAGCGGGGTGAGCTCGTCTGGAGGGACGGGCTTTCTGCAGACCGGGTGAACCGGGTTAGGCCCGGAAGGGAGCGGCCCTAAGCTCGGACAGCGCCGTTCGCAGGATAACGGGATGGATGCCGGCTCTCCCAAAGGTCTGTGGTGTGGACCGCCCACTTCATTGGGGCTGTCGCACCGCTTCGGAGCTAAAATATTTAACCTTCCTTCCCCCCTCTTGATGTGGACGCCGGGATACCCTAGCCTGGTAGGGGGCTGGCTTGCTAAGCCCGTGTCTCGCAAGGGACTCGTGGGTTCAAATCCCACTCCCGGCGCCAACAATCCTTTAATTCTAGCCGTGCTTAGCCTCGCTATCGCTCAGCGATAGCTATAATAATTGGCGGCACTTGCTTTTTTACATCGGGGCTGTAGGCTAGCTTGGTCTAGACTGCGAGGCTTGGGCCCTCGTGACCCCGGTTCGAATCCGGGCAGCCCCATCCCTTCAAACTCATAAAAAATTAGAGAAAGACCCTGATTTTCTCTATCCTAGCCTCTCTTTCCTTACCGATTTTCTCGAGGATTCTTTCCACGTTTGGAAGGAACCCCAGCTTCTTCGAAGAGTCAGAATAGAAAGCCGTCGCCTTCTTCTCGATCTCGACAGCATTCATCAATCCAGCCTTGAAATCAGCAGGAACATCGAACTTCGCATCATAATTTACAGTGTCGATCCCACTTATCGCCTCGAGGATCATCTCTTGCATCTCCATCCTCCTTGTCCTCTCCAGAGCCTGCTTATTCTTCTTGGAGGCGTTGGACAATTCAGAGATGCTTGTTTTGGATCCTTCGGAAGCCTTCTTCACCAGCTCATCGTAGTAGAGGGACGCGGCATCCTCGATCTCTATGGCGTACTTGAGGATTGCTCCGAACGTCCCCAGCTGCACTTAGAACCACCTGGTTATGGCAACCTTCTTCTGCGTGTAGAACTCAACCGCGTCCATTCCCTGACCGTGCAGATCCCCGAAGAAGGACTCCTTGTAGCCAGCGAACGGGAAGAACGCAATGGGTGCGGCAACTCCGATGTTGATACCGATGTTGCCAGCATCGACCCTGTACGTGAACTCCCTTGCCGTCCCGCCGTTGCTCGTGAAGATCGAGGCAGCGTTGCCATAGATGACACTGTTGGTCAGCTTGATTGCCTCGTCTAGATCCTTCGCCCTTATTAGAGCCATGAAGGGACCGAAGATCTCCTCCTTGAAGATGACCATCTCGGGCGTCACGTCTTCGAAGATGGTGGGCCCGATGAAGTAGCCCTTCGGGTACTTTTCACACTTAACCTTCCTGCCATCCAGAAGTAGCGTCGCCCCCTCGTCTATGCCCTTCTGGATGTACTCTAGCACCTTATTGTATTGATCCTCCGAGGCAAGCGGTCCCATTTGGGTTTCAGGATCAAGGCCATACCCTAATTTTACCTTGGAGGCCGCCTCCAAGAGTGCCTTTTTGAAGGGCTCGTACATCTCCCCTACTGGCACGAAGTTCTCACCTGCCAAGCACCTCTGACCCGCACACCCGCAGGCAGACGTAATGCACGCAGCAATTGTGTTCTTCAGGTCGGCGTCTGGCATGATGGTGATGAAATTCTTTGCCTGACCTTGGCATTGCGCTCTCATACCGGTCTCAGCAGCAGTCTTGTACACATGCCTCGCCACCTTTGTAGAGCCGACGAAGGATACCGCCTTCACATCCCTGCTCTTTAGGAGGACATCTGCGACATCCCTGCTACCATTTACCAGATTCACCACACCCGGAGGGAAGCCTGCCTCATCGGCGAGTTCAATAATCTTCACAGCACTGATAGGAACTTGGCTTGATGGCTTCAAGATGAACGTATTTCCGCACGCTATCGCCATGGGAAGGAACCAAAGGGGGATCATGACAGGGAAGTTATAAGGAGTGAGCCCTACACAGACGCCCAGCGGCTCACGATAGTATGCCTCGTCGATGTCCTTGGCGATATCCCACTCTATGTCGCCCATCATCATGGCGGGGATGCCCGTGGAGAGTTCGACGGTCTCGATTCCTCTCTTGATGTCTCCTCTTCCCTCATCTAGAGTCTTTCCGTGTTCCTTCACTACCCATTCAGAGAGCTCCTCAAAGTGCTCGTCCAGCAGGTTTCGGTATTCGTAGAGGTACCTCGCCCTCGTTGCCGGTGGGGCGCACCTCCACTCCCAAAATGCCTCCTTTGCCGCCCTAATTGCTGCCTCTACGTCCTCCTTGGTGGACTTCGGAACTTTGGCTAAAAGTTCCAGCGTGGCCGGGTTTACGACGTCGAGCACCTCTGTTCCCCTAGACTCAACCCACTCACCATTAATGTAGTTTTTTAAAACTTCCACCATTTTATACCACCATAACGGATGCCCAACAATCAATTCAGTAATGTTAGACTTTATTCTTTGATTTGCTTTGAATATTTAAAGCTTTGTCACAGCCTTAATGAATCTGTAACTAACACATTTTACGATACAACCGTTGAAGACCACATGCAAAATGTTAAGAACCCCCGAATTTGTTGGTATATGGGGGTTGTACCTTGAAGGTCAAACGGTCCAAAAATATGCTGGTCATCCGCCTCGACGAGGAGGAAGAGGTCATCTCCTCGATAACAGAGGCGGTTGCCTCTGAAGGGGTAGAATCAGGGATCATCACCTCCTTTGTCGGTGCCCTGAAGGGATGCCGCCTCATACTGCGAAAGGGCTTGGAAAAGCCCATATCCACCCACATGGAGGCCGTTGGAAACGGAAACATCTCTCTTTACAAGGGCGCCCCTCTTGTTCACCTACACGTGGCTGCAGGCAGTGACACGGGATTCTGGGTCGGGCACCTGACGGAGGGGGTTGTTGACATATTTTGCGAGATAGCGATCATTCCTGTTGATCTAAAGATGATCCGCAAGTACGGACAGAGCCTTGCAGATAGTGGTGTTGCAGTCCCCTACATCCTTGACTTCGAGTGATCCCCATGACAATCCTTTCCGGCTCTGACATTCTGGCATATATCCAAAAAGGTGAGCTCAAAATAACTCCCTTCGCAAGCGAGTCCCTCTCGTCCGCCGGCTACGACCTGCGGTCTGGCATTGATGTGAAGATAATGCCCGGAGGACACGCATTGGTTCACACTATGGAGTTTGTGGGGCTTGCCCCGTCCATATGTGGGCAGCTCTCTATCCGATCCTCCTTCACCAGAGAGGGGCTGCTTGGGAGCTTCGCCCTCGTCGATCCTAGCTTCAGGGGCCAACTCACCCTGATGCTTGCTAACCTTGGATCCGCCTCTGTGGGCATCTCAAAGGGCGAGAGACTGGTCCAGATCGTGTTTGTAAGGCTCAGCAAGGCTTCAGAAAAGCCCTACTCAGGGAGGTATCAGGACAGCGTGGGCACTGTCGGAAGCAAGAGGAATTTTTAATCAAACATGTAAATATTAAAATAGCTCCTATACAAAAAATGACATGGTATCGGAGCTGATTGACCCTTGGGCAATGCGACGAGGTACGAGTATCTTAAGATGCAGATCCGATCGGTGGAGTTCCTTCGCCTTGCCAAGGAGGTCTACAGCTATCAGGAACTTATGAAGCTCACCGGGATACCAATCACCGTACTGAATCGTTACGTGAAGGGCCACATCCTCCCAAGCTCAGATAGGGCCACATCGATCCTCGGTAAGCTCGAGAAGGGTTACGATGTAACTAAGCACATAAAGGACAGGCTGGGGTTCGACAAGGGAGGCTTCCTTGATAACACAAGGATAGTTGGCGACACTCTGCTCTTGAGGTTCATAGCAAATAATGTCGTTCAGAAACTGGCAGGCAGGAGGGTGAGCAAGGTTCTCACGGTCGCAGTGGACGGAATTCCCTTGACGGTTCACATAGCAGACGCCTTCGGGGTGCCCTTCATCTACGCCAAGAAAGAGAAAGAGATCGGTGTCGCAAACTTCATTGAGGAGACGTATACCGTCTCGAGGGCCGGGATTCAGGTTTCGCTCTACCTTCCGAAAGGCGGAATAGACAAGCGGGACAGTGTCTTGATAACAGACGATGTGGTACGATCCGGCGAGCAGCTCAAGGCCCTAGTTAATCTAGCGAAGAGGAGCGGTGCCGAGATCGCCGCCATATTCGTCATTATAGCCGTGGGCGACCGGTGGAAGAAGGAGGTAGACGACTCGGCGGACTACCCCATCTACTCCCTAGTGACCCTGCCCGAGAAGGCCTGAGAGGTTGTAGGGAGGATATAAGACACCTTTCTCCGTAATTATCCCGCTCACCAACTCTCCTGGAGTCAGATCAAAGGCAGGGTTAAGAACGTCCACACCCTCTGGTGCGATCCTTACATTGGCAATATGTGTTACCTCTTCCGGCTTCCTCTCCTCAATAATTACTTCCTCAGCCTTCACGGAGAGGTCCACTGATGAGGTTGGGGCGGCTGCGTAGAACGGGATGCCGTGTGCCTTTGCCATCAACGCTATGCCGTAGGTGCCAATCTTGTTGAAGATGTCCCCCCGCCTCGTGATCCTGTCCGCCCCCACGACTACCTTATTGATGAGCCCCTTCTGCATGATGTATCCAATCATGTTGTCCGTGATAAGCTTGAACGGGATGCCCTCGCTCTTAAGCTCGAACGTGGTGAGTCTTGCCCCCTGAAGGAGGGGTCTGGTCTCTGCCGCATAGACGAAGATCTTCTTTCCACTTTCAAAGGCGCTTCTGATAACACCCATCGCAGTGCCGTACTCCACGCAGGCAAGCCCCCCAGCGTTGCAGTAGGTAAGGATCCGGTCCCCGTCCGATACCAACGTCGCGCCGTTCCTCCCGATGGCCTTACACATCCGCACATCCTCCTCCGCCACCTCGTCTGCCTCCCTGATCACATTGTTGACGAGGTCCGATGGGTCCGTTGCACCCTCCCATACTTTCCTCATCCTCTCCAAAGCCCAAAAGAGATTTCTGGCGGTCGGTCTTGTCGCCCTAAGGCGTTCCGATGCCCTATTCAGTCTCTCCTTAATCTCATCGAGGGTTCTTCCTTTGCTGTTCTTTGCCACCAGCGCGAGACCCATCGCAGCCGCAACTCCAATCGCTGGGGCGCCCCTTATCTCCATCCTCTCTATCGCTAGCGCCAACCTATTATGATCCTTACACCTGATCATCACCAATTTTCTGGGCAGCTTCGTCTGATCTATTATGTAGACGCCGTCATCCCTCCACTCTATCGTCCTCACGTAGCCCCCCTCCCTATCGTCTTTATTAATCCCTCCAACAACGAATTTAAACCTCTGCTCACGGGCCTGCTGAGACCCCTCCCAAAATCGGTAGTCTTCGGTTGGATCCCCACCAGTCCTATCCTGACTCCCGGGATTTCCTCCTTTAGCACTTTGAGGAGTATCCTCAACGACTGTTTATGAGTCGATAATGACTGGACGATTAGAGTCCCTTCGTGGATGAAGTCGTAGAAGCCGGGCTCTTTGTCCATCTCCACCGCGTCGAAGAATATAATGTGCGTCGGTCTGAGCCTCTTTATCTGACCCGTGAAGTTCTCTGGCACTGTCCCGCACTCGATGAGCCCGACGCCAGCTGGAAGCTTTCCTTTCAACCTCGAAACAACCATGACGCCGACAGCATCGTCTCTCCGTATGTCACTTCCGACCCCAGCCAGCACCAAAGAGCGGCTGTTATGTAGAAATGCTAATAAATCATCTTCGAAGGGCATATAGATAGCATTATTGTTACTAGAACTTAAGGGTGTGCGTGTTGTCAGAGCTCCCAAAATCTCTGCTCAAGCAGAAAAAAGCCATAATCTCGGGTCCTGACGCAGACAAAGTTTACCAACAGGGATCCTTTGGCGAGTTGGAGGAGGGCAAGCTAGTGCTGTCCGATGTGGAAATACTATTCCTGCTTGAGAGAGAGAAGATCCTCCTCTACAACGAATCTGAAAAGTCATTTGCCTTCCCTGAGGCTGTGGCTCTCCTATCCAAGGATGACCCTGAGATGTGGGTGCGCTACCTGCTGTACTCCGATCTGCGTCGCAGGGGTTATATCGTCAAGCCCGGTTACGGTCCAAAACTTGAGTATAGGGTTTACAGGAGAGGGGCCGTTGTAGGCAAGGAGCCGGCCAAGTACCTCGTTTACGGGCTGGTGGAAGGAAGAACCATCGGCATATCCGAACTGGCCTCGATCTCCAACTCGGCGAAACTTTCAAAGAAAGACCTGATCCTAGCTGTCATAGACCGACAGGGGGAGATAACATACTATGACGCCTCAGAAATCACCCTCTAGTCTCCTCCGTGCCTTTCTCAGAATGGTTCGTCCGGTAAACTTCATAATGATGGGAGTTGCCGTAATCGTGGGCGAGGTGGCAATACTGGGAGGCATTCCATCACTCAGCCAGATGTTCTATGGTTTTATCGTCTCCTCCTTCCTAACAGCCTCCTCCATGGTCATAAATGACATCGTTGACTTGGACATTGATCGCATCAATGCCCCCGATAGGCCCCTTCCGTCAGGGATGATCTCAAAACGCTCTGCCCTAATCTTTGGGGGGTTCTTAACCATTTTAGGGATAGCGGCGGCGATCCCCCTTTCCATCTATGCGGTGGTGATAGCGGTCCTCACGTTCATCGTCTCTTTATCCTACAATCTGTATGGAAAGAAGATAGGTCTGCCTGGCAACATGATGGTCTCGTTCTGTGTTGCCGTTCCATTTCTGTTCGGGGGCATAGCGGTGGCGAACACCATAGACATCACCATTGCCGTCTTCTTCCTTTTGGCTTTTCTTGCCAACGTGGGCAGAGAGATAACCAAGGGAATAGCCGATATGGAAGGGGACAGGTTAAAAAAAATAAGGACCGTGGCCCTCGTCTATGGTACTAAGACGGCTGCCTGGGCGGCGGCACTGTTCTACATCACGGCCGTCTTGATCACCCCTTTGCCATACATATTCGGCAATCTGGGGCTCTATTATGCCATGATCGTCCTGGTGGTGGATGCCGGATTTGTCTACTCGTCATTCTTTATCATAAGAGATCAAAGCAAAGAAGCCGCCCTGAAGGTAAAGACCCAGGCAATGCTATGGATGATCCTCGCACTCTTGGCGTTCTTCGTGGGGGGTATCGCCCGCTAACCTCTGCCTCCAATAATCTTGGTAACCCCTTCGAGGTCAGTAATTATCTCCCGCTTCGCTCGCATGTCTTTAAGCTTGAACTTTCCCGATTTGAGCTCCTCAGTTCCAACAATGAGGACATATGGAATTCCTTTATTATCCGCATACTCCAGTTGCCTCCCAAGCTTCCTGCCCATCAGGTCAGGCTCAGCTGAGACCCCCCTCTTTACGAGCTCCCTGCTGATCTTTATGGCATCCAAAGCTACTCCCTCATTTACATTTGCCACGAAGACCTCGGTTGCGCTCGTCTTGGTACTGCCCTTGATCTCATCAGAGAGCACCTCATAGAGCCTCTCAATGCCCAAGGATATGCCCGTTGCCGGGGTTGGCGGCCCGCCAAACTTCTCAATCAGGCGGTCGTACCTGCCCCCGCCCGCTACGCTCCCTATTTGGGCCGTCCTCGTCCTCACCTCGAAGACCGGCCCTGTGTAGTAGTCGAGGCCCCTTACAAGACTGAAGTCTATGCGCAAAAAATTGCTCAGCCCAAAGACGTCCGAAAGCTCCTGAAGCCTTCTAAGCTCCTCGACCCCCTCTAGGGCGACCTTCGAGGATCCGAGCTCCCCCTCCGCATAATCGAGTGCCTCCTCCCCTTTGTAACGGGTGAATCCTAAGATCCTCTCTATTTTCTCTTCGCTAAGCCCGAACTCCTTCAACTCCTTCGTCACCCCCTCCTCTCCAACCTTATCCAGCCTGTCCAGTGCCCTGAAGATCTTTGCAGCATATTGGTCAACGATGCCGAGGCCTTCAATCATACCCTCCAGGATCTTCCTGTTATTAATCCCAACCTCAAAGTCGCCGAGTCCTAATGCCTTGAGCGCATCCACTGCCGTGGAGACGCACTCCATGTCCGCCTCCATTCTAGCAGACCCAACAACATCGATATCCGCCTGCAAAAACTCCCTGAACCTGCCACTCTGCGGCTCCTCATACCTCCAAGCCTTTGATATGCTGTACCTCTTGAACGGCTTGATCAGATCCGGTGTGTTCGCAACAACCCTGGCAAGAGGCACCGTGAGATCGAACCTTAGGCCGAGCCACCTCTCACCCTTATCCTGAAATTTATAGATCTGCCTCTCCACGTCTTCTCCACCCTTTGCTGAGAGGACTTCCCACAACTCCAGCGCTGGCGTGTCCATCTCCTCGAACCCATGCCGTTCAAAGCCCTCTCTAATCCTATCGAGAATGAACCTCCTTACCCTCATATCCTCCGGTAAGAAGTCCCTGGTGCCCCTTGGCCTTCCAAACTTCAACGAGGATCTCCTTCCTTCAACCAAATCTTGTTTCGTCCTTTAAATTAATATGGCTTTAGTAAAGGCACGCATTGAAAAATTTTAAAAGTAAGCCAACTCTCCCTCTACTAGGGGGCCCGTAGCTCAGTACGGTAGAGCAGCGGGCTTTTAAGGTATCGAAGATACCCGTTGGTCTCGGGTTCAAATCCCGACGGGCCCGCCATCTAATTTGTATACGACCTCGTTACCGTTAACGCATATTAAAACGCCCACGTCCCCTTCAACCATATCCTTGGGGACGAACTCAATAGGCAGGTCAAGGAATCTCTTCTCCTCTAGATCCAGAAAAGTTCCAAAACGCGTCGTCTTAGCCTCCAGCCTCACCCTTCTGCACTCGTCCATTCTTATTCTTCTGGATGTTGCTAACTGACTATCGGAGAGGGTCCTCTTCCGGCCTCCCCCTAAAAAATCTTTAACCACGAACCTTCCCCTGTGGTGCCCCGATATTTGAAAGACTTTACCATCAACCTCAATGAGCTCCCCAACCCTCAAGCTTGGCATCTTTGTTGCTATGGTCGTCCTATAGTGACCGCTGCCGGTTCTTTTGTCAGCACCCATGATCTTTGCGCTCTCCACCACCGAAGCGCCCGTTGTCTCGGCGAGCTCCCTTACAAACATCCTTGCCATATTCAAAGTGACGAACTTTACGTCAATACCTCCCTCATGCTCCTTCACCTCAGAGACCTCTGGCCTTCCTCGCCCCTCCGTCCTTCTATAAAAGTTCTCAAAAACCCTCTCTACCGCCCTTCCGTCTTCCGCGTCTAACCTCCTTCCCTCCGCCCTTATCTGAACCACCGCATCATATTTCCCGCTGGCAACATTGTAGCAGTCTTGGCACAACCTGTAATCCATGCTTCCAAGGCTCTTGACCTTCGTGGAAATACCGCTCTCCTCCTCAATAAGGGTGGACGTTAGCAGAACCGTCTTCGGTAAGCCCGACTTGGCTCTCTCGGTTACCTCTCCCTCGATCTCGCCGAACTCGACCCCTTCTGGCAGTTCCGCGGATCTCATGAGCTCGACCTTCGCACCCTCGATAACCCTCTCCTCCGGGGTGTCCTCCCTTTTGCGCATCCACCTCTTTCCCTGCAGATAGGAGAAGCAGGAGTTGCACATTGGAACTTTAAACTCCTTTGGGAAGTCTTCTAGGGAATCATCCCAGAAGCAGCGTTCGCACAAGCCGTGTACGAACTTGTGCCCCTCAGACCCGCACTTAGGACAGAATCTACCCATATGCTTGCGCCCTCAAATCTGGACAAACTGCGCGTGCGGAATACCGCCAATGCTTATCACCGCATCCTTGTGCACAAGACCTGCCTCTATCCCGCACCTTACGGCATCTTTCCCAACAAAATTCGCAACAGTCGCTGTCCTGAGAACGTCTATTGCCGCCTCGACCGTCATTCTCTCTCCCTGATAGAAATCCTTTGAGATGTCGAGAACGAGTTTCCCCTCACAGACCTTCTTCCCGATAACATTGCAATCGCATACGGCGATCATCGTCTCCCTAGAACTGACCTTCCAAGCCTTTACGTAAACAAACTCTCCCGGCACATGTTCCCACTCACATAAGCGTTTTTGCAGGATTTTTGGCTCCGCACACCTCACAGGCTATGAAGGTGAGTCTGTCCTCCCTCACCAACTTCGTATCTGGCTTGTTGCAGGACCCACACAAGACGCATGCCTTGATATACCGCACAATCAACTCGTCCAGGGTCTCTTTTGCGAACCTGCCATGGAGGGACGCCCTCGCCTCCTCGAGCGTGCCTGAGGTCGCCAGCTCTCTCACTATGAACTTCAATAAGTGGTTGGGGGTTCTGTTGAGCTTCCCGGCGATGTCCTTAAAGTTGTAGACGACCGTCTTTGCGCCTATCACCGAGGTCTCGGTCTGTGGCGTTTCATACTTCGATGACTTGATCGCCCTCTCCGGTATCTTGGACAGCCCTCTCTCTAGCAGGGCATCGTAATCCATCTTTATCCCACAAATAAGAGGAATTGAAAACACCCTAATAAACCTTAGATGGAAAGGTCTATCTCTCCGTTCCAAGGCGATTTTCCATAAATGGATGATGCGTATGCAATAAGAAACAAAATGAAATAAAAATAAGCTTCTATGCATAGTATATCCTATTCCGTGAGGTAATTTATGATGGAGCCGATAATAGTTACATCCGCCTTGCCCTACAGCAACGACCGTCCGCATCTCGGACATCTGAGATCAACATACTTGCCTCCTGATGTTTATGCGAGGTACCTTAGGAGGGCCGGGAGGGACGTCATCTTCATATGCGCCACGGATGAACACGGAACCCCCATCGCCCTAAGAGCCGAGCGCGAGAAGGTAACTCCCAAAGCGATCGCTGACCGTTACCATCCTTTGATAAAGGATGATCTGATACGGATGGGCTGCAGTTTCGACTTCTTCTCCAGAACAACCGAGAAGATCCACTATGAGACAACCCAGCACTTCTTTAAGAAACTCCTCAAGGAAGGTTGCATTTACGAGCAGGAGCTGGAACAACTGAGGTGCCCCAAGTGCAACAAGTATCTACCTGACAGGTACGTGGAGGGCACGTGCCCATACTGTGGATACGAGAGCGCACGGGGCGACTCTTGCGACTCTTGCGGGAGATACCTGCGACCAATCGACCTTAAAGAACCAAAATGTGCCATATGCGGCACAGAGCCGGAGACCTCGGCTACCAAACATTGGTTCTTCAAACTCACCGCCTTTCAGGGCCAGCTCAAGGAATGGTTAGAGAAGAACGAGAAGACACCCGCAAACGTCAAGAACTATGCCCTGGGCTGGATCAGCGAGGGTCTGAAGGACTGGTGCATCACTAGGGATATGCAGTGGGGCGTTCCAGTGCCTGTGAAGGGCGCCGAGGGCAAGGCCATTTACGTCTGGTTTGATGCACCCATCGGCTACATCTCGGCAACTAAAGACTACTTCCTCTCTAAGGGTGAACCTGAAGGATGGAAGCGGTACTGGCAAGGAAAGATACTTCATTTCATAGGAAAGGACATAATCTACCACCACGCCATCTTCTGGCCCGCCCTTCTAATGGGGACGGACGAGTACCACGCTCCTGACGCCGTGATTGCTGGGGAGTACCTGACCTTGGAGAATAAAAAGATGTCCAAGAGCAGGGGATGGTTTATCGGCATAGACGACTATCTGAAGAACTTCGAGCCAGACCCGATGCGCTACTACCTAACATCGGTGGCACCTCTGGAGAGGGACGCGGACTTCTCCGTGGACGAGTTCATCAAGCGTTATAACGACGAGCTCGCCGATGTTCTGGGGAACTTCATACACCGCACGCTGACTTTCATAGAGCGGTTCTTCTCCTCCGCGGTTCCGGACGCGAAGCTCTCTGAAGAGGACCGTGACATGCTTGCCATGATCAGTAAAACCCAGAAAGAGGCTGCGCTTGCTCTTGAGAGCTTCAAATTTAGGGATGCCCTGATGACTGTAATGGCGCTTGCCCACGAAGGCAACAAATACCTCAACAACTCTGCCCCGTGGGCGGCGATCAAAACCGACCCCAACAAGGCAGCCGCAACGCTCTACACATCTGCACAGCTGGTAAAGGCCCTTGGGAGCCTCCTGTCGCCGTTCCTTCCATTTACCGCCGAGAAGGTATGGCAAATGCTTGGCATAGATCACTCGGTTCATAAAGCCCCGTGGGTCACATGCGAGGAGCCGCTGAAGGCCGGACACAAAATCGGCAAGCCATCCCCGCTCTTCAAGAAGATCCAGCAGGCTGACGTGAGCAAGGTAAAATCCGACTTGATACCCTTCCAAGACGTTGGGCCAAGGATAAGGATGGACGACTTCAAAAAGCTCAAGATCGCCATAGGTGAGGTCGTCAAGGCAGAGTGGGTCAAGGGATCCAGAGGCCTTCTGCATCTTGAGGTCGACCTCGGTGAGTTTGGCGTAAGATCCTGCGTGGCCGGCATCGCGAAGTACTACTCTCCCGAAGAGCTACTCCAGAAGAAGATTGCCGTCCTCACAAATATAGAACCCACAACCCTCTTTGGTCTGAAATCTGAGGTTATGCTCCTAGCGGCCGAGGGGGAGGAGAAGGTATCCGTCCTCGTTCCAGATCGCGGAGTGCCCCCAGGCTCCGGTGTAAGGTGAGGCCAGGCTACTAGGGGATCTTTATTGCAGCTCAAGATAGACCTCCACGTGCACACAGACGCCTCTAATGATGGGGTCTCAACGATCTATGAAATAATCAGATCTGCAAAAAGCAAGGGCCTCGATGGAGTCGCAATTACCGACCACGACGTACCAATGACCGACGAGGAGGCTATAAAGATCTCCAAGGAGACTGATTTTCTTGTAATACCCGGGGTGGAGATCTCAACAGCCTCTGGGCACCTCGTAGTCCTCCGCCCACGTCGCGCCTTCCCCACGAACCCCCAATTCCTCGAGACCGTGAAGAACGCCGTCTCCGACGGCTCAGTCGTCATAATCCCGCATCCTACCGATCCTCTAAGCCATGGCGTAGGTGAGGAGGCAGTGCGATCCGTTCTCTCCTTTTCTCTACCACTGGAGGTCATGAACGCCTCCACGCTCCGCAGGCACAACAGAAGCGCGATTGAACTCGCGGAACTCTTGGCCCTCCCCAAGGTGGGCGGAAGCGACGCGCACGTAGATACGGCGGTGGGAGACGCGTACACCATCGTAGACGCCGGGGCGCGCTCCGTGGAGGCGGTCCTCGAGGCGCTAAAGAGCGGGAGGACCTCGGCGCATGGCACACAAACCTCCATCACAACCATGCTGGGGATGAGGTGGAAGAGGCTATCCAAACGCGCCAAACTTAAGAAGGCGCGTGATGAAGTACCGTCTTGAACAATTATGAAGGTGTACATCAAAACCTTCGGCTGCTTCTCCAACAAAGCAGAGAGCGAGACGGTAGCAAAGTTGCTGGAGGCAACCGGATTCAAGCTCGCCCGCTCGCTTGACGATGCCGGGGCTGTGGTTGTTAATACTTGCACCGTGAGGGGGGAGACCGAGCTTAGGGTCCTGAAATTCCTAACTGCCCTCTCGGGGAGGAGGGTCGTGGTGACAGGATGCATGGCCGCAGTCCAACCCACCCTCATATCAAAACACGCACCCAACTTCTCAATAGTCTCTCCGCACAACCTTCCATCAATACCTCTTGCCTTGCAAAGCGAGTCTAGGTCTGTGATACTGCGCCCGCATGAAGCCCTCCCAGAACCTGCGCCGTTCAGAAGCGGCGTCAAGTACACGATAGCGATCTCGAGGGGATGTTTGGGCAGCTGCTCTTACTGCATAGTCAGGCTGGCGAGGGGTCACCTTCGAAGTCTACCGCACGAAAGGGTAATACCCTTCATCTCCAATGCCGTGAAGGGAGGGGCATGGGAGATTCGTCTCACGGCTCAGGATACCGGCGTCTACGGTCGCGACACCGGCACCGACCTGCCCGCCCTCCTGAACGGAGTGACCGCCATCGATGGTGACTTCAGAGTGCGAGTCGGCATGTTCAACCCCTCATCCGTCTGCAACCTAATTGAACGCCTCATCAGGTCATACCAGTCAGATAAGATATACAAATTCGTTCACATTCCAGTTCAAAGCGGCAGCAACAAGGTTCTATGTGAAATGAAGAGGGGGTACGATGCTAAGTCCTTCAAGAAAATTGTGAACGCATTCAGGTCGGCATTTCCGAATTTGGTGCTTTTCACCGATGTGATCGTCGGGTATCCGGACGAGACCGATCAGGACTTCGAGGAGACCTGCAACCTAATCAGAGCGACCCGTCCGGACAAAACCCACATCGCAAGGTTCTCTCCTCGCCCCCACACCCCTGCCTCGTCTTTAAAACAGGTCGCCGAGTCTGTTAAGAAATGCCGGAGTGAGGTCCTAACGCGCCTCACAAGGGGGGTCCAGACGGCGAACAACAGCCGATGGGTCGGATGGGTCGTAGATGCCACCGTCGTAGATATCTACCGGAGAGGCGGGATGATCGCCAGAACCGATGAGTATAAGACAATTGCAATCAGCAAGTGCGAGCGGTCGATGTTGGGTAAGAGATTCTCAATAAGGGTGCACTCTTGCACGCCTTTCTATCTTAAGGGCACGATCACCCGCCGCTGACCGGCGGCAGTATCGCCAATCTGCCTTCCTTCAAAACCCTAGAAAAGTTCTCCGGAAAGACTATCTCCGCGCCAACAAGTACCTTGTAGCGCTCGTTAAACCTTCCTTTGGTCAGTAGAAACCTCTTCAATGCAGGGGTGCTCGCCACAACTTCGTTCAATACATCTGCTATGGTTGGAGGCTTGGTAAACTCCAAAAACAGAACCTCAGTTCCTGCAGCCTCTCTGAGATTGGCAAAGAGCCTAACCTCAACTTTCACCATCCATCTTTACTCCTCGTTGACGGTCTTGTTTATCTGTTCCTCCATCATGTGGCCCTTGCACGTCACTCTGGCCTTCTTCACACCCTCGACCTTAAGAACCGCTCTCTTTATCTCGTCTGCCAAGAAGAACGCTATCGGACACATGGGACTCGAGGGAATGAACTCCACGTTTACCAGACCGTCGGTCTCCTCGACCTTGTTTATCAGCTGCATATCCACCATGCTCATTCCAGTCTCCGGGTCCATGACGTGCTTGAGGGCCTCCATGACCTTCCCTTCGATCTTCTCCATTTTCGACTCCTCGTTTCTACATCCGCCTGCCGATTATAAAAACATGCGCGTGTGCCGCCCGGGGGCTATCAGCCGGGCAGGAACCCCAGCACGACCTTGATGTACTTCTCAAAGTCGAGCAGCTCGCTTGCGGCGAGGCCGGCGTACTCGAAGGCGAAGCTGGGCATGATGCCTATGAGTACCGTTATGGCTATGGGTAAGCCTATCGAGATATATATCGCCTTGGACGGCCTGTCGCGAACGGGCGACCCTCCCCTAGAGTACATGACCGCCAGAACGCGTATCTGGGCCACGGCCTCGAAGACGACCGTGACCAGTATGGGCACCACGAGGTAGGAGTAGATCCCGCCGTTCTGGACCACCGAGTAGAGCAGGAGCAGCTTGCTCCAGAATATGCTGAGCGGGGGGAAGCCGATAGAGGCCAGGGCACCCACGAGGAAGAGAAGCGTGGCGTACGGCATCGATCTCGATATGCCCCTGTAGCTCCTTATCTCCCTCGATCCGGTCGCATGCATGAAGACGCCAGCGGTCATGAAGAGGGCCGCCTTGACGAAGGCGTGGTTTATTATGTGGAGGTAAGCTGCCGAGACGCTGGTGACGGTCGCGACGCCGAAGCCGATCGCTATGAGGCCTATGTTGGATATCGTGGAGTAGGCTATTAGGCGCTTTATGTCCGTCTGGACCAGCATCAGCGCGGAACCGACCACGCTGGAGAGTACGCCGAGCACCAGTAGGACGTAGAGGCCGATCGCCGTCGTGGGCAGGGCGCTCGCCCTGAGGCCATCGAAGAGTATCCTCGCTAGGACGGCCAGGTTGATCTGGACTATGAGCCCGGACAGGATGGCGCTGAGGGCGCTCGGGGCCATGCTGTGGGCGTCGGGGAGCCAGAAGTGCAGGGGGAAGAGCGCCGAGCCTATCGCGAAGGACCAGACTATCAGCGTAGCGATCACGGGGAGGGCCTGGGTCGGGGATGCAAATATCCCGCCGGAGATCGGCGAGATATAGCCGCCGAGCTTCGCCGAGATCTCTGCCATCGCCATGCTGCCAAACATGCCGTATATCATCGCAGTCGAGAGGTAAAATATCGAGATGGCCAGGACATCGTATATCCCGTACTTAATCGCAGCCTCGACCGCTTGCTTGACGTCCTTGCGGAAGGCCACAAGTATGATGGCCGAGAGTCCGACGACCTCCAGCATCACGAATATGTGGAAGACGTCACCTGTGAAGATGAGCCCCAGCATCCCCGCCTCCATGAGGAAGCGGAGGGAGTAGCACCATTTCGCCTCCCGTGTCTTCTCGGTGTCCTTGATCGAGTAGAGCATGGTCGAGAAGACGACGATCGCTATGACGACGGCCAGCGGCGCCGAGAAGCAGTCTATCACGTACGGTATGCCTATCGGCGGGGGCCAGCCGCCCATGTAGTATACGTAGCTGCCGCCGACGAAGACCCTCACGAACGCCAGAAGCGCCAGAACTACGATCGCCAGTGCGGAGGACACAACAAAGACCTTGATCACCCGCTGATTGGGAACGACGATGATCAGGAATGACGCCACCATGCCTACCAGCATTGCCAGTATGGGCGCGTGGAACAGGAGCATGTCGATCAAGTTAGCCTCGCAACTCCTTTATCTTTCTGGTCTCGAGCGTCCCGTAGTGCCGGTAGACGTATATCGCAAGCGCGCTGAGGGTCGCGATCTCCGCGAGCCCTATGACCACCGCGGTCACGACGAAGTAGTGCGCCAGCGGGTCAACCGCCCGAGAGGTGAACTCCGAGAGCCCCATCCCCGGAAGCAGGATCGGCGGGATAGAGTCCCCCCGCCTGTAACCCTGGATTATGTACAGCAGGTTCACCGCATCGGTGAAGAAGAAGAGCGCGAGTATCTTCTTGAAGATGTTCGACTTGAAGACGACGCCGTAGACGCAGATCGCGACCATCAATACCACAAGTATGTATGGGAGGTACACGATCAACGATGTCGGGTTCATGCTCACCCCTCCGCCTCCTTTCCCGCTTTCTTTTCGCCGCCACCGCCCTCCTCCTCACCATCGCCATCCTCGTCGCCACCCTTCAGTGTGAGCAGCGTGAACATAATCGTGAACCCCATCCCGACGAAGAGCGTCTCGCCGATCTGTATGGGTATTATGGATCCCCCGGAGAGGCTCCTCAGGCCGAGGAACGCAGGGAAGCCGAATGGTGCCCACTCCTTGGCCTGGTTCTGGAGCGCGAAGGCCTCAGTGCCGGTCGCTATCGAGAAGACGATGGGGGTCAGCGTCATGGCCGCAATTATGGTTAGGCCGAGGGTCCTGAGGAGGTGCGCCCTCTTCACGTTTATCTTCAGCTGCGGCAGGAACCCCTTCGAGAGCGCCACTAGGATGGCCACGTACGCGATCGCCATTATTGACCCGCCTTGGAAGCCCCCGCCGGAGCCCTTCACGCTGAATATCGTTATGGTGAGAGCCGAGGTAATTATGAAGATGAATATCAGCCTAGTCGATGCACTAACGATCATCGACATGCCCCTCGTCTGCCGGAGTCTGGCCCTCCGCTCGAAGAAAATCACCACAGCGACCGTCCCGATGTAGAAGACCATAGTCTCGAAGAGGGTATCGTAGCCCCTGTAGTCCCACAGGATGCCCGTTACGGCGTTTGGCGATCCGGACCACAGGCCGGGGTTGCCCTCGTTGAAGGTGTGGTAGAGGAAGAACCCCCCCAGCGGCCTGACGAACCCGAACTCGGGGTATCCCGTCATGGCGTAGGCAAGCACCAGGAAGAGCGCGGCGGTGAAGAGCACCTCTGCCAGGGTCCTCGCCTTCAAACTCATTCCTCCTCGTACCTCCTCAGCTTCTTCAGGACCAGGATGAAGAACGCGGTCGCGATGCCGACCCCCGCCGCGATCTGGATAAGCGCGATGTCGGGCGCCAGCAGCAGGTAGAAGAGTACCGCGACGACCACGCCCTCGGCGCCGGAGAGGACGACTGCCAGGAGGAGGTCCTTGGCGCGGATCGAGAGGGCGGTCAGCAGGATGCAGAAGACGAGCAGCAGGTTAATCACTGTGTCTATCACTTCTTATCCTCCTCCAGGTGATCGCAGACGAGGGGCCCCCTGTCGATCTTGGACTTGGCCGCCGCCCTAGCTATCGCGTGCGAGGCTACTGGCGCTGTCAGGACGATGAAGCCCCCTGTCGCCAGGGCCCCAAGGGCGGTCACGACGTCCGCCCCGCCGTAAGCCATAAGCGCTACGCCGACCAGAGGCAGGAAGCAACCCCCCATCACCGAGACGGTGGTGGCGTGGATCCGCACGAAGTAGTTGGGGAACCTTATCAGGCCTATCGAGCCGATCATGTTCAGGGCCGCCCCAAGCACCACGAGGGCGATCCCCGCCGCCTCAAACAGGTTAAGGCTGAGGCTGACGCTAACGCTAATGTTAATCACCTATCTCCCCCCCCTCCAGATACCTGGCGACGTACAGCGAGCCTACGTAGAACCAAAGGGCGAGCATGAAGCTGATTGCTATGAGGAATGGCGATCTGAGCAGCACCGCCACGAGCGCCATGACCACCGCGAACGTATAGGAGATTATGTCGAGGGCCAGCATCCTGTCCGGTATCGTCGGTCCCCTGATCAGCCTGTACGCCGCTATCACTATCGAGGCCAGGAAGATGGCGACAAGGCCGACCAATATCGCGTCGATCACATGAACCGCCTCACATACTTCTCGAATGCCTTACTGATCCTCTCGTAGCAGCCCTCCTCCTCGGTTGAAGTGGCGTTTATCCAGTGGATGTAGTAGCGCCTCTCCTCCTCGTCGACCTCGACGACCACCGTGCCCGGCGTGTTGGTTATCGAGTTGGCTACGGATATCACGCCGTACTCCGTGTCGAGGTAGTACGGGACCCTCACTATCCCGGGCCTTATGTCCATGGTGAAGACCCTCTTCACGACGTTCCAGTGGGCCAGCACCTCGAAGTAGAGCCAGTAGACTGTAAGGTACCATATGCAGCTGAGCCACCTCCTGACGCTCATGACCTTCCGCTCGTCCTTGACGAGGAGGTCCTTCGTCAGGAGCGCCACCAAGAACGATATGACCAGCCCTATGACGAGCTCATCGAACTCTATGCTCCCGACCAGTGATACGTACACGATGAAAGAGAGGAACATGGCGAAAAGGATCTTGACTATCATGCGCTTGCCCCCAACAAAGGCTGGATCACCAGCCACGGCACGAAGAAGAACGCCACCGCGAGTATGAGCAGGAATGCTATTGAGGCCACCATGAGCATGTCCGGCTCCTTCACCTCCAGCCCCTCCCTCGCCTCGCCGAGCATCGCCCTCTTGAAGGTCAGTGCGCCGTACCCGAGGGTCAGGAACGAGGCGAGGACCGCGCCCGCCACCATTGCCAGCCGAATATAATCGCCTGGGCTTTGGAAAGCTCCCGCGAAGATGAGCAGCTTGGAGTTGAAGCCTGCGAAGGGCGGGAAGCCAGCGAGGCCCAGAAATCCAGAGACCATGAAGACCGCCGCCCAAGGCGTCCTGGCGGCCAGCCCACCCATCAGGCTGATCCGCCTGTTACCCTTCATCTGCATCATCAGGAGCCCGGCGGTCATGAAGAGGACTGCCTTGAGGAACGCGTGGCTCAGGTAGTGGTACGAGACGCCGGCAAAGCCGATCCAGGTCACGGAAGCTATGCCCAGCAACATATACCCCATATGACTTATGCTCGAATACGCCAAAAGCCTTTTGATGTCGTCCTCGGACAGCGCCACCAGGCCACCGTACAGTATGGTGACCATCGCCCAGGCGAGGATCCACGGAGAGAGTTGCTGTACCAACGGCTGGACGAACCGTATTATTGCATAGGCCCCTATCCCTATCGTCACGGGGCTCAGGAGGGCGCTGATGGGGGTGGGTGCCTCGCCGTGTGCGGGCGGCAACCACAGGTGGAGCCCGAATACTGACATCTTTATTGCGAAGCCAAGGAGCAGGAAGGGCATCGCCGCCGTGTAGGCGCCGTACGAGAGAACGTCCACCGAGCCAGCGCTCATGTAGTGCACCACGAACCCGATCAATACGAGGAGGCCGCTCACCTGGGTCCATACGAAGTAGGTGAGAGCTATCCGTTCCCTCTTCCCGTAGCCGAAGGCGTGGATTAGGAGCCAAGTGCTCAGCAGTATGATCTCGTAGAAGATGTAGAACTGGATCACGTTGCTTGAGAGGACTGTGCCGATCATACCCGCATAGAAGAGCAGGTATAGCAGGTAGTACTCCGCGTACGCCCTGTTGCCCTCCCTCCCCTCGATGCCCATCTCCTCAAACCTGTGCCCCATGTAAGGGATCGAGTAGAGGGACACCGCCGATCCTACTGCGGCTATCGAGAGCGCGAAGACGAGGCTGAAACCGTCCATCCTCAAGCTGAATGCCACCTCAGTCCCGGCGACATGGGTCCAGATAAGCGGAGTCACTACAGTCCCGCCCGATGCGACCTGGGGGTAGTATAGTATGACGACCGCCAGGCCCGCAAGAGTCGCCAGGGTCGGGAGGTACCCTGCCCTCCTCCCGTAGAGCCTGCCCGCTACGTAGGCCAGCGGCGCCATCAGAAGCGGGGCGAAGACAACCGGGAGCAGGCTCATGTCATATCCTGCCTCCCATAGCCATGAGTGCAAGCAGCAGGAGGAGCAGAACCAAGCCTGCGATCCCCAGATAGAGGTTGAGGTCGCCGCTCTGTATCCTCCGCATGATCGTCGCCAGCCTCAGCGTATCGGAGGCGAACACGACCGTCGCCCTGTCCAGCGCCATCTCGAACGAGTAGAAGCCTCCCGATACCCTGAACGTGCCAGAGACGATCAGGTTGTAGAGTTTGTCGACCGGCCTCCCCCACAGAAAGTCGCGCAAAGGTTTGAGTGACCTTGCGCCCCCTTCGAACGCGGCGCTCCTCCTGAAGTAGAGCATGTACGCGGCCCCCATCCCCAGCCCCAATGAGAGCGCGGATGATGCCAGAGCCGGGATCACCATCCCCTCGTAGACCGTTGCGTACTCGAAGGTCGGGTGGAAGACCCCGTGGAACAGGGACTCGATGTAGGGCCCGGCAAGCCCGAATATCAGCGTCAGCGAAGCCAAGAGCATCGCCGGACCGACCATAATGATCGACTCGTGCCCCTTCACTGCCCCGCTCTTCGGCTTCCCGAGAAAGATAAGCGATACCAGCCGCAACGAGTAAAACGCCGTCAAGGCGGCTGCGGAAACTGCCGCCACCGCGACCAACACGCTCACGGGGTAGATCGAGGACAGTATGGCGTCCTTGCTCCAGAAGCCTATGAAGGGGGGCAGACCAGCCAAGCTCATCGCGGCCAGGCTCATCGCCAAGAATGTCTTGGGCAGGACCCTCCTGAGCCCACCCATACGGGTCACGTATATCGTGTGAGTTTCATGGGTGACTATTCCGGCATTCAGGAAGAGGGATGCCTTGAAGAGCGAATGGGCAAAGAGGTGGAAGAGGGCGGCCGCGAACCCGAGCAGCGGGTTGCCAGAGATCCCTGCTATGCCCAGCGCCACAAACATGTATCCGAGCTGCGAGACTGTCGAGTAGGCCAGGATCTTCTTCGCCTCTATCGCGAGGGTGCCGTAGATAGAGCCGATTATCACGGTCAGTAGCCCGAAGATCGTAGCTGTCGCAAAGAAGGCTTGGGAGGCGAGGGGATAAGCCGGCGCAAGGGCGCAGTAGAACGGCATCAGCCTCGCGACCAGATAGACCCCTGCCTTGACCATGGTTGCAGAGTGGAGCAGGGCGCTTACGGGGGTCGGCCCCGCCATCGCCTCCGGAAGCCACTCGTGGAAGGGGAACTGGGCGGACTTCCCCAGCGGCCCCATTATTATCAGGATTGAGGCCAGCAGCAGAAGAGTGGGGTTCACTGCGCGCGAGGCGGCCGCCTCTTGGAGCTCAAGGAAACTGAAGGTGCCATACAGTGAGAATATGATCATTATGCCCACCAGCATAAACGCGTCCGCGAGCCCGGTGGTGATGAGCGCCTTTAGGCCGCAGAAGGATGGCTTAGCGAACGGGGCCTCGCCCTCCGGCCCGCCCAGCCACTTGTCCCTCCTGTCGTTGTAGTAGTGCCCTATCAAGAAGAAGCTGCAGAGCCCCACCGCTTCCCATCCTATCAGCGACATTATCAGGTTGTCCGAGAATACGAGTAGTAGCATGCTGGCCTCGAAGCAGCTCATGAAGAACCAGAACCGCTCGTTACCCTCCTTGCCGGCCATGTAGTTGATAGAATAAATGAAGACCAGTGTGGATATGAACGAGACGATGGCGCCCATCAGTATGCTCAGCGGATCGACCACAATCCCGAACGAGAGCCTATAGGCTGGCATCGGCCACCACGTGAAGCATTCCGCATGGACCGCCCTCCCTCCGAAGAGCGCGTCTGCGTTGTACGTTATCAGCAAAAGGGAGGCAAGGGAGGCGGAGGTGGCTAGATAGACTGCCCTCTTGCGAAGAAGAAATGACATCAAGCCCGCTGTTGCAGGAGCCAAGATGGCGAGCCATATGAACGATGGTTCCAGAGCGCCTCCCTCCCCTGAATCTCAAGAGGCGCAGGTCGCAGTTCTGAGCCTGCGCCAAACCTCTTGTTTAATGCTTAGGGGGCTCGCGCCCTCGAGCCCGTCGCCCCCCTCTGCGTACTTGCTATTAATCTGAGTTAGAAAATCATGCCTTCGGAACAATGTATCGAGATCGCAGTTTAAAACAACACTACTCCCTGACAAGCTCCCAGTCACTCCCTCCTCCCCAGACACCCGTTCGCCTCCCCGCGACCCGTATGAATGCCTGACGAAGTACTTGCCATCGGCGGGCCCAGTAACAAAATTGAACTCCGGCACCGGCGCAAAATTGAGGCAAAAGCAGGCCCAAGTCTTCTCCACCTTTGCTAATCTGATGTTTTATTTTTACTTAAAAGTATTGCTATAAGTAGCATATATAAAATAGTTTTATTAATTATTTACATTTCTTGTCTAAAAACAATGAAGCAAAAACTTGAATTATGTGAGTATAAAAACGCGGTGCGCACCCTTGTTGCCGTGGCTATGCCTGCATCTTGCCCCTCTTCGAAAGCATCCTGTAGCTAAGGCACATCGTGCGGGGGTGGTTCGCTAACACTTCGTCTAGCCTTCCCACGGATGCGTTCGTCGGTGCCCCCCTCAATATGCCCGGGTCTGTATATGCCCTCTCGGAGATCTCCCTGAGGGCCTCAACGTAGGCGTCGATACTCTCCTTCGTCTCAGTCTCGGTGAACTCGAACATGAGCGCCTCCTTCACTATCAGGGGGAAGTAAATGGTAGGGGAATGGAGCCCTCTGTCCAACAGTGCCTTCGCCACATCCAACGCGGTCACGCCCGTCTCTTTCGTCATCTCTTCTGCACTCACAACAACTTCATGTTTCCTGAATGCCCCACCAAAGGGTATGGCGAATCCCTTTATTCCTGAAACCTTCTTTGCGAAGTGATTAGTATTGAGAACTGCAATATCACATGAGAGTCTCAAGCCCTCCGAGCCCATCGATAAGAGGTAAGCATAGGCCCTTACAAGAATGGGGAAGCTGCCATAGCCGCCCCTTATCTTCCCTATGCTCTCTGGCTTGCCCCAATCGAGCTGGTATCCCCCGTCCTTATGGATGATGGTAGGCACCGGCAAGAAATCCTTCAGGTGCTCCTTAACGCCGACTGGGCCAGATCCTGGTCCCCCTCCGCCGTGCGGTGTCGAGAAGGTCTTGTGCAGGTTCAGGTGCACTATATCGAAGCCAAGGTCGCCAGGTCTCGCCCTACCGATAATGCCCTGAAGGTTCGCCCCGTCATAATACATCAGCCCTCCCGCATCATGCACGACCTCTGCTATCTCGCATACCCTCTTCTCAAAGATCCCTAGGGTGTTGGGGTTTGTCATCATGAGTCCCACCGTCCTATTCGTCACCGCCCCCTTCAACAGCTCCAAATCAATGCATCCGTCCTCTCCTGTTCGAACCTCGACTACCTTGAACCCTGCCATAGCCGCGCTCGCGGGGTTTGTTCCATGAGCGGAATCCGGAACGATTATTTCGTCCCGCCTATCTCCCTTCCTCTCATGGTACTTCCTCATGATCAGGCAGCCTGTAAGTTCCCCCTGTGCTCCTGCTGCGGGCTGTAGGGTGAACTTGTGCATCCCCGTTATCGAAGAGAGCATCCTGTCCAGGCGATAAAGCAACTCGAGGGCGCCCTGTATGCTATCCAGCCCCTGTTCCGGGTGGATCTGCTGCACCTCATCCAGCCATGCCAGGTCCTCGTTCACTCTTGGGTTGTACTTCATTGTACAGGAACCAAGCGGATATGGTCCTAGATCGATCCCCCAGTTCATCTGTGAGAGGCGGGTGAAGTGTCTCACGACCTCGATTTGCGAGACCTCTGGCAAGTTAAGTTTGCCTCTGAGAACCCCGCTCGGAATTTCTGCGATGCCTCCTTTCCTCACATCCGTTTTGGCGCTCATGGGATCATCCTTTATTAGAACTCCAACTTTGCCCTCTCTGCTCATCTCAAAGATCAAGGGCTCATCAAAGCAGGCCTGTCTGAACATCCTAGGTCCCTCTGGCAATTTCACGTAGCGCCGACACCAACACATCTATCTCTTCTCTGGTGTGGATCTCTGTTACTGCAAACAGCCCAACACCCTTCAGGTCTGGGAAGTCCTTTGAGAGATCTCTCCCACCCACAAGCCTCCTCTTCAGCAGCCTCTTGTTTATTTCGTCTACATTTTTCAACGATACCGCAAAATCTCGGAAGTTTGTCCCCCTGAAGACGGGTGCCGCCAGCCCTGCCCTCTTCAACTTATCGATGGTATATTTCGTATTACCCAAAATAGTCCTTGCCACCCTCACCATTCCATCGCGCCCCATCAGGGACATGTAAACGGTGGCCGCCAAGGCGAGGAGGGTCTCGTTTGTGCAGATGTTCGAGGTCGCCTTCTCCCTCCTTATGTGCTGTTCTCTTGTGGAAAGCGCCAACACAAACCCTCGTTTAGTGCCATCTTTGGTCTGTGTCAGACCGACGATCCTGCCAGGCATCTGCCTTATGATCCTCGGATCGTCCCGGCAAGCCATAATGCCTAAACTGTTCCCGCCCAGTCCGGGCGATATTCCTAACGGTTGCCCGTCTCCAACGGCAATGTCTGCGCCAAACTCTCCGGGCGGCTTGAAAACCCCTAGCGAAAGTGGGTCGGACCCCACCACGGCAAGCGCTCCAAAGTCATGCGCCGCATCCACGGCTGCCTTTATGCCTTCATCAACGATACCGAAATATGAAGGACTCTCAGCATAGACGCAGGCAACATCGCTGTCCATCAACCCCTTAAGGCGCTCTTGGTCTAAACATCCGTCCTCTGTGGAATAGGGGGTCTCCTTGACCAAAAGTCCTTGTGGCTGGGTGTAATTGGCAATGACGCTCTTCCTCTCCCTTGGCAGCGAGCTCGGGATTATGACCTTCCTCCTTCCAGTGACCCTCGAACATAGCAGCGTCGCCTCGCCTATCGAAGTAGGCAGGTCGTACATTGAGGCATTGGCAACCTCCATATCGTACAGTTCGCAGATCATGCTCTGGAACTCAAAGAGCGACTGCAAGACCCCTTGGCTCACCTCTGCTTGGTAAGGCGTATATGAGGTTAGGAACTCCCCACGCGATATTATATGCTTAATGACGCTCGGAATGTGGTGAAACCACGGACCGCCCCCCACGAAACACCTGTTGCGGAAAACGACGTTCTTGGACAGACCCCCCATTACCTCCCTCTCTACCGAGAGTTCGTCCATCGGCTCCTTGGGTATTTCTTTAATCTCAAAAGGGAGCTTTGGCAAATCTTTGAATAGTTCTTCTACGTCGCTGACCCCTACGTCTCTGAGCATCTCTTCGAGCGCGGAGGAGGCGTTTGGGATGTAGGGGTGGCTTTTCAGCAAGCTTATGACCTCTATATTAATATTAGGGCTTGTTAAATAAGTAATTCCATCTTAGGTGGGCGTCGAATTTGCGGTACTCGCATATCACTGGAGTGTTCCTTTTACTGTTGATAGCATGCTCTATGCAAGTCGTCAATAGCCAGCTTGCGCAAGACATCAATGTAATCGTGCCTTTGGAGTCTGTATGCTCTAGAACCGTCTATTTAGAACCATCCTATCAGGTTTACATTGACGAGTTTTCTCTTCTACCACCCACTGGGAGCTTTAACGTTTCTTTCAAGCTGCTAGATGCGTTGAACGTCTATGCGGTGTATGCCTATGGTCCTCAGAATCAAACCCTAAAGACTAGGGCATACTGGGACTCGACAGGCAAAATCTATACGGTAAACGTAAATACCACCGATGTCAACAGCTTCAAACTACTGACGGTCTACCACGGAATGGCTTACTATTATGACAACTTCACGACTTACGTCAACTTCTTCCCAATAGTTGATAGCTCCTCCTCTGCGTCGACATCTGTATACCTGCCACTCGGCGCACAGTTGCTCAATTATGATGAAAGTTACCTCTCAAATTCAACATCCGGTGAGAGAACACTCATCAGCGGCTCAAAGCAACTTACGCCTGGCAATGCATCGTTTGGAGCCGTCGATTATAGTGGGAACTACTCCCTCATCGAGGCAGACTCATTCAGTAGAACGATTAAGGTCACTCCATCCGCAATATTGATGGAAGAAACCATAAAGGTAAGGAATTCTGACCTCTATACATCATTGTCTAAGGTCATACTAAATGCCCCTAAGGATGCAACTGATCTGAAGGTAATGGATACCATAGGGTATTTGGGGTTCACCCAATCCGGACAGACCATCACGATCGATATAAGATCAAAGACCTATCCGAACGAATATTGTGAATTTACATTGCTCTACTCCCTCCCTTCGTCTAACCTGCTGCAAATTGTGGACGGAAAGAGTGTCATATCTGGCAACGTTCTGCCTGAGTGGTTTAATATGCCGGCAAAGCAGGTATCCCTGACAGTACTGATGCCCCCAGGAAGCTCAGACGCCCAAATGGTCGGAGGTAATATAACTGAAAAAGGCGGCTCTCTGGTTGCAAACACCTCCTACATCTTCCTGACGCCGTACACAAACGAGGCCTTCAGTCTGGCCTTCACCTCGTCACCATACGCCTCTTACATGGGTCCTGCTCTGATCATAGTCATCGTAGTGGTGGTAATAGCCGTAGCACTCCTCTACAGAAAATTCAAGAAAGGCGCAAAAGAGGTCGTTCCATCCCCTGTCGTTCCATCTCCAACTAAACCTGCTCCTTCACCGCCTTCAGAAAAGAAGAAGAAAATCCCGCCCAAGGGTAAGCGGCGTTGATTCCTAGGCAGGCTCCCCGAATTTATTGAACTTTAGGATCTTAAAATGGTAGCCCGGAGGAGATTCGAACTCCTGTCGACGGGGCCAAAGCCCGCCATGCTTGGCCACTACACCACCGGGCTGAGAAGATTGGTGGACGACATGGTTTTTAATCTTTTGGTGGTGAATTAGGCCTTATTCATGATCCGGCATCCGCCGCAGCAATCATAAAGCTATGACGACCGAAGCGCTCGAACTACCCATATGCATAACCAAACCGATATAAACAGGAAGGTTTTATGAGAGAATCAACCCCGCAAGGTTGGTCGAAAAATTGACATTAGGCTTCCATTTTGAGAGCCTTATTCATACAAACCCCGTGCAGGAAGGGCTAACCGCAATTATCATGTTCGTCTACGTGCTTGGCATCGTCTATGGAACCAAATACGTGTATAACTTCTTGAGGAGCAGAGACTTATCACATTACGTAGCCGCTTACTACAATAGAAAGATAATTCACATCTTTGCTGGCGGTGTGATCACCCTTCTTTTTCCAGTATTCTTCACGGCGGTGTCAATACCGCTGATATTGGTCTCAGTTATTGCGCTCATAACTTATCTGCCCCATAGAATGGATAAATTGCTGTATTGGTTCCAGGTAAAGGAGAACATGTACGAAGTCAACTTCGTCATTGCCTGGGGCGCCGCCATTGGTCTGGCATGGTTCCTTTTTGGTGATCCAATTTACGGTGTGATACCGGCGGCTTTCATGTCCTTTGGGGATGCTGTAACAGGGATCGTAAGGAATGCAATATTCAAGAGGCGAACCAAGCACTGGATAGGCAACGTCGCAATGGTTCTTGTTTGCATCCCCATAGGGTATTATTATGCCAGCCTGGCTGGCGTCGCGGCAGCGTTCGTGGCCTCGATAGCAGAACGCTTCGAGTTCAACCCGATTGATGATAATATCCTGATCACCTTTACCTCGCTCATTACCCTGATCCTATTGAGGGGCGTATAGCCAGCAAGGAGCGATTTTTAACCTAAAGGTTTATTGGATTAGGATGGGAAGAAGAGATCACAAGTTGGAGGTAAATAAAATGGCAAGTAAAAAGCTTATGGACCTTTTGAACGCCGGTGCCGCTAGGGAACTCCAGGTATCGATACAGTACATCTGGCAGCATATCATGTGCAAGGGGCCCTTCAGCGAGTCCATCTCAAAGGTGCTGGAGGAGATCGCAATAACAGAGATGAAGCACTACGAGAAGATTGCAGAGAGGATAGACTACCTGGGCGGGAATCCTACCACAAAACCGGCGCCAATAAAGTTTGGAAAGACGATAAAAGAGATGCTGGCAATAGACAAGAAGGCCGAGGAAGAGGCGATCGCCTTGTACAAAGAGACGATTGAGGTCGCCAAGCAGGAGAAGGACGTCACCACGGCCTTCATATTCAAGGAGATACTAGAAGACGAGGAAGACCATCATTACAAGTTCTCTACGCTGTTGGAGAAAGAGTAATTACATAATTTTATTCAAACTATTAAATTTTTTATATTTTTTAACCTATTTTTTCATACTTTCAGATAAAATAAACTGTTGAACAATAGTTTTAAGGGGCATCATTAGAGCATTATGGAGTACTATTGATGGTGCATCATCACAAGATCATCACCATAACTCTTTTTAAGATCATGAACTCCATGGCAGTCAAGGAGATCTTGGAGGATTTTAAATGGCTAAATGCCCGAAGTGCGGAATGGAGGTTGCAAAACCAGCCAAAACCTGGAAACTCGCTCCAAAAGGAAAGAAACCTATTAACATCGGTCTGTACAAGTGCTCAGGCTGCGGTGCGTTCTTCAGAGCCGCGATGAAGTAATTTTTTCTTTTTTTCTTTTTTACTATTTTTCAAAAATTTTCTCGTCAACCACCGACTTGATAAACATCCGATCTCCTAAAACTCAAAGCCGGGAGCCCTCGCCTGACCTCCTTTACCTTCTCTAGCTGCAGGTCGGTAACCAACACCTCCTCCCCTTGATCCGCTCTTGCAACGATCCTCCCCCACGGATCGATGACGCAGCTGTGCCCATAATATACGGGCCCTCTCCCTGCGCGTTTTGCCTGATTCGCCGCTAGGATATAGAGCTGGTTTTCTATCGCTCTGGCCCTGAGCAATGTCATCCAATGCGCCCTGCCCGTCCTTTCAAGGAATGCCGCAACGATCGAGATCAATTCGGCGCCAAGCAATGTCTCGGCTCGATAAAGCTCCGGAAAGCGCAGGTCGAAACATATGGTCAGGCCTATCCTCATCCCTCTATATTCGACAACTTTCGGCTCCTTTCCCGCAGAGAGCACCTTTCCCTCGTTTACCTCCCCAAACTTGAAGAGGTGAATCTTTCTGTAAGTTCCAGATATTCCCGAGGGCGTGACTAGGCAGGAGGTATTGAAGATCCCCTCCTTGCTCTTTTCAGCAATGCTGCCGGCTATTATTGCAACGCCCTTATCCTTAGCGATCTTGGACAAAGAGATTATGGTTGGGCCATTAAGCATCTCTGCATTCTTTAGATATCCTTCTTTGGTCATCTTTGGTGGTAGATAGTTGAATAATTCTGGCAAAAGTATCAGTTCGGCTCCCTCCTCAATGGTCGAAAAGACCATCTCGGATGCCTTCTTCATATTCTCTGCCTTATCCTCTCCGCTGGCCATCTGTACTATCCCGACACGAATCGGCAACGCCCTTCCCCGTGAATCCTCCCCCAGCTGATCTATTAAAATCTATTACCAGAGGATTGGTGCCAAGCCAACGAACCCTCCCACTGCGGTGGGATAAAAAAATATTTATATAGGAGAATTAAGACTTGCTTCTGTCCACATTGACGGAGGTGTAACGTAATGCCCCAATGTTCACTGTTCGAGTCTTATAAGACGCCTTCTGGTAGCACATACTATATCTGCCATCGCCCGCCCTTTAACGATGAGGGGACGATGCTAGCCAACGGCGAGCTACACTGCCAGAAGTGCCAGCACAAGAAGTAAAGCCGCTTCTCAGTCTCATACCGCTAATAAATTTTTTAATATAACATTTTTAATAAAAAGTCTCTATTCCGACAACTTACGGCTTGCCTTCCTTCAAGACGGCGTCAGGTATGAGCCTCTTCCACTTCAATAGGAAGTTCGCATCCTCCTTCCTGTCCCTCAGATCGTCAGGGAGCATGTGGGGAATGCTCTCTATTATGGGGTACCACCTGCCACACCCGGTACATAAGAGGATTCCCTCATCTATCTCCTCTTTTTCTTCAAAGACCCTGAGTTCCAAAGGGTGATGCTTGCAGATCGGGCAAGCCAGGATGTCGAGAAGCCTCCTCTTCATAGGATCAAATCCTAGCGAAGATTTACCTTCATTCCGCCTATAAACTTATAGAATAAAGAAAAAAGGAAACAAAAGGTTGGCGATCACAGCCTTCTTATGTATCGTTCCACCTCCCAGTTGGTCACCTGAGTCCTGTAGAGGTCCCACTCCTTCCTCTTCACCGAGAGGTAGTTCTCGAAGGCCGTCTCGCCTAAGGCCTCCTTCATAAAGTTGCTCTTCTCCATCTCGTCCAAGGCCTCCTTCAGCGACTCCGGCAGAGCAACGATCTTCTTTGTCCTCCTCTCCTCGTAGTTCATCTTGTACACATTGAGCTCTGTAGGAGGACCAGGATCGATCTTCCTCTTGATGCCGTCCAGCGCTGCCAAGCAGAGGACCGCGAATTGTAGATACGGGTTGCCTGCGGGATCCGGGCAACGGATCTCAAACCTGGCAGCGCTCTTCCTCCCTCCAAAGTTTGGAACCCTGATGAGGGGCGATCTGTTCTTGTGCGCCCATGCTATGTATACCGGTGCCTCATAGCCCGGGACCAGCCGCTTGTATGAATTCGGCCAAGATGCGAGCACCGCGCTCATCTCACGCCCATGCGCCAGTTGCCCTCCAATGGCGTATCTTGCCAAATCTGACATGTACCCTTTACTCTCGTCCTCAGAGTAGCATAGGTTCTTCTTGAAGTCCGAAGTCCAAAAGCTCTGGTGCGTATGCATGCCCGATCCGTTGACTCCAAAGAAGGGCTTCGGCATGTATGTGGCGAGATAGCCATTCTTTGCCGCAACGACCTTGGTCACCATCTTCATCGTGATCGCTCTATCGGCGGTTACGAGTCCCTCGTCGTACTTGAAGTCGATCTCGTTCTGCCCTGTCGCTACCTCATGGTGAGAGATCTCAATCTCTATGTCGAACGCCTCTGCAAAGTCCGCTATTTCCCTTCTGAGGTCATCCGTCAGATCTCCGGGGTGGTAGTCAAAGTACCCTGCCATGTCTATGGGGCTGGGCGCGCCTCCGCTATCCTCCTTTACAAAGAAGAACTCTAGTTCGGGTGCGCACATGTACCCCATCCCTGCGTCCCTTAACTTCTCGAGGGCCCTCTCCAAGACGTATCTTGGATCCGCATCAAACCGCTTGTAATCTGGGGTGTACACATCGCAGATAAGCCTGCATGAGGACCTCTCCTTTGGTCTCCATGGCAGCTCCGCGAACGTTGTGGGATCAGGGAATAGCACCATATCCGACTCCTCGATAGGTCTATAGCCCGTAATCGAGGACCCGTCAAAGGACTGGCCGTTCTCGAAGATGCTCTCGATATTCTTTGCGCTCACAGCCAGGCTCTTCAGTATTCCGTTTATGTCGGTAAACTGGAGCCTTACGAACTTTATCTGCGCCTCTTTTATTTTTTTGACTACTTCAGTTACCTTCCCCCTCCACACCGCATTTTTGAAATTTCTCACACTTGTCACCCTGTTTAATAACTTTTAAGAGTGTTTTCTAATCATATATAAAACTTTCTGATAAAAAAATGAACGTGGTATAATAACCAAAGTAGTATGTTGAACATATCCCTTTCAGTAATGTCCGCAATGATCTTTTGCTGAATTAGCAAGTCGTTTATGAGGCTTGCAAGTCCTCATGTTGCCGTTTATCAAGTCATCAGAGGAGTTTCATCGGCTGACCGCAGCAGACAAGCTCTCCCTTGCCCGCATTTATGACTAGCACGGTGTTCCCACAAATCCCACACCTATAGACTTGTAAATTTTTAGTCACCCTCTCACTCCCGCTTCTCCACTCTCACCAATTAAATACCTGAGGCAATTTAATATGTATATGGAAGTATGGCGCCAGAAGGTATGCTTTATGTCAAGCCTCGGCTCAAATCCCATCAGCGCAAGCGAAGTCAGTGGAGCCACGACCCTCTTCTTGGAGCGGGTTGGTGCCGAGGTGTTCGTGCGTCCTCTCTCAACTAAGGGACGCGTTCTAGAGGTGGAGTTCTGGGGGAATGTCTGCCATACTTGTTGTGCATATGACTATTTTGATGACTTGGCTTTGGTCTTGGAAGAGGTCTCCGGTGCCCCTTATGCGGTGTGGGATGCCGTGAAAACATCGGGGAATGCGCCACTCTTCATAGTCAAGATCGTCAAACTGGACTTTTTGGGCGAAATAAGGTCCGCTATAAGCAAGGTAGAAGGGGTCGTCAAAAGTAGAATAGGCGAGTTCGAGAGAATAGGCAGAGACGAAGGATCCCTATTCAATGAACTGTGCTTCTGTATTCTAACCGCCAACTTCACAGCCGAGGGCGGAATAAAGATCCAGCAGAGCCTGGAGGACAGTTTTACCAGCTTGGCTGAGGAAGAATTAGCTAAGAGGCTCAGGGCACTAAAGCACAGATTTCCAAATACTAGGGCTACTTACATCGTGGAGAACAAGGCTCTGTATGGATCCTTGATCAAGACCTTGAGGGGTTTCAAGGACGGAAAAAAGGCAAGAGGTTGGCTGGTTGAGAACGTGAAGGGATTTAGCTACAAGGAGGCAAGCCACTTCCTCAGGAACGCAGGCTTCAAGGATGTGGCCATAATAGATAGGCACATCTTAAAGTTCCTGAGGAGCAAGGGTCTCGTAGAAACTCCAAGGACCTTGACTAGGCGCAAGTACCTCGAGTTCGAGCGATTGCTCTCCGCAATAGCCCACAAGCTTGGCATCACCCTAGCGGAACTTGACCTATACCTGTGGTACATGATGACGGGCAGAGTTCTGAAGTAGCGGATCAGGCCCGATACCTAATAACATGAAGAAGAGACCCGTAATCTTTTTTATTATTCCCAACTATCATTACTTCAATTGAATTAATTCTGTACCTCGCCACCGATTCGTTCAAACATTTCTTCCATACCTTCTTCGAGTGGTCCCTCGCTTCCCTTGATTATGGCTGAGGAATGGGGCTTGACAATGCTCATTCCAAGCCCTTTCAACGTTTTTTCAATCCCTTTCCCTGCACTTCCTGCCAACCAAGACTTGTACTTGGTGTCGAAGGCAAAGGCTTTCTTGCCTTTTATGTCCACGCTTCTCAGTTTTTCAAGAAAGGCTTTCATCGGTTTAGATACGCCAAACGCGTGCGTGGGTCCGCCAATTACCAGAAAATCATATTCAACCAATTTATCGACATCAACTTCATCGGCTTTGACACAATCAACCTTGACCCCTTGTTTTTCCATACCACATGCCAATGCTCTGGCTATCTTTTCGGTGTTGCCAAATTTTGTATCGTAAATAACTATCGCCCTTTTCATTTCTCCATCACTGTATCATTGTGTGCTGTGCTGTTATTTAGACTTTGACCTCAAAAAGACGCGAGAAGTGAGATTCTTGTACGAGGTGCGGGGGGAGATTGGCCCTCTTGTGGAAAGAATGCCCTTTACAAAGTGCTTTTTTCTAAAGCTAGTAACCCAGTGCAAGCTGGTCTATCATGTCCGAACCCTTCTCTCTTCCAACTTCTCTGTAGATGTCAAGAACCTCTTCAAATGTGCTTGGTCCACCTACAAGCTCCCAGAATTCCTTCCCGATCAAGACTTGATTCCTAAGGTCAAGGTAGTTCAAAGCAAAGCTATGGTTGTAGGCCGACTTTTCTTCCCCATAAGGGTTGTATGCCATCGCGTAGAAGGTTCTCACCTTAGGAGGGCCCTGTTTTCTGATGGCATGAACTTGCAACAATCTATCCGTCACTTCGAGGCACTGTCCCTTGTTAGGCTTAGGGCTTTTGATCTCCATAAAAATCTCATTGCCTTTCTTATCGCGAAGGTACAGGTCTGCTATGCGAGTCCTTTCAACCGACCTGCCACCAGAAGACTCAAGGATCCTTCGGATTAATTCAGGATAGCTCTTCATCCGCTTGGATCCCAGATCGTTGATAATGCTCTCTATGGTTCGTAATGCTTTGAGAGAAACTTTTCCTGTCAATTTGTAACCTCTTTCAGCCTGCGCAAAACGGTCTTGTGCAATAAGTTTGGCACACTCCTCAAAGGTCGTACCAAGTTTTGTTGAGAATGATCGTTCGAATTCGTTTACGAGCAGTATCCCGTGAGGGAGCAGAGCCTCGTGGAATGGTTTGATATCACCGGCGGGTGACAAAGTCTTTGTAGGACGCAAATCAGTGGCTTTGAGATCACTAGATTCTTTGTGCTCCAGAATTATTCCTTGGATGAAACCCTCCAAGTATCCTTTTATTTTCATTCGTGTCTCAGGCATTATCATCATGTAGCCCTCCAAATTAGGACTTGTTCAAAGAAGTCTTCAGCCCTTCTGCCTGTTCTACGATTTACACTCCTAGTCAAGACATCCTCTGTTCTGAATCCAATCTTGTTGGCCATGTCGGAGAATAGGTTATGCTTGTCATGAACCACTATGACCACAACACCGTCATCACTAATCCTTCTTCGTACATTTGCAAACACTTCACCAATACCTTTGATATACGCATCTCTAGCCTTTTTTGAGTTTCCATTAGACGCGGCACCAATCTCCAAGTCTCTTCTCTGAGGCAAACCCAGTAGCTCATATGCATAGCGATGTTGTTCATGATAATCAATCAGTCCTACGTAAGGAGGAGAAGTTACGACAGCATCGAATGGTGGAAAATCAACGCTTCGTGAATCATCGCATATTATTGTCACGGGCGCGTTTGTTCTTAACTTTGAGAATTCCTTAATTCTCTTGACAGTGTCCATGCTGTAGCGTGAAAGAAATATCAGTGCGTCATCTGTAGGCCTACAAATCCTGTGGTGTTTGTGGCAAAAATATGGCCTCGTCTGAGGTTCCTTTGGAAAATCCAAGTCGAAGTGAGTAGTCAACCTAGCTGATCTAGCGGCCCGTGACAAGATGATCCTCAGAATATCTCCATACTCATAATTCTTGATAAATGAGCGGTACAACAACAACTGGAAAAGTGCTTTGGGGGCAAACCAATCTTTCAGGTATTGGGTCGACTCTTTCTCTACAAACTCCTTTTTGATATCTCCTCGATTTATCTCGGCAGCGACTTTGGAAAGAATATCTTTTATTTCGAACTCCAGCTTCTGAACATCATATTTGTCTGTCTTGACCTTAGTCAACAAACAGTTGAATGAGGAAATGTCGCAACCGATTGAGGCTACTCCCAAGCTGTTTGCCTCAACAAGAGTAGTGCCAGACCCACAAAAAGGATCGCACACGGTTTTTGGCTCAAACTTTCTAAGGAAGATCTCGACTAACTGCGGAACATATTTACCGAGGTACGGATGAAGCCTGTGGACGTGTTTAGTGCGTAATCTCTCTGGCAAATCTCTCTCGCACCAGTTCAGATTGATGCTTGATAGCGGGGTAGAGGAAGTTATCCAACTGAAATCCCCGATGATTGGCTTCCTGCCTATAGTGGAGCCTGAGTAGTCGTCTAATGTTCGAAGCACAGACTGCCCACCCAATTTATTCCACAGGCCCCAAGCATTTGTTTGCCTATCTAAATATAACATATCTCTTTAAATATATTAGGAGGCCTTCTAGGTATAGATTGTCAAAGATTGCTCAAATTAGTTAAAAATGCTCCTTCACTAAACCTCTGAATCCCTTTGCCAGCTATTCGAGCATACGTATAAATTTCAAAGTGCGGGGGGTGGGATTTGAACCCACGAAGGCCTACGCCACGAGGTCCTGAGCCTCGCACCTTTGACCTGACTTGGCGACCCCCGCTCAGCCCCTACTATTTTATAAATCCTCACATATATT
>Ga0194112_10000036_pt1 | contig 174607 bp, 134 predicted proteins | sample TA2MahC400mmetaG_FD_146191 | JGI IMG/M metagenome (GOLD analysis project Ga0194112, IMG submission 146191) | Freshwater microbial communities from Lake Tanganyika, Tanzania - TA2015016 Mahale Deep Cast 400m | ecosystem: Environmental > Aquatic > Freshwater > Lake | place: Tanzania: Lake... | reverse complement strand
GCGCGTCCGCCGACGGCAGCTTCCCCTTGCCTTCCTGCGTGACGATACGCATGCCTTCGCGAAGCGGCGTCACGCACGTCATGACGTTGGGGATGCCGTCCACGGTCATGAGGCACGACGAGCAGCGCCCGATGGCGCAGAAGAAGCCGCGCGGCCTGCCGCGGCCCGCGCTGCGGCGGAGCACGCGGACGCCGGCGGCGTGGAGCGCCGCCGCGATGGTCTCGCCCTCGTAGCCGGTGAGCTCTCTTCCGTCCAGCTCGAACAGGATCTCACGGCCTCGCCGGAATGTCAGGATGGGGTGCTCGGTGATGCGCAACGCGGGTTCTCCAGAGCCGACCCCACGCAGGAGATTCGGGTTGCGCTCGCGCGGGGAGCCGCTAGAATCCACTCGGAGACGATAGCACCGCCGCGGACGACGGGCAACGACAATCGTGAACGCTGCGACAGGAACGGCGTGACGGCAACGGCACTCACGGTGGCAGGGTTGGACCCGTCCGGCGGCGCCGGCGCGCTCGCTGACGTGCGGACCATGGCGGCCTTCGGCGTCTTCGGCACGGCCGCGCTCACCTCGGTCACCGTCCAGAACACGCTGCGCGTCGCGTCCGCGTCGCACCTTCCCGCGGAGCTCGTCGCGGCGCAGATCGACGCCGTCGTGGAGGACATCGGGGCCGACGCGGCCAAGACCGGCATGCTGCCGACGGCCGAGATGATCGAGGCCGTGGCCGACCGGATGAGGGCGCACGGGATCGCGCGCCTGGTCGTGGACCCGGTCATGGTGGCCACCTCGGGCGGCCGACTCATGGAGACCGACGCGCTCGATGCCCTCACGCGCCGTCTTCTTCCCCTCGCGATGCTCGTCACGCCCAACCTCGCCGAGACCGCGGCGCTGACGGGAATCACCGGCACCGAGGACTCCGACCTCGAGGAAGCGGCGCGGGTGATCCACGGCATGGGGCCGGGCGCCGTGCTCATCAAGGGAGGGCACGCCGCGGGCGAGTCCACCGACCTTCTCTTCGACGGCGGTCGTTTCGTGAGGCTGCGTGCCGCCCGCGTCGCCGTCGGCGCCGTTCACGGGGCAGGCTGCGCCCTGTCCGCCGCGACCGCGGCCGGCCTCGCGCTGGGTCTGGACCTCGAGGCCGCGGTGCGCCGGGCGAAGGCGTTCGTCACGAAGGCCATCGCCTCCTCGCTTGGGCTGGGCGGCGGCAGCGCCGTCGTCAACACGCTCGTTCGGCCGGGGGAGTGAGGCGGCGTGCGAACCGCGAGGGGCAGGATGCGATACGTGTTCGGTCCGGTGCCGTCGCGCCGCCTCGGCCACTCGCTCGGCGTGGACCTCGTGACGCCCAAGACCTGCTCGATGGACTGCATCTACTGCGAATGCGGTCCGACGACCGAACTCACCGTACGGCGCGCGTGCCAGGTGGATCCTGACACCGCGCTCAGCGAGCTCTCGGAGGTTCTCGCCGGACACCCCAGGGTGGATTACGTCACGCTCTCAGGTTCCGGCGAACCGACGCTCAACGCGCGCCTGGACGATGTCATCCGCGGCGTCCGCGCGCTGACGACCGCGCCGGTCGCTGTGCTCACGAACGGGAGCCTCATGACGGACGACGCCGTGTGCGCGGCGCTCGACCTCGCGGACGTCGTTCTTCCGTCCCTCGATGCCGTCTCGCCGGATGCGTTCAGGCGCATCAACCGCCCTCATCCGTCGCTCGACCCGGCCGCGATCGCCCGAGCCATAGCGGACTTCTCGCGCGAGGCCAGGCCCCAGGTGTGGCTGGAGTCGGTCTTCGTACGTGGCGTCAACGACAGCGACTACGAGGTGAGCCTTCTTGCCGAGGCTGTCCGCGCCATCGCCCCGGAACGAGTCCACGTGAACACGGTTGTGCGGCCTCCGGCAGTGGACGGCACGTTCCCCGTCGGCGCCGAGGGTCTGTCGAGCATCGCGCGCAGGCTTGGAGAGCGCGCCGAGGTCATCGCGGCACAGCCGCTCGGGCGGCAGCGAGGGACCGAGAGGACGCAGGATGATGTCATCGTCGCGATGTCGAGGAGGCGTCCGCTCACCGCGGAGGATGTCGCGAACGCGCTCGGGACAACGCGCGCGCGCGCGGAGGAGATTCTCGCGGACCTCGTGAGCAGGAAGCTCTTGACGCTTGTGCTTCACGACGGGAAGTTGTATCATGAGGCTCGACCTGACCCGGGAGAGCGACCGTGAAGTTCGGCATCAAGGGCTTCGACCGCATGTCCCTCGTCGACTGGGACGGCATGGTCGCGACCACGCTCTACGTCTCCGGCTGCAACTTCCGTTGTCCGTACTGCCACAACTCCGGCCTCGTGCTCTTCCCCGACGAGTACGAGACCGTCGGCGTCGCCGAGGTCCTCGCGTACGTGAAGGAGCAGAACGACTTCCTCGACGGGGCCGTGATCTCCGGCGGTGAGCCGTGCACCCACCGCGACCTGCCCGAGCTCGCCGAGCTCCTGCGCGGGGCCGGCGTGCGCGTCAAGCTGGACACCAACGGCTCATTCCCCGACCTCATCGAGACGCTCATACGGCGGGACCTGGTCGACTACGTCGCGATGGACGTCAAGGCGCCGCTGGACTTCGAGTCATACTCGAGGAGCGCGGGGATCACCGACGCGCGTCTGGTGGAGCGGGTCCGCGACAGCGTGGATCTGCTTCTGGACGGCAAGGTGGACTACGAGTTCCGCACGACCGTCGTGCCGGCGCTGCACCGCGCGACGGACCTCACGAGGATCGCCGAGCAGATCAGGGGCGCGCGGCGATTCGTCATCCAGAACTACAAGCCCCGGACCACGATCGACCCGGAGTTCCTCGAAGAGACTCCGTACAACCCGGAGCGGTTGGAGGAGTTTCAGAAGATGGCGGCGGGCGCGGTCGAGGAGTGCCTCGTTCGCGGCCTGTGACGATCGCCGCCCGTCCGCGCGTCTCCCGACGTTCCGAGGACACGTTCACCGAGGAAGGGCTGCCTACCGAGGGCGGCCGCGCCGCAGATCGCGCGGGCCGGGCAGGAGCGTCCAGCGCGTGTACATGCGGTCGCGGATGCTCCTGACCGACCGCCGGTCGTCGGCCCGCGGCGCGCGCCTCCCGCCGGCGCCGAGCGCGAGCGCCACCGCGCACCCCGACGCGACGAGGAGCGGCGCGTGTTTGAGCGGCCCGTCCGCCACGGCGCCGAGCGCGCCCCAGAGGAGACCGGTCGCGGCGAGCGCCCAGCGCAGCGCGCGGTCCGCCCTCTCGGCGCAGTTGAGGACGGCCAGGGCGACGAGCAGCGTGGGCTCGAGAAGGACGCCGTAGGGCGAGAAGAGGACCGCGGGCAGCCCCGCGGCGTACCCGGGGTACGCCGCGCCGAACGCCGCCGCGGCCCCCATCGCCACGAGGAGATGCCGCGGCGCCGTCTCGAACGCGAAGGCGTTCGCGGGCGCGAGCGCGTCGCGGACCCACAGCGCGGCGAGCGCGGCGGCGAAGGCGCCCGCCGGCCGCGCGCCGGGTGTCGCGAGGAGCGCGACGGCGGCCGTGGCGAACGCCGACGCGAGGCACCAGTCGATGAACCGGTTCATCGCGCGCCGCCGCGCCCAGTAGACGGCGGCGGTCGTGTACAGCACGAGATGCTGCGCGACCGCAAGCCAGAGGAGCCTGTCCGCGGCGACGCTCCGCGCGTCGTTCACCGTCCCGCGCCTCCCTCCGAACCTCGCCCTCCGGCGCTTCTCCTCGCGGCCTGCTTCGCGAGGTACTCCTCGAAGCGGCCCCAGAACGGGTCGACGCGCGGGTGCTCGAGCGACCGCTCGCCGTCGTCATCGACGACCCGCACACCGCGCTCGGCGGGGAGGAGCTCGCCGACGATCGACGCCGGGATGCCGCTTTCGCCGAGCACCGAGACGGCGCGGTCGGCGCTCTCGGGCGCGATCGCGGCGACCAGCGTTCCCTCGCTGATCGCGGCGAACGGATCGATGTCGAAGACCTCGCAGACCTTGAGCACGACGTCCTGCGTCACGATCCTCCGCTTGTCCACGAGCAGGCCCGCGCCGCTCGCCCGCGCGACCTCGAAGAGCGCGCCCCAGATCCCGCACTCGGTCGCGTCGTGCATGGCGCGGACGCCGCCGACGCCGGCGCAGAGGGCGGCGTCACGGACCACCGACATCTGGTAGAAGACGTCGCACGCCTCCTGCGCGACCTCTTTCCCCCAGCGCTCGACGATGAACTCCGGGAACTGGACCGCCATGAGGCCGGTGGTCTCGATGGCGGGCCCCTTCGTGATGACGATGGCGTCGCCCGGCCGCGCCTTCCTCGGGTCCACCAGGTCCCGCTCCGACCCCACGCCGAAGACCGTCGCTCCGCCGACCATCGGGAAGTTGCAGCCCGCGTACCGCGCCGTGTGGCCGCCCACGATCGCGATCCCGAGCTTCGCGGCCTCGTTGTGGACGGTCCTCCAGATCGTGGTCAGCGTCTCCTCGTCCATCTCGGGAGGGAGATTGAGATCCACCGTGAGGAACCGCGGCGGGATGCCGCTCACCGAGACGTCGCTCGCGATGATGTGGAGCGCGAACCACGCCGCGCGCTCCCATCCGAGCGACGGGGCGATGAAGAACGGGTCTGAGGAGAACACGACCACCCGGTCGCCGATCCTGACCGCCCCGAAGTCGACGCCGTGGGTCGGTCCGACCACGACGGCATCGTCCTTGGCCCCCAGGTGCGGGAAGATCACCTCATCGAAGAACTCCGGAGTCGCCTTGCCGAGCGCGGGGAGCTTCGTCACGTCCTGTTCCTCCTTCTCTCAGTGAAGTACCTGGCGAGGGCCGAGCGGTGTGTCGGGAACGCGATGTCGCGCGGCAGCTCGTGCTCCGCAAAGAACGCCGCGTCGTCGGCGTCGTCGCCGGGGGAGAGACACCCGCCGACGGCGACGCCCGTGAACGCGATGCACACGACCGGGGTCCGCGGGTCCTCGCGGGTGGCCCACGTGTCGAAGACGCCCGTGATCCTGACGTCAAGCCCCGTCTCCTCCCGCGCTTCGCGCGCCGCGCACTCCGACGGCGACTCGCCGGGCTCGACGAATCCCGCGGGGATGCACCACATGCCTGCCTGCGGCGGGTACCTTCGCCTGACGAGAAGGACCGCGCCGTCGCGCTCGACGAGCACGCACGTCACGGGCGCTGGCGGCGCGTACACGATGTAGCCGCACCGGGGGCAGCGCGGGCGCGCGTGCCCGCGCACGTCGGTCTGCGCGAGCGGCGCGGCGCAGCGCGGACAGAAGCGCAGCCCCTCGTGGTTGACCTGTGCGTCGATGTCCTCCAACGGTCGCGCCTCCCGGCGGCCGCGCCGCGCCGCCTCCAGCAGCGCGTCGAGCGCCGCGACGGGGTCGTCCGCCGCGCACACCGCCGAGACGACCGCGAGGAGTGACGCGCCGGCGTTCACGACCGCTTCGGCGTTCGATCGATCGATTCCCCCGATGGCCGCCACGGGGAGGTCCCGGACGGCGGCCGCCACGCGCGACAGCCCGGCAAGCCCCATGGGCGGCGCGGCGTCCGGCTTCGTCGCCGTCGGGAACACCGGCCCCGCCCCGACGTAGTCCGCTCCCGCGTCGCGCGCCGCGACCGCCTCCCGCGCCGTCGTCGCCGAGACGCCGACGATCCTGTCCGGACCGAGCGCGGCCCGCGCCGCGGCGGGCCGCGCGTCGCCCGCCCCGACGTGAACGCCGTCGGCCCCGACCGCGACCGCGATGTCGGGGCGGTCGTTCACGATGAAGAGGGTGCCCGTGCCGAGCGTGACGCGCCGAAGGTCGGCCGCGAGGCGGAGGAGCGCGTCGTCTTCGAGGCGCTTCTCGCGGAGCTGGATGGCCGGCACGCCGCGGTCGACCGCGGCGCGGGCCAGATCCTCGTGGGCGATGCGGGGCGCCGTCAGCACGAGGTACACGCCTCGGGCGGTCCGCATCGTCACTCGCGGCGATGATCCCACGGTTCCTCGCTTCCCGCCGGAGTCTCTCACGACCAAAGACAAAGGGCTCCGACCCGACACGTGCGGGCGGAGCCCCTGAAGGCGCGATCGAGCCGTTTCCCTACGCTGGCATTGCCCAGATCAGGTTCGTGGGGTATCGGTTCTCAGGCCCGCGGGCCACCCCCAACGACTCCGCTCGGTCCGCTCTCGCGGGGACGAACGCGTCCCTCGACCTTGAGCGGCTATGTGCTTTCCGATACGCTAGCACGCACCCCGCGCGGCGTCAAGGCCCCGGCCGGCGGACGCTCGGGGGCGCTCGGCGGCACACCCTGCATCGGGGGAGGGCGCATGCGGTTCACGGCGTTCGGCGCAGCGCGCAACGTCACCGGGTCGAAGCACCTCCTCGAGGTCGGGCCGTCGCGCGTCCTCCTGGACTGCGGGCTCTTCCAGGGACACCGCGAGGAGAGCAACCGCAGGAACCGGGAGTTCCCGTTCGACGCCGCCTCGATCGACGCCGTGCTCCTCTCGCACGCGCACATCGACCACTCGGGGAGCCTCCCGTCGCTCGTCCGCTCGGGCTTCCGCGGCCGCATCCTCGCGACGGCGGCGACGGCGGACCTCACGGAGGTCCTCCTGCAGGACTCGGCGTGGCTCCAGCAACGCGATGCGGAGTACCTGAACGCGAGGCGCAGGCGGGGGCGCGCGGAGATCGCGCCGCTCTACTCGCTCGCCGACGTCGAGGCCGCGCTCGCCCGGGTGAGTGCGGTCGAGTACGACCGCCCCGTGGCCGCGACCGCGGGAATCACCGTGACGTTTCGCGAGGCGGGGCACATCCTCGGGTCGGCGATGCTGGAGATCGACGCGCGGGAGCGAGGTCGGCGGACGCTCATCGTGTTCACGGGCGACCTCGGCCGGCGCGGCGTGCCGATCCTGCGCGACCCGTACCGGCCGCCCGACGCCGACGTGCTCGTGACCGAGAGCACGTACGGCGGGCGCGTCCACGCGCCGCCCGCGGACGCGCGGGAGCGCCTGGCGCGCTTCGTCTCGCGCGTCGCGTCCCGTCGCGGGACGATCGTCGTGCCGGCGTTCGCGGTCGGCCGCACGCAGGCGCTCGTGTACGAGCTCCACGGGCTCATGCGCGAGGGGCGCGTGCCTGGGATCCCGATCTACGTCGACAGCCCGCTCGCCGTCCGCGCCACGGAGCTTCTCGAACGCCACCCGGAGTGCTTCGACGAGGAGATGAACGCGCTCGTCCGGAGGCGGGGCGACCCTCTCGGGTTCGATCGCGTCACGTACGTCCGTTCGGCGGACGAGTCGAGAGCCCTGGGCGGGAGGCACGGGCCGATGATCGTCATCTCCGCGTCCGGGATGTGCGAGGGGGGACGCGTGCTTCACCACCTGAAGCGCACGCTCGGAAGCCGCCGGAACGCCGTCCTGATCGTCGGCTACCAGGCCGAGTGGACGCTGGGAAGCAGGATCGCGGCAGGCGCGGACTTCGTGAAGATCCTCGGGGAGACCCACGCGGTGCGGGCCGAGGTCGTCGTCTTCGACGAGTTCAGCGCCCACGCCGATGCCGACGGGCTCGCCGCCTTCGCGTGCGGCTTCCGACGCGCTCCGCGGCGCACGATCGTCGTCCACGGAAGCGAGGAGAACGCGCTCGCGCTCGCGCGACGTCTCTCGGCCGACGGTCTTCCTCGCGTGAGCGTTCCTCTCGACGGCGAGTCGTTCGATCTCTAGATCCGTCGCGCGCCGTTCCGAACTCGACGCGTCGCGATGTCGTTCGTCGCTTCGTCGACGTCGTCGCGCGTCGTGATCGTGGTCGTCGACGTCGTCTCCGTTCGTCCGCCGGCAACTTTTTCCTTGACACGAATCCGCCGTCATTCTACATATGTCCACGTCACGCGCTCGGATGAGCGCATCGCTCTTTCACACGATACAAGACGACGACCTCATGGTCTCTTCGGTGTTGACGGAGGCGTGTGGTGAGGGCGCGCGTCGTCCGGATCTTGGATGCGCGTCGCGTCCTCTTGATGGGAGCCAAGTCGGCCAACTCCCCCCGCGAATGGGCGCGGGTGGGGCGAAGGAGGTGAAAGGCCATGGCGAAGAAGAAGGTCGCGAAGAAGAAGGTTGCGAAGAAGAAGGTCGCGAAGAAGAAGAAGAAGTAACTGACGGGTTGCTGAGGGACGAAGCGGGGCACGGCCTAGGCGGTGCCCCGCTTCTGTCTTGGTGGTAGCGCCAACGGGAATCGAACCCGTGTTACCGGCTTGAGAGGCCGGCGTCCTAACCGCTAGACGATGGCGCCTGGGGTGCTGGTTGGGGAGGGAGGGGTCGAACCTCCACTAGCGGATCCAGAGTCCGCGGTCCTGCCATTAGACGACTCCCCAGTCATCCTACGCGACGAGCGCTTGGGCCTTCGCGATCCTGTCGAGGGTCCGCGTGCGCCCCAGGACAGACATGACCTCGAAGATCCCCGGGCTGGCCGTCCGTCCCGTGATCGCGACCCTCATCGGCTGAATGGCTGCGCCGAGCTTGAGACCTCTCGTCTCGGCGTAACCCCGAAGGAGCCGCTCCAGCGTCGCCGGATCGAAGTCGGGCGCGGCGGCGAGGAGCTCACGGACGGCCATCAGCGTGTCGCCGGCGCCGGGCGCGCGAAGGACCTTCTCCACAGCGATAGTATCATAGGCGATGTCCGACGCAAGGAAAAACCCGAGCTGCTCCGCGGCATCGCCGAGTGTCTTGACGCGGTCGCCGACGACATCGAGCGCGCGCTCGAGGTGTTCCCGTTGCTCGGAGGTCTCGTCCTCACCGACGAGCCCCGCGGCACGAAGGAACGGCACGGCGCGCTCCGCGCGCTCGCGCACGGGAAGCCGCTTGATCCACTGCGCGTTCATCCAGACGAACTTCTCGGGGTCGAACGCCGCCGCCTTCTTCCCGACGCCCCGGATGTCGAACGCCGACACGAGCTCGTCGCTCGTGAAGAACTCGCGCGAGTCGTCGTAGGCCCACCCAAGAAGCGCCATGTAGTTGACCACGGCCTCCGCGACGTAGCCCTGCCGCCGGTACTCGCGGACGGCGACCGCGCCGCGCCGCTTGGAGAGCACCTTCCTGTCCTGGTCCAGCACGAGGGGCAGGTGGGCGTAGTCCGGCGGCCTCGCCCCGAGCGCGCGGAAGATGAGCACCTGCTTCGGCGTGTTCGTGACGTGGTCGCTGCCGCGGATGACGTGCGTGATGTCCATGAGCATGTCGTCGACGACCGCGACGAAGTTGTAGGTCGGCACGCCGTCCGACCGCGCGATGACGAGGTCGTCGAACTCCGAGTTCGCGACCTCGATGTCGCCGAGGATCAGATCGCGGAAGCCGGTTCTGCCCTCGGGGATGCGGAACCGCACGGCCGCTGGGCGTCCCTCGGCGAGGTAGGCCTTGCGCGTCGCCTCCGGCAGGTCGAGGCAGCGCCGGTCGTACTTCCACTCGCGTCCCTCCTGCGCGGCCGCGCGCCTGCGCTCCTCAAGCTCGGCGGCCGGGCAGAAGCAGCGGTACGCGGCTCCCTCTCGCAGGAGCTTCTCGACGTAGGGGCTGTACGTGTCCGAGCGCTCGGACTGGAAGTACGGTCCGACGGGCCCTCCGACCTCCGGGCCCTCGTCCCAGTCGAGCCCGAGCCACCGCAGGTCCTCGATGAGCGCGTCGAGATACTCCCTCGTCGAGCGCTCGCGGTCGGTGTCCTCGATGCGCAGCACGAACGTGCCGCCCTCGTGCCGGGCGAACAGCCAATTGTAGAGGGCTGTCCTTGCGACGCCCATATGAAGGAAGCCCGTCGGGCTGGGCGCGAACCGGACGCGGACCTTGGCCATCGGCGCTCTCCACGAAAAAGGCCTCCCGAGGCGAGGCCTGTGATGCGCCGAATCTACCAAGCCGCGGCCCCCGCGTCAAGTCGGCGTCCGGGGCGGCGGACCCGCACCCGTGCCGTGCCGCCGTTGACATGCGCATCCACGTTGCATAGAGTGAGTGCGCGGGCGTCCGGGGCGGCGATCGGACGCCCGTATCGGCAACGCCGCCCGCATTCCCTCCGGGAGACCCAGGATGGCCACGAACGGCCCCGCGGCATCGCGGGACTTCATCCGCGAGAGGATCGACGAAGACAACCGCACGGGCCGGTACGGCGGGCGCGTGCACACGCGGTTCCCGCCGGAGCCGAACGGCTATCTCCACATCGGCCACGCGAAGTCGATCTGCCTCAACTTCGGCATCGCGCGCGACTACGGCGGCCTGTGCAACCTCCGCTTCGACGACACGAACCCCTCCAAGGAGGAGGTCGAGTACGTCGAGTCCATCAAGGAGGACGTCCGCTGGCTCGGATTCGACTGGGAGGATCGCCTCTACTTCGCGTCCGACTACTTCGAGCGCCTGTACGAGGGCGCCGTCGAGCTCATCAAGCGGGGCAAGGCCTACGTCTGCGACCTGAGCCAGGACGAGGTCCGGGAGCACCGAGGGACCCTCACGCGGCCCGGTGTCAACAGCCCCTACCGCGACCGCTCCGTGGAGGAGAACCTCGATCTGTTCGCGCGGATGCGGGCGGGCGAGTTCCCCGACGGGTCGAGGACGCTCCGCGCGAAGATCGACATGGCCTCGCCGAACGTGAACATGCGCGACCCGGTCATGTACCGCATCCTACACGCCGAGCACCACAGGACCGGCGGCGCGTGGTGCATCTACCCGATGTACGACTACACGCACTGCATGTCGGACTCGTTCGAGGGCATCACGCACTCCATCTGCACGCTCGAGTTCGAGGACCATCGTCCGCTGTACGACTGGTTCCTCGACGAGCTCGACCTGTACCATCCACAGCAGATCGAGTTCGCCCGACTCAATCTCACGCGCACCATCATGAGCAAGCGCAAGCTGCTCGAGCTCGTTGAGGGTGGGCACGTCACGGGATGGGACGACCCGAGGATGCCGACGATCGCGGCGATGCGCAGGCGCGGGTATCCGCCTGCGGCGATCCGCGACTTCCTCGGCCGCGTGGGGGTCGCGAAGTTCGACAGCACCGTGGACGTGGCGCTTCTCGAGCACTGCGTCCGGGACGCCCTCAACCTGACCGCGCCGCGCTCGATGGCGGTGCTGCGTCCCCTACGCCTGGTCATCGACAACTACCCCGACGGCAAGGTCGAGGAGCTCGAGGCCGTCAACAACCCTGAGTTGCCGGACGCCGGGACGCGCCGCGTGCCGTTCTCGCGCGTTCTGTTCGTCGAGCGGGACGACTTCCGCGAGGACCCGCCGAAGCAGTTCTTCCGGATGGCGCCGGGGCGCGAGGTGAGGCTCAAGCACGCCTACCTTGTGACCTGCACCCGCGTGGTGAAAGACGAGCGAACGGGCGAGGTCGTCGAGCTTCACTGCGAGCACGACCCCGCCTCGCGGGGAGGTGAGGCGCCGGACGGGCGAAAGGTGCGGGGCACCCTGCACTGGGTGTCGGCGGAGCACTCCGCCGAGGCGGAGGTGAGGCTCTTCGACCACCTGCTTCTCGAGGACGATCCCGGCGCGCCGCCTCCGGCCGACTTCATCGAGCGGCTGAACCCGCGCTCCCTGACGAGGCTCACGGGGTGCCGCGTCGAGCCCTCTCTGGCCGGCGCGCTGCCCGGCGAGCGCTTCCAGTTCCTGCGGCACGGCTACTTCTGCGTTGACACGAAGGACTCGAGGCCGGGGTCACCGGTCTTCAACAGGACGGTGTCTCTCAAGGACACGTGGGCGAAGATCGAGAAGACGCTGTCGGGGGTCTGACCGGCGCCGCGAGCGGCGCGGAGTGAGCGACGATGGCTGTTCGTGCGGTTCTCTTCGCAGTGCTGATGCCCGTGACTCTGTGCCTCACGCCGAGTGCGACGGCCGACGAGCCGTCCACGGAAGAGCCCGGCGCCGCCACGGCGCCGGCACCACCCACCCAGCCGCGCATGGTCGTCTCGCCGGCCGGCCTCGAGGTTCTCCGCGCCTACATCTGCGAGGACGTCGAGGAGCGGCAACCGGTGCAGGCCGGCACCTCGTTCGTCGGCGACGATCCCGGCGCCTCCAGGCTGTGCTGCTTCAGTGAGATCGGCCTCCCCGCGGCGTCCGACACCGTGCTCCACATCTGGTACTGGGGCGAGCGCGAGATGCTGAGGATCCCGCTCGAGGTGAGGGCCCCGCGATGGAGGACCTGGAGCGCCAAGAGCGTCAGCGACAGCTGGAGCGGCGCCTGGCGCGTGGACATCACCGACCGCGCTGGCCTTGTGCTCATGCGCCTTCCCTTCTCGGTCGAGTAGCAGCCTAGGGCTTGACAGCTCAGCATTCGATGAGTATAATATCAGCACTATTGAATGTTCTCCTGCATGGGAGGAGCCGTACTGGTGCGGTCCGGGGCGAAGAGGTTCGGACAGGTCGGCGAGGAGGGACCCGGCAACGCGGCGGAGCTCGATGACGCCGCGGCCGTCTTCCGGGCCCTGGCGCATCCGGTGCGCGTTCGGATCGTCTCCCTCCTGTGCGACGGAGAGCTGTGCGTCAAGCGCATGGAGGAGCTCCTGGGCATTCCGCAGCCGTCCGTGTCACAGCACCTGACGAGGCTGCGGTACGCGGGGCTCATCTCGGCGGAGCGACGCGGCCATCTCGTGTGCTATCGGCTGAACGAAGGTCCGGCGGCCGCGATCGTCGCGGCCGCGCTCGGAGGCGCTCGCAAGGCGAAGGGGGTGTGAACATGGGATCAGCGAAGACCGTGGATGTGAGCGAGGCGACGTTCGACGCCGAGGTCGCGACGTCGGCGGTCCCGGTCGTCGCGGACTTCTGGGCCCCGTGGTGCGGACCGTGCCGGATGGTGGGGCCCGTGCTCGAGGAGATCGCGGCGGGGAACCAGGGCAAGGCGAAGGTCGTAAAGGTCAACGTCGACGACAACCCGGGGCTCGCGCAGCGGTTCGGCGTGCGGGGCATCCCGACACTCATCTTCTTCAAGGGTGGGGCGGAGGTCGACAGGATGGTCGGTGCCGGCCCGAAGGAGACCATCCAGAAGCGCATCAACGCGATCGCGGGTTGACGGCAAGGGCCGGCTGCGAGGCCGGCGGGCTCGGCGCAACAGCAAAGAAGGGGGAGTGACATGGCGCAGTTCTTGAGGTGGCTTGCGGTCGGGATGCTCACGGTGGCGGTCCTCGCCGCGGCGGGATGCTCAAGGCAGGAGACGCCCCCGGCCGGCGCGGATGCAGCAACGCAAGGCGAGGCGAGCGGCGGGTCCGCTGTTCCGGGCTCGGCGGCCGTCGGCGTTGACGTCGGGATGACGCCGCCGCCCTTCACGCTCAAGGACGTCGACGGGCGGGATGTCTCGCTGTCCGACTTCCAGGGCAAGGTCGTGGTGCTGGACCTGTGGGCGACGTGGTGTCCGCCCTGTCGCCAGGAGATCCCGTTCCTCGTCGGGCTGTACGAGGAGTTCAGGGACCGGGGGCTCGTGGTCGTCGGCATCGGACTCGACGACGGTGGAGCCGACGTGCTGAGGCCCTTCGCCGCGGCCAACAAGGTCTCGTATCCTGTGCTCGTCGGAGACAAGCCCGTCGCGGCGTCCTACAAGGTCAGCTCGATCCCCATGACGTTCGTGATCGGCCCGGACGGGAGGATCGCGGCGAAGCACGTGGGGTTCACCCCGGCCATCGGGAATGCGCTCCGTGAGGAGGTCGTGAAGCTCATCGAGGGCGCGCCGCAGGAGGTGTAGGGGAGAGGCAATCGGCCGGGCGAACGGGCGCGCCCCGACGGGCGCGCCCGGGTGCCGGCCCCAGGCGGAGGTCGTGCGGTGAGATGGTCGAACGTGGCGTTCCCGGTGGTCTTCCTGGCGGCGTGGCTCATCCTGCAGCTCGTCGTGCTCCCGCGCCTCGGCGTCTCCACCTGACTGCGAGGCGCGTGCAGGCCCGCGGAGCGGGCGAGCGAGGCTGAGAAGGACGGCGGCGGGAGGAAAGGGCAGTGACGCTGCCGCGGGTCGTCGTGCGGAAGTCGGCCTTCGTGCTCGAGCTCGAGACGGCCGAGGGCACGCTGAGGTTCCCCGCGGCGATCGGCGCGAACCCCGACGGCGCGGACAAGAAGGCCGAGGGGGACTGCCGCACGCCCGAGGGGGAGTTCGAGGTCGTCTCGATCGAGGACTCGAGCGACTGGGAGCACGACGGCAGGCGCGCCTACGGCCCCCTCTTCATCAGACTCGCGACGCCGCCGTGGACCGGCATCGGCATCCACGGGACCGACGAGCCGGACACCGTCGGCACGCGCTGCACGCTCGGCTGCGTCCGTCTGCGGAACGAGGACCTCGTCGTTGTCGCGAGCGTGGTCGGTCCCGGCACGCGCGTCGCGGTCCTCCCGTGAAAGCCGTTGACACTGGCGCGCGCCGGGAATAGATTCTGGGCGCCTCGACGGCGAGGCTCCCGACAGACGCAGCCCTCGTTCCCGGAGCGCCTCCATGCGACCCGGTCAGTTCGTTGCCGTGGCGGGCAACATCGGTGTGGGCAAGACGCACCTCACGACGCTCCTCGCCAACCGCCTCGGCTGGCGCGCGTACTACGAGCCTGTCATCGACAATCCGTACCTGGACGACTTCTACGCCGACATGACGCGCTGGGCCTTCCACCTGCAGGTGTACTTCCTCTCGAAGCGCTTCGAGATCCACCGCGACATGGTCCGGCTCGGCGAGCCGTGCATTCAGGACAGGACGATCTACGAGGACAAGGAGATCTTCGCGGCGACACTGCATCGCCAGGGCTTCATGGCCGACCGCGATTACGCCAACTACGTGGCGCTCTTCGACGCGATGACGAGCTTCCTCAGGGTTCCGGACCTCGTCGTGTACCTTCGCGCGGACGTGCCCAGCCTGTTCGAGCGGATACGCTGCCGCGGGCGCGACTGCGAGAAGGAGATCTCGGCGGGCTACCTGGACGCGTTGAACTCCGCCTACGACGACTGGAGCGCGCGTGCGGCCCGGGCGACCAGCGTGCTGACGCTCGAGACCGACGGCGTCGATCTCGTCTCCGACGAGGGCGCCATCGAGGAGACGCTCGACAGAATCCTCTGCCGCCTGGGCGGAGCGCCCGCATGCGAGCCCGCGCACGCCGTGGGAGCCGGACCCTGAGCGGTCACCGCCCCGAAGCGTCCTTGACCAACGCTATTCATGGTGGTATAATCAGTTAGGAAAGGTCAGGGGGAACTCATGACCAAGAGGCGAGGTGTAGGCACAAGCGGCTGGGCCGCCGTGTTGCTCGTGGCGGCGACGTGCGCCTTCGGCGCGACGCCGACCAAGGCGCCCGACTTCACGCTGCCGAACGTCGAGGGCAAGTCCCTCACGCTGTCGGAGCTTCTGAAGGGCGGGCCGGTCGTCGTCGACTTCTGGGCGACCTGGTGCAAGCCCTGCATCAAGGCCTTCCCGGACCTGCAGCAGGTGCTCGACAAGTATGCCGACTGCGGCCTGCGCGTCGTCGCGGTGTCCATCGACGGCCCGAAGTCGGCCTCGCGCGTCGGGGCGCTCATCGCCTCCAAGGGGCACACGTTCGACGTCGTGCTCGACACGTCGCAGGACGTGGCCCGGAAGTTCCACGTGTCGGCGGTCCCCCGCACAGTCCTCATCAACACGAAGGGGGAGATCGTCTACGCGACGGCCGGATACCGGCCGCAGAACCACGCCGAGCTCGACGCGGCGGTGCGCTCGCTCCTCCCGGCGGGCTGCCCCGAGCGGACCAAGCAGGAGTAGCGCGTGAAGCGGATCGCGACCGTCCTCGCAGCCCTCGGAGCCTCGCTCGCCTGGGCGCTCCCCGCGTCGTCGTTCGACGCGGGCGACGTCACCGTGAGGGGATCGGTCGACGGCGAGTACCTCCACAACGTCGATCTGGACGGCTCGGTGTTCGACGGGCGCGTTGAGTTCGGCATCGAGGTCGGACGGTTCCTCCTCGGCGCGACGTATCGCGCGTACCAGCTCTCGGACCCCGGCTACAGTCCGGCGCAGAAGGACATCCCCCGCTCGGAGGTCAGGCACCGGTACGCCGAGTTCCGCAACGAGTCGCTGTCGGCCCGCGCGGGCAGCTTCTTCTGCACCTTCGGGAAGGGGCTCGCTCTCCGGAGCTACGAGCAGACCGACCTCGAGCACGACACGGCGCTCGATGGCGTCCTCATCGGCTATGGGACGGGGCCGCTCGCGTTCACGGCGGTTTCCGGCGTCGTGAGCGAGCCGCTCTCGAGGGTCCGCACCCGCGAGCACACGGTGCGGGGGCTCGAGGCTGCCGCCGCGCCCTGGGACTGGGTGCGGCTCTCCGCTCGCGCGGTGGAGCGCTCGTGGGAGGACGCCGACGCGAACCTCGTTCTTCCGCCCGCGCAGGCCCGCCGTGAGGACGTCGTGCTCGACGGCGCCGTGGACCTCTGGCTCGGCCGCGTCGCCCTGTCCGGCGAGTACGCCAGGCGCGACGTCGAGAACCCGGTCACGGGCGCGGAGGCGGGCGAGGGCCGTGCTCTGTACCTCTCGGGGACGTTCGACCTCGGGCTGCTCACGCTCTTCGGCGAGTTCAAGGACTATGACCTCTTCTCGCACCACCTGATCAACCCGCCGACGTGCGTGCGCGAGCACCCGTGGACCCTCATGAACCGGGCCACGTACGAGATCAGCCTCGATGACGAGCGCGGGTTCCTCGGCGAGGGCACGCTGCCGGTCGGCGACGCGCTCTCGCTCACGGCGGGCGCGTCGGAGGCGAGGACGCACTCCGGGAACCTGTCGCACTGGGAGATCTTCGGCGAACTCTCGCATTCGCTCGCCGCGTCGGTGAGCGGGGCCGTGGCGGGGTCGTGGTCCCGCGAGTATCTGCTGGGGAAGTTCACGGAGCATCTGATCGGCGCGGCGGAGTTCGACGTGGAGCTTCCGGCCGAGCAGAGGGCCGAGCTCGGCATCGAGATCGGCTCGACCGACGACGTCACCGGCTCCGCCTACACCGACTACATGGGGTCGCTCACATGGTACGCGCGCGCCGACCTCACCGTGTCCGCGGTGTTCGAGCGGAGCACGGCCGACTTCGAGGAGCGCGAGGCGTGGTTCTCGGCGGAGCTCAAGAAGCGGCTCTCCGACGACGTCGAGGTGCTGTTCGGCGCGGGCACGCAGCGTGGCGGGAAGAAGTGCGCCGGCGGCGTCTGCTGGTTCGAGCCGGAGTTCGAGGGCGTGCGCGTTCGGCTGAGCGCGTACTTCTAGGAGGGGGCGTGGCGAGGACGCGGACCGGACGGTGGTGGGGTCGGGCGGGCGCGGCCGCGCTCGCGGCGCTGGCGCTTGCCGCCGGCTGCGACTGGTTCCACTCCCCGGCCGAGGTGAACCTCCTCCCGGAGACGGTCATGGAGGCGTGCCCGGCGCCTGGCGCGGTCGTGGCGGGCGCGGACGCGCTCATCGCATGGAGCGGCAGCGACCCCGACGGGGCGGTGGTGAAGTACGTCTGGTCCCTCAACGACACGCTGACCGGGGAGACGACGGCCACAGAGCTCGTGCTGCCGGCGGTCGCCGAGGGAGACTACCTGTTCGAGGTCGCCGCCCTGGACAACGACGGCGACCTTGACCCGACGCCGGCCGCGTGCTCGTTCGCGGTCGGGCCGGCGGGCGGGCTCGTCCCGCGCGTCGTGCTGGCGGAGCTTCTCACGACGCGCCCGTGCGCCAACTGCCCGAACGCCGAGGCCGGCCTCCACACGGTGCTCGGCGAGTACGGCGCGGGCAACCTGTGCGTGATCGCGTATCACGATCTTCTCCCGCCGGCCGACCCGCTCGGGACGCCCGAGACGAATGCGAGGATCGACTGGTACATGGGGCCTTCGTGGAACACATGGCCCGCGGTGATCTTCGACGGGGACGTCGCGCGCATCGTCCAGGGCGCCGGGTCGCCGTCCACCGCGGCCGCGGCCTACCGCATGGAGATCGACCACCGGAGGACCTTCGGCTCGCCGGTCTCGATGCGGATGGCGGGGAGCGCGGCGTCGGGCAGCGTGACGGTGACCGTGAAGGTCCGCGAGGCGCTCACGACGACCGAGGCCGTGCTCAGGGTCGTCGTCATCGAGGACCACGTCGTCGTGGCGTCGAGCGTGTACGACTTCGTCGCGCGCGACCTCCTCGACGACGAGCCGCTGAGCGTTGCGTCCGTGGGCGACTCCGCGGTCGTGACGCGGTCGTTCGCCGTGAGTCCGTCGTGGAACACGGCCAATCTGAGTGTGATCGCGTTCGTGCAGGACGACCTGACCAAGGAAGCCCTGCAGGCTGCGCGACTTGGAGGACGATAACAGGCACGAGAGCGGGGATGCCGACACCCCACGCACACGGCGCCGGAACCCCGAGAGAAGGCCAACGCATCGCCAGGAAGGGAGACCATGACGATGAAGCGTTCGGCGATGATCGGACTCGCAGCGGCCCTGCTGCTCGGCGGCGCGGTGACGGCCGTGCCGGCGGAGCGGGCGGTCCTCGCGGAGCTGTTCGGGGCCACGTGGTGAGGGTACTGCCCGAACGCCCGTGCGGCGCTCCAGGCAATGCAGAACGACTACGGCAAGGACAACCTCGTCGTCCTCTACTACCACCTGAACGACGCCTACTCCACGACCGAGACGCAGGCGCGCGCCACCTACTACGGGGTGGGCGGCATCCCCGAGGTCGACTGGGACTCGGTGGTCGAGGTCATCGGAGCGGGTTCGACCGTGCGCGATACCTACGAACCCATTTACGCGGCCCGAAAGGCAGCTTCGACGCCGATCGTCATGAGGACGAAGGGCCTCGTGGTGGACGACCCCGGGACGACGTGGATCGAGGCCACGTTCAAGGCCGTCGAACCTCACACTCTCGGTCCGCTCCGCGCCCAGTTCGTCGTGTACGAGAACATCGGGACGGACTACCCATGGACGGTGCGCAAGATGCTGCCGACGGAGAACGTGACGCTCTCGGCCGTCGGCGACTCGGTGACCGTCTACCGTAGCCTTGTCCTGAGTTCGTCGTGGAACCACGCGAACGTGTGGATTGCGGCGTTCATCGAGAAGGTCGAGTCGCCGCGGCTCATCGTGAACGCGCAGTGCATGCGCGAGCCGTACGGCGTGGGCATGTCGCCCGAATCGTACGCCGCGGAGATGGGATACCTCGAGAGCAGGAAGTTCTTCGCGAAGATCAAGAACACCGGCACCGTGGCCGACTCGATCAGGGTCAGCCTCTCGTCGGTCTTCCCGCCTGAGGTCGGCCCATACGAGTGGCTCGCGATCGCGTGTGATCCGGACGACGTGTGCTGGATCACGGCGCAGACCTACCACTTCGAGGCAGGCGAGGAGAAGCGGTTCTCCGTGGAGATCTCGGACTTCATCGGCACCGTGCGGGGGCTCGGGACCGCGACGCTGACGGCGACGAGTAGAACCAACGCTTTGAAGACGGCCAGCGCGTCGTTCGGCGTGTTCGTGGACCTCCCGTCCATCCTCATCGTGGACGACGACGGAGGTGCCTCGTACGAGAGCCACCTCAGGCAGGCCGTCCTCGACAACGGGTACACGCCGCTCGTGTGGGACGCGAGCGCGAAGGGGAGACCGCTGCAGCTCCTCCTGAACGACTTCTGGGCGGTCTTCTGGACGACCGCCAACACCGACGGGTCGGCCATCAACGCGGCAAACGAAGCCGCGATGGCCGCGTACCTGGACGGCGGCGGGAACCTGTTCCTCTCGAGCATGGGGTATCTGAGCAGCCGCACCGGGGCGACGACCTTCACCAGCGACTACCTGCACATCGCCTCGTGGTCGAACAACACGGGCGGCTTCATTATGACGGGCGTGGCTGGGGATCCGATCTCCGACGGGATGTCCCTCGGGATCACCGGCGGGCCGTTCTCGGTGTCGGGGAGCGAGAGCGTTGAACTCAACGCGTCCGCCGACGGCATCTTCACGGCCGCGAACGGCATCAAGGCGCTGAAGGCCGCGGGCCGCGGCCACCGCGTCGTGTTCACGTCGTTCCCGTTCGAGTGCGTGAAGACGGCCGCGGCCGACCCGAACAACCAGCGGACGCTCATGAACCGCATCCTGCACTGGTTCGGGCCGATCCCGACCGGCGTGCCCGAGACGCCGCCGGTCACGACGCTCGCGCTCAGGCAGAACTTCCCGAACCCGTTCAACCCGACGACGACGCTGGCCTTCACCGTGCCGGCCGACGCGGGCCGCGTGACGCTGGCCGTGCACAACGTGAACGGCCGCGCGGTGCGCACGCTCGTGGACGGTGATCTTGCCGCCGGGCCGCACGCGATCGCGTGGGACGGGACGGACGACGGCGGTCGCGCGCTGGCGTCCGGCGTGTACTTCGCGCGGCTCTCGGGGGCCGGCGAGACGCGCACGACGAAGATGGCGCTTCTGAAGTAGACGAGAGCGGCGGCGGGCGCCCGGGGGCACGGTGCCTCCGGGCGCTGCCGTCCGGGGCCGGTCCTTGAGGGAGGTCCATGGTGCTCCGGAGCGCGACATGCCTTGCTGTGCTCATGACCGCGCTGGTGTTCGCGACCGGCGCGGCGGCGTATCCGAGGGACGACGCCGCGGTCGTCGAGGTGGACGTCTACTCGCGCGCGGACATCCACAGGCTCAACGAGCTTGGGATGGACATCATGAACGTGCGGGACGGGGTCGCCGAGATCGCCGCCGTCCCCGGTGAGATCGAGGCGCTGTGGGCGAACGGCTTCCGGCCCCGCGTCGTGGTCGAGAACATGCGCGACGCGTTCCTCGCGCAGAGCGCCCCGTACCGCGGCGTGTACCACAACTACAGCGCGATCACGGCCGACCTCGCCGCGTGGCACGCGGCCTATCCGTCCATCACCGAGCTCATCTCGATCGGGCGATCGGTGCAGGGCCGCGAGCTCTGGGCCCTCAAGATCACGGACAACCCGGGGATCGAGGAGGCCGAGCCGGAGATCGTCTGGGTGGGGGCCCATCACGGCGACGAGACCATCTCCGTCGAGACCTGCTACTACGCGGCGAAGTACCTGCTCGAGAACCACGGGACGAACCCGCAGGTGACCTGGCTCGTGAACAACCGGGAGTTCTGGGTCATCCCGATGATCAACCCGGACGGCCACACGAACGGCTCGCGGTACAACGCGCAAGGCACAGACCTGAACCGCAACTACCTCTGCCCGGACGGGAGCAACGCCGGCTCGGCGTTCTCCGCCCCGGAGACGCAGGCCCTGAGGGACTTCTGCGTCGGCATGAACCCCGTGACGTCGCTCCAGTTCCACTCGGGCGCCGTGTACGTCAACTACCTCTGGGACTACTCGTACGACCCGACCCCCGACGAGCCGATGATCATCACGCTGTCGAACGGGTACGGGTCGCGGAGCGGGCTCCCGGTGACGAACGGGGCCGACTGGTACGTCGCCAAGGGCACCTGCCAGGACTGGTGCTACGACCAGCGCGGCGAGATCGCGACGACCATCGAGGTCTCGACCTCGAAGAACCCGCCGGCCTCGAACATCGACGGCATCGTGAACGCGAACATCCCGGCGATGCTGTACCAGGCGCGGAAATCGGGCAAGGGCATCAGGGGCATCGTGACCGACGCCGGGACGGGCGAGCCGCTCTACGCCACGATCAGCATCCCGCAGATCGGGAAGGACGTGTATACCGACCCGGCGGTCGGGGACTACCACAGGATGGTCCAGCAGGGCACCTACACGGTGACGGCGAGCGCGCCGGAGTACCAGAGCCAGACCGTGTACAACGTCGTCGCGAACCTCGACACGTTCGTCGTGGTCAACTTCGCGCTCGAGCCGCCGCCCCGCGGAACGATCGCCGGCTACGTGTTCGATCAGACCATGAACCCTCTCTCGGCGTCCGTGACGGTCACGGACATCGGGGGATACTCCGCGGTCTCGGATCCCGTGACGGGCTACTACGAGATCAACCACGTCCCCGTCGGCGCGCACGACATGCGGGTGACGAAGGCGGGCTACTCCACGGTCACGCGGGCGGGTGTCCAGGTCGTCTACGGGACGACCGTGACGGAGAGCTTCCTGCTCCCGAGTCCCGTCTTCTACGACGACCTCGAGTCGGGCCTGTCGCGGTGGACCGGCGCGTGGGGGCTCACGACCGGCCAGTTCCACAGCCCGTCGTCCAGCATGACCGACAGCCCGAGCGGCAACTACGGCAACAACGCCAACATCGTCATGACGCTCGGCAGCCCCGTGGACCTGGGCGGCGCGTCGAGCGCGACCCTGTCCTTCTGGCACCGCTACGACACGGAGTCGGGCTACGACCTCTGCCGCGTCTCCGTGAGCGCGAACAACGGGTCGAGCTGGACGCAGGTGGCCTCGTACAGCGGAACGCAGTCGGCGTGGACGGAGGTCTCGTTCGACGTCACCGCGTACGCCACGAGCCAGTTCAAGGTGCGCTTCGCCCTGACCTCCGACAGCTGGATCACGCGGGACGGCTGGTACGTGGACGACGTGCAGATCTCGCGCGACGCGCCGTCCGCCGGCGTGCCGGGGGAGGGGACGGAGCGGAGCAGGATCGCGCTCTCGGGGCATCCGAACCCCTTCAGCGCGGGGACCGGCGTCCGTTACGTCCTGCCTATGGAGACGCAGGTCCGCCTGGCGGTGTACGACGTGTCCGGGCGGCTCGTGCGGACGCTGCTCGACGGCGAGATCAGGCCGGCCGGCGCCCACGAGTCCGTGTGGGACGGTCGCGACGAGCGGGGGCTTGAGGTGGCGACCGGGGTGTACTTCGCCAGGGTCGCCTGCGCGGACGGTGAGTCCACGGCGAAGCTCGTGCTCATCAGGTAGGGTCTGCGAAGGGGATCGGCGTTCGACGGCGGGGCGGCTCGCGTGAGCCGCCCCGCTTCGTTCTACCGCCGGAGCTTGTCGAGTTCCCTCTGGAAGAGCGCCCGGAGGTCGCCGTCGTTCGTGAGCGAGAGCGCCGTCTCGTACTCGCGGCGCGCCTCGTCCGTGTTGCCCTGCTCCGCGAGGAGCCCGGCCAGCACCGCGTGCGGCGACGCCATCCTCGGCGAGGCGAGGATCTCCTTGCGCATCGCGTCGACGGCCCTGTCGAGCTCGCCGAGCGCGTGGTAGGCGCGCGCGAGCTTCGAGTGCGCGTGCTGCACGGGCATCTGCCCGAGGATGGCCGCCTTGTAGGCCTCAACGGCCTCGGCGTACCTCCTCTCGCCCATGCGGATGTCGCCGAGCCGGTCCTGCGCGAGGCTGTGCGCGGGGTCCGCGGCGACCGTCCTCTCGAGCGCGCGCCTCTCCTTCTCCAGGTCGCGCGTCTCGAGGTAGACGCACGCGAGCGTGTACGCGGCCTCGGCGCTGCGCGGGTCCAGCTCGATGGCGCGGTCGAGGACGGCGATCGCGCTGTCCGCCCTCGCGTGCAGCATGTGCGCCTGCGCGATGCCGATGCGCGCCCGCGTGTTCCCGGGATCGAGCGCGAGCGCTCTCCTGAACGAGCGAGCCGCCTCGGTGGCCCGCCCGAGCCTCACGTACGCCCCGCCCGCCGCCAGGTAGGCCGGGGCGTACTCGGGGTCGGCCTCGATCGCGCGCCTGAACGCGGCGGCCGAGCCCGCGATGTCGCCGCGCTGCATGAGGGAAAGCCCCTCGCTCATCGCGGCGGTGGCCGGCGATCCGGCCTCCGGGGCGCTCCTCCGCGCCGCCACCACCCTCGGGAAGTCGGTGCCCCGCAGCTCGTCGCGGAGGCGGGGATGGTCGCCCGAGGCCCACACGGCCGCGGCCGCCACGCCGACGACGGCGGCCGCGCGGAGCCCTGCGGGCACCGCGCGGCGGCGGCCCAGGAGGGCCGCGGCGGCCGCGGCGAGCGCGCCCGCGGCGAACACCGCGGCGACGACGCTTCGGGGCATCCACAGCGTGGCGGACGCCCCGGCGTACGACGCGTAGCCGAGCTGGACGAGGAAGACGGCGAGCCCGCCCGCAAGGAGAGCGGACGCCGGCACGATGCGGCTCAGGCGGAACGGCCGCGCGTGGCGCAGGGCGCACGCGGCGCCGACCCCGAGCACGTACGTGAGGGCGACGTAGCTCACGCTCAGCGCGAAGAGCGCGGCGAGGGTGAAGAGGATGGCGCCGTCGGCCGCGGTCGCCTCGCGCTGACCCGCGGGGCGGTCGCCGTCGGCGTGGGCGGCCGCCATCGCGGCGGCCGCGGGCTGCATGAGCGCCGCGGCGACGACGATGCCTGCGAGCGCGAGCGGGTCGAACGGGTGCGTGACGGCCGGCGTCCCGAACGCTCTCACGACGACGCCCCGGGCAAGCGCGATGCCCAGCGCGGCGAGCGCCGCGTGGACGGCCGCGGCGAAGGGGTCGAACAGGCGCGCCACCGACCTGAACCTCTCAGGAGCCGCCATCCGGCACCAGACGGCGAGGAGCGGGACGGTCACGAAGAGGTCCACGAGCGCGCTCGAGAGGTCCGAGAGCGCGTACGGCTGAGCCCCCGCGTAGGCGCGGTGCACGGCCCCGGACGTGAAGAAGAGCCGCTGCACGCCGTCGACGTCCGCCCCGAAGATCCGAACGACGGCCAGGACGAGCGCCGGCAGCGCGAAGAAGAAGAACATCGTGACGTAGATCGCGACGAACGCCGCGGCGGCCCTGAGCGCGCTCCTCGTCTTCAGGTGGACGTAGCAGGCGGCCAGGACGCATCCGATGGCCGCCTCGATCCGGATGCCGGCGGTCGGGCCCTGGAAGCCCTTGTACAACGGGTTCCAGAGGTTCAGGAACGCCTGGCCCAGCGTGCCCGTCCTCGGGATGAGATAGCCGATGATCTCCGGCGCCGGCGCGCCGCGCGAGACGAGCATGTCGAGGAGCGGCGGCAGGAGCGTGAGGAGCCACGCGAAGAGCATGAGCCTGATGACCCGGTCGGCCCTCTCTCGCGCGAACGCCGCGAGCACGATCGTGAGCCCAAGGAGCGGCGCGACGTAGGCCAGCGGGTAGTGCAGGAAGTAGGCGAGGAAGTAGAGGATCTTCCGGCCGCCCGCGAGCTGCTCGAGGAAGTGCCGGACCGCGACGATCGACACGAGCCCGAGCAGCCACGCTCCCAGGCTCACGCGCGCGTCTTCGAATCGCTCCGTCACGGCCAGCACGCGGGCCATGAGTCCACGCATCGTCGCTCCCTTGCGCCGCTCAGGCCGCCCGGCGCGATTGGCTGTACAGCACCGCGTAGATGGCGAACGCCAGCAGGGAGAGCGAGAGCCTCCAGAGCGTCGTCGGCGCGATGCCCAGGACGAACCTGCCTCCAGCCAGCTTGACAACGACCGAGAGCGCAAGCGCCACCGCTGCCGCGGCGGCAAGCACGAACGACGCGAATCTCACGCCGGCCTCCTCGTTCTCAAGGGGCGCGCGGTCGCCGAGGTGGCACCCTGCCCCGCTGCGTTTGAGGCTACGACCCGGCCGGGACGGCTGTCAAGCCGCTTGACGCTGCGCACGGCGCCGTCCTACAATCGCAGAATTCGGAACCCCATCGCGGACGACACGGAGCCCGGAGCGTGCCCCACATGGCCTTTGACCACGACGTCGACGACGGCGAGATCGAGAAGCTCCTTGCGAACGAGGAAGGCAAGCTTGCGCAACTTCGCGAGCTTGTGGACAGCGCGTGCGAGGAGATCAGGGGCGGCCGTCTCGACCGGCAGGAGGCGACCGTCCTCGCGCAGCGCGTGCGGCGGCAGGCCCAGGAGCTCATTCCCGATCTCATGGACCGCTTCGACGTCATCTACAAGGCCAGGTTCGAGCGCCTCATCTCGCAGTACATCGACGGACGGGGCAGGGGGCGCGATGGGCGGTGACGCCCCCCGACACGCGGGATTCCGCGGACCTCACGCGGGGACGCAGATGCGCATCACGCTCCTGGCGAGCGGCAGTTCCGGCAATTCGCTTCTCGTGCACTCGGGCTCCACGCGCGTCCTCGTGGACGCCGGGATCTCGGCGCGCCGGCTGACCCGGGCCGTCCGTGCCGCGGGCGCCGAGCCGCGCGCCGTCAGCGGGGTCCTCGTCACGCACGGTCACTCCGACCACGTGAGCGGGCTTCCGGCCTTCGGGGCGCACGGGGACATTCCCGTCTACGCCACGCCAGGCACGCTGGACGAGATCGGTCGCTTCATGACCGGCGGGTGCCGCGCAGTGCCCGTGTCGCCGGGCGCCGCGTTCGACGTCGGCGACCTCTCGGTCACGGCCTTCGGCGTGAGCCACGACGCCGCCGAGCCCGTCGGGTTCACCGTCTCCGACGGCGCGTGCCGCGTGACGGTCGCGACGGACCTGGGAACGGTCGGGGACGAGGTCCGCGAGCACCTCATGGTCGCGGACTGCGCCGTGCTCGAGTTCAACCACGACGAGCGGATGCTGCTCGACGGGCCGTATCCCTGGCATCTGAAGCAGCGCATCCTCGCCGACACCGGGCACCTGTCGAACGGCGCCGCGTCGCGCGAGATCGAGCGGATGGCCGGCGGCCCGCTCTCCGCGCTCGTGCTCGCGCACCTCTCGCGCAGGAACAACACGCCCGACCTGGCGCTCGGGGCGGCCGCGGAGGCGCTGGCGCGCGCCGGGCGCGACGACGTGAGCGTATACGTCGGCGCGCCGTCGGACGCGGTCGGCCCCATCGAGGTCGCGGCCGCACGGCGGACCGCCGACGCGCCTCTAGGGATGGAGTGACGATGCACAGGATCGCGATGATCGGGACGGGATACGTCGGTCTCGTGGGGGGCGCCGGCCTTGCCGACCTCGGCAACCAGGTGGTCTGCGTCGACCAGGTCGGGGAGAAGATCGCGCGGCTGCGCGAGGGCGGCATCCCCTTCTACGAGCCGGGGCTCCAGGAGGTCGTCGTGCGGAACGTGCGCGAGGGGCGGCTCTCGTTCACGACGGACCTCGCGGAGGCGGTGAGGGAGCACGACGTCGTCTTCATCGCGGTCGGGACCCCCGAGGGCGAGGGCGGCGCGGTGGACGTGTCGCAGGTCGACGCCGCGGCCCACGCGATCGGCCGGCACATGACCGGCTACCGGCTCGTCGTGCAGAAGAGCACGGTTCCGGTCGGGACCGCCCGGAGGATCCGCGCCATCATCGAGCAGGCCCAGACGACGCGGCACGAGTTCGACGTGGCGTCGAACCCGGAGTTCCTGCGCGAGGGCTCGGCCGTCGAGGACTTCATGCGCCCGGACCGCGTCGTCGTCGGCGCGGACACGGAGCGCGCCTTCGAGCTCCTCCGCGGCATCTACGCGCCGCTGTACCTCATCCACACGCCGATCGTCGAGACGACGCCCGAGACCGCCGAGCTCGTGAAGTACGCGTCGAACGCCTTCCTCGCGACGAAGATCTCGTTCATCAACGAGATCGCGAACCTCTGCGAGCGGACCGGGGCCGACGTCCGCATCGTCGCGTATGCCATGGGCCTCGACAACCGCATCGGCTCGAAGTTCCTGCACGCCGGAGCCGGGTTCGGCGGCTCGTGCTTCCCGAAGGACACGAAGGCGCTCGTGCGCATCGCGGAGGCCGCCGGCGAGGACGCGCGCGTCGTGCGGGCGGCCGTTGAGGTCAACGAGTCGCAGAAGGAGCGCATGGTGGACAAGGTCGTCGCCGCCGTGGGCGGGGACGTCCGCGGGAAGACCGTGGGGCTCCTCGGGCTTGCGTTCAAGCCGAACACGGACGACATGCGCTACGCGGCGTCCATCGTGCTCGCCGACGGCCTCGTCGCCCGGGGCGCGACGGTCCGGGCGTTCGACCCCGTGGCGATGGAGAACGCGCGCGCCGTCCTGCCGGACGTCACGTACGTCGGCGACCGGCACGAGGCGGCCGTGGGGGCGCATGCGCTCGTCATCGTGACGGAGTGGAACGAGTTCAGGCGGCTCGACTTCGAGCGGCTGGGCCGCGCGATGGCCGAGCGCGTGCTCGTGGACCTTCGGAACGTCTACCGGCCGGAGGACGTCGAGCCGTACGGGTTCGTCTACGTGGGCGTCGGCCGGGGTAGACCGCCCGTCGGCGGACGATAGGGAGGTACGATGGGTGCCGACAACCGGGGCGCGGGCTCGGGGCCGCGGGGGCTCCCCAGCGGCGTCAGGGCGAAGCGGCTCATCCACGGCGTGGAGCACAAGGCGCTCCGGCCGATCCCGGACGAGCGCGGGTACCTCATGGAGATGCTGAGGGCGGACGACGCGATCTTCAGGAAGTTCGGGCAGGTGTACCTGTCGGTCGTCTATCCGGGCGTCGTGAAGGGGTGGCACTACCACAAGGTGCAGACCGACTACTTCGTCATCGTGAAGGGCATGGTGAAGGTCGTGCTGTACGACGACCGTCCCGACTCGCCCACGCGCGGCGAGGTCAACGAGTTCTTCATGGGCGAGACGAACCCGCTCCTCATCACGATCCCGCCCGGCGTGCTGCACGGGATGAAGGCCGTGGGCGCGGAGCCCGGGTTCCTCGTGAACTGCCCGACGGAGCCGTACGACTACGGCTCGCCGGACGAGTACCGGGTGGACCCGCACGACCCGAGCGTGCCGTACGACTGGACGGCGAAGGACGGCTAGGAACGGCGGACCGCGGCGAAGCGGATCCGCGCGGCGAACGACCTTGACCGCGGCGAGACGCGTCCACCATACTCGGTCGCCCCGAGGGGCGCCCGTGCGCGAGGGAGGCAAGACCCTGAACCTGCGCGAGATGCACGTGATCGCAGTCGCGGTCCTCACGATCGCGCTTGCCGCGTCGGCAGGACACGGCGTGGACGGCAGCAGGGATGCCGCGGCTCTCGGCCTGGCTGCCGCGCAGGGCGCGAGCGCCGCAGGCATCTCGCCCGCAGCCTCGGCGGCCTCTCCGCTGAAGGAGCCGCCGGCGCTCCGCGGACCGGTCGATCCCGACACCTACATCGTCGGGCCGGGCGACGGTATCTCCATCGCGCTCTGGGGACGAACCGTCCTGAGTTGGCGCGAGACGATCACCCCGGAGGGAGATCTGATCCTCTCGGGGGTCGCTCCCATTCCCGCGGCGGGACGGACGCTCGCGGCGCTCAAGGCCGACGTCGAGGCTCGTCTGGGGAAGCTCTACCACGGCATGGACGTGAGCGTGTCGCTTGTCGGGCTCAGGACCATGTGGGTCAACGTCCTCGGGGCCGTTGCGGCGCCGGGGGAGTACTCCGCAACGGCCCTCGATCTCACGAGCGAGCTTGTTGGGAAGGCCGGCGGCCTGCTGAGCGGCGGGAGCGACCGCAACATCGTCATCACCCGTCGGGACGGTTCCACCGCACGAGCCGACCTCGCGAGATACAGGAACACCGGTGACATCAAGTCAAACCCGCCGGTCCTGGACGGCGATGTCATCTTCGTGCCCTTCGCCACCCTGTTCGTTCACGCCTATGGGGGCGTTGCCCGACCGGGGCGGTACGAGCTGACCGACGGAGAGACCGTCGGGTCGCTCATCGCCCTGGCAGGAGGCTTCGTCCGAGGCGCGGTGACTGAGACCGTCGAGCTCAGGACGTTCAGGGACGACGTGAAGACGGGTGCCCGCGTCGTGGACCTCACAGGCTCGGACGGCGCCGCGGTCCCGCTCGTGGACGGCGATCAGGTCTACGTGCAGCAGCGGAGCGAGTGGCGGGTCGTTCGTTTCGTCTCCGCGGAGGGCGAACTCGTCCACCCCGGCGTGTATGGCATCAACGAGGGGATCGACCGCCTGTCCGACGTTCTTGCCCGGGCCGGCGGGCCGACGGCGGCGGCATCCCTGCGCAACGCGAGACTCGTGCGCCGTCAGGGGGCGGCGGACATGGACGCCGAGCTCGAGCGGCTCAAGACGATGACCGCCGGCGACATGACGGAGACCGAGTACGCCTACTTCAAGGCGAAGTCGACCGAGCTCGAGGGAACGGTCGTGGCCGACTTCGAGGGCCTGCTCGTCGCCGGCGCGTCCAACGACCCCCTCCTGAGGGACGGCGATCGGATCCTCGTGCCGAGAGCGATCACGACCGTGACCGTGAGCGGGCGCGTCACGCGCCCCGGGCACGTTGCCTTCGCGCCGGGGAAGGACGCTCGGTACTACGTGGCACGGGCGGGCGGGTTCGCGTCCCAGGCGAAGAGGACCGGAACTCGCGTCGTGCGGGCGGCCACGGGGCAGCGTCTGACCGCGCGGGAAGCCGGCCCGATCCTGCCCGGCGACGAGGTCTGGGTCCCCGAGCGGCCGGAGTCCGACTGGTGGAGGACCGCGAGGGACATCGCGTCCTTCGCCGGCTCGCTGGCGACCGCGTACCTTCTCATCAACCAGGCCACGAAGTAGCAGGTCACTGCCGCGTGCCCGAGCGTGGAGGAAGGCAGGAAGCGTGACCTCGAAGCCGATGCTCGATGTGCTCCTCGAGTGGAAGACCCTCATCTACCGACTGGTCCTGGCGGCGGTGGTCGTCTCGGTGGCGGTGAGCCTCGTCCTTCCCACGTGGTATGCTGCGAGCTCGACGATCCTCCCGCCGCAGGAGTCCGAGGCACGGTCAAGCCTCGTACAGATCACGTCGCGCCTGGGCATTGACCTCGCCGGAATGGGACTGGCGTCGGACACGCCGTCGCTCGATGTCACGATCGGCATCCTGAAGAGCAGGCGACTGCGCGAGCAGCTGGTCGACCGATTCGACCTCGCGCGAGTGTACCGCTCGCGGACGAGGGAGCACGCGATCCGCCGGCTTGCGCAGCACGTGAAGGTGGACAGCACCCCGGAGGGCCTCATCGAGGTCCGGGTAGAGGATCGCAGCAAGGACCGCGCGGCCGAGATGGCGAACGCGCTCGTGGATCTTCTGGACGCCTACAACAGGACGACGAGCATCGAACAGGCCCGCCTGACGACGGAGTTCATCAGCCGGTGCCGCGACGAGAATGACGCGCTCCTCAGGGAAACGACTGCGGCGCTCCAGTCGTTTCAGGAACGCCATGGCGTGATCGAGCTGACCGAGCAGACTCGCGTGAGCGTGGAGGCCGCGGCAACGCTGGAGGCCGAGCGCGTGAGGCTCGAGGTTGAGCGCGGCATCCTCGGCGACTATGCGGCGCCGGCCCACGTTCGCATGGTGGAGCTTGAGACGCGGATCGGCGAGCTCGACGCGAAGATCGGGAGCCTGGCTGGTGCGACACCGCAGTCCGGCGACGAAGCATCTGGTGCCGTCTTCCTTCCCCTCTCTCAGATCCCGAAGCTCGGCGTCGAGTACGCGAGGCTCACGAGAGACGTGCTGGTCAAGGAGAAGGTCCACGAGTACCTGACGGCGCAGTACGAGGAGTCCCGCATCCAGGAGGCGAAGGACCTCCGCACGATCCAGGTCGTCGACAGGGCGGTGCCTCCGATCAGGAAGTCGCGGCCCCGCAGAAGTCTCATCGTTGCGCTCACCGTGATCCTGGCCGCGATCGCAGGGGCCGGGATCGCGTTCGCCTGCGACGTCATCCTCCGCTCGGAGGACGAGTGGAAGGCGCGAAGCGCGGGCGCTGCGCCCGAGCTGGCAGCGCTCTTCCGAGCGGCCCGCCGACTGGCCCACATGCGCGGCGGGCGCTAGCCCTTGTCGCCGCACACGGGAACGCCGATGAAGCGCATCGTGGCACGGGGATTCCTGTGGGTCGTGAGCACCATGGCCCTGGCAAGGGCCGCCCGCTACCTCTCGTTCCTCCTTCTCGGCGGCATGCTTGCCCCCGAGGAATTCGGGCAGTTCGCGGCCATCTTCGTGGTTGTCAACGGGTTCACCCTCTTCCAGGGGTTCGGCCTCGGTCAGGCGCTCCTTCTCCGGCGTGAGCGCGTCGACGAGGCGAGCGACACGATCTTCATCCTGTCGCTCGCGCTCGGCGTGCTCTTCCTGGCGTTGGCCTGGGTCTCCGCGCCGCTCCTCCGCGTCGTGTTTGGTCAGACGGACCTCGCGGGGCCGTATCGCCTGTGTTCGCTCGTCGTTCTCTTTCGCGCGCTTCAGACGGTTCCCTCGAGGCGCTTCGAGAAGGACCTCGCCTTCTCGAAGCAGTTGGCGCCCGGACTGGCCGGATCGGCCGTCTACGCCGCCACGGCGCTCGTGCTCGCCACTCGGGGCGCCGGCGTGTGGGCTCTCGCCGGGGCGGAAGCCGCCGCCGCCGCCGGGGAGATGATCGCGTACTGGATCCAGTCACCGTGGCGGCCGCGCTTCCGCTTCGATCGGTCACTGGCGTGGGCGGACCTGAGCGTGGGTTGGGTGGTGCTCGGGGGGACCTTGCTCGTCTTCCTCTACCAGGGTGTCGATCGGGTGGCCATCGGGAAGATCCTCAGCACACGGGAGCTTGGCACCTACGCGTTCGCGTTCACGCTCGCCAGCGTGCCGGCAAGCTATGCCGTCCGTGCGCTGAACACGGTGCTCCTGCCGTCGTATGCGTCGGGGAAGGCGACGGCCGGAGACCGCACGGCGCTCTTCCTGCGGGCGACGTCGTACGCCTGCGCCCTGGGGTCTCTCTTCGTCATCGGCGTGGCCTCGCTCGGAGGCCGCTTCCTTGAGGCGGCGTACGGTGAGAAGTGGCTCGACGCGCGGGGCGCGCTGACGGTCCTGGCGTTTCTGGGCCTGTTTCACTCGTTCTCCTCGCTCTCGGAGGATCTCGTCGTGGGCATCGGGCGCCCGGCCGTCTTCCGCAGGATCTCGGCGCTTCGCTTCGCGCTCGCGGCTGCCGGCGTGTGGGCGGCGGCGCGGTGGGCGGGGATCCTGGGGGTGGCACTCGTCATGGCGCTCGCCATGCTCGCGTCGAGCATCGCGGGATGGGCGGCGGCGCTCCGCCTCCTCGGCGCTCCCGCGCGGGAACTCGGTCGCGCGGTGGCGCGCCCCCTCGTTGCGGCTGCGGCGGTGGCGCCGCTGGCGGCCGGCGCGGCCCGAGGTCTCCCGCCGGACGTCGGTGTCGGCGCCGTTGTCGCGCTCGGGGTCCTCCTCGCGGCCGTCTACGCCGCCGTGTGGCTCGGCATCGATGGGGTCGCGCGGACGGAGTGCGCGAAGTGGCTGGCGCCGGCCAACCTCGCTCGGGGTCCGCGCGGGGACGGAGGGGAGCGGTGATCGAGCGGGGCGTCGCACGGCGGGCCCTCGGATGCCCATGGGCCGTGTTCGCGGTCGCCATCGCGGCGATCGCGCTCGGCGTCGCGTTCGCGCCGTTCGCCGTGTCGCTCGTCGTGGGAGGCGCGGCGGTCGCGGGGTTCCTCGTCTGGCGCTTCGGGGCGATTCGCGGCATGTGGTACCTCGTTCTGCTCACGCTGCCGCTCAAGGAGCCTCTGTCGTTCAGTATCGCGGGCACGGTGTCGGCGTACCCGATCGACTTCCTGGCGATCATCCTCCTCGCGGCCGTGATCCGACGGGATGGGATCGCGCGGCCTCTCAGAGAGAGCGCGTCGCTTCGGGTCATCGGCGCCATCATGCTGCTCTCCCTCGTAGGTCTCTACACCGCCTCCAACGTGTTCTGGGGCGTGGCCTCCGTCTACCGCATCGTCATGCAGCTCGTGGTCTTCGCCCTCGCGGCGTCGATCATCAGGACCCCCGAGGATGCTCTGCGCGCGCTCGCCGCCGTCGCGGCGAGTCTCGTGGTGCCGGCGCTCTACGGCTTCTACCAGGCTTCCCTTCCGTACGGGGCGCCCGTGCCGGCCTGGGGATACCGGGCCACGGCGTACGACCTGCGGGGAACGCCGTTCCTGCGCGTCTTCTCGACGATGGACCACCCGCTTCACTTCTCCCACTACATGTCCATCGCTCTCGGGCTCTCGCTGGGCCTCGCCGCCGGCGCGCGGAGCGCGGCGAGGCGAGGAGTTCTCCTCGCGCTCGCAGGGCTCGCCGTGGCCGCGAACCTCCTCACGTACTCCGCCAGCGGGGTCGTGGGCGTCCTGGCATCGTTCGTCGCCGCCGTGCTGGCGCTCCGCTCCCGGCGGCTGGTGGCAGCGCTTGTCGCTGCCGTGATCGCCCTTGCGGTGCTCGCACCCCCGCCGCTCGTGGCCAAGCTCGAGCGTATGCTCAAGGGGGACGCGGCCACGACGGCCGCTCGTCTGGTGACCTATGAGCAGTCGTTCATGATCATCCGCGACCACCCGCTTCTCGGGGTCGGTTGGGGGGGGATCCGGAGCGCCATGCAGGGGGAGTACCGGATCACGCGGGCTGACCCGGTCGCCTACACGGCGGAGAACTACTTCCTCCAGAGGGCCGTCGCGCTGGGGCTGGTCGGCCTTTCGCTCTACGTTGCGCTGCTTGTCCGGTTCATCCGCAACGTGCACGCCCTGAGAAACGACCGGTCGCGCTCGCCCGACCGTGCGCGTGTCGGAACAGCCCTGCTGATCGGCGCGGTGGTCTTCTTCGCGCAGGCGCAGCTCATACCCGCCGCCAACGTGAGCACGAACTCCGTGCTCTGGCTCTTCTATGCTGCGGCGGAGGCGCTTCGGCTGGCGCCCGGCGGTCCAGGAGCGGTGGAAGCGAGCACGGCCACGGCCGCGGGAGGAGGCGAAGCCGCATGAGCGCGACGGTCGGTGTCTCCGTCATCATCGTCAACTTCAACGGCGGTGGGAAGGTCGTTGAGACGCTGCGGGCCATCGTCCGCGAAGCGGACGGCCTGGACGCAGAGATCGTCGTCGTGGACAACGCGTCCGGCGACGGGAGCCCCGACCGCATTGCCGAGGCGCTCCCCGGCGTTCGGCTCGTCCGGGGGCAGGAGAACCGCGGCTACGCCGCCGGAGTGAACCGCGGCCTCGAAGCGGCGCGTGGCGACGTGTACATCATCATGAACGCTGACGTGGCGCCCACGCCCGGTTCTCTCGAAGCGCTTGCGCGCGCCGTCCGTGCCGAACGCGGGTTCGGGCTTTTCGGAGGCGTGGCGCTCACGCGCTCCGGACGACCGGATCCGAACTCGTTCCGCGCGCTTCCGCGGCCCATTGACATCCTGCGAGAGGCCGTCTTCCTGCCCCCGCGTCGGGGCGTCCGGTCGCCTGTCGGCGCCGCGACGGCGGCCGGTGTGGTTGAGACCGAGGCCGTGTCCGGGAGCGTCATGGCGCTGCGGCGCGAGACCCTGACCGCGCTCGGGCCGATGGATGAGGGCTTCTTCCTCTACAGCGAGGACGTGGAGTGGTGTCGGCGCGCCAGACGGAAGGGCCTCCGCGTGGCGGTCGTCCCGGCGGCGACGTTCAGGCACGATGGAGGGGCGTCAACGTCCGGGGTCGAAGCGCAGGCCTTCACGGCGCGCGTTCTCTCCGACTTCCGGTACTTCTGCGACGGCGAGGGTGTGCCGGCGTCCCGCGTGAGGGCGCTCTGGCGCGCCCGCGCCGCGCTCCGCGCGTGGCTCTACGCGACCCTCGCCTTCCTGGGGCCGAGGGGGCGACGGCGCTCCTCCGCTCGGCGCGGGGCCATCTACCGGCTGCTCTCGCGAGCGCTGGGACGCTTCCGGTGGGACGCTCCGTGGGAAGGACAGCCGGGGCATCCGTCGAGACTCGTCGACCTTCCGGCCCAGCTGCCGCGGACGCCCGATGACCGCAGGCCCACGGTCCTCATGGTCACGCCGAACATGGAGTATGGCGGCTCGCAGAGGCTCATCGAGGCGCTCGTCCTGGGGCCGGCTCGCGAGTCGTACAGGTTCGAGATCCTCTGCCTCACGCACGTCGGGCCGATCGGCGAGCGTCTCAGGCGCCGCGGAGTCCCGGTCCATCTCGTCGGGATGTCCGGATGGCGGAGGCCCGGGGAGTGGATGGTGGCGGCGGATGTCGCCGCTCTTCTTGATGCCGATCTCGTTCACTCCCATCTCCTCCCGGGCGACGTCGCCGCGTTCCTGGGCTTCCGCGGACGGGCTCCCGTCGTCTCAACGAAGCATGGGGTGGACGAGGCCTTCCCGTGGTGGGGGCGGCTCGTCGAGTGGCTCGTGCTTCGGCGCGCCTGTGCAGTCCTGGCCGTCTCCGACGCCGTCGCGGAGGCGAAGTCCTACCTCGGGCGGTGCGGAGCGCTCCCCGAGGTCATCGAGAGCCCGCCGACCGTGCCGTTCGCGGACGCTCCGGTCGAGAGGCTCGTGCCAGGCAGGCCTGTGCGGCTTGCGATGGTCGCGCGGCTCCATCCGGTCAAGCGCGTGGACCTGTTCCTCGAGGCCGTCGCGGAGCTCGAACGGGTGAGGCCCGCCGCCTTCTCATGCAGCGTGATCGGGGAGGGCCGTGAGGGGGAGCGACTCCGCCGGCTCGCCGGGGACCTCGGCATCGCTCACATGGTCCGCTTTGCCGGTGCGGTCGATGACGTCGCCGCGGAGCTGGACCGGGCGGACATCGTCCTTCTCCTGTCGGACCACGAGGGTCTCGGACTCGCAGTGCTTGACGCACTGGCGCGGGGGAGCGTGCCGATCGTGCGGCGGGTGAGCGGGGCCGCCGAGGCGCTCCCTGCGTCGCTCGAGGACTGCTTCGTCGACAGCGCGGCGCCCGCGGACATCGCGCGCAAGATCCTCGAGGTGAGCGACGATCCGAGGCGCTTCCTGGCGCTTGTGGACATCGGGCGCGCTTGGCTCACGCGGCGCGCCGACTACGGCTCCGCCATGGCGACCGTGTATGGGACACACCTCCGGGCCGCGGGACAGGCTGCCAAGACGCGGGTCCTGTACGTCATCACGCGACTCATCGTGGGGGGCGCCCAGGAGCACACCATCGCGTCGGTGGCGCGGGTTGACCCCACGCGATTCGAGTCGCACCTCTGGATCGGTCCCCAGACAGGGCCCGAGGGATCACTGCGCGCCGACGCGAGGTCTCGCGGCATCGTCGTGCGCGTGTTCCCGAGGCTCGTGCGCGAGGTGAGTCCCTGGGACGACGTGCGCGTCACGGCCGAGCTCCTCGTCCAGATGAGGCGCGGGGCGTTCGACATCGTCCACACGAACAGCTCGAAGGCAGGCATCGTGGGCCGCGTGGCGGCGCGGTTGGCCGGCGTCCCGCACATCGTGCACACGGTGCATGGATGGGGGTTCCACGATCGGATGCGACCGGCCGTGCGGCGGCTGTATGTCCTTCTGGAGCGTTTCATGCAGCCATGGACGAGGCCGCTCGTGGCCGTGTCGAACCGGACGATCCGCATCGGGCTCGAGCACGGCATCGGACGGCCGGAGGCGTACCGCCTCGTCCGGAGCGGGATCCCGATGGACGCGTTCTCGCCGGACCGGGAGATCGGGCGTTCGGTGCGAGCGCGTCTCGGCGTGGGCGACGGAGAGCTTCTGGTCGGCTCGGTCGGCAGGCTCTCGCCGCAGAAGAACCCGCTCGACTTCGTGCGCGTTGCGGAGGGCCTTCTCAAGCGCCACGCGAACGCGCGCTTCCTCTATGTCGGTGACGGCCCGCTACGCGCCGAGGTCGAGAGGGCGGTGGCGGACGCCGGGATCAAGGACCGTGTGCTCCTTCCCGGGATTCGCGGCGACGTGCCGGATCTCCTGCGCGCCATGGACGTTCTTGTCATGACGTCCCTGTGGGAGGGACTGCCGCGGGTCATCCCGCAGGCCCTCGCGACCGGGGTTCCCGTTGTCTCGTACGACATCTCCGGGATCGACGAGTGCGTCCACGACGGGCTGAACGGCTATCTTGTCCCCGAGGGGGCCGTGGACGTCATGGTCGACAGGCTGGCGCTCCTCGCCCGGGACACCGCCCTTCGTGCTGAGATGGTAAGGAGAGCGCGCGAGGACCTTGATCCGTCGTTCACGGAGGATGCGATGATCCGTGAGCTGGAGGGTGTCTACGAAGAACTCACGGGGGACCGCGACGAGCACCGCGCCCAAGGTCGTGAGGCGATGGGAGGCATCGAACCGAAGGACAGGTCATCACCGTGAGCCACGACGCGGGAGAGCACCTCGGGGAGATCAGCGCCTGTGGCGTGTTCGATCGGAAGGGACTCGGGTTTCTCGAGCGCAGTGTCAAGCGCGCTGACAGGCACGGCTGCGCGTGGCACCACATCGTGGCGCTCTTCCAGTTCGCGGGGTCGTATGACCACTCGCGACACCTGCGACAGGGCGTCGCGCCAGGTGTGAAGGGGCCGTAGCAGGCCGAGCCCGGCGGTCGGTGCGAGGCGGGCGCGAAGAGAGGCACGGGCCTTGCACCGAACGGCGCTCACGGGTCATGGGGGCGACGGAAAACCGGTTGCTTCGGCGCGGCGGGCCCGCGTATACTCGGACCGCTGTCGCTCCCCGGTCTCCGGCCTCCGTCGGCCAGGCCGGGGGCGTCGGATCTCATCGACCCCCGTGGAGGTGCTCGGGTGAAGGCGCTCGTGACCGGCGGCGCCGGGTTCATCGGTTCCCATCTCGTCGAGACTCTCCTCGAGAGGAACGACGAGGTGTGGGTCATCGACGACCTCTCCACGGGGCGGTACGAGAACATCGCACACCTGGAGAGCCACCCGAGGTTCCACTACACGATCGACACGATCCTCGACGAACGCGTCGTCCGCGAGTTCACCTCGAAGGTGGACACGGTCTTTCACCTGGCCGCCGCCGTGGGCGTGGCCTACATCATCGAGAACCCGCTCAAGTCGCTCGAGACGAACATCCGCGGCACGGAGATCGTCCTCAAGCACGCGAACGAGAGCAAGCGCACCACCGTCGTCTTCTCCACGTCGGAGATCTACGGGAAGGCGAACTCGCAGCCCTGCAAGGAGAACGACGACAGGATCCTCGGCGCGACGACCATCTCGCGCTGGAGCTACTCCGACTCCAAGGCGGTGGACGAGTTCCTCGCGCTTGCGTACCACCGGGAGAAGCAGCTGCCCGTCGTGATCGTGCGCTGCTTCAACACGTGCGGCCCTAGGCAGACGGGGCAGTACGGGATGGTCATCCCGAGATTCGTGAAGCAGGCGCTGCTGGGCCACCCGCTCACCATCTACGGCGACGGCAAGCAGTCGCGGTGCTTCTGCGACGTGTCGGACGTCGTGCGCGGCGTGCTGGGGCTCGTCGAGACGCCTGCGGCGAACGGCAACGTCTTCAACATCGGGAGCGACGAGGAGGTCACGATCGAGGAACTCGCGACGAAGGTCAAGCGGATGACCGGAAGCGCGTCCCCGATCGAGTACATCCCCTACGAGAAGGCGTACGAGCAGGGCTTCGAGGACATGCGGCGGCGTGTCCCCGATCTCGCGAAGATCCGCGCGGCGATCGGCTACGAGCCGCGGGTCTCGCTCGACGGACTCCTCGAGCGCGTGATCGAGCACTTCAAGAGCTGAGCGCGCCGCGGCAGCGCCGCGGGGCCGCCGGCTGGAGGGTGGGCCCGGAGAAAGAAGTTGACAGCTGTGTGTGTCCTGACAATACTGCCGTTCGACATCTGACACGTAGGTCAGGGAGCTGTCATGGTCTTCCTCTGCGCCTTCGGGCTGTCCATGCTCGCCGTCATCGCGCTCACCCCGGCGGTCAGGAGCCTGGCGACCCGCCTCCGCTTTCTCGACTACCCGAACAGACAGAAGGTGCACGCGACCCCCACGCCGCTCATGGGCGGCGTCGCGGTGGCGCTTGCGAGCCTGGCCTCCGCCTCGGCCGCGCTGGCCCTCATCCGGTGCCCGTACAGCGCGAGGATCGTCGGGTTCATGTCCGGCGGCCTCATGGTCATCGTGCTCGGGCTGGCCGACGACGCCAACGGCATGCGGCCGGCCACGAAGCTGGCCGGGCAGTCCGCGGCCGCCCTCGTGATGCTGCTGTCGGGCGGGGTCGACGGCATCCCGCTGCCGCTTCCCCTGGCCTACGGGCTCGCGCTCTTCTGGATGGTCGGGCTCATGAACGCCTTCAACTTCCTCGACAACATGGACGGCATCACGTCGGGGCTCGCCGCGATCGCCACGTTCGGCATCTTCACGCTGGCGCTCGGCAACGGCCACGTGCCCACGGCCATCGCGGCCATCTCCGTGGCCGGAGGGGCGCTCGGCTTCCTGCGGTACAACTCGTCGCCGGCCTCGATCTTCCTCGGCGACGCCGGCAGCCTCTTCCTCGGGTACGTCGTCGGCGGGCTGTCCCTGCGCGCCGTGGCGAACGCGGGGACGGGCGCGTCGTCCCTTCTCGTGCCGGTCCTCATGCTCGGCTACCCGATCTTCGACGCGACGCTCGTGACCGTGTCCCGCCTCATGGACGGGCGGAGGCTCTCCGAGGGCGGGCGCGACCACAGCTCGCACCGCCTCGCGCGCCTGGGACTGAGCTCGCGCCAGACGGCCCTGGCCATCTACATCATGTCGCTGTCGCTCACCGCGACGGCCGTCGTCGTGTCCCGCTTCATGGGTCGGAGCCCCGTGGTCCTGCCCCTGGCGACCATCGCGGCCGCGGGGGGCATGGCGTTCCTAGGCCTCAGGCTCTTCCGCGTTCCGGTGACCGCGGGCATGGTGCAGTCCGCCCCGGGCGCGCGCCGCGTCGCGATCCGGATCCCGGACCGTGACGACCTCGCGATCCTCGTGCCCCGGGACCGGGTCTATACCGGCGGGCGGCGCTCTCGGCGTCCCAGCGAGACCGTCGAAGTGCGCTGAACGCGCCGTCGCGCGAGTCGCGACGCGCAGGGGATGCGCCCGTGCTCGATCTCAGGTTCATCCGTGCGAACCCCGACGTCGTCCGCGCGGCGATCCGCGACAAGGGGGAGAAGGCCGACCTCGACCGTCTGCTCGAGCTGGACGCCGAGCTCCGCGGGCTTCTCGTCGCGGCCGACGATCTCAAGCGCGAGCGCAACGAGGCGAGCGAGCGGGTGGCGGCGCTCAAGCGCGAGGGCGGCGACGCTTCGGAGATCGTCGAGAGGATGCGGGGCGTCTCTGCGCGCATCAAGGAGCACGACGAGCGCATCGCCGCGGCGCGCGAGCAGGTGCGCGCGCTCGAGCTCACCATCCCGAACGTCCCGCACGCGAGCGTCCCCGTCGGCGCCACCGAGGACGAGAACGTCACGGTCCGGTCGTGGGGGGACCCGCACCCGCTCGCCGCGAAGCCCGTGCCGCACTGGGAGATCGGCGAGGCCCTGGGCATTCTCGACTTCCGGAGCGCCTCGAAGATCGCGGGGTCGGGCTTCGTGACCTTCGTCGGAGTGGGCGCCCTGCTCGAGCGTGCGCTCATACGGTTCATGCTCGACGTCCACACGACCGAGCACGGGTACACGGAGATCTCGCCGCCGTTCGTCGCCAACCGCGACTCGATGGTCGGCACGGGCCAGCTGCCGAAGCTCGAGAGCGACATGTACCGCTGCGAGGGCGACGAGCTCTTCCTCATCCCGACCGCGGAGGTGCCGCTCACGAACATCCATCGCGACGAGATCCTGCCCGGCGAGCGGCTTCCCGTCCGCTACACGGCCTACACGCCGTGCTTCCGCCGCGAGGCGGGCTCGTACGGCAAGGACACACGCGGGCTCGTGCGCGTGCACCAGTTCGACAAGGTCGAGATGGTCAAGCTCGTGGAGCCGGAGACCTCGTACGACGAGCTCGAGTCGCTCACGGCGTGCGCCGAGTCCATTCTCCAGCGCCTCGACCTTCCGTACCGCGTGAAGGCGCTGTGCACGGGCGACCTCTCGTTCTCCGCCGCGAAGTGCTACGACCTCGACGTGTGGGCGCCGGGCTGCGGCCGCTGGCTCGAGGTCTCCTCGTGCAGCAACTTCGAGGACTTCCAGGCCCGGCGCGCGGGGATCCAGTACCGCCCGGCGGGCGGCGGCAAGGCGCGCTTCGTGCACACGCTGAACGGCTCCGGCGTCGCGCTGCCCCGCACGGTGATCGCCGTGATCGAGAACTACCAGACCGACCGCGGCACGATCGTCGTCCCCGACGCGCTGCGCCCGTACGTGAGCGGCCTCTCCGAGATCGCGTAGCCTCCCGCGCCCCGTCGCGGGCCGCCCGCTTTCGCGCGGCCCGCTCCTGTGGTATGCTGTGACCCGAACGGCCGTGTTCCGCGTCCGGAGGCAGCGATGCGACAGGGCGGGCAGTGGCGGCTCGACGCCGACGAGCTGGCGCTCCAGCGATCGAGGGCCTACATCTTCGTCGGCATCCTCGTCATCGCCGTCGCCATCTTCCTCTACACCAACAGCCTCATCCGCCGCCTCGAGGTCCAGGCCGAGACGCTCTCGAGCTCGATCGCGAGCCTGTGCGCGAGCGCGACCTACGCGGCGAGCGAGGACGAGGAGCTCCGGCTCGTCTTCGGCAAGCTCATCGAGACCATCAACTTCCCCATCGTGATCACCGACGTCCGCGGCGTGCCCATCACCTGGAAGAACCTGCCGGTGGGCTTCGATCCCTACGACGTGACGCACGAGGAGTACCTGCGCGCCCACCCGGCGACCCCCGACTCCACGAGGCTCGGGCAGGTCATGGCGCTCGCGCGCGACATCGACAGGATCAACGAGCCCATTCCGATGACCCATCACCCTAACCAGCCTGCCCTCGGATATGTGCACTACGGCGAGTCCAGCATGATCCGCGAGATGCGCTACGTGCCGGCGCTCGAGCTCGCCGCGTTCGGCATCGTCGTGCTCCTGGGGTTCCTCGGGTTCAGGAACGCGAAGCTCGCGGAGCTGCGGTCCATCTGGATCGGGATGGCGCGCGAGACGGCGCACCAGCTTGGGACCCCCATCTCGTCGCTCATGGGCTGGGTGGAGCTCATCCGGGAGTCCACGCGCGCGGACAGCGACCCGGACGCGCTCGTCCGCATGACCGACGAGATGCAGCGCGACCTCGAGCGCCTCGAGAAGATCTCGCTGCGCTTCAACCAGATCGGCTCGACGCCGCGGACCAGGCGGCAGGACGTCGTCGGGGTGCTCCGCGAGGCGCTCGACTACCTCCGACGGCGGCTGCACGGTCTCGGCAGGAGCATCACCATCGAGGAGAACTACGAGAACGTGCCGCTCGTGGACATCAACCGCGAGCTCATGGAGTGGGTCATCGAGAACCTCGTGAAGAACGCCGCCGAGGCGCTCGGCGAGGACGGCGGTCGCATCGAGATCTCCGCGCGGCACGTGCCCAGGGACGGCGTGGTCGAGGTCGTCATCAAGGACAGCGGCCGCGGCCTGCCGCCGGGCGACCGTCGCCGGGTGTTCGCGCCCGGCTACTCCACGAAGCGCAAGGGCTGGGGGCTCGGGCTTGCGCTCTCGCGGAGGATCGTCGAGGAGTACCACAAGGGGCGTCTCTACGTGGCGTGGACCGAGCCCGGGAAGGGCACGGCCTTCGTCATCTCGCTTCCTGCGACCTAGAAGGGCGCGGCGCCTCCCATGCCGCATCCGGGGTCAGGGTGGAGGAGTGGATGAACGGTTCCAGGAAGGTCCTCTGGGTCGACGACGAGATCGACCTGCTTCGGCCGCACATGATATTCCTCGAGCAGAAGGGCTACGACGTCACGCCCGCGCCGGGCGGCGGCGAGGCCATCGAGCTTCTGAAGAAGGTCCGCTACGACATCGTGCTGCTCGACGAGATGATGGTCGGCATGGACGGACTCACGACCCTGGGCGAGATCAAGGCCATCGACCCGGCCGTTCCCGTCGTGATGGTCACGAAGAGCGAGGAAGAGGAGCTGATGAACGACGCGCTCGGCCGGCGCATCGACGACTTCCTCATCAAGCCCGTGAAGCCCTCGCAGGTGTTCCTCGCCATCAAGCGGCTCCTCGACGGCCAGCGCATCCTCCAGGACCAGCTGGCCCAGCGGTACGCTCAGGACTCGTCCGAGCTGCGCGGCAGCATCATGGACCCGCTCGGCTGGCGGGACTGGATCCAGTTGTACACGCGCCTCGTGTCGTGGGACCTCGAGCTCGACCGGTTCCGCGACCCGGGGCTCCGGCAGGCGCACGACGATCTCGAGCACAGCGCCAACGCCGAGTTCTCGCGCTACGTGGTCGCCAACTACGAAGGGTGGGTCAACGACGCGAAGGACCGGCCGCCGCTCTCGGTGGACGTCGTGCGGACGTTCGTGGCGCCCAGGCTCAAGGCCAGGGAGAAGGTCTACTTCGTCGTGCTCGACTGCATGCGCCTGGACCACTGGCTGAGCATCGCGACGAGTCTCGAGTCGTTCTTCGACATCACGAACCACTACTACTACTCGATCCTCCCGACCGCGACGCCGTTCTCGCGGAACGCGCTCTTCAGCGGGCTCTATCCCTCGCAGCTCGGCGAGAAGTACCCGGACCTCTGGGCCACGCCCGCGCGCGACGAGTTCAGCAAGAACCGCTACGAGCGTCAGCTCATGGACGCGCAGCTCGATCGGCTCGGCGTCCGCCTGACGCCGGAGCCGAAGTACGTGAAGATCTACGAGAAGGACGAGGCGGACAACGTCCGGCGGCAGATGTCCTCGATGCGCGGGCTCTCGCTCGTGTCGCTCGTGTACAACTTCGTCGACATCCTCTCGCACTCGCGGTCCGAGTCGGAGATCCTCCAGGAGATCGCGCCCGACGAGGCGGCGTTCCGCTCGCTCGTGCGGTCGTGGTTCAACCACTCGGCCCTCTATCACATCCTCATCGAGATGGCCAGGCACAAGGCGGCCGTCGTCCTCACGACGGACCACGGCGTGACGCTCGGCAGGCGCGCGGCGCTCGTGCGCGGGAACCGAGAGACCTCGACGAACCTCCGCTACAAGTTCGGGAGCAACCTGGGGTGCAACGAGAAGGAGACGTTCCTCATCACGAACCCGGCCCGCTTCAAGCTGCCGAGCGACGGGGCGAGCAAGCAGTACGCGATCGCGAAGGAGGACTACTACTTCGTGTACCCGACCGATTTCCACCGCTACGAGCGCCAGTACAAGGGAAGCTTCCAGCACGGCGGGATCTCGCTCGAGGAGATGGTCCTTCCCTGCGCGGTCATGCTTCCGAAGGCCTGACGATGACGCGCCGCGCCGGCCCTCACGCGATCGTCACGCGGTCGCCCGACGAGACGCGGGAGCTCGGCCGCGCGCTCGGCCGCGCCCTTCCGGCGGGCGGCTTCGTGGGGCTCCTCGGGGAGCTGGGAAGCGGCAAGACCGTCCTCGCGCAGGGCATCGCGCTGGGGCTCGGTTGCTCCGGGGTCGTGTCGAGCCCGAGCTTCGTCATCGTCAACGAGTACGCGGGCCGCGTGCCCGTCATCCACGTTGACCTGTACCGCCTGTCGGACGCCGGGCCGCTCCACGAGCTCGGGTATCGCGAGCTCTTCTACGGCGAAGGCGTGGCGCTCGTCGAGTGGGCGGACCGCGTCCCCGAGCTCCTGCCGAAGGACCGGCTGGACGTCTCGCTCGAGCTCGTGGACGCGGAGGTCCGCCGCGTGACCCTCACGGCGACGGGGCCGGCCCACGCGCCGGCGGTCGAGGCGGCTGACCGCTGGGCGAGCGGACGGGGGAGGGAGTAGGGCGATGCGCGTGCTCACGATCGAGACCTCAACACCCGTCGAGGACGTCGCCGTCGTCGAGGGCGGCGAGGTCCTGGCCGCGCGACGGCTCGCCGCCGGCCGCGGCCGCGCCGAGGAGCTCATCATCGCCATCGCCGAGACGCTTCGCGAGTCCGGGACGGACCTCAGGGCGCTCGACGCCATCGGCGTCTCGATCGGGCCGGGGCGCTTCACGGGCCTCAGGGTGGGTCTCGCGACGGCCAAGGGGCTCTCGGCGGTCTCCGGCGTGCCCGTGCGGCCGGTGCCGACGCTCGAGGCCCTCGCGCGGAGCGCCCGGGACGAGGGGGAGCTCGTGGGCGCGGCGCTCGACGCCAGGCGCGGCGAGGTCTACGGGGCGCTCTTCGTGCTGGGGCGGGCGCCCCGGCGCCTTCTCGATGACGCCGCCGAGCCGCCGGACGCCTTCGCCGCGCGCGTGGCCGGCGCGGCGGCCGGGAAGCCCGTGCTCCTCGTCGGCACCGGGGCCGTAGCGTACCGCGACGAGCTCATGCGGGCGCTCGGGGACGCGGCGCGCTTCCCGTCGGAGGAGCTGCAGAGGCCCTCGGCGCGCGCGATCGCGGCGATGGTCGAGGGCGCTTCGGCTGCTCCTCCGCCCGACCTCGACGCGCTCGAGCCCATCTACCTCCGGGGCGTGTGATGGACGCGCGCGCCGTGTCGGACCCCGTGACCGTGAGGCCGATGACCGCGGACGACCTCGACGCCGTCTGCGAGATCGAGCAGGCGGTCTTCGCGATGCCGTGGTCGAGGCAGTCGTTCGAGAACGAGGTCTCCGGGGACACGCGCTCCATGTCGTTCGTCGCCGAGGAGGGCGGTCGCGTCGAGGGGTACCTCGTCGCCTGGCACGTCGTCGACGAGCTCCACATCGGCAATCTCGCGGTCCGACCGGACAGACAGGGCGAGGGCCTCGGCGCCCGGCTCGTGGCGGCGGCGCTCGCCGCGGCGGCCGGGCGCGGCATCCGGCACGCGGCGCTCGAGGTGCGCGTGTCGAACGCCCGCGCCATCGCCGTCTACGAGCGGTGCGGGTTCCGCGGCGTCGCGATCCGCCGCGGGTACTACGAGGACAACGGCGAGCACGCGCTCGTCATGTTCCGCGAGTTCGGCGAGGCGGCCGACGGCCCGGGCGCGGAGGGCGTGGCATGACCTCGAGAGACCGGCTCGCGCGGTCCGTGGACTGGCTGGGGCGGGCCGGGTTCGGCGGCGCGACGCTCGGCATCGTGCTCGGCTCCGGGCTCTCGTCGTTCCTGGACGGTGTCGAGGTCATCGCCCGCGCGCGGTGCGCGGACGTGCCCGGCTTCCCCGTTCCCGGAGTCGGGGGGCACGACGGCGCCGTCGTCTCGTGCACGATCGCGTCGAAGCCGGCGCTCGTGATCTCCGGCCGCGTGCACCACTACGAGGGGCGTGGCCCCGACGAGGTCGTGTTCGCCGTGCGCGCGCTGCGCCGCCTCGGGGTCGTCGCGCTCGCTCTCACGAACGCCTCGGGCGGCGTGGACCCGGGCTTCTCGGTCGGGGACGTGATGCTCATCGTCGATCAGATATCGCTCCTCGGCGGGCGATGCCGCACGGCCGGCGCGCCGACGGGCCGCGCGCCCGCGTACTCGCCGCGCCTCGCGGCGCTCGCGCGGGACGTCGGCGCGGCGCGCGGCATCGCGCTTCGCGAGGGCGTGTACCTCGGGTCGCTCGGGCCGGCCTACGAGACGCCGGCGGAGATCTCGCTGGCCCGGAGGCTCGGGGCCTCCGCCGTCGGCATGTCGACGGTCTCCGAGGCGGCGGCCGCGGCGGGCGCCGGCATGGAGGTGCTCGGCCTCTCGCTCATCACGAACGTCCCGCTTCCCGGCCGCTTCACGAGCACGACGCACGGGGAGGTCCTCAGGGCCGGCCGCGCCGGATCGAGGAAGCTCCTTTCGCTCGTCGAGGGGGTCGCGGAGCGGCTATAATCGCCGAGGCGCCCGCGTGCGCGGCGATCCGACTCGTTCCCGGAGGGGCTATGGACCAGGTGCCGTGGCTCAAGCGAAGGAAGCCCGCCATCAAGGAAGCGCCCAGGCGCGAGGTGCCCGACGGCCTGTGGCGCAAGTGCGAGGGGTGCGGCGAGATCATCTACCACAAGGAGCTCGAGCGCGGCCTGTGGACCTGCGCCCGGTGCGGCTATCACTTCCAGATCGGCGCGGAGCAGTACCGCGACCTCCTGGTGGACGAGGGGAGCTTCGTTGAGCTTCTCTCGGGGATCGAGCCCACGGACCCGTTGGGCTTCGTCGACTCCAAGCGATACTCCGACCGGCTCGACGCGGCGAAGCGCAAGTCCGGGCTCAACGAGGCCGTGCACACCGGGAGCGGCAGGATCGACGGGCATCTCGCCATGCTCGCGCTCCTCGAGTTCGCGTTCCTCGGCGGGAGCATGGGCTCCGTGATGGGCGAGAAGATCGCGCGGCTCACGCGCATGGCCATCGAAGAGCGCGTGCCGCTCGTCACGGTCTCGAGCACGGGCGGAGCGCGGATGCAGGAGGGTATCTTCTCGCTCATGCAGATGGCGAAGACGAGCGCCATGCTCGCGAGGCTGCACGAGGAGGGGCTTCTGCACATCGCCATCCAGGCCCACCCGACCACCGGCGGAGTGACCGCGAGCTTCGCCTCGCTCGGCGACATCATCATCGCCGAGCCCGGCGCGCTCATCGGCTTCGCCGGCCCGAGGGTCATCCAGCAGACGATCAAGCAGGACCTGCCCGGCGGCTTCCAGCGGGCCGAGTTCATGCTCTCGCACGGCATGGTGGACATGGTCGTGCGCCGCAAGGACCTCAAGCGGACCGTATCGAGAGTGCTCGCCTTCTTCGCCGATGAGGGGCGCGACCGCGCGGAGGATGCGCTTGACCAAGCGCGACGGCAGGGCCTTTGACAGCTACCGCTCGTGCCTCGACTGGCTCTTCGCCCGCCACCGCTTCGTGATGAAGCCGGGCCTCGAGCGGGTCGAGAGGCTGCTCGAGGCGGCGGGTCGGCCGGACCGCGCGTTCCGCATCGTCCACGTCGCCGGGACGAACGGGAAGGGCTCCACCTCCACCATGATCGCCCGCGTGCTCACCGAGCACGGGCTGCGCACGGGCCTGTACACCTCGCCCCACGTCGTGGACTTCACCGAGCGCATCACGGTGGACGGCGCGCCGATACCGCCTCCGACCGTCCTCGAGATCGTCGAGCGGCTCAAGCCTGCCGCCGACGAGATCGAGGCGACCTTCTTCGAGATCGTGACCGCGGCGGCCGCCGTGCACTTCGCCGAGCGGGGCGCGGACCTGGTGGTCGCGGAGGTCGGTCTCGGCGGGCGGCTCGACGCGACGAACGCGCTCGATTCCGCCCTGTCGGTCATCACGAGGATCGCGCTGGACCACACCGACGTCCTCGGGGGCAGCCTCGCGTCGATCGCGGCGGAGAAGGCCGGCATCGTCCGCGACGGGGGCGTCGTCGTCTGCGGCGCGGAGGGCGACGCGCTGGACGTCATCCGCGGCGCGGCCGCGGCGAGGCGGGCGCGCCTCGTGGACATCGCGGCCGCGTCGCGCCTGGGCGAGGCGCGCGTCGGGGCGAACGGGAGCGTCTTCGACGTCGAGTGCCTGGGGACGCGGTACGAGTCGCTCCGCGTGTCGATGCTCGGGAGGCATCAGATCGCGAACGCGCGGGCCGCGCTCGTCGCCCTCCACGAGCTTGCCGGCCTCGGGGCCTTCCGCCTGTCCGAGGCCGCGCTGCGTCGCGGCCTGTCGGACGCCGGCGTCCTCGGGAGGCTGCAGATCCTCGAGCGACGGCCCACGGTCGTCGCCGACGTCGCGCACAATCCCGACGCGGCGGCCGCGCTCGCGGCGGCGGTCGACGAGGTGTTCGACTTCGACCGCCTCATCGTCGTGCTGGGGATCATGGCGGACAAGGACGCGCGGGGGTTCCTCGGCGCGCTCGCGGACATCACGGACAGCCTCGTGGCCATGCGCCCGTCCACGCCGCGCGCCGCGGCGCCCGAGGACGTCGCGGCGGCCGCCGGCGAACTCGGCATCCCGGCCCGCGTGGTCCCCTCGGCGGGGGCGGCGCTCAGGAGCGCGCTCGACGAGGCGCGGGAGGGCGACCTTGTCCTGGTCACGGGTTCGCACTACACTGTCGGCGACGTTCTCACGAGCCTGGGAGTCGGCCGGCCGGCGGAGGCGTGAGCCGGGTTCTGGAGGTTCCGATGGCCAAGGTGGTCATGAAGAAGGTCTCGAAGGTCTTCGACGGCAACGTCGTCGCCGTCAAGGACATGGACCTCGTGGTCGAGGACCGGGAGTTCGTCGTGCTCGTCGGACCGTCCGGGTGCGGGAAGTCCACGCTCCTCAGGATGGTCGCCGGCCTCGAGGAGGTGACCTCGGGCGAGATCCACATCGACGACCTTCTCGTGAACGACGTCCCGCCCAAGGACCGCGACATCGCGATGGTCTTCCAGAACTACGCGCTCTACCCGCACATGACCGTGTATGAGAACATGGCCTTCGGCCTCCGCCTCCGGAAGTACCCCAGGGCCGAGATCGACGCGCGCGTGCGCGAGGCGGCGGAGATCCTCGAGATCTCGGCGCTCCTCGACCGGAGGCCCAAGGCGCTCTCCGGCGGCCAGCGGCAGCGCGTGGCCGTGGGGCGGGCGATCGTCAGGAAGCCCAAGGTCTTCCTGTTCGACGAGCCGCTCTCGAACCTCGACGCCAAGCTCAGGGTGCAGACGAGGACGCAGATTATCAAGCTGCACGAGCGGCTCAAGGCGACCATCATCTACGTCACGCACGACCAGGTCGAGGCCATGACGATGGGGACGCGCATCGTCGTCATGAAGGACGGCGTCGCGCATCAGGTGGCCGCGCCGCTGACCGTCTACCAGCGCCCCGTGGACCAGTTCGTGGCGGGGTTCATCGGGAGCCCCGCGATGAACTTCATCGAGGGAGCGCTCGCGCGGCGCGACGGGCGGACCGTGTTCGTCGCCGGCGACTTCTCGGCGCCCGTGGCGGACGACCCGGGCGGCGTCCTGGCGTCGCACGGCGAGCGCGAGATCGTGCTCGGCATCAGGCCCGAGGACATCCATGAGCCGGCGGACGCGAGCCGGTTCCCGGCGTCGGCCAGGATCCGCGCCCACGTGGACGTCGTCGAGCCGATGGGCAACGAGATCTACCTCTACGTGACCATGGGCGAGAGGCCGCTCGTCGCGCGCGTCGACGTGCGCACCCCCCCGGCGCTCAACACGGACATCGACCTGCTCCTGGACATGTCGCGCGCGCACTTCTTCGACAAGGGTACCGGCAGATCGCTCCTGTTCGGCGCGGGGGAGTGAGCAGCCTTGCCGCACTGCCTGGGCATCGACATCGGCGGCACGAACGTGAAGGCGGCGCTCGTTTCCGACGAGGGGACAGTCGCCGCCTTCCTGCTCAGGGCATGGTCCGGCGGGGACCCCGCCGACGCCGTCGCGGCCGCGGCGGGCCTCGTCGAGGAGCTCGAGCGGCCCGGCGGGGAAGCGCGGCCGAACGCGTGCGGCGTCGGCTGCGCGGGCCTCGTGGACGGCGCGCGGGGCGTCGTCCGCCTGTCGCCGAACCTGCCGTCGTGGCGGGACGTCGAGCTCGCGCGTCTGCTGTCCGAGGCGCTGGGCGCGCGGACGCTCGTGGAGAACGACGCGAACGCCGCGGCGTACGCGGAGCACCGGGCCGGGGCGGCGCGCGGAGCCGGGAATGCCGCCGTGCTCACGATCGGGACCGGGGTCGGCGGCGGTCTCATCCTGGGCGGCCGGCTGTACCGCGGGTCGCACGGCTTCGCCGGCGAGGTGGGGCACGCGACGATCGACCTCGACGGGCCGGCGTGCGCGTGCGGGGGCACGGGGTGCCTCGAGCGGCTCGTGAGCGCGGACGCCATCGTGGCGCGGGCGGCGGAGCGCGCGCGCGGCGGGTCGTCGGCGCTGGCCGCCGCGGCGCGCGCCGGGGCGCTGACCGCGAAGGACGTCGGCCAGGCCGCGGCGGGCGGCGACGCCGCCGCCCTGGGCGTGATGGAGGAGACCGGGCGCCTCCTTGGCGTGGGGCTTGCGAACCTCGTCGAGATCCTGGACCTCGAGGTCATCGTCATCGGCGGCGGCGTCGCGTCGGCCGGGGAGAGCCTCCTTTCGCCCGCGCGGACGGAGATGGCGGCGCGCGTCGCCGGCCCTCCGTGGCGGCTCCCGAAGGTCGTGCCGGCTCTCCTCGGGGAGACGGCCGGCGTCGTGGGCGCCGCGCTGCTCGCCGCACACCACTTCCGGACGCCCGCCTGACGCGGGCCTCCGCGCCGACGGGTCTTCACTATGCCGTTTGCCATCACCTTCGTTCTTCGCGCGCTCGCCGTCGTCGCTCTGACGCAGGCGGAGCCGGGCGTGCCGGCGGCGGCCGACGCCGCGGACACCGCGGCGGCGCGGCCTGCGGCCGCGCCGGGGCCGCGCGCCCTCCCGCTGTGGCCGTCGGGGGACGGTCTCACGGTCCGCTCCGACGCGTTCGAGGCGAGCGAGGGGCCCGGGGGCAGGATCGCGCTCTTCGAGGGCAGCGTCGTGCTCGAGCGGGAGGGCGCGCGGCTCGTCGGCCGCCGCGGCGTCTACCGTGAGTCGCTGCGCGAGTTCCTGCTCTACGGCGGCGTGAGCGGCGAGGACGACGGCGCGGCGGTCGCGGCCGAGACGCTCCGCTACCACCGGGACTCGGACGTCGTCACCCTGTCGGGCAGAGCGTCCTACGCGGACACGTCGGCCACGGTCACGGCGCGGCGGATCCGGTTCTTCCGCGCCGAACGCGTGGCCGTCTGCGTCGGCGACGCCGTCGCCGTGGACGCCGACGGGTCGTCGGAGCTCTCCGCCGAGCGCATCGTGTACGACTTCGATCGCTCGGAGGTCAGAGCGTCGGGCGAGCCGGTGATCACGACGACCACGGACGAGGGCGAGCTCGACCTCACGGTGCGCGCCGACGTCATCGAGCTCTCGCGGGAGAGGAGCGAGCTCCGCGCGTTCGGCGCCGTGGCGATCGTGCGCGAGGACGTGAAGGCGGGCGCGCGGGCGGCAACGCTCTTCCTCGACGACGAGGTGACGTTCCTCGAGGGGGACCCCTTCGTCTCGAGGGAGCGGGACCAGCTCACCGGCGAGCGGATCTTCGTGGCCGCGCCGGACGGCACGCTCTCGAGGGTGAGGGTCACTGGGCGGGCCGCGGCGACGTACCGGATCGAGCCTGAGTCTCCCGAGGACGAACCCGAGTGGGGACGCGTGGCCGGCGACAGCCTCACGATGTTCTTCGAAGGCGGCGACCCGGTCCTCACCGTCGTCCGCGGCCGCGCGCAGAGCGAGCACTCCATCGGCTCGTCCGGGAAGCGCAACACCGTGGCGGCGCGCGAGCTCACCGTGGCCTTCGCCGACGGGAAGATCGAGCGGGCCGTCTTCAGGGGCAGCGCGGTCGGCTCCTACGTCTTCCCGCCGGAGGGCGGGCGCCAGGTCCCCCCTGCGCCCGTGCCCGGCGAGGACGCGTCCGGCGTCCCGCCCGCGACCCCGCCGGCCGAGCTCGAGACGGTGGACTACCGGGCCTCTGAGATCACCTACCACGTGCCGGACAACAGGATCGTGCTCGCCGACGGCGCGACCGTGGAGTACCAGGGCACCGTCCTGCGTGCCGAGGAGGTCGTTTTCGACCCCGACAGCGAGGTGCTGACCGCGTCCGGCAACCCCGACTTCACGGACGCGGGCGAGCGGCTCATCGGGAGCGGGCTGTGGTACGACCTCGGCGCCAAGACCGGGTCCATCGACGGGGGCGCGACGACGTTCGAGGACGGCCTCTGCTTCGGCGACCGCATCGAGCGGGACGCCGACGGGTCGCTCAGGGTGCGTGGCGGCTCGTACACGACGTGCTCCGCCAGCGAGCCGCACTACCACCTCACGTCCCGCAAGATGAAGATCCACCTCAACGACAAGGTCATCGCGCGCCCGGTGGTCCTGCACATCGGGCGCCTGCCGGTGCTCGCGCTGCCGTTCTACGTCTTCCCGATCCGCAAGGGTCGGCAGTCGGGGTTCCTCATCCCGCAGATCGAGTTCGGCGCTTCGGAGGAGCGGGGGAGGTTCATCCGCAACTTCGGCTACTACTGGGCGCCCAACGACTACTGGGACGCGATGGCATGGGCGGACTACTACGACCAGGCCCGCTGGATCGCACACCTCGAGGCGCGGTACGCCCTGCGGTACGTCCTGTCCGGCTCGGTCAGGACCTCGTTCATGCAGGAGACGCTCGCCGGGCGGCGGCGCTGGGACCTCACACTCGATCACAAGCAGGAGCTGGGGAGGAACTGGACCGCCGGCGCCTCGGGCGACTTCCGAAGCGACGCCTCGTACGCGACCGACGCCAACCAGTCCATCCAGGAGAGCCTGAACAGGAGCCTGCGCTCGCAGCTGTGGGTGCGGGGGCGGTGGAGCGGGCTCTCGACCGGCGTCACGCTGGACCGCCGCGAGGAGCTGGACCTCGGAACGGTGTCGGAGCTCCTTCCGAAGATCGACGTCTCGGGAAGCCAGAGGCCGCTCCTGAGCGTTCCCGAGGGGACGGGGGGCCTCCGCGGCCTGCTCGGGAAGGTGTCCTACAGCTGGGACGCCAGGGCGGTGAACGACAGGTCGCGCACCGACGGCGGGGCCACGTCCCGCCAGGCGGCCGGGCTCGGCCTGAGCCTCCGGGCGCCCGGGAAGCTCCTCGGGTGGCTCACGGTCTCGCCCCACGCTTCCGTCGCGCAGGCCTGGTACGACCGGGACAAGCTGGGCAACCGCTTCCCGTCGAGGCTCACGTACGGGGCGGGCGTGTCGGCCTCGACCGCGATCTACGGGACGTTCTTCCCGCGCGTCGGGCCTCTGGAGGGCGTCCGGCACATCATCGAGCCGTCGGCGACGTACTCGTGGACCCCGGAGTTCGCGCGGTACTTCGACGACGGCGTGGACCGGTTCTACAGCTTCGGCGGCTTCGGGAGCACGCCGCGCGCCCGAGAGGCCGTGAGCGTGTCGCTCGTCAACAAGCTCCAGCTCAAACTCAAGCGGGCGGGCGGCGAGGTCCGCAAGCTCGACAACTTCCTGCGCTTCTCGGTGTCCAGCGCCTACGACCTCCGCGCGGACGACGAGCCCTGGGCGGACATCGTGTCGCGCGCCGAGATGCGGCCCGGGGACGCCGTGTCGTTGAGCTGGGACGCGCGGCACGACCCGTACACGGGCAGGCTGGGCGGATCGAGCATCACGGCCTCCGTGAGTTTGCGCGGCGAGCGGAGCGACGCCGCGGCGGGCGATCTCGGCGGGCCGGCCGGGAGCGGAGACCCGCTCGACGAGCTCAGGAGGGCGGTCGCGTCGCGGTCGGTCGCCGACGCGCCGGCGCGGCGTCCGTGGGACGCCTCTCTTGCCTTCAGGTACTCGCGTGGAGCGGCCCCCGGCAACGAGACCTACTGGGCAGACGCGACGGTCGCGCTGTCCCCGACCGCGAAGTGGCGGGTCAACTGGACCGTCCATTACGACCTCAGGGAGCGCGAGGTGGCCAGCCAGGAGTACGTCATCCACCGCGATCTCCACTGCTGGGAGGCCCAGTTCGTCCGCCGCTACTACGCCGGGGAGTGGCAGTACTACTTCCGCATCAACATCAAGGCGCTTCCTGACGTGCAGCTCGAGACCGGGCGGAAGACCATCTACAGAAGGGTGAACTGACGGGCGGCGGCGGCCTGGAGCGCGGGACACGGGCCCCGGGCGGGGCTCACCGGACGCCGCCCGCAGGGCGTTCCGGAGGCGGTCGCGCTACCAGGCCCACGGGCTGGGGCCTTTCAGGATTATCCTATTGACAGGTTGCGGGGTGTGCTGTAGCGTGTCGCGCAAATCCGGGGCAGCAGGGAGCTTCTTGGCAGGAGGCCACAGCCTAGGAGGGGGTTCGGGATGAACAAGGCAGAGCTCATTGAGGCCGTTGTGAAGAGGTCCGGACTCACGAACAAGGCCGCGAAGGACATCGTCGACGCGATGTTCGATGCCGACAGCGGCATCATCGCGAAGGCCCTGAAGGGGCGCGACAGGGTGCAGCTCTCCGGCTTCGGCACCTTCAGCGCGCAGCACAGGCCGTCGCGCGACTGGCGGATCCCGGGCACGGACAAGACCAAGCACGTGGACGCGCACTACTATCCGAAGTTCAGCGCCGGCAAGTCGCTGAAGGACTACGTGAAGTAGCTCGATCGCGTCAGGGAGTACTTGACTCTGCGGGGGAGCAGGGAGTCCAAGGGCTCGCTGGTCCCCCGCAGTCTTTTTCGGCGGCGACTCCTCGTCGTCGCGCCTGGAGGCGGTTGTGCACAGGCTCTTGGCGAAGGTGCTGGATGCCCGCGCCGCGGGGAGGCCCGCGGCGGCCGGGGGCATCATGCGGCAGCCGTTCAGGCTGCGCGTGGAGGTCCTGGGCTCGGCCGTGCGGGCGGTCAAGGCCCCGGGCTCGGTGACCGGGAAGAGGGGGGAGATCCGCCGCGCGGCCGTCCTGCCGTGGGCGCCGAAGCGGGGGGACCTGCTCGTGCTCGACCCGACCGAGAGCCGGCGGTTCCTGGCTCCGGACGGCCCCGCGCCGAGGCGCCTTGCCGGCGCGGCGGCGCGCCTGTTCAGGGGGGACGTGGACTGCGACGGCTGGGAGGAGGACGTCTTCTCGAACGCCTTCGTCTCGGCGGCCGTGCAGCCGCACCGCGGAGCCCGGCTGGTCTCGCTCGTCGGGCGCGACGGCCGGGACAGGTTCGCCGCGCCGGTCGTCCACATCATGGCCGGGCAGTACCTGCTTCTCGGGGGCGCGGAGGAGTTCCTGCCGGAAGGGAGCATGCCCGGGGAGATCTGGAACGCGGCGTTCGACCGCGAGGAAGGCGACGGCCCGCGCGCGACCTACCGCCGGGAGCTCAAGGCCCCCGAGGGTGTGACCATCGCGAAGACCGTCGCTGTCGAGGCCGATCTCCCGGGCGTCCTCGAGCTCGTGCGCCTGTCCTACGCGGGCCGGCCCGCCAGGAGCGCTGACGACCGCGGCGCCGGCGGGGGCCACGCGGCGAAGGACACGGCGGACCTTGCCATCGGCATCAGGATGACGACGCCGGTGCTGGGACCGGCGGGCTCGGTCAATGTCGTCGAGATCCCGAGCCGGGGCGAGCTCACGAAGGTGCGCTTCCACAGGCCGGCGTTCGGGCGACGCTGGAGGTGGCGAGACTGGAAGGACGAGCACTTCGGCCTCTTCCCGGGGTTCCTCGTCTCGCGCAACGAGCGCGAGGGGAACGCCATGGCCGTGCTCTTCGGGGACGGGCGCGGGAGCGCCGTGAGCGTCCGCAGCGACTTCGAGGGCCCGGAGATCATGCTGCGCGGGCGGCGTCGCGCGGTCCGGAAGGGCGGGTCGGTGGAGCTCGGCGCCGCGTTCCTCACGGCGGACGCCCTCGCCGCGACCGGGTCGTCGCTCCTGCTCGCGGCGCTGGGACGGCGGCGGGGCGGCGCGGTCCCGCTCGCGCTCGTGGTGCGGACCTCGAGGGCCGTCGGGCGTCCGACCGCCGCGCTGTCCACGGCCGGGGGCGGCCGCCGGGCGGTCGCGCTCAGGCGGCGCGAGATCCCGGGCGCCGGCGCCGTGCACGCCGCCGTGGTGACGGCGCGCGCGTCGGACTTCCCGATCGAGTGCTCGGTGAGGCTCGGAGCCGAGCGCCTCTCGTGCGTGGTGGAGGAGTAGACGATGCGATGCGCACTGGAGCCGCTCTCCGTCGGGTACGACTGGGAGATGGCCGTTCTCAAGGACACGGGAGAGAACATCGACGAGAAGGAGGCCGACCGGCTGGCCGACGAGCTTCGGGTCCGCATCCCGTGGGCGGCCCCCGGAACCGACCTCGAGCTCATCGAGAGCCGGCTGGGGCCGCTCTCGGATTTCCGGGAGCTCGTTGAACGCACCGAGCGGTTCGACGAGCGCCTCCGGAAGGCGCTCTCGGCGAGGGGGTGGTCGCTCCTGAGGTCGGGCACGCGTCCGATCGAGCGCGAACCGATCGGGGCGCACATCCACGTGGGGACCGTGCGCGACTGGGACGCGGCCGTCCGCGTGCAGAACGGCGCGGCGGCGTACGTGGCGCCCCTCGTGGCCCTGGCGGCGAACAGCCCCGTGTACAGGAACCGATGGGGCCGCTACAAGAGCTACCGGGTCGCTTCGTTCGCGGAGTTCTGCTCGTTGCCGCCGATGCTGGCCTCTCCGGGCGCCACGCAGCCGGGGTGGGGCACCGACGTCTGCATCAAGCTGCCCTCCGGGTCCACCGTCGAGCTTCGCGCGTGCGACGGCGCGACCTCGGCGCGGCTCATGTGCGAGCTCGTCGCGCTCACCGCGGGCATCATGCATCACGCGGCCGAGCACGGCGACGGCCGGCCTCCCGGCGACGAGGCCTACGCGGAGCTCATGCTGAACCGCTGGCGCGCCGCGAAGCACGGGCTCGCGGCCGTGTTCCGCGTGGACGGCGAGGACGTGCCGGCCCAATCGGTGTTGACAGACATGCTGGACCTCGCGCAGGATGGCATGACGCGCATCGGGGCGTCGCCCGACGACCTCGCGCTGATCCGCAAGATGATCGCGAAGCGGCAGACGCAGGCCGACTTCCAGCGTGCGGTGTTCGAGTCGGAGGGGCGGGACCCGCACCGGTTCACGAGGGCGCTGGCCAACATCCAACGCGACGGGCGGGCGTTCGAGCGATACCTGAGGACGGCGCCGGCGCTCGATGCGGCGCCCCCGGACGACCCCGCAGCGGACATCGCGTCCGACATCGGAGTGGAGACGCCCTACACGCTGCTCCTTCGCGGGGCGCAGCCCGCGCCGGCGGAGCTGGACCGCGTCCTCGCGGACCTCGTGCGGACCGGGAAGGTCATCGAAGGCCGGACACGGCTCGGGGTCAGGACCTTCACACGGGCGGATCTCGTCTAGCGTGCGGGCGACGCGGGCCGCCGGCAGGAGGGTGTTCGGATGGGCGAGTTCACGGGGGTAGTTGATCTTCTGGGAGCGCTCATGAGGCTCCTGGGGCTTGACGAGTCCGCGCTCATGCCGGCCATCGCGCTCCTCGTCGTCTTCTTCGTCTTCGCCGTTCCCGTGGGACTTCTCGCGCAGGCGAAGCGCGTGCGCACGGGGCCGGCCGGCATGATCGGCAAGGTCGGGGAGGCGGCGACGCCGCTCGCCCCCTCCGGGAAGGTGTTCGTGCGAAGCGAGTACTGGAACGCGGTGGCCGACGAACCGCTCCCGGCCGGGAGCGCGGTCCGAGTGGTTGCCGTCCAGGGCCTGAGGCTCAGAGTCGAACGCGCGGAGTAGGAGGTGTGCGATGACGTCAGCCATCATCGTCGTGCTGGTGTTCCTCGTTCTCGTCACGAGGGCGATCAACGTCCTCAGGGAGTACGAGCGCGCCGTGCTATTCAGGCTCGGGCGACTCGCGGGCGTGAAGGGGCCCGGCTTCGTCCTCATCGTCCCGTTCATCGACCGCATCGTGAAGGTCGGGCTTCGGACCGTCGCCCTGGACGTTCCGGCGCAGGACGTGATCACGAAGGACAACGTCTCGGTCAAGGTGAACGCCGTCGTCTACTACCGCGTCTTCGACGCCGAGCGCGCGATCATCGAGGTCGAGGACTACGGCTACGCGACCTCGCAGCTCTCCCAGACCACGCTGCGGAGCGTCATCGGCGCGGCCGAGCTGGACGAGCTTCTTGCCGAGCGCGAGAAGATCAACCAGGAGCTGCAGTCCATCCTCGATCGCGCGACGGACGCGTGGGGCATCAAGGTCTCCGCGGTCGAGGTGAAGCACGTGGACCTTCCCGAGGGCATGCAGCGGGCGATCGCGCGGCAGGCCGAGGCCGAGCGCGAGCGGCGTGCCAAGGTCATCCACGCGGAGGGCGAGCTCCAGGCCTCGCAGACCCTCCAGTCCGCGGCGAAGGTGCTCTCGGGCGAGCCGACCTCTCTCCAGCTGCGGTATCTCCAGACGCTCTCCGAGATCTCCGCGGAGAAGAACTCGACGATCATCTTCCCGATCCCCGTGGACATCATCGGGTACTTCCTCGACGCGAAGCGGAAGCCGTCGCAGTAGGGGCGCCGGGCCGCGCGGCGCCCTCGCGACCGCGGGACCCTCATCGGTGACGCATGACCCTGACGGGCAGGAAGTACCGGTGGCAGTTCGACGAAGCGCCGGCGGCACTGACGGATGACATCCGGAGGGCCGCCGGTGTCTCGTCGCTCATGGCGCAGGTGCTGGCGTCGAGGCAGGTGGCGTCGGGCGACGACGCCGCGCGGTTCCTGAACCCTGCGGAGGCCCCGCTGCCCGACGCGCGGCTCCTGCCGGCGGCGGACCAGGTCGTCGAGCGCGTCGCGGCCGCCGCGTCGTCGGGAGAGCGCGTGGTCGTCCACGGGCACGACGACGCCGACGGCGTGACGGCCACGGTCATTCTCGTCGAGGCCCTCGAGCAGATCGGCATCCGGGCAGGCTCCTACATCCCCGACCGGCGGACGGAGGGGCACGGTCTCTCCGCTCGCGAGTTCGACTACCACGCGGGCGCCGGCGTGCGGCTCGTGGTCACGGTCGACAGCTGCGTGAGCGACCGCGAGGCGATCGCGCACGGCAACGGCCTCGGCATCGACACGATCGTCACCGACCATCACGAGATCCCCCCCGAGCTTCCCGCAGCGCATGCCATCGTCAACCCGAAGCTGGCGTCGTCATCCTACCCGTACCGCTATCTCGCGGGGACGGGGGTCTCGCTGCGGGTCGCAGACCTTCTGCTCGACGCCCTGCGGGGGAGGTTCGCGCCCGCTCCCGGCGGGCGGATCTGGTACGGGCCGCGCTGGAGGGAGGAGGCGCTCGCGCTCGCGGCGGTCGGCTCCATCGCGGACAAGGTGCCGATGACCGGCGACAACCGGTCCATCGTGGCGGCAGGGCTCAGGGCGATGCCCGCCACCGAGAGGCCGGGCCTCCGAGCGCTGCTCGAGGAGGCGAGGCTGTGGGGGCGCGAGCCGGACCCCGACGACGTGCGGGAGTCCCTCGGGCCGATCTTCGGACGCGTGTCCGACGGGCGCGGCGGCAACGAGGCGCTCGGCGTGCTGCTCTCGACCGACCCCGAGGCCGCCCGCGAAGGCGCCCGGGCGCTGGTCGGCGAGCGGGCGCGCTGGAAGGACTCGGCCGCCGCGGCGATGGCGAGCGTGCGGCCCCTGCTGGACGCGGCCCCGGACCCCGACGCACCGGTCATCGTCGTCGCGCTCCCCGTGGCGCTCGACGTCATGGGGTACGTGGCGTCGCGCATCGCCGACGAGAGCGACCGCCCCGCGGTCGTCATGGCGCCGCGCAACGGCCTCCTGGCCGCCGAGGCGCGCGGACCGCAGGGCTTCAACCTCGTCGCCGCGTTCCACGCGATGAACGAGCTCTTCACGGGGTACGGCGGCCATCCGAGGGCGGCCGGCTTCACGATCGAGGCGTCGAAGGCGGACGCGTTCCGCGAGCGGATGCTCGAGTATGCGCGCGCGAACCCGCCGATGCCGGAGCCCCGGAGGCTCGACGCGGTCCTGCCCCTCGGCGAGGCCGCGCCGGCCATCGCGTCCGAGGTCGATCGCCTGAGGCCCTTCGGGCTTGGGAACCCGCCGGCGACGTTCCTCTCGCCGAGCGTGGCGCGCGATGATCTGAGGGACGCCGCCGCCCGAGGCGTCCACCTCTCGACGCCCTTCCGCCCGTCGTCCGAACCCGCGGGCGTCGTCTACCGGCTGCGCGCGTCGGACGGCGTGGCGCTGGCGAGCATCGTGGACACGGTGCCCGGCGGCCGCCGGTGACGGGGCGCCGCCAGGAGGACCTCGTGACGGCGAACGCGCGGCGAGGCCGTCTCCACGTCGTCGCCACACCCATCGGCAACCTCGGCGACATGACGCTCCGCGGCATCGAGGTCCTCAAGGCCGTCGCCGCGGTCGCCACCGAGGACACCCGCCACACCAGGAAGCTGCTCTCCCACTACGGCATCAGGACGCCGGTTCTCTCGTACCACGAGCACAACGAGGAACGCGCGGCCGCGGCCGTGCTCGCGCGCCTGGAGCGCGGGGACGACGTGGCACTCGTCACCGACGCGGGGACCCCGCTTTTCGCCGATCCGGGCTACCGCGTCGTGAGCCTCTGCGCCCGCGAGGGGTTCGACGTCGTGCCCGTGCCCGGCGCGACCGCGCTGGCGGCCGCGCTCTCGGTGGCCGGGCTCCCGCCCATGCCCTTCTACTTCGGCGGGTTCCTCCCGAGGAAGCCCGGCGCGCGGGCGAGGAAGCTCGCGGAGGTCGCCGCGCTTCCGTGCACGCTCGTCTTCTACGAGGCGCCTCACAGGATCGCGGCGACGCTCGCCGCCATGCGCGATGTCCTCGGCGACCGCCCGGCCGCCGTCGCGCGCGAGCTCACGAAGGTCCACGAAGAGGTCGTCCGCGGCTCGCTGGGCGAGCTCGCCGGGGTCGCGGCCGACGCCGCCTGGCGGGGCGAGATCGTGGTCGTCGTCGGCGGCGGCGAGGGCGCGCGGGGCGGCGCCCAGGCCGACGCTCCAGACCTCGGAGGTTGACACCTCTCTTCCGCGATGCTAGACTGCGCGGTCCGACGGTCGGATACCGGGGAGAGGTGAGGGCGATCGCGTGCGGGGCGCGTGCGCATGGGCGCTGGCGGGCTGAAGAGCCGGATCCGGAAGGTCCTTGACCCCGTCGCGTCGCTCGCGGTCAGGCTCAAGATACCCCCGGACGCCATCACCGTTGCCGGGCTCGCGCTGTCGGCGGGGGCCGGGTGGGCCTTCTGGGCCGGCCGGTTCGGGACCGCGGGCGGGTTCCTCGTCCTCGCGGGCGTCTGCGACATGGTGGACGGGGCGACGGCGCGGGCAGGCGGACGGGCCTCGGCGTCGGGGGCGTTCCTGGACTCGACGCTCGACCGGTACTCGGAGGTCGTCGCGCTGGCCGGGGCCTTCCTCTACTACCTCCTGCGGCCCGCGGGTCCGGACGCGTCCGCCGCCGTGGCTCTCTTCCTCGCGGTCTCCGGCTCCATTCTGGTGAGCTACGCGAAGGCGAGGGCGGAGGCCGTGGGCGCGACGTGCGACGTCGGGATCGCCGAACGCCCCGAGCGCATGGTCTTGTTGATCGTCGGCGCGTTCCTCGGCCCCGCGCGCTTCCGCTGGGCCGCGTGGCTGCTCGCGGTGCTGTCGCACGCGACGGCCATCCATCGGCTCGGTCACGTCCTTCGTAAGCTCGGGTCCTAGCGCTCACCGGAGCGCCTCTGGGGGTGTTCGTCATGGGCAAGAAGGTCAGGGTGTGCATCATCGGGGTCGGCAACTGCGCCTCGTCGCTCGTCCAGGGTGTCGAGTACTACCGGAACGCTCAGCCCGACCAGTTCATCCCGGGGCTCATGCACACGGTCCTCGGCGGCTACCACGTGGGCGACATCGAGTTCTCGGCGGCGATCGACATCGACAGGAACAAGGTGGGCAAGGACCTGTCGCAGGCGGTCTTCACGAAGCCGAACAACACGCTCAAGTTCAGCGACGTGCCGCACCAGGGGGTCCGCGTGGCGAGGGGCATGACGCACGACGGCCTCGGGAAGTACCTCTCCGAGATCATCGAGAAGGCCCCCGGGCCGACCGAGGACATCGTCGGGCTCCTCAAGGACACGAAGACCGACGTCGTCGTCAACTTCCTCCCCGTGGGGAGCGAGGAGGCGACGAAGTGGTACGTCGAGCAGATCCTCGAGGCGGGCTGCGGGTTCGTCAACGGGATCCCGGTGTTCATCGCGCGCGAGCGCTACTGGCAGCAGCGCTTCGAGCGGAAGGGCCTGCCGGTCATGGGCGATGACGTCAAGTCGCAGGTCGGCGCGACCATCGTGCACCGCGTACTCACGCGGCTCTTCCGCGACCGCGGCGTCCGGCTCGAGCGCACGAGCCAGCTCAACGTCGGCGGCAACACCGACTTCCTGAACATGCTCGAGCGCTCGCGCCTCGAGTCCAAGAAGATCTCGAAGACGAACGCCGTCACGTCGCAGCTCGACTACGACATCGGCCACGACAACGTGCACATCGGGCCGTCGGACTACGTCGCCTGGCTCACCGACAGGAAGTGGGCGTACGTGAGGATGGAGGGGCGGACCTTCGGGGACGTTCCTCTGAACGTCGAGCTCAAGCTCGAGGTGTGGGACTCGCCGAACTCGGCCGGCGTCATGATCGACGCCGTCCGTTGCATGAAGCTCGCGCTGGACAACGGCCTCTCCGGCGCCGTCGAGGCGCCGTCGTCCTACTTCTTCAAGTCCCCGCCGGTCCAGTACACCGACGACGAGGCGCGCCGCGCCACCGAGGAGTTCATCGTGCGGCACGCGAAGGACGCCGCCCCGGCCGGGTCCGCGAAGGCGGGGCAGGGCACGAAGCCTGCCGGCGCCGCGGCGGCGAAGCCCTAGGGACACGGACGGGGGCAACGGTCCCGCGTCGGCGGGTGGCGTCCCGCTCCCTCACCGATGCGGCGAGCACCCCCCACGGAGTCCGCATGCCGAAGCTCGGTCGCGCCGGGCTCTTCGTGACGTTCGAGGGCGTCGAGGGTTCCGGCAAGTCAACCCAGGCGCGAGCGCTCGAGGCGCATCTCAGGCGTCGCGGGACGCCCGTCGTCGTGAGCCGCGAGCCGGGCGGCTCGCCGCTCGGAGAAGAGCTCCGCCGCATCCTCCTCGACCACGCCCAGGCCGGGATGCTCCCGCTCACCGAGCTCCTCCTCTATCTTGCGTCCAGGGCGGAGCACGTGAGCCAGGTCGTGCGGCCGGGCCTTGAGCGGGGCGCCGTCGTCATCTCGGACCGGTATGCGGACGCGAGCGTGGCCTACCAGGGAGGCGGCAGAGGCCTCGGCTGGGAGACCGTCGACCCGCTCAACAGAATGGCGACCGGGGGCGTCCAACCGGACGTCACGTTTCTGCTCGACCTCGACCCTGCGTCGGGACTGGCCAGGTTCTCGACGGGGGGCGGACGGCAGGGTCGGGACAGGATCGAGAGCGAGGCGCTGGACTTCCATCGGAGGGTGAGGGCGGCCTATCTCGAGGCCGCGAAGCGCGAACCCGCGCGCTTCGTGGTCATCGACGCGGGGCAAGACCCGGATGCGATCGCCCGTCTGGTGGCGCAGCGCATCGACGAGCTTCTGGAACGCCGCGGGCTTTGACGAGGGCAGCGACATGACAGCGCGTCTCAGGCGATGGGGCCCCATCATCACGGCGCTTGTGGTCGGGATGGTGTTGGGGGGATGGGCGGTCGAGCGTGTCGGGGCCGCCAACGACATCTACACGTACCTCGATCTCTTCAACGACGCCCTCGCGAAGGTCGAGGGCGCCTACGTTGAGGAGGTCGATGCCAAGGAGCTCATGTACGGCGCGATCCGCGGCATGCTCGCGTCGCTCGATCCGTACTCCATGTTCCTCGACGAGGAGGCCTTCGGGGACTTCCAGGTCACGACCGAAGGGGAGTTCGGAGGGCTCGGCATCCAGATCACCGTGAGGGACGGCGTCCTGACCGTCGTGAGCCCGATCGAGGGCACGCCCGCGTACGATCTCGGGATCCAGTCGGGGGACAGGATCGTCGCGATCGAGGGCCGCCCCACGCGGGGGATCACGGTGGACGACGCCATCAAGGAGCTGCGCGGAGCGCCCGGGACGAAGGTCGGCATCACGATCCAGCGCCAGGGCATCGACGATCTGCTCGAGTACACCGTGACGCGCGACATCATCAAGGTCGACAGCGTTCCCTACGCGTTCGTCCTCGACGGCGGCGTGGGCTACGTGAGGATCTCGCGGTTCGCGAGGACGACGACGGAAGAGCTCACGAAGCGGCTCGCCGAGCTGGAGTCCAGGGGCATGAAGGGACTCATCGTCGATGTCCGCAGCAACCCCGGGGGGCTCCTGACCCAGGCCGTCGATCTCTCGGACGTCTTCCTCGACACCGGGGAGCTCGTCGTGAGCACGAAGGGGAGGCTCGAGGACCAGAACCAGCGGTTCAAGGCCCGCACGCCGTCGCGCTATCCGGACGACTTCCCGATCGTCGTGCTGACGAACGGCGGCAGCGCGAGCGGGTCGGAGATCCTCGCGGGCGCGGTGCAGGACTGGGACCGCGGGATCGTCGTCGGCACCGAGACCTTCGGCAAGGGATCGGTCCAGACCCTCATGCGCCTGCGGCCGCTCACGAAGGACTGCGCGATGAAGATCACCACGGCCAAGTGGTACACCGCGAGCGGCCGGCTCATCGAGAAGCCCGAGCGCTGGAACGGCGACCCTGCGGGCGATCGGGCGGACGCCGGCGCGGGCGCGGACGAGCGTCCGAAGCCGATCTACAGGACGAACGCCGGTCGGACGGTCTACGGCGGCGGAGGCATCACGCCGGACGTGGTGGTCGAGGTGGACGACGTTCCCGAGATCGTCGTCGATCTTGAGCGCCGCGGCGAGTTCTTCGAGTTCGCGGTCGAGTACGCTCCGGCGCATCGCCGCGCGACCGGGGCCGTCGACGGCGCGGTGTGGGCCGACTTCGTCGCGTTCCTCGGGCGCGACGGCTTCGCCTTCGATGTCGGGGAGCTCGAGCGGCACCGCGGGCGCATCGAGTACGGGATCAGGCGGGAGCTCCTGCGGAGGCTCGAGGGACCGAACAGCGCGTACCTCGCCGCCGTTCAGGAGGACAACCAGATCGCGGCCGCGGCGGAGATGATCCGCGAGGCGGGCGACCTCCCCGGGCTCCTGCGTGTGGCCGAAGCGCGGGCGGCGGCGGCGACGCAGAGCCGGTAGAGGCTGCCCGTCGATCAGGCGTGGATGGGGGGGCGGCGCGGCGCGCCGCCCCCTCTGCGCGGAGGCGCCGCGCGCTGCGTGGGTTGGGCGGAGCGCCGGCCTTGGGGGACCGATGACGATCGCGGGACTTGCCGTCACTCCGCCGCTGGCGCTGGCGCCGCTGGCCGGCATCACCGACAGCCCCATGCGCAGGGTCTGCAGGCGCCTGGGGGCGTCGCTCGTCTGGACGGAGATGGTGAGCGCCGAGGGCCTCGTCCGCGGCGGCGCGAAGACGCTGCGGCTCCTCGCGTTTCACCCCGACGAGAGGCCGATCGTCTTCCAGCTGTTCGGGGCACGGCCCGAGGCCATGGGCGCCGCCGCCGCGGCCGCCTGCCGCCTGAAGCCGGACCTCCTCGACATCAACGTCGGCTGCCCCGCGCGGAAGGTCGTGCGCTCGGGCGCCGGGTCCGCGCTCATGCGAGACCTCGGGCGTCTGGCCGAGGTCGCGCGCGCCGTCGTCGAGGCGTCCGACCGGCCCGTCGTCGCGAAGATCCGGAGCGGCTGGGACGAGGGTCACGTGAACGCGCCGGAGGCCGCCGCGGCGCTCGTCGAGGCCGGCGTCGCCGCGCTCGTCGTGCATCCGCGGACCGGCAGGCAGGGGTTCACCGGGTCGGCGGACTGGCGCGTGATCCGCGCGGTGCGGGCCGCCGTGCCGGTTCCCGTCATCGGGAACGGCGACGTCCGGACGCCCGACGACGCCGCGCGGATGCGCGACGAGACCGGATGCGACGGCGTCATGATCGGGCGCGCGGCCGTCGGCAACCCCTGGGTCTTCGCCGGCGCGGCCGCGCGCTGGTCCGGGCTGCCGGCGCCGGAGCCTCCGACGCTCACCGACCGCATTCGCCTGGCGGCCGAGCATCTGGATCTCATGGTCGCCGCGAAGGGCGAGAGGACGGGCGTGCTCGAGATGAGGAAGCACATCACTGCATATCTGAGGGGCTTCCCCGGCGCCTCGGGACTGCGGGCCGAGCTTGTCCGCATCGACGGAAGCGACGCGGTGCGGGCCAGGCTGCTGCGCGCCGCGAGCGAGCTGGGTGACGGGAAACCGGCATGATCGTCCTTGACGGCGTCGACTGCGAGTATCCGGGGGCGACGCGCCCTGCGCTCCGCGGCGTGCGGCTCGAGATCGCGCCGGGCGAGTCGGTCGCGATCGCGGGGCCCAGCGGCTCCGGCAAGAGCACGCTCGTGAAGCTCATGAACGCGCTCCTGCTCCCGACGGCCGGGCGCGTCACCGTGGACGGCCTCGACACCGCCGACGAGTCCCTCGTGTGGGAGATCCGGCGCCGCGTCGGGCTCATCTTCCAGAACCCCGACAACCAGTTCGTGAGCACGACGGTCGAGCGCGAGATCGCCTTCGGCATGGAGAACCTGGGTCTGCCGCGGTCCGAGATCGCAGCGCGGATGGCCGACGTCGCTTCGCGGCTGCGCCTTGGTCCTCTCATGGACAGGCCTCCTCACAAGCTCTCGGGCGGCGAGAAGCAGCGGGTGGCGATCGCCGCCGTCCTCGCCATGCGGCCGGCGCACCTGGCGCTGGACGAGCCCACGTCTCTCCTGGACTCCGAGGGGCGACGGGAGGTGTGGGAGATCCTGGGGGAGATCGCCCGAGGCGGCTTCCACACGGTCGTGCACGTCACGCAGTTCCCGGACGAGATCGCGCTCGCGGCGAGAGCGGTGGTCCTGTCCGAGGGGAGCGTTGTGTTCGACGGGCCGCCGGCCGAGCTGTTCCGGCGCGGGGGCGACCTCGGGGCGTGGGGACTCGAGCGCCCCAGGGCGATCGAGCTCGCGGAGCGCGTGCGCCGGGCGGGGTTCGGCGTTCCCGAGGAGGCCGCGTCGATCGAGGCCATCGCCGAGGCCGTGATCGCCGGGGGGGGCGAGGCGTGAGGATCGTTCTCGAGGGCGTGGTCGTGGAGTACGACCGCGGCCTGCCCGGCGCGTCGGTCGCGCTGCGCGGCGTCGATCTCTCGGTGAGCGAGGGCGAGAGCGTCGCGCTCGTCGGCGCCACGGGCTCCGGGAAGACGACGCTCCTCGAGGTGATGGCCGGGCTCTCCGGTCCGTTCCGCGGCGCCGCGCGGCTGGAGCCCGCGCCGTCCGGCCTGACGCTCAGGAGGGCCGTCGGGCTCGTGTACCAGTTCCCGGAGTGTCAGTTCTTCGAGGAGACCGTCTTCGCGGACGTGGCGTTCGGGCCAAGGCGGCAGGGTCTTCCGGAGAGCGAGGTGTCGCAGCGCGTCCTGCTCGCGCTCGAGCGCGCCTCGCTTCCCCCCGCGGCGTTCGCCGACAGGCACCCTCTGACGTTGAGCGCAGGGGAGAAGCGCCGGGCGGCGGTGGCCTGCATCCTCGCACTCGAGCGGCCCTTCCTGCTGCTGGACGAGCCGACCGCGGGGCTCGACCCGGCCGGCCGAGCCCGCATGCTCGACGTCATTCTGAGCGAGCGCGGCCGCGGGCGCGGAGTCGTTCTCGTGACGCACGACCTCGATCTCGTGGATGCTGCGGCGGACCGCGTCGTCGTCATGGCCCGCGGGGCCGTCCTGGCCGACGGCGACGCGGCGTCGATCCTCGGCTGCGCCGCGACACTCGGCGAGGCCGGCCTCGAGATGCCTCCGGCGCACGCGCTCGTGTCGCGCGTCGCGGAGCGGAACGCTCGCCTCGCCGACGACGTGGCGGGCGCCCTGTGGGGCTCCGGCCGCTTGCGGGCGGGCGCGGTCGGTGGTACATTCGCAGCGTCCGAGAAGCGCTGCGGTCCGCCCCGGGAGGCACGATGAACATGCGAACGAAGGCGCGCGTGATGGACGCCGACGACCTGAGAAGGGCGATCACGAGGATCGCTCACGAGATCCTGGAACGGAACGGCGGGACGGACGATCTCGCGATCGTCGGGATCCAGACACGGGGCGTCCACATCGCCCGCCGGATCGCGGAGGTCATCCGCGGCATCGAGGGAGCGGCCGTTCCCGTCGGCGTTCTCGACATCACGCTCTACCGTGATGACCTCCAGACGATCGCCGAGCAGCCCGTCGTGAACGAGAGCGACATCCCCTTCGACGTCCAGGGCAAGACCATCGTGCTGGCGGACGACGTGCTGTACACGGGGCGCACCGTCCGGGCGGCGCTCGACGAGATCATCGACTTCGGCAGACCGAAGGCGGTGCACCTTGCCGTGATCATCGACCGTGGCCACAGGGAGCTCCCCATCCGGGCCGACTACGTAGGGAAGAACGTCCCGACGTCCGCGAACGAGATCGTCACCGTGCGCGTCACGGAGAAGGACGGCGCCGACGAGGTCACCATCCAGTCGGTCGACAACTAGCAACGGGTCGCCGGCAGGGAGCGGACCGCCGACGGGCGTCCGGAGGCGGGCCGACAGGAGCCGCACGGTGTTCACGCGAGCCTTCGTCTGTCTTGTCCTGCTCGTCCTGCCCGCGCTGTCCGGCTGCGTGTACTACAACACGTTCTACAACGCGAGGAGCGCCGCGTCGGAGGCGGCCCTCCTGAGGGAGTCGAGGCCGCCCGACGGCGCGCCGACGAGCAGAGAGAAGGAGCTTCTCGATCGGGTCATCGAGAAGTGCGCGAAGATCCTCAGGGATCACCCGGACTCGTCGTGGGCCGACGACGCCCTCGTGCTCATGGCCGAGGCCCTCCACCAGCAGGGGAAGCACGAGAGCGCCCTCTCGCGCCTGGCGGAGCTCCGGCAGAACCACCCCGAAAGCGGGCTCAGAGACAGGGCGGACTATCTCCGCGGAGCGGTGCTCCTCGGCAAGGGCGATCCGGTCGGGGCCGAGGAGGCGCTGCGTCCGCTGGCCGATGCCTCCCCGCCGAACGACCTGTCGGACGACGCGATGGTCCTCGTCGGCAAGGCGAGGAACGCGAGAAGGCACCACGACGAGGCAGCCGAGACGTACCTCGCGGCGCTCGAGCGCTTCCCGAGAAGCGACCGCCGCGCCGAAGTGAGGATCCTCGCGGCCGAGAACTACGCCGACGTCGGCATGCTGGCCGAGGCCGCGCACCAGTACGACCAGGTCCGTCGCGAGGCGGCGGCGCCGAAGGTCGCCTTCGAGGCGAGGGTGCGCCTTGCCGACACGCTCGTCAGGCTCGGGGACGCGGGCGGCGCGCTGGCCGTTCTCGAGGAGCTCGAGCGCAGGACCGCCGACCGGGACGCCCTCGATCGCGTGCTGCTTCTCAAGGGACAGGCGCACGAGCTCGCCGGCGATCTCGGTGCAGCCGTCTCCGCGTACGAGAGCGTCACCGCGGCGCGCGCCCGCACCGAAGGCTCGGCGCTCGCCCTCTACCGCATCGGGCTCATCCGCCGGGACCGAGAGGACGACGTCGATGCGGCGCTCGAGGTCTTCACGCGGGCGCGCGACGAGTCGCCCCGCGGCGAGGCGAGCAGGCTCGCGTCCCGCGCCCTGGAAGACCTCAACGCGCTCACGAAGCACCTCGAGGCCATCGGACGGTCCGAGGGACGCGAGGAGGCCGCGGCGGACACGACGACCGCGCCGCCGTCGCCTGAGGAGACGCACGCTGACGCGCTCCACACGAGCCTTCTGCCGTCCGCCGAGGAGCCCGACGCGGGTCCCGCCTCGCCGGACGACGAGCTGGCTGAGGCCCGCTTCCTCGCCGCCGAGCTCCTGCTCTTCAGCATGGACCGGCCGGAGAAGGCGCTCGGATACTACCGCGACGTGGCGGCGCTCCATCCCTCGAGCGCGTTCGCGCCGAAGGCCGGGCTCGCGGCGGCGTGGATCCTCGAGCGTCGCATGGGCGACCCCGTCGGCGCGGCGCAGGCGTACGCCGAGGTCGCGGCCGCGTACCCGGCGACGGACTACGCGAGCTTCGCGGAAGACGCGCTCGAACGGCTGGGCGCGGACGGCGACGGCGGCGCACAGGCGCCCGGGCCCTAGGCCGGCGGCGGGAAGCCCGGTGGCACGCGATGTGCATGGAGACGCCGGATGGGCCTCATCAGGGGCGTTTCGGGAGTCCGCGGCATCGTCGGACGGGACATCACGGAGGAGACGGCGGCGCTGTACGGCCGGGCCTTCGGGGCGACCGTCCGCGGGGCCGTGGCCGTGGGCCGCGACTCCAGACGGGGAGGCGACCGCCTCGCCGCCGCGGTCCGCCGCGGCGTTCGGGAGAGCGGGTCCGGAGCGATCGATCTCGGCGTCGTGCCGACGCCGACCGTGGGCGTCGCGACGCGGCTGCGCGGGTTCGCCGGCGGCATCGCCGTCACGGCGAGCCACAACCCCGAGGAGTGGAACGGGTTCAAGTTCTTCTCGCCGCGCGGCGTGTTCCTCACGCGCGAGGAGGTCGAGCGCGTCTTTGACCTCGCCGACGGCGGTGGCGGGGCCGTCCGCAGCGACGGGCCGGCCGAGTCGGCGTGGAGCGGGGCAGCCGACGAGCACGTCAGGCTCGTGGCGTCGTGCCCGTTCGTGGACCGCGACGCGATCGCGCGGATGCGTCCCCGCGTCGCGCTCGACTGCGTCAACGCCGCGGGGTCCGTCGTCCTGCCGGGGCTCCTCAGGGACCTGGGCTGCGACGTCGTGGAGCTCTCATGCGCGGCCGGGGAACCGTTCTCACGGGGTGCGGAGCCGGTCCCCGAGCACCTCGCGGCGCTCTCGGAGGCCGTCGTCCGCGAGCGCGCCGCCGCGGGGCTCGCGTGCGATCCCGACGCGGACCGCCTCGCCATCGTGGACGAGCGCGGGCGACCCGTGGGCGAGGAGTACACGCTCGCGCTCGCCGCGGACGTGGTGCTGACCGCCCGCCCGGGCCCCGTCGTCGCGAACGTCTCGACGAGCCTCATGATCGAGGACGTCGCGCGGGCGCACGGCGCGCCGTTGTGGCGGACCGCGGTCGGTGAGATCAACGTGGTCGCGCGCATGCTCGAGGTGAACGCCGTCGTGGGCGGGGAGGGCAACGGCGGCGTCATCGTGCCGTCGGTCCACCCGGGGCGCGACGCGGCGACGGCGGCGGCCCTCGTGATGACCGCGCTCGCTCGGCCAGGCGCCGGGCCGGCGTCGGCCGTCGTCGCGCGTTTCCCGACGTACTCGATGGTCAAACGGAAGGTCGCGGCGGCCGTGCCGTCGCAGCAGGCGCTCACGGAGTCCATGGCGGCGGCCTTCTCGGGCGCCACGCCGGACCTCACCGACGGCGTGAAGATGTGCTGGCCCGGCAGGTGGGTTCACGTCAGGATGTCCGGTACTGAGCCGGTCGTGCGGGTCATCGCCGAGGCGGGGAGTCCCGCGGACGCACGGTCCCTCGCCGACGCGGCCGAAGGCGTCGTCTCCCGGATGTCGGAAGGAACACGCCCATGTGCGGCATCATCGCGGTCGTGACGGACGCGAGGGACACGGTCCCCGTGCTCGTCGATGGCCTGAGAAGGATGGAGTACCGCGGCTACGACTCGGCGGGCGTCGCCGTCATCGCCGACGGGCGGCTGCTCGTCAGGAAGACGCGGGGGAAGATCGACGACCTTCAGCGCATCCTCGACGAGGACCCCGTGCAGGGCATGACGGGGATCGCGCACACGCGGTGGGCGACCCACGGCGAGCCGAGCGACAAGAACGCGCACCCGCAGGTGGACTGCACCGGCAGGGTCGCGGTCGTGCACAACGGCATCGTGGAGAACTGCGTCGCCCTGCGCAGGTCTCTCGAGGCGAAGGGCCACGCGTTCCGGTCGGACACCGACACGGAGGTCCTCGCGCACCTCATCGAGGAGCACTACGCCGGCAACCTCGAGGAGGCGGTGCGGGCCGCGCTCGCGTGGGTCCAGGGCGCCTACGGGATCGCCGTCGTCCACGCCGACGAGCCGCGGAAGATCGTGGGCGCACGCAACGGAAGCCCCCTCGTGATCGGCGTGGCGAAGGACGGCTACTACGTCGCGTCCGACGTCGCCGCGCTCGTGCGCTACACGCGGGACGTCGTGTATCTCGACGATCTCGAAATGGTGGTCGCGACGCCGGACGGATTCTCGACCACGACGCTCCAGAACGAGCTCATCACGAAGGACGTGGAGCGCATCACCTGGAACGTCGAGATGATCGAGCGGAACGGCTACCCGCACTTCATGCTCAAGGAGATCTTCGAGCAGGAACAGACCGTGATGGACGCCGTGCGCGGGCGCCTCATCGAGACCGCGGGCGACGCGCTCCTCGGAGGCCTCCGCGAGCACCGGCGGGCGCTCAACGACGCGAAGCGGATCATCATCATCGCCTGCGGCACCTCGTGGCACGCCGGCCTCATTGGCGAGTACATGATCGAGGACCTCGCGCGCGTGTCCGTGGAGGTCGAGTACGCGTCGGAGTTCCGTTACCGCAACCCGGTGATCAACCCCGGCGACATCGTGCTCGTCATCAGCCAGTCGGGCGAGACCGCGGACACGGCGGCAGCCATGGTCGAGGCGCAGCGGAGAGGGGCCGTCGTGCTCGGCATCGTGAACGTGGTCGGGTCGACGATCGCGCGCAGGAGCGACGGCGGCGTGTACATCCACGCCGGCCCCGAGATCGGCGTCGCGTCCACGAAGGCGTTCACCTCGCAGCTCATGGTGCTCGCGGCGCTCGCGCTGATGCTTGGTCGCGCGCGGAACGTCTCGGTGACCGAGGGGCGGAGGATCGTGCGGGCGATGCTGAACATCCCCGGCCAGATCGCCGAGGTCCTCGCGAAGAACGACGAGATCAGCGAGATCGCGAAGCGCTTCGCGAAGCACTCGAACTTTCTCTACCTCGGGCGGGGCTACAACTTCCCGGTGGCGCTCGAGGGCGCGCTCAAGCTCAAGGAGATCTCGTACATCCACGCCGAGGGCTATCCGGCCGCCGAGATGAAGCACGGGCCGATCGCCCTCATCGACGAGAACATGCCGGTCGTCGTCATCGCGCCGCACGACGTGTTCCTCAAGAAGGTCTTGTCGAACATGGAGGAGCTCAGGTCGCGCGGAGGACGGATCATCGCGGTCACGTCGCACGGCGACGACCAGGTCAAGAGGATGGCGGACGCTGTCATCGAGGTGCCGAGGACGCTTCCGCACCTGACGCCGATCCTGAGCGTCGTGCCGCTGCAGCTCCTCGCGTATCACATCGCGGTGGAGCGCGGCTGCCACGTGGACCAGCCGCGGAACCTGGCGAAGAGCGTGACCGTCGAGTAGGCGGCGGCCGGGTCCGGGGCGCGGGCGCCGGTTCCCGCGAGGGCGGGCGCCCGGAACGAGGGACGGATGGACTGGAAGCTCACACAGAAGGTGCGCTGCTCGGGCTGAGCGTCGAAGCTGGGTCCGGAGGACCTGCTTCCCGTGCTCGCCAAGCTGCCGCCCATCGCGGATCCACGCGTGCTCGTCTCCGAGGGCACCGTGGACGACGCCGGGGTCTACCTTCTGAACGACGAGGTCGCGCTCGTCTTCACAGTGGACTTCTTCACGCCGGTCGTGGACGACGCGCGCGATTTCGGGAGGATCTCAGCGGCCAACGCGTTCTCCGACGTGTACGCGATGGGCGGAAGGCCCGTGATGGCGCTCAACGTGCTGTGCTTCCCCGACGGGGAGCTTCCGCCGGACGCGATGGCGGAGATCCTCCTTGGAGGAGAGGACACGGCCGCCGAGGCCGGCGTGTCGATCGTCGGCGGCCACTCGGTGAGCGACCGCGAGCTCAAGTACGGGCTCGCCGTGGTGGGGACGGTCCACCCGAAGCGCGTCGTGACGAACGCCGGCGCGCGCCCCGGGCAGGCGCTCGCGCTCACGAAGCCGCTCGGAACGGGCATTCTCATGACGGCGCTCAAGGAGGGGAAGCTCTCCGCCGAGAGCCTCGCTGAGGCGACGGCCGTGATGAGGAGACTGAACCGCGCGGCCTCGGAGGCCATGGTCGAGGCGGGAGCGACGGCCGCGACCGACGTCACGGGCTTCGGCCTCGCGGGGCACGCGTCCGCCATGGCGCGGGCGAGCCGCGTGACCCTCGAGATCGATCTCGCGAGCGTGCCGCTCCTGCGCGGCGTCCGCGAGTTCCTCGACGCCGGCGTGTTCCCCGGCGGGCTGGCGACGAACCGCGAGTACTACGGAAGATCGGTGAGCGCGGCTGCGGGCGCGAGCGCGGACCCGATCTACGATCCGCAGACGTCGGGCGGGCTTCTCGTCGCGCTGCCGGAGGAGAGCCTCGCGCGGCTGAGCGGCGGGCTCACGGGCCGGGGCGAGCGCGAGCCCTGGGTGATAGGAAGGGTGCTGCCCGAGGGGCCGCATCCCATTGTGGCGCGGTAGCCGCCGAGCGGCGGCATGGAGCTGACCGGGGGCCTACGGGCTCCCTCGTTCGATCGGGAATGGATGGGTCCTGGTGGGCCTCGAGGGCTTCAAACCCTTTGTCGGGCGGCTAATCCCGTCCGAGGTGGGTTCGATTCCCACACATTCCCGCCACCCGTTGCGTGGCGGCGGAGGTCGGTGGCGTTGAAGGCGCTCGCGCTCCTTTCCGGCGGATTGGACAGCTCTCTTGCGGCGAAGCTCATCGCGGACCAGGGCATCGAGGTCATCGGCGTGAGCTTCGAGTCGCCGTTCTTCGACGCCACCGGGGCGCGGGAGGCCGCCGAGGAGCTCGGCATCGAGCTCGTCGTGATCGACCTCAGCGAGGACATCATGCGGCTCCTCGCGGCGCCGCGGTACGGCTTCGGCAAGCATATGAACCCGTGCATCGACTGCCACGCGCTCATGGTGCGCCGCGCGGCGGAGCGGATGAACGACCTGGGCGCGTCGTTCATCGTCACGGGCGAGGTCGTCGGACAGCGCCCGAAGTCCCAGATGCGGTTCGGGCTCGAGGCCGTTGTCAGGGAGTCGGGCGCGGCGGGGCTCCTCTTGAGGCCCCTGTCGGCGCAGCTCCTGCCGCCGACCGTTCCCGAGGAGTCGGGCTGGGTGGACCGCTCGAAGCTCCTCGGGTTGCACGGGCGGACGAGGAAGCCTCAGCTCGCCCTCGCGGCGGCGTACGGGTTCTCGCGCTTCAAGTCGCCGGCCGGAGGCTGTCTCCTCGCGGACGAGAACTACTCGCGCGCTCTGAGGGACCTGCGCGACCACGGCGACCTCACGCTTGCGTCCGTGCGGCTCATCTCCGTGGGGCGGCAGTTCCGCATCTCGGAGCGGGCGAAGCTCGTCGTCGGGCGCAATCAGTCCGAAAACGCCGTGCTCGCGGAGGCCTGCCCGCCGGGTGACCTTCTGCTGAGGGCGGCCGACCGCAAGGGGCCGACGGCGGTGCTCTCCGGATCGGCGACCGGCGAGGACCGGGCGCTCGCCGCGGGCATCGTGGCGAGCTACGCAGACGACGCGCCTCCCGGGACGCCCAGGATCCAGTTCCAGGGGCCTGACGGGAGCATCGAGATCGCGGCGGCGCCGCTTCCCAGGGAGCGGGGGCGGGCGCTGGCGATCTGATCGGCGGCGGGCCTGCGCGCCCGCCGCGCGGGCGAGGGAGTTGCAGATGGCTCGGACGGGGTTCGCGCTCGCGGGAGCCGTGGCCGCGCTCTGTGCGGTCGTCCAGGCCTCGGCGGCGCCCGGCGGCGCCGCGCGCGTCTCGCCGACGACCGCGATCGTCGCGGGCGTCGCGTATCCGGGCCTGGGCCAGCTGGTGGTCGGTTCGGAGCTGAAGGCGGCCGCGGTCGGCGCGGCGCAGGCCTTCCTGGTCGGGAGCGTCGTTCTCGAGGACAGGTGGGCCCGGGAGGCGCTCCGCGCGCACAACGAGACCGGCAGCGCCGCCGACTACGAGGACTACTCGAGGCACTACGACAGGCGGACGGCCTTCGCCTGGTGGGCGCTGGCCGTGGGGCTCCTCAGCGTGGCCGACGCGTACGTGGACGCGCATCTCCTGGGCTTCGACGAGCCCCTCATCCCCGGCCGGCGGGACGCGGATCAGGAGGCGCTCTCGGGCAGCGGCGCGCTCCGCGTCGGCCTCGCCGTGAGATTCTGATGCCGGGCTCGGCCGAGCCGGGCGGACAACAAGGAGACGGAGATGTCGAGAAGCGGACCGGTCCAGGGGAAGCCACCGGGCAGGAGGAAGGGCTACTTCCGCGACTTCGTCGAGACCGTGCTCACCGCGGTGGCCCTGGCGCTCGTCCTGAGGGCCTTCGTCGTTCAGACCTTCAGGATCCCCTCGGGATCCATGGAGGACACGCTCCTCGTGGGCGACTTCCTCATCGTCAACAAGTTCCTCTACGGGATCAAGGTCCCCTTCACGGACACGCGACTCCCCGGCATCCGCGACCCGCGCTACGGCGACGTCGTCGTTTTCGAGTACCCCAACCCGGACGCCCGCGCGCGCAAGGAGAACTACGTCAAGCGCGTCATCGGAACGCCCGGCGACGTCGTGGCGCTTCGGAACAACGCGCTCTTCCTGAACGGCGAGCGGAAGGAGGAGACGTTTGTCAAGCTCAAGCCCCCGACGCCGCGCTGGGCGGACTTCGGTCCGATCAAGGTCCCCGAGGGATCGCTCTTCATGATGGGCGACAACAGGAACTGGAGCGCCGACAGCCGCGACTGGGGGTTCCTCGACATCGGGCGCGTCAAGGGCAAGGCCGTCATGATCTACTGGTCGTGGGACGGCAGGAACGTGCGCCCCCGCCTCGACAGGGTCTTCGACGTCATCAGGTGACGCGCGGCCGCGCCGAGCGTCCTCGTGAGCAGGCACCGTGCGCCGCGCCCCGGCGCGCGGTCCTGTTTCGGCTTGACACCGCCGAGACGCGGCGCTATGTTCCACGGTTAGCAGTCTCCAGGATCGAGTGCTAAGACGCGGGTTGGAGGGAGGCCGGTTCGTGGGATGGAGCGGCTCAGCGACAGGAACGGCGCGATCCTGAGAGCGGTCGTCGAAGGCTATGTGACCACCGCGCGGCCGGTGAGCTCGGGCATCGTCGCCGGAGAGGGCATCGTCGGCCTGAGTTCGGCCACGGTGCGCAACGTCATGCGGGCGCTCGAGGAACGCGGTCTCATCCTCCAGCCGCACACGTCGGCCGGACGCGTGCCCACGGACAGGGGCTACCGCTACTACGTGGATCACCTCATGAGCCCGCAGCCGCTCTCGACGGACGAGCGCTGCCGCATCGCGGAGCGGATCGCCGGGCTCGCCGGTCACGAGCCCGGAGCGATGGCATCCAGGGTCTCGAAGATGGTGAGCGAGCTCACGAAGGAGCTGGCCGTCACGGTGGCTCCCTCGGCCGGCGGCACCATCGAGCATCTCACGCTGCTCCCGCTCGAGGACGGAGGCGTGCTCGGCGTCCTGACCGCCAGCGGCGGACTGAGCCGCAGCGCCGTGCTCGCCGCGGGTCTGCGGGTGAGCGCGGGCGACGTCGTCCGCGCCCAGGTCGCGCTGAGGGACTGGCTGAGGGGAACGGCCCTGGCGGACGCGGAGCGCATCGTCTCGGCCAGGCTGGCGGCTCGGGCGTCAGCTCTCGGCGTGGCGGCGGCGGCGCTGGCGGCCGAGGCGCGCAGGCTGTTCACCCTCGACGACGCGGTCCAGGTGAGGTACGAGGGCGCGAGGTACATGTTCCGCCATCCAGAGTTCCACGACCACGTGTCGGCTCTGGGAAGGGTCATCGACAGCGAGGGCGCGCTCGCCGAGGTCGTGCGCGTTCCGGCGGAGCCGGGGGACGTCGTCGTGACGATCGGGCACGAGAACCGAGGCAGGGGCCTGCAGCGCATGTCGGTCGTCGTGGGGTCGTACAGGCTGGGCGGCGCCGTGGGCCGCGTCGGGGTCATCGGGCCCACGCGGATGAGATACCCGAGGCTTGTCGGCCTGATCAGGCACTTCTCGGAGGCCCTCGACAGGGCGTTCGCGCCCCGGAGCTCCTGACCGGGGCGGAAAGGCGAGGATGGTCGAGGACGGCACCGTACCGCAGAACGGCGGCATCGCCCGGGACGACGGCAGCGAGGAGGTCGCGGCCCTTCGCGAGGAGCTGGCCGCCCTCAACGACAAGTGGCTTCGGGCGCTCGCGGACCTCGACAACTACAAGAGGAGGACGGAGCGGGAGCGGTGCCGGTGGGCGGACCAGGCGCGCGAGGACGTCCTCGCCTCGCTTCTGTCCGTCGTGGACGACCTCGACCGCGCGCTCGCCTGCGGCGCTCCCGAGGGCGCGGACGGCGGCGCCGCGCTCCGGGCCGGCGTCGAGCTCATCAGACGGCAGCTCCTCCAGCTCCTCGAGAAGCATGGCGTCGTGCCCATCGAGACGGGCGGCGCGGAGTTCGACCCGGCGTTCCACGAGGCCGTCTGTCAGCTGGAGTCGCCGGACCACGACAGCAATCAGATCGTCTCCGAGACGCAGAAGGGATACAGGCTGGGCGACCGGGTCCTCAGGTGCTCGAAGGTCGTCGTCGCGAAGTAGGGACGGCGGCGCGGGCCGGGGCCGGTCCCGGCGGGAAAGGACGTGAGTTCATGAGCAAGGTCATCGGCATCGATCTCGGGACGACGAACTCGTGCGTGGCCGTCATGGAAGGCGGCCAGCCGACCGTCATCCCGAACCCGGAGGGCATGAGGACGACGCCCTCCGTCGTCGGCTTCACGAAGTCGGGTGAGCGGCTGGTGGGACAGATCGCGAAGCGCCAGGCGATCACGAACCCGGAGAACACCGTGTTCTCGATCAAGCGGTTCATGGGGCGGCGCTTCGAGGAGGTCGGCGAGGAGATCAAGCTCGTCCCGTACAAGGTCGTGCGCGACGAGAAGGGCGAGGTGCGGGTGGAGGTGCGCGGTGAGCGGCTGGCGCCGCCCGAGATCTCGGCGATGATCCTCCAGTCCATGCGGAACACGGCCGAGCAGTACCTCGGCGAGAAGGTCGAGAAGGCCGTGATCACCGTGCCCGCGTATTTCAACGACGCGCAGCGGCAGGCGACGAAGGACGCGGGGCGCATCGCCGGGCTCGACGTGCTCCGGATCATCAACGAGCCGACGGCCGCGTCGCTCGCGTACGGGCTCGACAAGAAGACGCAGGAGAAGATCGCGGTCTACGACTTCGGAGGCGGCACGTTCGACATCTCCATCCTCGAGATCGACGAGGGGCTCGTGCGCGTCCTCTCGACGAACGGTGACACGCACCTCGGCGGCGACAACCTCGACCAGCGCGTCATCGACTGGATCGCCGACGAGTTCAAGCGCGAGAACGGCATCGACCTCAGGAAGGACCCGATGGCGCTCCAGCGGCTCAAGGAGGCCGCCGAGAAGGCCAAGTGCGAGCTCTCGACGACGGTCTCGGCCGAGATCAACCTCCCGTTCATCACGGCCGACCAGTCGGGTCCCAAGCACCTCGTTCTCACGCTGTCGCGCGCGAAGCTCGAGACGCTTGTCGCCGACCTCATCGAGCGCACCGCGGGGCCGTGCAGGCAGGCGCTGGCCGACGCGAAGCTCGAGGCCAAGGACATCGACGAGGTCGTGCTGGTCGGGGGGACCACGAGGATGCCCGCGGTCCAGGAGAAAGTGCGCACCCTCTTCGGGAAGGACCCGCACAAGGGCGTGAACCCCGACGAGGTCGTGGCGGTCGGCGCGGCGGTGCAGGGGGCGATCCTGGCCGGCGAGGCGGGCGTCAAGGACGTCCTCCTGCTCGACGTCACACCGCTCTCCCTGGGCATCGAGACCCTCGGCGGTGTCATGACGAAGCTCATCGAGCGGAACACGACCATCCCCACGAAGAGGAGCCAGATCTTCTCGACGGCGGCGGACAGCCAGCCCGCGGTGTCCATCCACGTCCTGCAGGGCGAGCGGCCCATGGCGGCGCAGAACAGAACGCTCGGTCGATTCGACCTCGTGGGCATTCCGCCGGCGCCGCGGGGCATGCCGCAGATCGACGTGACCTTCGACATCGACGCGAACGGCATCGTGCACGTCTCCGCGAAGGACCTCGGGACCGGGAAGGAGCAGAAGATCAGGATCGAGACGTCCTCCGGGCTCTCCGAGAACGAGATCAAGAGCATGGTCCGCGACGCCGAGGAGCACGCGTCGGAGGACGCCGCGAAGCGCGAGGAGATCGGGGCGCGCAACGAGGCGGACGCTCTGGTGTACACCACGGAGAAGGCGCTCAAGGAGCACGGGAGCGTCCTTGACGCCTCGGAGCGACGAGGCATCGACGACGCCATCGCGAAGCTCAGGGAGACGCTGAAGGACGGAAGCGCCGCGGACATCCGGCGCGACGCGGAAGCGCTCAAGACGGCCTCGTACAAGCTGGCCGAGAAGATGTACGCGTCGTCGCAGGCCGCGAGCGGCTCGGCCGCGGGCGCCGCGCCGGGCGGGGACGGCGGGGCCGGGGAAGCGGGCGGCGCGGGGGCCGACAAGGTCGTGGACGCCGATTACGAGGTCGTTGACGACGGGGACGGCAAGTAGGGCGGACCTTGGGCCCGGACCGGGACCTGGACCAGAGGAGCGCGATGGCCGCGCCGCATGACTACTACGAGGTGCTGGGGGTCGGGCGCGACGCGTCCCCGGACCAGATCAAGAAGGCCTACCGCGACCTCGCCTTCAGGCACCATCCGGACAAGAACCCCGGGAACAGGGATGCCGAAGAGCGGTTCAAGGAGGTCACCGCGGCCTACGAGGTGCTCTCCGACCCCGATAGACGGTCGAAGTACGACCAGTTCGGCGCCCAGGGGATGGAGCCCGGAGCAGGAGGCCCCTGGCAGGGCGGCGAGGCCTTCGACCTCAACGACGCCCTGCGCGCGTTCATGCACACCTTCGGCGGCGAGAGCCCCTTCGAGGACCTGTTCGGCCTCGGCGGGCGCGGGCGCGCGCGGTCGGGCGCGAGCCGCGGGAACGACATCCGCGTGCGGCTCCGGCTGACACTGGAGGAGGTCGCCGCGGGCGTCAGGAAGAAGATCAAGGTGCAGCGGCTCGTCCGCTGCGAAGCCTGCGGGGGCTCGGGGGCGAAGCCGGGGACGAAGCCGACCGAGTGCTCCGATTGCCGCGGGCGCGGGCAGGTGCGCACCCAGCGCAGCATGGGGATGCTCGGGACGTTCCAGAGCATCTCGACATGCCCGAAGTGCTCGGGCACCGGGCAGCTCATCAAGGAGCGATGCGGCGCGTGCGACGCCCTGGGCGTCACGCGCGGCGCCGAGGTCATCGAAGTGGATGTTCCCGCCGGCGTGGCCACCGGGAACTACATCCCCGTGCGCGCGGGGGGCAACGCCGGGCCGCGCGGAGGGCCGGCGGGCGACCTCGTGGTCCTCATCGAGGAGCTTCCGCACGGCGTGTTCGAACGGCACGGCGACGACATCATCACGGAACTGCCGGTGTCGGTGGAGATGGCCGCGCTGGGAGGCGCGGTCGAGATCCCGGCGCTGGGCGGCAAGGCCAGGCTCTCAATCCCCGCGGGGACGCAGTCCGGCACGGTGCTCCGTATGCGCGGGAAGGGCATCCCCCGTCTGCACGGCCGCGGGTCGGGCGACGAGCTCGTCCGCATCGTTGTCTGGGTGCCGTCTCGCCCCTCCTCCGAGGAGAAGAAGCTCCTCAAGAGACTGGGCGAGCTGGCGAAGGGCAAGCTGCCGCCGGCGCGGCGGCCGGACGGGCACAGCGGATGACGTCGGCGAGCGGCCGCGCCGAGGCCGCCCAGGAGCGCGGAACCGGATGCCGGAGCTTCTGACGGACCCCTCGATGTGGAGGCTCGACACGTTCCTCGTGCCGCCCGGCTCGCTGGCGACGGGCGAAGTCGTCCTTGAAGGCGACGAGGGGCATCACGCCGCCCGTGTGGTTCGCATCCGCCCGGGCGCGCTCGCGCGGGTGACCGACGGGGAAGGCGTCGAGGCGATCGGGCGCGTGACGCGCGTCGCGCAACGGGCGCCCTGCGAGGCGGTCCTCGAGGTCGTCGAGCTCCGCGCGCACAAGCGCGAGGACGGCACGTCGCTCACGATCGCGCAGGGGCTTCTCAAGGAACGCTCGTTCGACGAGGTCGTGCGCCGGTGCGGCGAGCTCGGCGTGTCAGAGGTCGTGCCGGTCGCGACCGCACGCGCGCAGGTCCGTGCTCCGTCGCGCGCGAGGCTCGCCCGTTGGCGGGCCGTCGCGGCCGCGGCGCTCAAGCAGTCGAGAGGCGTGTTCCTGACGCGGGTGAGCGACCCGCTCACCTTCGATGCGTTGCTCGACCGCGTCGGCTCGTCGCCGTGGGCCTGCGTGGCGTGGGAAGAGGAGCGGGCGGCGCACCTCCGGGAGGCCCTTCGGACCGCCGCAGCGCCGAATGGCCGCCGGACGGCCATGCTGGCCGTCGTCGGCCCCGAGGGGGGCCTGACGTCCGAGGAGGTGGCCGCGCTGGGCCGTGCCGGGGCGACCGCGGTGACCCTCGGCCCCCGCGTCCTCAAGGCCGACTGGGCGGCGGCGGCGCTGGCCGCCGCCGTGGCATGCGAGTCGGGGCGGCTTCTTCCATAGCGCCCACGAAGTGGTTGACAAGCGAATCCTCAGCAGATATCATAACCGCTTTGCGTCATTGCGGATACGCGCGGTCGGGTTCACCGGTCGCGCGGGACTCTGCTGCATCTGGCCGCGCCCACGGCCGTTCCAACTCGAAGGGGTGATCTGAATGCCGGGCGTTCGAGTGAAGGATGGCGAGTCGTTCGACCGTGCCCTCCGCCGATTCAAGAAGCGCTGCGAGAAGGCGGGGGTTCTTGCCGATCTCAGGAAGCACCAGCACTTCGAGAAGCCGAGCGAGCGCAAGAAGCGGAAGCTCAGCGCCGCCAAGCGCAAGGTGAGGAAGCTCAGGCTGAAGCAGCAGAAGGGCGACTAGCCCCGGTCTTGCTCGAGCGAGGTCGTGGGAACCCGGTCTCCTCCCATGCCGGGCATCTGCCGCACGACGCTGCGCCACGCGGGGGGGCTATGAAGCTGCAGAAGCTGTACGAGGCTGCCGTTCAGCACGGCATCTCCGTGGACCCGAGAGGGAAGAAGCGCGTCCTCCAGGAACTCGCCGCGGCGAAGAAGGCCTACGGTGAGCTCAGGAAGGAGGAGAAGGCGCGGTTCGACACGGAGCGCCTGACGAACCCGTACTCCGACAGCCGGATCCTCTGGGGCGACGGGGGCGCGGAGGTCAAGGCGGTCCTCGTCGGCATCGACATCGAGGTCGGGGAGGCCCTGCTCGCCGACAGGCTCATCGCGAAGGGGCGCCGGATCGACGCTCTGTGGGCGCACCACCCGGAGGGGGCGGCGCTCGCGAACCTGGGCGGCGTGATGGCGATGCAGGCCGACATCCTCTCCTCGTTCGGAGTGCCGATCACGGCCGCCGAGGGCCTGATGGAGCCGCGCATCAGAGAGGTCGAGCGGCTCGTCATGCCGACGAACCACATGCGGGCGGTGGACGCCGCGCGGCTGCTCGACATCCCGCTCTTCTGCACCCACACTCCTGCCGACAACTGCGTCGCGGACCACCTGCAGAAGCTCTTCGACCGCAGGAAGCCGGACACCGTGGGAGACGTGGTCGGTCTTCTCCGGGAGATCCCGGAGTATCGGGACGCCGAGCCCGCGGGCATGGGGCTCAAGGTGTTCTCGGGCAGCGCGAAGCGACGCGCGGGCCGCGTCTTCGTCGATATGACGGGAGGAACGAGCGGCTCCGAGAAGACCCTCGAGAGGATCGCCAACACGTCGGACATCGGGACGATCGTGGCGATGCACATTCCGGAGAAGCACCGCGAGGAGGCCGAGAAGCACCACATCAACGTGGTGATCGCCGGCCACGCGGCGAGCGACACCCTGGGGATGAACCTGCTCATCGACGGGGTCGAGAAGGCGACCGGATCGACCTTGACCGTCATCGAGTGCTCCGGTTTCAAGAGGTACCGTCACGGCAGGCGGTAGAGGATCCCACGACCGGCAGACGCTGCGGGAGCGACCATGAACGCTCATGCGCTCGCCGTCCTGGAGTTCGACAAGGTCGTGCGGATGCTCGTCGAGCGGACGTCCTTCGAGCCCGCCTCCGAAGCGGCCGCGCGCCTGGCTCCCATCCACGATCCGGAGACGATCCGCGAGCGCCTCGCGCTTGCCGCGGAGGCGCGTTCTCTTCTCGATCAGGGAGGCGCGATCCCGCTCGGCCGCGCCACGGACATCCGCGACGCCGTGGTCAGAAGCTCCCGCGAGGGCGCGATGCTCTCGCCCGGCGATCTCGCGGCCGTCGCCGGGACCCTCGGGGCCGTCGGCGACGTCCGGCGCGCGCTGGAGGCGCGCCGCGAGGCGTGTCCCCGCGTCTGGCGCATCGCGGACGCCCTCTGCCCCGACGACCGGCTCGTCGATGCCATCCATCGTGCCGTCGATCCCGAGACGCTCGAGGTCCGCGACTCCGCCAGCAGGGAGCTCGCGAGGATCCGTCGGGCGATCGGGTCCACGAGGAGCAAGCTGGACGAGAAGCTCGCGACGATCCTCGACAGCGCGTCGAGCGCGGACGCCGTGCAGGAGGCGGCGGTCCACATCCGGAACGGGCGGCGCGTGCTCCCCGTCAAGAGGACCGCTCGGGCGAAGATCAGGGGGATCGTGCACGACCAGTCCGCGAGCGGCTCGACCGTGTTCGTCGAGCCGCTCGCGACGGTGCCGCTCAACAATGAGCTCGCGCAGCTCGCGGCCGCCGAGCGTGACGAGATCGAGCGCGTCCTGAGGGCTCTCACGGCGGACGTGGGGGCGCGCGCGGCGGACCTCTCCCGGTCGGTCGTCGCTCTGGGGGAGCTGGACTACGCGAGGGCGAGCGCCGTCCTCTCGCGCGATCTCGACTGCGTGGCGGCGGCCGTGAGCGACACGCCCGTGATCAGGCTGAGGTCCGCGCGGCATCCGGTCCTGGCGGCGGTGGCCGCGCGGAGCGGCGGGAGGGTCGTGCCGCTCGATCTCGACCTGGGTCCGGGGGCCACGACCGTGGTCATCTCCGGCCCCAATGCCGGCGGCAAGACCGTGGCCCTCAAGACCGCGGGGCTCCTGGCGCTGATGACGCAGTGCGGGCTGCACGTGCCCGCGGCGCCAGGGACGGAGCTCGGCGTGTTCCGCGACGTGTTCGCGGACATCGGGGACGAGCAGTCCATCGAGAGGAGCCTCTCGAGCTTCTCGTCGCACCTCACGGTCGTCCGGGAGATCCTCGACGAGGCGGACGCCGGCGTGCTGGTGCTTCTGGACGAGCTGGGGGCGGGGACCGACCCGGACGAGGGTTCCGCTCTGGCGATCGCGATCCTCGAGGACCTCACGGCCCGCGCGGCGCCGACGGTGGCGACGACGCACCTGGGGTCCGTCAAGATCCACGTTCACGACCGCGAGGGCATGACGAACGCGTCGATGTCCTTCGACCCCAACACGCTCGAGCCGACGTTCCGGCTCGTGACCGGCGTGCCCGGCGCAAGCCACGGGCTTGCGATCGCCGAGGCCCGCGGGCTGCCCGGGCGCGTCACGGCCAGGGCCCGCGCGCTGAGGGACCAGGGGGCCGCCATGATCGACGGGCTGCTGGTCGACCTCGCGGAGCGGCAGCGAGCCCTGGCCGCGGCCCTGGAGCGCGCCCGCGTGGACGAGGAGCGCGCCCGGCTCCTCGCCGCGGACCACGAGGAGCGGCTCGCGGCCGTGAAGGAGGAGCGCAGGCGCATCCGCCAAGAGGCGCTCGACGAGGCGCGCGGCATTCTCGACGGCGCGACGTCGCTTGTGGAGGAGATCGTGCGCGAGCTCAGGGCGAAGGACGCCGCGCGCGAGGCCATCAAGGCGGCGCGTCAGAAGCTGGAGAGGCGGCGGGCGGAGGCGGCGCGCGCGGCCGACGAGAGCCGCAGGGTCGAGAAGCCCGACGCGGGGGCGAAGCCGGCATCGCTCGTCCCGGGCATGCGCGTGCGCGTCGCGAGCCTCGGGCGGGAGGGCGAGCTCCTCTCGCCGCCCGACGGGAAGGGGAAGGTCCGCGTCCGCATCAGGAGCGCGGAGGTCGCCGTCGACGCCTCGGATCTCCGCGAGCCGGATCGGGCGACGCAGGCGAGCGCGCCGCGCGCCGAGGTCGTGTACGTTCCGCCCGAGGACGAGGCTCCCGCGACGGAGCTCATGCTGCTCGGGATGAGGACCGACGAGATCGGCGACGCGATCGACAGGTTCGTGAGCTCGGCGCTCGTTCAGGGGCTCGAGGTCGTGCGCATCGTGCACGGCAAGGGCACCGGCGCGCTGCGGACGAAGACGCACGAGTTGCTGAGAGGGCACCCGTCGGTCAAGTCGTTCCGCCTCGGCCGCTGGGGCGAGGGCGACACCGGCGTGACGATCGTGGAACTCGCGTAGGCGGGGGCGATGGCGAGGATCTCCCAGGATCTCATCGACCAGGTCAGGGCCGCGAGCGACATCGTGGACGTGATCTCGGACAGGATCCAGCTCAGGAAGGCCGGCCGCAACTACCGCGGGCTGTGTCCCTTCCATCAGGAGAAGACGCCCTCGTTCAACGTGAGTCCGGAACGGCAGATCTACCACTGCTTCGGGTGCGGGGCGGGCGGCAACGTCATCTCGTTCCTCATGGAATTCGACAAGCTGAGCTTCCCCGAGGCCCTGAGGGAGCTCGCCGACCGCGCCGGCATCGTGCTCCCGAGCAGGAGCGGGAGAGACGCCGACGAGGACCCCATCTACGAGGCGAACCGCGTCGCGACGGCCTACTTCCGGAAGTGCTTCGCCGGGGGCGCCGGCGAGGCGGCGCGCGCGTACGCGGCGTCGAGGGGACTTCGCGACGAGTCGGTGAACGCGCTCGAGATCGGGTACGCGCCCCCCGGCTGGGACGGGCTCATCAAGGCGGCCGGGAGGGAAGGGGTCGAACCCGCGCTCCTCGAGGAGGCGGGTCTCGTCATCAGGCGCGACGGTGGCGGCTGGTACGACCGCTTCAGGGACCGGCTCGTGTTCCCGCTGGCCCTTCCGGGCGGCCGCGTCGTCGGCTTCGGTGGGCGCGCGCTCGGCGACCAGGAGCCCAAGTACCTGAACTCGCCGGAGACGCGCGTGTACCACAAGGGGCGCTACCTGTACGGCCTCGCGCAGGCGAAGACGGCCATCCGGGCCGCGCGCGAGGCCGTGCTCGTCGAAGGCTACATGGACGTCGCGTCGCTTCGCGAGGCGGGCTTCGTGACCGCGGTGGCGTCGGCCGGCACGGCGCTGACGCCGGATCAGGCGGGCGTCATCGGCAAGCTCGCCGAGAAGGTGTTCGTCGCCTACGACGGCGACGCCGCGGGGACGGCGGCGGCCGTGAAGGCGTCCGAGCTCCTCGTGGCGCTCGGGCTCAAGGTGCGTCTCGTCCGCCTCCCCGAGGGCGCCGACCCTGACTCGTACGTGCGCTCCGGCGGGGCCGCGGCGTTCCGCGCCGCGCTCGAGTCGGCGACGGACTTCATCGACTTCGTCGTGGCGCTGCGGGCCCCCCGCACGCCCGAGGCGCGGGAGGCCGCCGCGCGCACCCTGCTCGAGACGGTGTCCCGCATCGAGGACCCGCTCAAGGCGGACCTCATGCTCGAGAAGGTGGCGTCCGTGCTGTCCATCGGCCGGGCGGCTCTCTCGCGGGCGTGCGACGCGCGGCGGGCCGAGCTCACGGGCGGGCGTAGACCGCGGCCGGCCGGCGAGGTCCGCGACGCGGACCGAGCGCCTGCGTCGGTCGCGGCCCAGAAAGGGCTTCTGGGTCTCGTGGTCGCCGGGGGCGACGCGGCGAGGCGCGTGCGCGGCGAGGTGGACCTCTCGGAGTTCACGGACCCCCTCGTCAGAGCCGTGGCCGAGCGCGTGTACGCCGCGGGCGACACCGTGGACGTCGCCGGCCTCTCCCAGGGTCTGGGGCGCGAGGAGCTCTCGATCCTCACCGAGGTGTCTCTGCTTCCCGGCGGCGACGACGATGGCGCGCGGCTGTGCGAGGACTATATTCGAACGCTCAGGCGGCTTCAGGTGGAGGCCGAGATCCGGGCCGTGGAAGACGACATCCGGGCCGCCGAGCTGACGGACGACGAGTCGCGGCTCCTGGCGGGCGTGGCCAGGCGGCAGGAGCTTGCCCGGCGGCTGACGGAGCTCTCCGTCGGCGGTTGATGCATCGCGGAGGACCGCGGAGGCGAGGCGAACGGCATGGCGAAACGGTCGGCGGACAAGATCATCGCTGCTGTGCGCGAGCACGTCGGAGGCTCGGGCGCCCTGACGTACGAGGAGCTCGGGAGCTACTTCGGCAGCGACCTCGACATCGAGCTCGTGGACGACGTCTACTGCGGCCTCACCGCGGCCGGCATCGAGGTCGTTGATCAGAAGACCCGCGAGGCGAAGCGGAAGCACGAGGCGAAGAAGCGCGCGAAGGCGCAGCCGAAGCTCCGCTTCGACGATCCCGTCCGCATGTACCTCCGCGAGATGGGCCAGGTCAAGCTCCTCGACCGCGAGGGCGAGGTCGAGATCTGCAAGCGCATCGAGCAGGCCGAGCGCATGGCGTACGAGGCGGTCTTCGAGTCGCTGACGACGATGAAGCGGCTCTCGGCCGTCGCCGAGCGGCTCAAGGGCGACAAGCTGCGCGTCGATCGCGTCATCCGCGTGGACCGCAAGCGCAAGAGCCCCGGAGGGCGCGACGAGCGGCGACGGTTGGTCGCGAGACTCGAGCGCATCGCGCGCCTCGACGCCGAGCGCCGGCGGCTGGAGGAGAAGGTCAGGCGGATGCCGACGTCGCGCGCCGCCCAGACGCGCAAGGCGATCGACGCGAGACAGCGCGCGCTCCAGACCGAGATCCGGCGGCTCGCGCTGCACCCGCGACAGGTCACGCGGAACGCCGCCCGCATCAACGAGCTCGTCGAGAAGCTCGATCAGCACGAGCAGGAGGTCCGCGGCCTCACGGAGCAGCACGCCGCGGCGCAGAAGAAGCTCGAACGGCTCGCCGCCAAGCGCAAGCCGGGCAAGAAGGGCACGCAGGCCGCGAAGAAGACCCCCGGCCCGAGCCCGGCGGCGCTCAGGAAGGAGGTCGCCTCCTTCGCCAACGAGGTGAGGAACAAGCGACGGGCCGTGCGGAGGATCGAGCGCGAGTGCGGCCTCCCGGCAGCGCAGATGAAGGACATCGCGGACAGGATCCGCCGGGGCGACGCCGAGGCGCGGCGCGCGAAGACGGAGATGGTCGAGGCGAACGTCCGCCTCGTCATCTCGATCGCGAAGCGGTACACGCACCGGGGTCTCGACTTCCTCGACCTGATCCAGGAGGGCAACACCGGGCTCATGCGCGCGGTCGAGAAGTTCGACTACACCAGAGGCTACAAGTTCTCGACCTACGCGACGTGGTGGATCCGTCAGGCCATCACGAGGGCGATCGCCGACCAGGCGCGGACGATCCGCGTCCCGGTCCACATGATCGAGGCGATCAACAAGGTCGTGCGGACGACCAGGCAGATGGTGCAGGAGGAGGGGCGAGACCCGCTCGTGGACGAGATCGCGGACCGGCTCGACCTTTCCGAGGACAAGGTCAAGGGAATCCTCAAGGCCGCGCAGCAGCCGATCTCGCTCGACCGCCCCATCGGCGAGGACGAGGACTCGAGCCTCGGCGACTTCGTCGAGGACACGAAGGTCGTCTCGCCGTCGGAGTACGCGTCGTTCAGGCTCCTGCAGCAGGAGATCAACCAGGTCCTCGGGGAGCTCGACGCGCGGGAGGAGAGGATCATCCGGCTGCGGTTCGGGCTGGACAAGGACAAGGCGCCCATGACGCTCGAGGAGGTCGGCGCCATCTTCGGCGTCACGAGAGAGCGCGTGCGGCAGATCGAGAAGAAGGCCATCCAGAAGCTCCGTCACTACAAGAGGAGGAACCGCCTGAAGGGGTACATCGATCTGCCGTGACGTCGTCGGGTTGACACCGACGACGGGGCCGTGCTAGACTGCGTCGGGCCCGGGCCCATAGCTCAGCGGTAGAGCAGCGGACTCATAATCCGTAGGTCCTTGGTTCGAATCCGAGTGGGCCCACCAGCGGCTGCATTGCGGTCGGGCGATTAGCTCAGCTGGTTAGAGCGCCGGTCTCACATACCGGAGGTCACTGGTTCAAGTCCAGTATCGCCCACCACCAACGCTTCGATAGGCGCGGAGGCAGGCCCGTGCGCGAGGTGCTCGAAGCGCTCCTTGATCTTCAACGGATCGACGTGGAGCTCGCCGGACTCGAGGCGGCGAAGGCCCGGCTGCCGAGGAGGCTCTCCGAGCTTGCCCTGCAGAAGGAGCGCCTCCGCGCGGCGGTCGCCGACGTCGAGGAGAAGCTGGCGGCGGCGCGCAGCGACCTCGTGCGGCGGCAGCGCGACCTGGACGGTCTCGCGGCGAAGCGCAACGACCTCATCGGGCGTCAGCTCATCATCAAGACGAACGCGGAGTACGCCGCGCTCACGCACGAGATCGAGTTCGTGAAGCGGGACATCGCGGAGGGAGAGGACGCCGTCCTGCGGCTCATGGAGGACGCCGAGAGGCTTGCGGCGGACGTCGAGGCCGTCAGGGCGAACGCGGAGCGGGAGACCCAGGCGATCGACGGGCGCATCGAGGAGCTGACGAAGCAGCTCGAGGCCGCCGGCGATGACGTCGCCGTGAAGCGCGACGAGCGCCTCAGGACCTCGAAGCGCGTGGACCCCACGACGCTCGCGAGATACGAGAGGATCCTCGCAAGCAAGGGAGACACGGCCGTTGCCGCGATCGAGAACGGCACCTGTTCGGGGTGTCACATGCGGCTTCCGCAGCAGACCATCATCGAGGTGCGGCGCGGGCAGCAGTTCAGGCTCTGTGAGGGGTGCGGGCGGATCCTGTCGTGGAGGGGGGAGGGGGGCGGTGGGTAGGTCGGAGGAGCGGGTGATCCTGTCCATCCTCGACGGGACTGGCTGGAAGGCGGCGGCAGCCGGCGCCGGCATCGACGAGCGCCGTGCGGAGAGCTTCCTGGCGGGCGTGGCGAAGATCGCGGCGAGGCTCGGCGAACGCCCCGAGCGCGAGGCGCCGCCGGTCGCCGAGGCCACCGGCGGGCGACGCGCGCGGCGGGCGGGGACGCACGAGGAGCTGGTCCTGCACACGGACGGCGCCTCGTCGGGCAACCCGGGTCCGTCAGGCGCCGGGGTCGTCATCGCCGACGCCTCGGGCGGCATCGTTGAGGAGATCCACCGGCACATCGGGCACGCGACCAGCAACGCCGCCGAGTACGAGGCGGTCCGGCTCGGGCTGTCGAGGGCCGTCGCGCTGGGAGCCAGACGCGTGCGCGTCCGACTCGACAGCGAGCTCATCGCCCGCCAGCTCAGCGGCCGATACAAGGTGCGGCACCCCGGCCTCCTCGACGCCTTCCTCAAGGTCGAGGCGCTCATCTCGCGGCTCGACGACGTCAGGTTCGAGGCGATCCCACGAGAGAAGAACGCCCGCGCGGACCGGCTCGCCCGATTGGGGGCGCGCCGCCGCGGGTGAAACGCAGGCGTGCCGGCGCGCCGGCCGCCACAGTCAAGGCCAGGGGGCGGGGAGGAGACCAGGCGGTCGCGGGTTCGGCTTCGGCCGTCCCGAGGAAAGTCCGAGCTCCGCAGGGCAGGGTGCTGGGCAACTCCCAGTGGGAGCGATCCCAAGGAAAGTGCCACAGAAAGGGAAACCGCCTAAGGGGCCCCTCCGGGGCTCCCGGCAAGGGTGAAAAGGTGAGGTAAGAGCTCACCAGTGCTCCCGGCGACGGGGGCAGCTTGGAAAACCCCACCCGGAGCGAGACCAAGTAGGAGAGGAGAAGCGGCCCGCTTCGCTATGACTCTCGGGTAGGTCGCTCGAGGCGCCGGGCAACCGGCGTCCCAGATGAATGACCGCCACGGAAGGTCATCCCTTCCGACAGAACTCGGCTTACGGCCTGCTCTCTGCCCCAGGACACACCAGGACGACGGTCATGACACGGTCACCGGAGCGTGCGGCGGCTTCGCCGCCCCGGCTCAGCGAGGTCGCGCAATCGAGGACGAAGTGGAGGCTCCCGGACGGCGGCGTCTCGGAGTCGGCGCGCGCCCTCGCGGCGGAGATGGGCGTGCCGACGGCGTTCGCCTCGGTGCTCGTCACCCACGGCATCGCGACGGAGGCGGAGGCCCGCGCCTTCCTCTCCCCGGACCGCGCGACGCTGTGCGACCCGGAGGATCTGCCCGACCTCGAGCCCGCCCTCGCGCGCCTTCGCGAGGCCATCGACCGGCGGGGGCGCGTGTTCGTCTGCGGCGACTACGACGTCGACGGCATCACGTCGGTCGTGCTCGTCAAGCGCTGCCTCGAGTCGGCCGGCGCTTCCGTCGGCTACTACATCCCCAACCGTCTGATCGAGGGGTACGGGCTCTCGGAGGGCGGCGTCCTCGCGGCGAGGGACTTCGGGGCGGACCTCATCGTGACCGTGGACAGCGGCGTCACCGGGCACGACGAGATCGGCATGGCCCGGTCGCTCGGGATCGACTCGATCGTCATCGACCACCACGAGCCGCAGGACGACCTGCCCCCCGCGCTGGCCGTCGTGGATCCCAAGCGGAAGGACTCGCGCTATCCGTTCAAGGACCTTGCCGGCGTCGGAGTCGCGTTCAAGGTCATGGAGGCGCTCGCGCGGGACTACCGGGACGTCGCCTACACCGTCGAGGAGAGCCTCGACCTCGTCGCCATCGGCACCGTCGCCGACATCGTGCCGCTCGTGTCCGAGAACCGCGTGCTCACGACGCTCGGCCTCGAGCGGCTGCGCGTGACCTCCAACGCCGGGCTGCGCGCGCTCATGGACGTGGCGGGCGTCGAGTCGCTCGGGGCCCGGGCCTCCCACATCGGCTTCGCCCTCGGCCCGCGGCTCAACGCCGCCGGTCGCCTCGGTGACGCCCGGATCGGCGTGGAGCTGCTCACGACCGACGACAGCGCGAAGGCCGCGGCGATGGCGAAGCAGCTGGACCTCGAGAACCGGAGGCGCAGGGAGCTCGAGTGCCGCGTGCTCGATCAGGCGACGCGCATGATCGACGAGTCCTCGCTCCTGGACAGCCGGCTCTCCATCGTTCTCTGGTCCTCCGAGTGGCACCCCGGCGTCATCGGGATCGTGGCCTCGCGCATCGCGAAGCTCCACAACCGGCCGACGATCCTGCTGTCCGTGGCCGACGGCGCCTGCAAGGGATCGGGCCGGAGCATCCCGGGCTTCGACCTCCACGCCGCGCTCGCCGAGTGCCGGCACTGCCTCGACAGCTTCGGGGGACACCGCCACGCCGCCGGCGTCTCGCTGGCCGAGGGCCGCCTCGACGAGTTCTCCTCCTGCATCGAAGCCGCCGTGTCGCGCTCGCTCACGCCGGCCGACCTCGTTCCCGTCGTGGACGTGGATGCCATCGTCTCGCTCGACGAGTGCGACTTCGAGCTCGTGAGGCTCATGGCCGGCATGCGCCCCTTCGGCGTCGGCAACCCCGAGCCCGTGCTGGGTGCGACGGGCGTGAAGCTCGTCTCGGCGCGCTCGGTCGGGAACGGGCACCTCAAGATGACGGTGGCGCAGGGAGACCGAGTCATGGACGCCATCGGCTTCGGCATGGCGGACGCCCTCGCCGACCTCCGCGCCGGAGGCGGCACCGTGTCCCTCGCCTTCGTGCTCGAGGAGAACACCTGGCGCGGCGTGACGGGCCTGCAGCTTCGCCTCAGGGACGTGCAGACCGGGCCGGGCTAGGGCCTCCACCCAACGCGCGACCGCGCGGGCGGTGCTTTCCGATGACGGGAACCGAGTTCGCAGCCAGAGCTCTCGAGCTCGACCCGAGGCTCTCGACCGACCTCGTGGCGCGCGCGCACGACCTCGCCGCCGCCGCGCACGCGGGGCAGGCGCGGAGGTCCGGGGACGACTACATCGTTCACTGCGAGGAGGTCGGTCTCATCCTCGCCGAGCTCAGGCTCGACTCCGCGACCGTGGCGGCCGGGCTCCTCCACGACGCCGTCGAGCAGGGCAACGTCGCGCTCGACGATCTGCGACGCGGGTTCGGGGACGAACTCGCCGAGCTCGTCGACGGCGTCACGAAGATCACCGGCCTTCGGTTCGAGAGCCGGGAGCGGGAGCAGGCGGAGAACTTCCGCAAGATGCTCCTCTCCGTGGTCAGGGACATCCGCATCATCCTCGTCAAGCTCGCCGACCGCCTCCACAACATGCGGACGATCTCCCACCTGGAGCCCGAGCAGATCGCGCGCATCTCCCGCGAGACGCAGGAGATCTACGCGCCGCTGGCGGGGCGCTTCGGCATGGGGCGCATCCAGCGCGAGCTCGAGGACCTTGCCTTCATGCGGCTCGAGCCCGCGGCGTACCGCGAGCTCAGCGAGGCCGTCGACGCGACGCGCGCCGACCACGAAGCGATCGTCACGGAGGTCACCGGTCCCATCCGCGACCTCCTCGCGAGCGAGGGCGTGGAAGCGCAGATCTCGGGGCGGGTGAAGCACCTGTCGAGCCTCCGCCGGAAGATGCTCGCGCGGAGCAAGCGACTCGACGAGATCCACGACTTCTTCGCGGTCAGGATCATCACGGGCGGCATCGGCGACTGCTACCGAATCCTCGGTCTCGTGCACACGCTCTTCGCTCCCGTCCACGAGCTCATCAAGGACTACGTCGCCTCGCCGAAGGCCAACGGGTACCGGTCACTCCACACGACCGTGCTGGGGCCGCGGCGCCGGCTGGTGGAGATCCAGATCCGCACGCCCGAGATGCACGAGCAGGCGGAGGTCGGCATCGCAGCGCACTGGGCGTACAAGGAGGGGCGGGCGGGGGACGAGCTCCTGAGAAGGCGTCTCGCGTGGGTGAGGCAGCTCCTCGAGGGCAACGTGGACGTCACCGAAGCGTCCGAGTTCCTCGAAGCGCTCAAGGTGGACCTGTACCGCGACGAGATCTTCGTGTTCACGCCCAAGGGCGACGTGAAGGAGCTGCCGAAGGGGGCCACGCCGCTCGACCTCGCCTACGCCGTGCACACCGACGTCGGCAACTCGTGCGCGGGCGCGCGGGTGAACGGGCGGCTCGTGCCGATCAGGCACGCGCTCGAGAGCGGTGACACCGTGGAGATCATCAGGTCCGACTCGGCCCGGCCCAGCCGCGACTGGCTGAACCAGGTCGCGACGTCGCGGGCGAAGAGCAGGATCAGGCACTTCCTGAGGATCCAGGCCGACGGCGAGAGCGTCGTGCTCGGCCGGCGGATCATCGACCGGGAGATCCGGAAGGCCGGGCCGGCCGCCAGGGACGTCGCGCTCGACGACGTGGCGCAGAGCTTCGGACTCGACGGCGCGCAGGAGCTCGCGGCCGCCGTGGGACGCGGCGAGGTCGGCGTGACCGACCTGGCGCGACGCCTCCGACCCGAGGCGGAGCGCCCGGCCGGCATCGTGGGCCGCATCGCGCGGCGCGTCGTCCGTCGCGACGCGGGCATCAGACTCGACGGGATCAGCGACGTCATGATCCACTTCGCCAGGTGCTGCCAGCCGCTGCCCGGGGACCAGATCGTGGGGATCATCACGCGCGGCCGGGGCGTCTCGGTCCATCGCGTGGACTGCCCCAACACCTTCGCCCCCAGCGTGGACGAGGACCACAGGATCAAGGTCGAGTGGGACGTCAGGCAGGGGCAGACGTTCCCAGCCGGCTTCGTCGTCACGGGTTCTCCCCGCCGCGACTTCCTCGCCGACGTCTCCAAGGCCATCTCGGACCAGGGCGTCGAGGTCTCGTCGGCCACGCTCGCGTCGGAGGACGGGCTGGCGGTGGCGCGCTTCGACGTCGAGGTGGGCAACCTCCACAGGCTGAGGAAGCTCCTTCGAGCGGTGTCGGCGGTCCGGGGCGTGCGGGGCGTCGAGCGGAGGCGCGGTACCGGGGAGTCGGCGACCTCGCGCCCGAGGGAGGAGCCGTGAGGGCGGTGGTCCAGCGGGTGCGCTCTGGCGCCGTAACGGTCGGGGGCGAGGCGGTCGCCGCCATAGGCCACGGACTCGTCGTCCTGCTCGGCGTCGCGCTCGGCGACACCGCCGACGACGCGGCGCGGCTCGCGTCCAGGGTCGCGGGCCTGAGGATCTTCGACGACGGCGCGGGGAAGATGAACCTCTCGGCGCTCGAGACGGGAGGGGCCGCGCTTGTCGTCTCGCAGTTCACGCTCCTTGCCGACTGCCGCCGTGGGAGGCGCCCGAGCTTCGCCGCCGCGGCGGGCGCCGAGGAGGGGCGGGCGCTGTACGAGCGCTTCGTCGAGCTCCTCAGGGGCGAGGGGCTTCCGGTGGAGACCGGCAGGTTCGGCGCCCACATGCTGCTCGCGCTCGAGAACGACGGGCCGGTCACGCTCGTCGTGGACAGCAGAGAGGGGCGCGACCCCTCATGACGGAGGCCGCGTGTCCTGCGGGTTCGTGAGCGATCTCGTGGATGAGCCGCCGCTCGTGCTCGCCTCGGCGTCACCCAGGCGACGGAGGATCCTCGAAGGCCTCGAGCTCGACTTCGTCGTGGACCCGACCGGCATTCCCGAGGACGCGGCCGCGGGGGAGACGCCGGCCGAGCACGTCGTCAGACTCGCCCGCGCCAAGGCCGACGCCTCCGCGCGCGGGCGCGACCGCGGCACCGTGCTCGGCGCCGACACGATCGTCGTGCTCGACGGAGCCCTGCTCGGCAAGCCGGAAGGCCCGGCGGACGCGGCCCGGATGCTGCGGACCATCAGCGGCCGGTGGCACGAGGTGTACACCGGGATCGCGCTCGTGCGGTGCTCGGACGGCGCCGTCGTGTCCGGGTTCGAGCGCACGCGGGTGCTCGTTCGCGACCTGACCGGTCGCGAGATCGACGCCTACGTCGCCGGCGGCGAGCCGCTGGACAAGGCGGGCGCGTACGCGATCCAGGAGTGCGGGGCGGCTCTCGTGGAGCGCGTGGACGGCTGCTTCTACAACGTCGTGGGGCTTCCCGTGGTGCGGCTCCTGTCGCTTCTTCGGGAGCTCGGAGCGGCGCCGGGCTGACGGAGGATCGATGCCGGGACCACTTCCCGTGAGGACCATCGAGTGGCTTGGGGACCGCGTGAGGTTCGTGGACCAGACGCGGCTTCCGGACGAACTCGCGTTCGTCGAGACGCGCGACCACCGCGTCGTGGCGGACGCGATCTCGCGGCTCGCGATCCGGGGAGCGCCGGCCATCGGCGTCGCGGCCGCGCTCGGCGTGGCGCTGGCGGCCCTGGAGAGCCGCGCGCCGGACGCCGTGGGCCTTGCGCGGGACGTCGAGGAGGCCGCGCGCGCTCTCGAGTCCACGCGGCCGACCGCGGTGAACCTGCGCTGGGCCGTGGAGAGGATGCGCGCGGCGCTCAGGCGCTCCGCCGCGGGCGGCCCGGACGCGGCGCGCGCGGCGCTCGTCGAGGAGGCCGTCGCCGTGATGGAGGAGGACCGCGAGCTCTGCGGGAGGATCGGCGCGCACGGCGCGTGTCTCATCGCTGACGGGGACACGGTCCTCACGCACTGCAACGCCGGCGCGCTCGCAACGGCCGGCGACGGCACCGCGCTCGCCGTCGTCTACGCCGCGGCGGCCGAGGGGAAGCGCGTTCGCGTGCTCGCCGACGAGACCCGGCCGCTCCTGCAGGGGGCGCGGCTCACCGCGTGGGAGCTTCAGGCGAGGGGCATCGACGTCACGGTGCAGTGCGACGGCGCGGCGGCCTCGGCGATCGCCGGCGGCGCGGTGTCGCTCGTGATCGTCGGCGCCGACCGGATCGCCCACAACGGCGACGTCGCGAACAAGGTCGGCACGCTGCCGCTGGCCATCGCCGCGATGCGGTACGGCGTGCCCTTCTACGTGGCGGCCCCGTACTCGACGATCGATCCGACGGCGGCCACGGGCGCCGACATCCCGATCGAGGAGCGCTGCGCCGATGAGGTCGTCCTCTGCGGAGGGCGTCGCGTGGCGCCCGAGGGCGTCCGGGTGCGGAACCCGGCGTTCGACGTCACCCCGGCCGACCTCGTGACGGCGATCGTGACCGACCGCGGCGTGCTGAGGCCGCCGTACGGGGCGTCCCTCGTCGGCGCCCTGGGCAGGACGGAGCCTTGACAGCCCAGGAGTCGCCTGCTACACTCGCTCGTTCTGAAGAAGCGGCAGGAGGGGATCTGCCGCACTGAGCCGAGCGCGTTCGGGCCCCGGGGTCGCCCCGCGTCGTCGGGGAGCTCCGGGCGCCGGCGGTTCGGCGTGCCCTTGTGATGCCGGAGGTGTGGTTCGATGCCAACGCATGTCACGAAGCCGGGAGAGGTGGTCCGGCAGCACTTCGTGGTCGACGCCGAGGGGCAGGTCCTCGGACGGCTGGCCTCGAAGGTCGCTTCGGTCCTGAGAGGGAAGCACAAGGTCGTGTTCTCGCCCTCCGTGGACGCCGGGGACTTCGTCATCGTCGTCAACGCCGCCAAGATCGAGATCACCGGCAAGAAGCTGGATCAGCACAGCTACTTCAGCCACAGCGGCTACCCGGGGGCGGCGCGGTACCTCAAGATGCGCAAGCTCATGGAGGCGGCCCCCGACAGGGTCGTCCGTCATGCCGTGAAGGGGATGCTCCCGAAGAACAAGCTCGGGCGGAGGATGCTCAAGAAGCTCCGCGTGTACGCGGGGCCCGAGCATCCCCACGAGGCGCAGAGGCCTGAGCCGCTCAGCATCTGAACGAGGGTGGCCGGCGCGGACCGGCCGAAAGGAGACGCTGGATGACAGGCGCGTTGCGGGCAGTGGGACGGCGCAAGGAGGCGATCGCACGCGTGCGGCTCGTTCCGGGCACGGGACAGCGCACGGTGAACGGGCGCGCGCTCGACGCGTACTTCCCCCGCTCCACCGTCGTGAAGACGGTCCTCGAGCCCCTCGAGTTGACCTCGACGCTCGACCGCTACGATCTTCACGCGAACGTGACGGGCGGCGGCATCACGGGGCAGGCGGGAGCGGTGAGGCTGGGGATCGCGCGGGCGCTGATCCGGCTGGACGAGAACCACCGCAAGCCGCTCAAGCAGGCCGGGATGCTGACGCGCGACCCGAGGGTGAAGGAGCGCAAGAAGTACGGCCAGAAGGGCGCTCGCAAGAGGTTCCAGTTCTCGAAGAGGTAGTGGTGGGAGGACCCCGCTTCGGCCGCCGCGCGCGGAGGGAGACGGGGATCACGCACGCGGCCCGACCGACACGGGGGTCCGCTTCCGGCGACGCCGGGCGCGGCCCGAGCGGGGAGACGGTCGCGGAGGCACGAACCTGAGGGAAGGAGTCCGGACGATGACCGCACCCGACATGCGCGCCCTGCTCGAAGCGGGCGTCCATTTCGGCCACCAGACCCATCGGTGGAACCCCAAGATGAAGCCGTTCATCTTCATGAAGAGGAACGGGATCCACATCATCGACCTCGCGAAGACCGTCGCCTGCATGCAGACGGCCCAGGCCGCCGTGAACGACGTCGTCACGCGCGGCGAGCGCATCCTCTTCGTGTGCACGAAGAAGCAGGGCCAGCAGATCGTGCGCGAAGAGGCCCTGCGGTGCGGGATGCCCGCCGTGACGGAGCGGTGGCTCGGGGGGACGCTCACGAACCTGCGCACGATCCGGAAGAGCGTTCGGCGTCTCGAGGACATCGAGAAGATGTCCCAGGACGGGACCTACGAGTTCATCCCGAAGAAGGAAGCGCTTCACTACGAGCGCGAGAAGGCGAAGCTCGACAAGGTCCTCGCCGGCTTCCGCGAGATGGACAGGCTCCCCGGGCTGCTGTTCGTGGTGGACACCCGGAAGGAGCGCATCGCGGTGAACGAGGCGAACAAGCTCGGCATCCCGATCATCGGCATCCTCGACACCAACGCCGATCCGGAGAAGATAGCCTACCCGATCCCCGGCAACGACGACGCCATCCGGTCCATCAAGCTCATCACCGCGTTCATCGCCGACGCCGTCCTCGACGCGCGGGCGTCCCAGCTCGAGGGACGGGATGTCGCCCCCGTCGAGGTCGCGCAGGAGTCGGCCAGCGCGGAGAGCGTCGTCCAGTAGACGGGGCGCGCCGCCGCGGCGGCGCGTATCGGTGCTCCAGTTCGTGACCCACCCATCCGGAAGGAGCGTCATGGAGATCACAGCTGCCCTGGTCATGCAACTCCGGGAGAAGACCGGCGCCGGCGTGATGGACTGCAAGGTGGCCCTGGCCGCGACGGGCTGCGACGTCGAGAAGGCCGTCGAGCACCTCCGCAAGAGCGGCGTGCTCAAGGCCGCGAAGAGGGCCGACCGGGCCACGGGGGACGGCCTCATCGTCTCGTACGTGCACCCGGGGTCGAAGCTCGCCGTGCTCGTCGAGATCAACTGCGAGACCGACTTCGTCGCGCGCACGGAGCAGTTCCAGACCTTCGCGAAGGACATCGCGATGCACGTCGCGGCGCAGAATCCCGTCTGCGTCGGCCGCGAGGACGTCCCCGAGGCGCTCCTCGCCAAGGAGCGAGAGATCTACCTGGAGCAGGCGAGGGCGACCGGCAAGCCGGAGAACGTCCTGGCGCGCATCGTGGACGGCCGCGTTGAGAAGTTCTTCTCCGAGGCCTGCCTCATGGAGCAGCCGTTCGTGAAGAACCCGGACGTCACCGTGAGCGACCTCGTCAAGCAGATGATCGCGAGCTTCGGCGAGAACATCCGCATCCGGCGGTTCGTGAGGATGAAGCTCGGGGAGGACCTCCCGGGCGCAGAGAAGCCGGCGTCCGATGGCTGCGGCGTATAGGCGCGTCATCCTCAAGGTGAGCGGCGAGGCGCTGTCCGGCGACGGGAGACCGATCTCGCCGGAAGCCGTCTTGCGCCTTGCCTCCGAGGTCAAGGCCGCGGTCGACCTCGGCGTTGAGGTCGGGCTCGTGGTCGGCGGGGGCAACATCGTCCGCGGCGTCACGGTCGCGGGCGGGGCCGACGCCCGCGTCGCGGCCGACCACATGGGGATGGTCGCGACGATCCTGAACGCCCTCGCGCTCAGGGCGGCCTTCGCGTCGCTCGGCGTGAGGGCCTCGGTCATGTCTGCCGTCCCGTGCGGCCCCCTGGCCGACCCCTACGACCACCGCAGGGCCGGCGCTCTCCTCTCCGAGGGCGCGGTCGTCGTCTTCGCGGCCGGCACCGGCAACCCGTTCTTCTCGACCGACTCGGCTGCCGCTCTCCGCGCCGCGGAGCTGGGCGCCGACGCGCTCCTCAAGGCCACCAAGGTCGACGGCGTGTACGACTCCGACCCCGTGAAGAATCCCTCGGCGAGGCGCTTCGAGACGCTCACCCACCTCGACGTGATCAAGGGCGGTCTGGCGGTCATGGACCTGACCGCCGTCTCGCTGTGCAGGCAGCAGAAGCTGCCGATCGTTGTCTTCGCCCTCTCCACGCCGGGCAACGTGGCCCGCGCCGTGAGGGGCGAGACGATCGGCACGCGCGTCATGGAGGAGTAGCCGATGGAGCGGTTCGTGGCCGACACCAGACAGAGGATGGAGAAGACCATCGAGACCGTGAAGAAGGAGTTCACCAAGATCCGCACGGGGAAGGCGACCGTCTCGCTGCTCGACGGCGTCCGCGTCGACGCCTACGGCAACACGATGCCGCTTCGGCAACTCGCCAACATCAGCGTCCCCGAGGCGCGCCTGCTCGTCGTCCAGCCGTGGGACAAGAAGATGCTCGGCCCCATCGAGAAGGCGATCCAGGCCGCCGACCTGGGGCTGAACCCGTCCAACGACGGGCACCTGATCCGGGTCCCGATCCCGCCCCTGACGGAGGAGCGGCGCAAGGAGCTCGTGCGCCTCGTCCACAAGCTGGCGGAGGAGGGCAGGGTGGCCGTGCGGAACGTGCGCAGGGATGTCAACGAGGTGCTGAAGCAGCGTCTCAAGGAGGGCACGATCTCCGAGGACGACTTCCACCGCGCGCACGACAAGACCATTCAGGAGATCACGGCGGAGTTCGTCCGCGAAGTGGACCAGGTCCTCGCGGCCAAAGAGAAGGAACTCATGGAGGTCTGACGGCCGCGCGACGTCGCGGCGGGAGGAGCGAACGTGGCATACACGATCACCGACGCCTGCACGGCCTGCGGGGCCTGCGCGAGCGTGTGTCCTGTGGAGGCCATCAGCGAGGGAGACGAGAGGTACGTGATCGACGCCGACGCCTGCACGGACTGCGGGCTGTGCGCCGACGAGTGCCCGTTCGATGCGATCACGCAGGGCTAGGCGGCCCTCTGACGCAGGCGGGGCGCTGAACCCGGCCGGGCTCCCCGGCCACGTCGCCGTCATCATGGACGGCAACGGACGCTGGGCGAGGAGGCGCGGGCTTCCCCGCGTCGCGGGACACGCCGCCGCGCGCGAGGCCGTGAGGAGCGTCGTGACGGCCGGCGCCGAGCTGGGTCTTCGGTACCTCACGCTCTACACGTTCTCGATGGAGAACTGGGAGCGCCCCCGGGCCGAGGTCGCCGCCCTCATGCGCCTGCTCGACCAGACGCTGGCCGAGCAGGCCGACGAGATGGACCGGAACAACATCCGCCTCGCGGCCATCGGACGCCTCGACGCGCTTCCCAAGTACGTCCAGTCCAGGCTTCAGCGCACGATCGAGCGGCTCGCGAGGAACGACGGCCTCACGCTCACGCTCGCCCTCAGCTACGGCGGCCGCACCGAGATCCTCGACGCGGTCAGGGCGATCGCCGAGGCCGCCCGGCGCGGAGAGCTGGAGCCGGCGTCCCTCGACGAGCGCGCCTTCCGCGACTTCCTCTGCGCTCCGGGACTGCCCGATCCCGACCTGCTCATCCGCACGAGCGGCGAGCTCCGCGTCAGCAACTTCCTGCTGTGGCAGATCGCCTACACCGAGATCTACGTCACCGACACGCTCTGGCCCGACTTCCGCAAGGCCGATCTCCTCGCGGCGATCGCGGACTACCAGAGGCGGGAGCGGCGTTTCGGACGCGTGGCCGGTCGCTCCGGGGGGCGCTGACGCATGGCTCTCGATCGAGAGAAGCTCGCGCAGCGACTGCTCACGGCGGCCATCGGCGTGCCGATCGCCATTGTCAGCGCGCTCGTCGGGGGCATCCCGTTCCTGCTCGCCATCAACCTCGTCATCCTCCTCTGCCTCATCGAGTTCTACCGGATGATGGAGGCGAAGGGCATCCGGCCGTACAAGACCGTCGGCGTGGCGGCCGGCCTCGGCGTCTCGTGGTACGTGTACTTCCAGGGCGGCGTGTTCTCGAGCCTCTTCATCACGCTCGTGCTTCTCGTCATCATGGTCCTCGAGCTCTTCCGCCGCGACGGTGAGCTCGCGGTCTTCCACATCTCGTCGACGATCCTCGGCGTGTTCTACGTGGCGTGGCTCGGGAGCCACATCATTCTCCTGAGACAGCTCGGGGAGGGCGCGCCCGCGGGCGATCTCGGCGGGTCCTTCGTGATCCTCACGCTCGCGCTGGCGTGGGGGACGGACACGGGAGCGTTCTTTGCCGGGAACCTCCTCGGGCGGCGGAAGCTCCTGCCGAGGGTGAGTCCGGACAAGTCCGTGGAGGGCGTGTGGGGCGGCGTCGTGACCGCCCTCGCCGTCGCGTTCCTCGCGAAGGCGACGTTCGCGACGTACCTCACTGCGCTCGACGCTCTCACGCTCGGACTCGTGGCGCCCGCGGCCGCCGTGCTCGGCGACCTCGTGGAGTCACTCATGAAGCGCGACGTGAGGATCAAGGACACGTCGCGGGCGCTGCCGGGCCACGGGGGCATGCTCGACCGGTTCGACAGCGTGCTCTTCGTGGCGCCGCTCGTGTACTACTACTTGCGCTTCGTCGTGGTGTAGGCGGGCGTCCCGCGCGGCCCGCGCGGCGTCGCCCGGCGTCCGGGAACGGAGGCGTGCCGATGGCGCGCAGACGGATCGCGGTGCTCGGTTCGACCGGCTCCATCGGACGGGGCGTGCTCGACGTGGTCGCGCGGCTCCCGGAGGCGTTCGAGGTCGTGAGCCTGGCGGCGTCCACGAGCGCCGCCCTTCTCGCCGAGCAGGCCGCGCGGTTCGGCGCCCGGCGCGTGGCCGTGGGCGCGGACACCCGGGGGGACTTCGGCCCCGGCGTGCGCGTGCTCCGCGGGCCTGCGGGGCTCGAGGAGCTCGCGGGCGACCCCGACGCCGACCTCGTGGTCAACGCCGTCGTCGGCGCGTCGGGGCTCCGCCCGACCATGGCCGCGCTGCGCGCCGGGAAGCTCCTCGCGCTGGCCAACAAGGAGTCGCTCGTCATGGCCGGGGAGATCGTGACGCGGACGGCGCGCGAGGCCGGCGGCGAGATCGTCCCGATCGACAGCGAGCACAGCGCGATCTTCCGGAGCCTCGCCGCGGCCAGACGGGGCGAGGTGACGAGCCTCGTGCTCACGGCCTCGGGAGGCGCGCTCCGGGACGTCCCGGTCGAGCGCGTCGGCGACGTCACGGTCGCCGAGGTGCTCAGGCACCCGACGTGGAGCATGGGCGCGAAGGTGACGGTGGACTCGGCGACGCTCGTGAACAAGGCCCTCGAGGTGATCGAGGCGCGCTGGCTCTTCGACGTGCCGCTCGACAGGATCGGGATCGTCATGCACAGGGAGTCGGTCGTGCACTCGCTCGTGCGGCTGTCGGACGGCTCGTTCCTCGCTCACCTCGGCGAGCCGGACATGCGGATCCCCATTCAGTACGCGCTGTGCTACCCGGAACCCGGCGCGCTCGACCTCGGTTCCTGGAGCCCCGGGGAGTCTCGGCAGCTCTCCTTCGAGGACGTGGACCCGCGCCGCTACCCGGCCCTGGGCATCGTCCTCCGCGCGGCCGAGGCGGGGGGGACGGCGCCCGCGGCGGCCGCCGCGGCCGACGAGGTCGCCGTCGAGGCGTTCATCGCCGGGCGGGTCCGGTTCGCGGACATCGCGCGGATCATCGAGGAGACGGTGTCGAGGACGCCCGACGGGCCGTGCGGCTCGGTCGAGGACGTACTCGAGGCGGACGCGAGGGCGCGCGAGATCGCGCGGACCTGCGCCGGGGGAGCCCACGCGTCCCGCGCGGGCGGAGGCGGGAGCGCGGCAACTCCGACGGGGGCGAGATGACGATCTTCTATCTCTACGCGGCGGTGCTCGTCGGCATCCTCATTGTCGTGCACGAGCTTGGGCACTTCGCGGCGGCGCGCGCGGCGGGTGTGACCGTCGAGCGCTTCTCCGTGGGGTTCGGGCCGCGCATCCTGAGGTTCCGACGCGGCGAGACCGAGTACGCGGTGTCGCTCATTCCCCTGGGCGGCTACGTGAAGATGGCCGGCCACGAGCTTGCGGACGGGTCCGACGCGGGGGCGGCGCCTGGGTCGTTCCTGTCGAAGCCCGTCGGCGCCCGCGCGCTCATCGTGGCGGCCGGCCCGACGATGAACTTCGTGTGGGCCGTGCTCGTGTCGTTCGCCGTGATCTGGGGGTTCGGGCTCCCGACGCTGGGAGGCCCGGTCGTGGGCTCCGTGACGCCCGGCTCGCCGGCCGACGCCGCCGGCCTGTCGTGGGGCGACCGCATCATCTCGGTCGACGGCGCTCCCGTCTCGCACGTCGCCGAGGTCTACGCGCGCGCCGCGGAGGCCGGCGGGCGGGCGATGGTCCTCGTGATCGAGCGGGGCGACGAGGCGCGCGAGCGCCTGTCGCTTGAGCTCGCGGCGCCGGCCGACAGCGCGGGCGTCGTGGATCTCGGAATGACGTCCTACGTCGCGCCGGTCATCGGCGACGTCATGAAGAAGAGCCCCGCCGACGCGGCGGGCCTCAGGCGAGGCGACCGCGTCCTCTCCGTCGCGGGCGCGGCGGTGCGCGACTGGGGCGGCCTCGGCGAGGCCGTGAGGGCGAGGGCCGGCGAGGAGACCGAGGTCGTCTGGGAGCGCGACGGGCGCGTCATGCGCTCGACGGTGGTTCCGAAGGCCGGCGTCGAGGACCGGGCCGGCGAGATCGGCGTGATGTCGGCGCTGACGCTGAACCGGCTTGGGCCGTGGGAGTCGTTCACGACCGCGGTGAGGTACTGCGCCCTGAACGTGCGGCTCCTCGCGCAGTTCTTCTGGGACCTCGTCAGGCTGCGGGCCTCGACCGAGACGCTCGGCGGGCCCATCCGCGTCGTTCAGATGGCGAGCGAAAGCGCGCGTTGGGGGCCGATGTACTTCCTGGGGTTCATGTCGTACCTGAGTCTCTCGCTCTTCTTCATCAACCTGTTGCCGCTCCCGGTGCTCGACGGCGGGCATCTCCTCCTGCTCGGGCTCGAGAAGGCGCGGAGGCGGAGGCTCACGGAGCGTCAGGTGCTCGTGTGGCAGCAGGTCGGCCTCGTCTTCTTCGGCTGTCTCATGGTGCTCCTGGTGGTGAAGGACGTGATGCAGCTTCGGTAGCGGGCGCCGCGCGCCCCGAGCGGAGCTCGCCCGTCCGCGCGTCGATGAGAAGCGCGAGCCGGACCCAGCGCTCGGGGTCCTCGCGCAGCCACGCCGCGAACGCCTCGACCTCCTCGCGCGCGTAGTCGGGCGACCCGAGTTCCTCCGCCCGGCGCCGCGCGTCCTCACCGCGACGCCCTTCCTCGACGGCGACCGTGAGGGCGGCCACGAACGACACGAACCCGTCCTCGGTGACGCGCGCCGCGCTCGCCGGCGGTCCCGCGCCGCGGCGGGAGGACTCGTCGCGCGCCCCCCGTCCGTCCTCCGCGGCGCGGGGACCGCAGCCGCCGCAGGCGGCCGCCGCGACCGCGGCGGCGAGCGCGGCGCAGGCGAGGACGCGCGCGGCGCTTCCGCGCGTCCGTGGTCCCGCGTGTCGTCTGCTGCGGATCGTCATGGTCGTTCCCCGCGCGTTCCGGCGCCCCTGGGTCGAGCCATCATCGCGGAAGCGGCGGCGCGCGTCAACCGGTGGAGTTGACAGGCTCGCGGCCGACGCCTAAGATGGCGGAAGAGGAGCACCGGGCCGCGGCGTCGGAACAGGGTGGAAGAGCACATGGGGTGGACACGAATGGCGCGGGCGGCCTTTGCGATGGCGCTTGCGCTCCTCGCGGCGGCGCTCGGCGCCCTGCCCTCCGCGGCCGCGCAGTTCGGGCGCAACAAGGTCCAGTACCGCACGTTCTCCTGGCAGATCCTCCGCACCGAGCACTTCGACGTGTACTTCTACGAGGGCTCCGAGGGCATCGCCGAGGCGGTGGCCGAGATCGCCGAGGAGGCGAACGCGCAGTACGGCCGCGTGCTCGACCACAGGCTCTCCACGGTCATCCCCATCATCACGTACGCGTCCCACAACGAGTTCCAGCAGACGAACGTCATCGGCTCGAGCATCGGCGAGGGCGTCGGGGGATTCACCGAGCTCTTCAAGAACCGCGTCGTCATCCCCTTCACCGGCTCGTACCACGATCTCAGGCACGTGCTCTACCATGAGCTCGCGCACGTGTTCATGTTCGACATCGTGTACGGCGGGCTCGTGGAGTCGGTCGTGCGGCAGGCCTACATGAACCCGGTCCCCCTGTGGTTCACGGAGGGGCTGGCGGAGCACGTGTCGCAGGGCTGGGACCCCGAGGCGGAGATGATCCTGCGGGACCTCGCCGTTTCCAACATCGTCGTGCCGCTCGACCAGCTCTACGGCGGCTATCTCGTCTATAAGGAAGGCCAGTCGGCGCTGCAGTTCGTGGCGGAGCGGTACGGCGTCGAGAAGGTCGCCGAGATCGTCCGGCACCTCGCGCGCACCCGGAGCATGGACCGCGCCCTCAAGGAGTCCGTCGGCCTCGACACTCGGGGGCTCTCGGAGGCGTGGGAGCGCTGGCTCAGGGAGCGCTACTGGCCCGAGGTCGGGACGCGCCGGCGCGGCGTGGACGTCGCGAAGCCCCTGACCGACCACGCGAGGGACGGGTCGTATCTCAACCTCGGCGCGGCGGTGTCCCCCGACGGGATGCAGGTCGCGTACGTCTCGGACCGGAGCGGGTACTCCGACATCTACGTGGCGTCGACCCTCGACGGCAAGGTCCAAAGGAGGCTCGTGCGGGGGCAGACCACCGACCAGTTCGAGGCGCTCCACGTGCTCAGAACCGGCTTCTCGTGGTCGCCCGACGGGCGGTTCCTGTGTCTGGCCGCGAAGGCCGGGCCGACCGACGCCATCCAGATCATCAACGCCGAGACCGGCAGGCTCGTCCGGAGCCTGCGCTTCCCGCTGGACGGCCTCTACACGCCCGCGTGGTCGCCGGACGGCTCGCGCATCGCGTTCATCGGCATCCGGCGCGGCGCCTCGGACCTCTACGTGACCGACGCGGAGGGCGCCGAGCTCGCCCAGCTCACCGACGACTTCCACGACGAGCGGGACCCGGTGTGGTCGCACGACGGCCTGCGGATCGCGTTCGTGTCGGACCGCGACTCGCCCGGCAGGCACGGGTCGCGCCGCGACTACGACCTGTATGCGATCGATCCCGAGACGCGGAAGGTGACGCTCCTCGTCTCGACGCCGGGCAACGAGGCGGCGCCCGCCTGGTCGCCGGACGGCGCCCGCCTGATCTTCGAGTCGGACCGCGACGGCTCGCCCGACCTCTTCGTCGCCGACCTCGCGGAGTCGCTGTGCGCCCGCCTGACGAACCTCATCGGTGGCGCCTCGGCGCCGAGCTGGGGGCTTCGGGCCGACTGGCTCGCCTTCTCCCTCTACGGCGAGGGCGGCTGGGACATCGCGGTCGTCAAGGACCCGATCGAGCGCCTCGCCGACGACATCGCGCGGCACGGCTGGGGGCCGGCCGTCGGGAGGCCCGACACCGCCGCGGCGCGGCTTGCGGAAGGACCGCCCGCGCCGCCTTCGGAGGCCGCGGAGGAGGAGCCCGCCGCGCCGGACTCGCTCGCGGACGCGACCGGGGCGGAGCCGCCCGAGGACACGCCCGCAGCCGAGAGCGAGACGTTGCGGCGCGTGCGCGAGGAGTTCGGCGCCGCCACGGCGCCGCGCGACGGCGGCAAGCCTGAGACGACGCGCACGCCCGGCGCGGTCGAGCCGTACAGGACGCGCTTCTCCCCGGACTGGGTGAGCGGCGCCTTCGCGTACACCTCCGGATACGGCTTCGCCGGCGCGGCCGAGATCGTCGTGAGCGACGTCCTGGGCAACCACAGGTTCTACGTCGCGACGGACTTCTTCTCGAGCATCGAGTCGAGCAACTTCTACGTGCTCTACGAGGCCCTCGGCCGGCGCGCGACCTACTCCGTCGGCGTCTACAACTATAAGGAGTACTACTACTCCGACCGGACGCGGCTCGGCGAGGACCTTGGCGAGAAGCGCTTCTTCAGCGAGCGGAGCTACGGCGTGTCGCTCGGCCTGTCGTATCCGTTCACGAAGTTCACGCGCGTCGAGCTCGGCGTGTCCGCGCTCACGCTCGACCGGGAGTTCGCGGAGGAGAACGAGAGCGGCGACGTGGAGTTCACGGACGAGGAGATCACCCGATCGCTCTTCCTGCCGGGCGTGAGGCTCGTGAACGACACGACGCTCTGGGGGAGCGTGGGGCCGCTGGCGGGAGGCCGCTCGTCGCTGTCGCTGTCGAAGGCGTGGGAGACGGGCGGGGACTTCACGTATCTCACCGTGATCGCCGACGTGCGCAGATACGTCCGCCTCGGCACCCGTCACGCGCTCGCCCTTCGGGTCCTCGGCGCGCGGAGCTCGCAGCGCGACGCGCAGAACTTCTACGTCGGCGGCGTGAACTCGATCCGCGGCTACGACGACTTCGAGTTCCACGGCCATCACATCGCGCTCGCGAGCGTCGAGTGGCGGGCGCCGTTCATCGACCGTCTCGAGGTCGCCTCGCCGATCCCGTTCGCGCTCTGGGGCCTGCGCGGCGTCGCGTTCTTCGACGCGGGCGCGGCGTGGAACGGCGACGACTTCCGAGGCGCCGTCCGGAACGGCGGCGCGCGGCTCCACGACATCAAGGCGTCCTACGGCGTGGGCGCCCGCATGCGGCTGTCCTTCCTCGTGCTCCGACTGGACCGCGCGTGGCGGACCGACCTCCGCACGACCGGCGGGGCGCGCACGCACTTCGCGCTCGGCGCGGAGTTCTAGGGCCCCGCGGACGGGAGGTCGGCGTCTGACGAGTCTCCGGGAGAGTTGTCTCAACCCCGCACAGGAGCGCGCGGTCCGCCATCCGGGCGGGCCGCTTCTCCTGCTGGCGGGCGCCGGCAGCGGGAAGACGCGCGTGCTCACGCACCGCATCGCGTGGCTCATCGCCGAACGGGGCGTAAGCCCGCTTCGCATCCTCGCGGTCACGTTCACCAACAAGGCAGCGGGGGAGATGAAGCGGCGCGTCGTGGAGCTCGTCGGCCGCGACGCGGGCGCGACGTGGATCGGCACGTTTCACTCCATCTGCGCTCGGATGCTCCGGCGCGAGGCCCGGTGGGGATGGTGGACGCCCTCGTTCACCATCTACGACGAGCGCGACCAGACGGACCTCGTGAAGGAGTGCATGGAGCGCGCGGGGGTCCCGGCGTCGAGCTTCGCCCCCAGGGCGATCCTGAGCGGGATCTCGCGGGCCAAGGACAGGCTGGTCACGGCGGCGGGCTACCTCGACGGGGCCGAGGGCTACTTCGGCGAGTGCGTCGCGAAGGTGTACGCCGAGTACGAGCGGCGCCTGAGGCAGAACAACGCGCTCGACTTCGATGACCTCATCATGCGCGCCGTCGAGCTTCTGCGCGGGAGCCCGCCCGTGCTCGATGCCTACGCGGACCGGTTCGAACACGTGCTCGTGGACGAGTACCAGGACACGAGCCACGCGCAGTACGCGTTCGTGAACCTCGTCTCCTCGCGCCACCGCAACATCTGCGTCGTGGGAGACGACGACCAGTCCATCTACGGCTGGCGAGGGGCCGACATCACGAACATCCTCGACTTCGAGAAGGACCACCCTGACGCGGTCGTGCTCAGGCTCGAGCAGAACTACCGGTCCACGAAGAGCATCATCGAGGCCGCTCATGACGTCGTGAGCCGGAACGAGCGGCGGAAGGACAAGAAGCTCTGGACGGAGCGCCCGGAGGGGCGGCCCGTAGCCCTCCACCGCGTCGCGAGCGAGTACGAGGAGGCCGACGCCGTCAGGGACGCCGTCCTCGACGCCGTCGGCTCGCGCGGGCTCTCGTATCACGACGTTGCCGTGCTCTACCGGACGCACGCTCAGTCGCGCGTCATCGAGGACAGCCTCCGGCGCGCGGGGATCGTCTACGACATCGTCGGCGGCGTGAGGTTCTACGAGCGGGCGGAGGTGAAGGACCTGCTCGCGTACCTCAAGGTGATCGTGAACCCCGCGGACTCGGTGAGCCTAAGGCGCATCGTGAACACGCCGCCGAGGCGCATCGGCGAGCGCACCGTCGAGAAGCTCGACGCGCTCGCCGCCGCGAGGGGCGTGTCGCTCCTTGCGGCGCTTTCGGACCCCGAGGGAGCGGACGACGTCGTCGCCGCGTCGCGCAAGGCGCTGGGCGACCTGTCGGGCCTCCTCTCGCGTCTCGCGGCGAAGGCCGCCGAGGGGGGGCGCACGGACGAGCTCCTCCGCGAGGTCCTCGACGGCGCCGGGTACCGCGCGTGGCTCGAGCGGCAGGCGACGGACGAGGCGAGGGAGCGGCTTGCGAACGTCGAGGAGCTCGTCTCGGCGGCGGGCGAGTTCGTGGAGACCTCGGGGGAGACGGGCGCGGCGGCGTTTCTGGAGCAGGTGTCCCTCGTGAGCGACATCGACCTCTGGGAGGATCGCGCGAACGCGGTGTCGCTCATGACGCTCCACAACGCCAAGGGGCTCGAGTTCACCGTCGTGCTCATCCCGGGTCTCGAGGAGGGGCTCCTCCCGCACGCGTCGGCGCTCGAGGACGACGAGGAGCTCGAGGAGGAGCGGCGCCTCTTCTACGTGGGCATGACGCGGGCGAAGGACGAGCTCCACCTTCTCGCCGCAGACACCAGGCGGCGCGCCGGCGTGCTCAACTGCGCGTGCCCGTCGAGGTTCGTCGGCGAGATCGGGAGAGGCCGCCTCGAGGTCTCATCGTCGGTCGGAGCGGTCCGGTTCCCCGAGAGGGCGCGGCGCGCGCCGGGGCTGGTCCGGGAGCGCCGCCGCGCGGCGCCGGCGTACGAGGACTACTCGCAGGACGTCCCCGAGATCGGGCGCGGCACGCGCGTGCGGCATCCGAGCTTCGGCGAGGGCGTGATCGTGGACGTCTCGGGCGGGGGGCTTGACTCGGTCGTGCGGGTCCGCTTCGACGACGGCGTCGAGAAGCGGATCATGGTCCGCTTCGGACGGCTCGAGGTGTTGCCTGAGTGACCCACTGCTCCGGGCCGGCCCGCACGAGGCGCGCCGCCCCGGTCTTAGCGGAGCAGGACGGCCTTCCGGACGGCGGCGGCCTTCCCCGACTCGACCCTGACGATGTAGACGCCCGCTGCGACGCTCTGGCCGGCGTCGTTCCTGCCGTCCCACGCGATCTCGGTCGTGCCGGCCGCGCACTCACGCTCAGCCACGACGCGGACGAGTCGGCCCGCGACGTCGTACACCGCGATGCGCGCCGGCGCCGGCGCGGTCAGGTCGAAGGCGATCCTGAGCCCGGCCGGCGAGGGATTCGGGAACGGCAGGTGAAGCCCGAGCGAGGCGGCGGCAGGCCCTGCGTTTGGGACACCGGTCGCGGCCCCGTTGGCCAGGACGATGAGTCCCATCGCGGGCACGCCGATGCTCACGGACCGGCCGAAGCCGTCGTACGGGACGGACTCCGCCCACAGGAGCCCGGGATTGGTCATGCCGCTTCCGCCGTACTGCGCGTCCTGGCTGTTGGCGAGTTCCGTCCAGGCGCCGCCGTCCGGCAGGCCCACGCGGTACGACGGGTAGTCGTTGTTCGAGAAGTTCGCGACGACCACGACGAGCCCGCCGACGCCGTCGTACCGCTGGAAGGCGAGCACGTTCCCGCCTTCATTGAGATGGAACACCTGCACGCCCGCGTCGGCGCGCAGCGCGCGGATCGTCCTTCTGAGCGCGATGACGTCGCGGAAGTAGTCGAAGATGCCCGCGTACGTCGTCTTCTTCGACCAGTCGATGCGGTTGCCGATGTCCGTGCCGAAACTCGTGTCCTCGAGCCACTCCGAGCCCATGAAGATCGCCGGGATGCCCGGCGCCGTGAGCACGAGGCCCTGCGCGAGCTTCGCGCGGCCGCGCGCGTAGACGTCGTCGTGCGGGAAGGTCGTGTCGATCGTCCTCACGATCCGCTGGCCGCCGCTCGACGGCCAGACCTCGTCGTGCAGCTCGACGTAGTTCACCACGTAGCGGCCCGAGAGGTACTCGCCGCCGCCGTAGACGATGTTCCGGATCTTCCACATTTCGGGGTCGCCGTAGGCCGCGTCGAAGATCTCCTCGCGGAGCCGGTCGGTGAACTCGTCGTAGTACTGCGAGTCGAACCCGGCCCCGCCGAGCGACGTCGGGCGCGTGACCCACGCGTTGTCGGGGAGCTGCTCGGCGATGCAGATCTTGTCGATGGCGCGCCGGTCCATCTCGTCGTTCAGGCGCTGCATGAGGCTCCAGCCGGAGGCCTCCTGCGGCGGGATGTTCATGTACGACGTGGCGTCCATGCGGAAGCCGTCCATGCGGTACTCGTCGAGCCACGAGAACGCGCTCTCGGCGAAGTAGTCGCGGACGGCGCCGCGGTCGAAGTCCGCCTGGTCGCCCCACGGCGTGCTCACCGCCGGCGTGTCGAAGTAGATCTGCGTGCCGTCGTAGTACCAGAGGAAGTTGTCGGTCATCGAGAAGTGGTTCCAGACGATGTCATGGATGACGGCGATGCCGTGCTGATGCAGCGCGTCCACCATCGCCTTGAGGTTGTCCGGCGTCCCGTACTTCCACTCGGGCGACCACGCGGTGATCGGGTTGTAGCCGGCGGAGAGGTCGCCGGGGAACTCCGTGACGGGCATGAGCATGACGACGTTCACGCCCAGCTCGGCCAGGTGCCCGGCGCGGGCCGCGACGTCCAGGTAGCCCGAGGGGAACGGGGCCGAACCGTACGGGTCGTTCCTGCCCGCGAACGTCCCGACGTGCAGCTGGTAGACGACCATTTCCTCGAAGTAGGGGACCTCGAAGTCGTCCACCTGCCACGCGTAGGCCTCGGGGTCGATGACGTAGGCGTTGTAGTTGTCGGACGGGTTGAGGCGCCGCGCGCGCGGGTCGGTGTTCCAGTGGCTGTTCTGGAAGTGGTACTTGTACATCTGGCCGGGCGTGGCGGACGACACGCGGGCGGCGAAGTACTCGCCGGTCTTCACCATCGGGTTGCTCGTGCCCCAGCCGTTGAACTGACCCCGCACGTGCGCGATCGTGCGGTCGGGCGACCACACGCGGAAGACGGCGCCGCCGCCGGGAATCGGCGTCGCGCCCACCGGCGCGTGGGAGTAGGTCGTGAAGTCGATGACGAACCCGCTCGGCGGGGGTCCGTCGGACATGCCCGCCGGGCCGAGGTAGTCGACGTCGGTTCCGTCGGTGAGCTCGAAGTAGTAGGAGAGCTGCGTCTGGGCCGTGGCGGGGACCTGGGCGGTCCAGACGTCGTACGGCCGGCGTCCCGCTGTCCCTGTGGCGCTCACCCACGTGACGCCACCGGCGTCGACGCGGACGCGGGCGGACGTGAGGTCGTCGGCGAAGGCCTGGAAGCTCACGGAGAACGACTGGCCGTCCACGGGGCAGCGAGGGGAGCGGTCGAGCCACGGCATGTGCGACACGCCGTTCCACTCGACGTTGTTGTCCGGCCCCGCGGCCGAAGCCGCGACGGCGGTCGCGAGGAGGGTCGCGAGAAGGACCCACGGAACGCTGTGATGGCTCACCGCTGGTCTCCTGCGCATACTTGACTCCGGTCCGAGTGTGTACCGCGCTCTTCCGCCCCCTCGGCCGCGGCCGGCGACCGGCGCGCCCGCGTCGCGGGGCGGCTCAACCCTCTCTGTTGACCAGTATAGACGACTGCGGGGCACTTCCGCAACCGCTCATCTCGCCGGACGCGCGCCGCGCGCCGCCGGCCGGCCATCGAGCCGTTGAGCGCGGCCTCTGCGTATGGTAGCCTGCCCGCGTCGCACGTCGCTCGAGGGGGGGGCAGTGGCCCGTCACACGGCACCGGATCATCCGCGCCGCGTCCCGAGGGGAGTGGCGGCGCTGGCCGCGGTCCTCGCGGCCTCGGCGCCCGTCGCGGCCTCCGCCTCGGCGTGGTTCGGCGCGTCGGCCGAGGGCGGCGTCGGGCTCCTGCAGGCCCACTCCGCCGAGACCATGCCTCGAGGCCTGGTCTCCGTCTCGCTCACCGCGACCACCTGCGACCTGTACGCGCTCTCGGGCGTCCCCGGCGGCGCGCATGGACGCGTCCGCTCCGTACGCCTGGCCGGGAGCGTCGGTGTCACGCGCTGGCTCGAGGTCGCGGCGGATGCCTCGATCCTGTCCGCGGCGCTCGGCGACCACAGCGCCTCGGGGCTTGCGAATCCCGCGGCGAGCGTCAAGGTCGGACTTCCCGTCGGACCGCCGTGGCTCCTCGTGGCGGTCGCTGGGCGCGTCGAGCTGCCGCTCGCGGACGAGCTCGTCCTTGACGCCGGGGGCGGAGAGCGCGTGCCGCTCGGCGGCGGCAGCGTCGACGCGTCGGCGATGGCGCTCGCGACGGTCGATCTCACCTCGCCGTTCCCCGCGCGGGTCCACGTCAACGTCGGGTGGGCGTTCCACGGAAGCGACGACAGGGGGAGGCGCGTCTTCCCGGGCGCGTATCCGGCGGTTCCGGAGGGCGGAGCGGCGGGCGACAACGACGCTGTTCTCCTGCGCGCGGCCGTCGAGTTCCCGGGGCGGCGCGTCTCGCTCTTCACGGAGTTCCGCGGCGACGTGCTGGTCGACCGCGGGCTCGTCGCGCTCACGGAGAACCCGCTGGCGTTGACACAGGGCGTGCGCGTCCGGCACGGGGCGTGGTCGGCGACGGGCGCGCTGACGGTCGGCCTGTCGGGTGACGACCCGAGCACGCCCGGGTTCGACCCCCTCGAGGCGTACCCCGACTGGCAGTTCGAGGCCGGGCTGTCGTGGGGGTGGAGGGCCTTCCGCGAGGGCGTCCGCCGCCTGTAGGGCAGCGGGCGCTACGCGCCGCCGTGCCCGGCCTCATCCCGCTCCCTTCGCTTCGCTTCCTCCCAGACGCGGTCCATCTCTCTGAGGCCGACCTTCCCGAGGTCGTCCCCACCGAACCGCTCCTCGATGAGCGCGAAGCGGCGGCGGAAGCGGAGGTTCGTCTTCCGAAGCGCGGCCTCCGGATCGATGGCGAGGAACCGCGCGACGTTGACGGCCGAGAACAGGAGGTCGCCCAGCTCCTGCTCGCAGCGCTCCCGGTCGCCGGCGCGGATCTCGGCGGCCAGTTCCTCGACCTCCTCCCGGAGCTTCGCGAGGACGTCGGCGATCCTCTCCCAGTCGAACCCGACCGCGCCCGCCTTCTCCTGGAGTCGGCGCGCCGTGAGCAGCGCCGAGAAGTCCCTGGGCAACCCGTCGAGGATCGAGGCTCTTCTCGCGTGCGAGTCCTCGCTGAGCTTGCCCGACTCCCAGCGGGTGCGCACCTCGTCCGCCGTCGACGCGGCCTCGCCGCCGAACACGTGCGGGTGCCGGCGGCGGAGCTTGTCATCGATGCCCTCGATCACCTGATCGAGATTGAAGCGACCGTCGTCCTCCGCCATCGCGCCGATGAAGACGATGAGGAAGAGCAGGTCGCCGAGCTCGTCGCGGAGCCTGGCATCGTCGTTCTCGTCGAGCGCCTCCATCATCTCGTGGAACTCCTCGACGAGGTGCGGGCGCACCGTGGCGATGGTCTGCGCCCTGTCCCACGCGCATCCTTCCGGGGAGCGAAGAACGGAGGTGAGCTCGAGAAGGCGGCGGAACGCGCTGGCGGCGGCTGCCGGGTCCAATGTCCCTCCTCGGTTGGGGACGGTCTGATGGGCTGGCGACGCTACACGACGGGGCGTGTTGTTTCAACGGCGCGGCGGGGGCGCCCGCGCGCTCCGCGGGCGGAGCGCCGGCCCGCGGCCCCGGGAGAGGCAGTCCAACCGGCCTTGGGATAGTGACTTATGCGCTTGAGGACCGATGGCACGCAGCTTGCAGCGCAGTGCCGCGTCGCGGCGGGGCGACGCCGGCTCGGGTCCCCGTCGCGCCGGCGCATGGACCACGGGAGCGAGGCCCCGCGCCGCATGCTCTTTGACAGACGCGCGGCAGCGTGAAGGGGAAAGACCTTGCGGGCCTCGTGGTCGTGTGCTACTAGGGTGAGCCCCGTCACACGGCGCGGCTCTCGGAGGCAGGGACGGTGACGTTCGCCACCTGGGTCGAGATCGATCTCGACGCGCTCGTTCACAACCTCGGGACGATCCGTTCCCGCATCGGGGCCGGCAGGAGGATCCTGCTCGTCGTCAAGGCCGACGCGTACGGGCACGGCGCCGTCGAGGTCGCGCGCGTGGCCGTCCGCAGCGGCGTCGACGTGCTCGGGGTCGCGACGCTTCAGGAGGGCATCGAGCTCAGGCAGGCGTCGATCGACGCGCCGGTCCTCATCCTCAGCCCTCCGATGGAGGACGAGACCGAGGACATCGCCGAGTACGACCTCTCGTGCACGGTGCCGAGCCTCTCGATCGCCCGCGCGCTCGCCCGGGCGTGCGCGGCCCAGGGGAAGACCGCGGCGGTGCACGTCGAGGTGGACACGGGGATGGGCCGGAGCGGCGTGGGACTCGACGAGGCCGTGCCGTTCATCACGGCGCTCGCCAAGCACGACGAGCTCACGCTCGAGGGGCTGTTCACGCACTTCCCGTCGTCCGACGAGGACCGCGGCTTCACGGAGCGGCAGGTCGGCCTCTTCCTCGGCCTCCTGGCGCGGCTCGAGGCGAAGGGCATACGGGTCCCGCTCAGGCACGCGGCGAACAGCGGAGCCGTTCTCGGCGTGCCTCGCTCGTTCGAGGAACCGCTCAATCTCGTGAGGCCGGGCATCGCGGCCTACGGTCTCCGAGCCGGGGGGACGGTGAACGACGGGCTCGATCTCAGGCCGGTCATGAGCTTCAAGTCGAGGATCGCGCAGGTGCGCGACCTGCCGGCGGGCCAGACCGTGAGCTACGGTCGCACCTACGCGACCGAGCGCCCGATGCGCGCGGCGGTCATCCCGGTCGGGTACGGACACGGGTACAGCTGGCGGCTGTCCAACTGCGGAGAGGTGCTCATCGGGGGGCGGCGCTGCCCCGTCGTCGGCAGGGTGACGATGGACGTGACGATGGCGGACGTCGACGCGGCGCCGGACGCGCGCGTGGGGGACGAGGTGGTTCTCTTCGGACGGCAGGGCGGCGAGGAGATCACCGTGGACGAGGTCGCGCGACGCGTCGGGACGATCAACTACGAGATCATCTGCGGCATCGGGAAGCGCGTGACGCGCGTGTATCTGAGAAGCGGAGAAGCGATCGGAGTGAGGACGCTCACCGAGCGCAGGGTCGTCGGGCGGCGGAGATGGAACAGCTGACACGCGCTCGGGGCGGGTGAGCGATTCGTCAAGCTCTTGACAACGAAGTTCGAACGGGGTGTTCGGCGCGAGCGAAACCGCCGGACAAGAAGAGAGTTGACAGGTTTTGCGGGCGTATGCTAGATTGCCGCCACGCCCGCTGGGGCGATGAGAAGTCGCACATGGATCAGCAAGAAGCGTGGGGGTTCCAGCGTTTGGGTGCCGCCGCTCTGGTGGCACATCCGGCGTCGACAGGAGGTGACAGGGACCGTTTCGAGACTTGTGCCAGGAGCGGTGCGCCGAACAGGCGCGCCGAATGAGCCCTGACGGAGCTTGAAGGAGCGTCCGGCAGGGCGCCCGGGTCGCACGGACCTGCGAGATGCGCCCCGGTCTGAACACGCACTCTGAGGAGGTTGTCGGATGGCAAGAGAGAACCGCAGCGACAGAGGCGCGATGCTCGCGCTCGCTTCCCTCATGGCCGTGGTCTCGCTGGCGGTGATGGGGGTCGCCCCCGCGGCGGCCTACTACTACGACACCGACGGCGACGGGCTTCCTGACTTCCAGGAGATCAGGCACGGCACGTTCGGCTCGTTCTCGGACGAGGTCGCTGACTGGGACGGTGACGGCCTCCCCGACGCGGTCGAGGACGCCAACCAGAACGGCATCGTGGACATCGGTGAGACCGATCCGTGGAATCCCGACACCGACGGTGACGGCATTCCGGACGGCGTCGAGAACCCGCTCGAGGACCTGACGCGCGACACCGACGGCGACGGTCTCATCAACGCTCTCGACCTCGACTCCGACGGGGACTTCCTCCCCGACGCGGTCGAGTACTTCGGAGGGGTGACGGACTGGCTCAACCCCGACACCGACGGCGACGGCATCATCGACGGCAGGGAGGCGACCTGGGGAACCGACCCGGCGAGTCCCAACACCGACGGCGACGGGTGGAGCGACGGTGAGGAGCTCACGTACGGCACCAGACCGACGTTGAACGACAGCGACGGCGACGGACGGCTCGACGGCATCGGCAACGAGAACGACAACGACGCCGACGGCGACGGCCTCATCAACGCGCTCGACGTCGACAGCGACAACGACGGGCTGGCCGACGGCGACGAGGACGCCAACCTCAACGGCATCGTCGACGAGGGCGAGACCGACCCCGAGCTCTACGACACCGACGGCGACGGCTTCAGCGACGGCTACGAGGTGAATTACCTCGGGAGCGACCCGCTCGTTGCCCAGGATACCGATGGCGACGACTGGTACGATGGTCTTGAGGTCACGCTCTTCAAGACCGACCCCTCCAACGCCGACACGGACGGCGACGGCATCCCGGACGGTGAGGAGAACCCGTTGGGCATGCCGTATCCCGGCCGTGATACCGACGGCGACGGGCTCATCGATGCGCTCGACCGCGACAGCGACAACGACGGCATCGATGACGCCGAGGAGATCGTGGAGGGCGCCGACGGCTTCGTCACGGATCCCTACCTGAGGGACACCGACGACGACGGGCTCGAGGACGCGTGGGAGACGCGGATCTACGGGACGAACCCGGTGGATCCGGACGACCCCGACCTCCGCGACAGCGACGGCGTCCCGGCGCTCTACGAGCTTACCGTCTCGAAGACCAACTTCGATCTCGATGACACCGACGGAGATGGGGTGGACGAGGGGTGGTACGGCACCCGCGGCAGCGACTACGTCGACCACAACACCGACGCGACGCGGCCTGTGCCGTTCTATGACGGCATGGTGGACGCCCTTGACTGGGACAGCGACGGTGACGGCCTGTGGGACGGTGAGGGCGAGGACGAGTACGGCACCGACTCCAAGCTGTTCGACACCGACGGCGACGGCGGCGGCCACCCGTACCGGCTCATGGACGGCGCCGAGGTGCGCATCTGGGGGACCGACCCGACGAACACCGACAGCGACGGTGACGGCCTGTCCGACTACGACGAGATCTACGTCCACGGCACCGACCCGCTGAACCCCAATACCGACGGCGACTTCGTTGATGACTATACCGAGGTCATGATCTGGGGCTCGAACCCGCTGGATCCGGACACCGACGGTGACGGCATCCTCGACGGCGAGACCGTCACCGGCACGTACATCGACGCCGAGGGCGTCCTCCAGACCTGGACCTTCGTCGAGGACAACCGGGACGTGGAGCTGGGCGGGGACAACCTCCCGAACGTGCTCGACGTGGACTCCGACTGGCGCGACTGGGAGGATCCGCCCACCTACGTGTATCTGGACTTCCATGATCGCACGGAGATCGCGTACCAGTACTATGTTTCCGGGGCCGCGCTGACGAAGCGCGACGGCACGCGCTTCCATGTCGGGCCACTCAACCCCGGCGACCCCGACACGGACGGCGACGGATATCCGGACGCGACGGAGGTCGCGGCCGGTTTCGATCCGCTTGACGCGAGGGACTTCGGCAGCGGTCCGTACACGCCCGACGACACGGACGGCGACGGCCTGTACGACATCGAGGAGGCCGTGCTCCAGGGCGTGATCCCGCCGACCATGCACCTGATCGCCGACTTCGACGGCGACGGGCTGTGGGACGGCGACGAGATGCACCCGACGTGGTGGGACCTCGACGGCATCGCGCAGCACGTCGCGACCAACCCGCTCGACGCAGACACCGACGACGACGGGCTCGACGACCTCGAGGAGGTCACGCCGGGTGTTGACGGCGTCATCACGAACCCCCACTACGGGGACACCGACGGTGACGGCCTGAGCGACGGTGACGAGCTCGCGTACGGCACCGATCCGAGCAACCCTGACACGGACGGTGACGACCTCTACGACGGGGCCGAGGTTCACGGGTTCGGCACCGACCCGCTCGACAACGACACCGACGGCGACACCCTCATCGACGGCAACGAGGTCGCGTACGGCACCGACCCGCTGGACACCGACAGCGACGGCGACGGCCTGGAGGACGGCGAAGAGGTCGTTCTGTACGGCACCGACCCGCGGCTCGTCGACAGCGACTTCGACGGCTACGAGGACGGTGACGAGGTCGACGTGTACGGCACCAATCCCGCCGACCGCGACAGCGACGGCGACGGACTTCCCGACTACTACGAGATCGCCGGGAACGTCCCGTCCGAGCCGTATTGCGTGGGCTGGATTGACAACGGCGCGCACCCGACCGATCCCGCCGACATCGACACGGACGGTGACGGGCTGTGGGACGGCGACGAGTTCGCCCAGGCGTGCGATCCGAACGACACCGACAGCGACGGCGACGGGCTTCTCGACGGCGACGAGTACCACGTCTACGTGACCGACCCGTCGAACCCGGACACCGACGGTGACGGCTGCTGGGACGGCAGCGGTCCCGGCGACATCGAGTCGCCCACGGTGGACACCGACGGCGACGGCATCGTGAACGCGATGGACGTCGACAGCGACAACGACTGGGTCTGGGACTGCCACGACGGCGAGACCGAGGACGACGACGACGGAGACGGCATTCCGAACGTCCTGGACGGCGACTCGGACAACGACAATCTGCTCGATGTCCTGGAGAAGGGTCTGGGGATGTGGGGTGTGCTCGACCGCGACTTCGACGACGACGGCATCATGGACGGCGACGAGTACTACCACGTCATCTACCAGCCGCACACCGGCGAGGTGGGCTTCAGGGCCACCGATCCGAAGCTGCTCGACACGGACTTCGACGGCCTGCACGACGGCTTCGAGATCGGCATGACGGGGCCCATCCCGGTCGATCCGGTGATCGGCGGCACGGACGTCGACCCGGGCTTCTGGGATGCCGACGGCACCTCGAACTCCGACCCGCGTCGCTGGGACACCGACATGGACGGCCTCACCGACTACGATGAGGACGCCGACCTCGACGGCGACGACACGGACCTGTACGTCACCGAGACCAGTCCGACGGACGACGACTCGGATGAGGACGGTCTCCTTGACGGCTACGAGGTCACGGTCCTCGGCACCGATCCGCTCGACTGCGACACCGACGCGGACGGTCTGGCCGACGGCCTGGAGATCGGGCTGCTGTACCCGATGGGCGACGACACGACGCTCGCGAACCCGTGCGGGAGCACGCGCTACGACGTCGTGGACCTCGGCGCCTGGACGACGGACCCGCTCGACGACGACTCCGACGACGACGGGCTCACGGACGGCGACGAGGACGCGGATCTCGACGGCAGCTGGCTCGTCGGGACCGAGACCGACCCGAACCAGTGGGACACCGACCGCGGCGGCGTGGCCGACGGCGTCGACAGCGACCCGCTCGACCGCATGGTCGGCGACTGGGACATCGACATTGACAACGACGGCGGCGACGCCGTGGGCAACGTGCTCACGATCGGCGCGCCGGACGGCATCGCGCCTGGCAACGGCGGATCCGGCGAGATCCTGATCTGGCACACGGACGCGCTGAACAACCCCGATCCGGAGGACGGACCGTCCGAGGCAGCCGTGCTGGACAGCGTGGTCATCCGCGCGACGTCGTTCCACTGGTACGGTGAGCTGCCCGGTTCGGCGTACTCGTACCCGGACGCGGACACCACCGACTGGTTCCACTACTCGCAGGTGGGCTTCAGCACCGACGTGATCATGGGCTTCGTGGCGGGCACCTCGGAGCTCGTCACCGTCACGGTGGACGTGCCGTACGGCGCGATGCCGGGCTGGTACGTCGGGTACGTGATGGCGACCACGCAGCGGCAGCCGATGCCGAACGAGTTCCCCGATGACTACATCGAGGTCCGCGTGTACGTGGCCGAGGCGTGCGACATCGACATCTGCGACGACGACGGGGACTTCGTGGGCGTCGGCCTTTCGTCCGACCCCGACTACTTCCCGGAGCCGGCAGCGGAAGGCGAGATGCACCTCGTGAGCGTCCCGGGCTATCCGATCCCGATGGTCGGCATGTTCAGGGTCGCCGTTCCGAACACCGAGCCGGACGGCACGTGGCCGTGGCCGGGCGGTGATCCGGACGGCTGGAACGACCTGAACGGCCTGCCCGCCGGGCCGAGCGCCTCGCGGACGTGGGACACCGACACGTTCGATCCGCAGGGCAACCTGACGCTCTTCAACGTCAGGGCGCAGTACGAGTGGTTCGACGGGCCGGCGGACCCGACGAGCGTGATCAGCTTCAACGATCCGCTCCTGGCGGTCTTCGGGCTCGGCGTGGTCGACTCGTTCACCGTCACGATCGACACCTCGTCGCTCCTCCTGCCCGGCTACTACGAGGGCACGGTCAGGGTGTACGAGGACGCGAACGAGAACTCGGTCTGGGACGTTGACGAGTGCTACGACACCTTCACGCTCAAGTTCTACCTGCTCATCCCGGACCTCGACATCGACGACGACTACGCCAACATGTCGGGGAACGAAATCACGATCAACGTGGATCCCGGCGCGATCGGCGTCATGATCGGCGAGATCCTCCTCTACAACGCGGGCGCCACGACGAACGTGGATCCGTGGGACGGCCCTTCGTCCGAGCCGTCGCTCGGGTTCTGGTACTACGACCCGACGACGAACGAGCACACGCGGATCCCGACGAGGCCGGCGAACCCGGCCGAGCCGGAGTGGATCCCGTTCACGACGTACCTGCCTGACCTGTCCGACTCGCTCGACGTGTGGATCGGCGGTCTGCTCGGGGACTCGCTGGCGATCGGCCAGTCCTCGAAGCTGAGGCTGTGGATCCCGTCGGTGCCGACGACGATCCAGGCGGGCACCTACAGGACCGACCACCCCGAGGACTGGGTGCCCGGCGACGGCACGGTGCCGATCACGCTGCGCGGTCTGGTCACGGGGCAGGAAGGCAGCGAGGACGACTGGCTGCCCATCGTGTACGACGAGGACATCACGGCCACGGACGTCCTGATGGACTACTTCCATCTCACGATCAACGTGGCCCCGATCGTCAGCGCCGAGTTCGCCTCGGAGCTCCTCGTCGTCGCGGGCGACCCGGGAACGCAGCCCTGCGGCACCGTGGCCGTCCTGAACACCGGCAACGCGCTCATCTCCGACGTCCGGTTCCTCGTGACGAACCTCGTCGGCGTCGGAAACGGGCTCGTGATCCCGGCGTCGGCGGTGGACTTCACGCCGATGACCCAGTCGATCCCGTTCGGCACGAACGGCTCGGTCCAGATCTGCGCGGCCCTCCCCGCCGGCATGCAGGCTGACACGTACGTCGGAACGGTGACGCTCATCGCGGGCGCCGGCACGCCGTACGACGAGCTCACGCTCAACGTGGTCGTCAACTGCAACCGGGCGATGGACGTGCTGAGCGAGGCCTACGGCGTCCAGGGCAACGTCATGACCCTCGCCCCGGCGGCCGGCGGCACCGCTTCGAACCAGTTCCGTCTGTGCAACATCGGCAACTGCGGGGTCTCCGGCGTGTCCGGCTCGGTGAGCGGGCTCCCGGCGGGTCTGTCGGCGAGCGTCACGGTGGCCTCGTCGCTCCCGTGGAACGAGTGCATCCTCGGGACGGCGCAGGTGACCTGGACCAACCCGGCGCTGGCCGCGGGCACCTACCGCGGCACGGTGACGGTGACCGCCGACGGCGGCCTCGTGGACACCTTCTGGCTGGACGTGGTCGTGGCGCCGCTCTTCTCGGCGCAGTTCTCCGCGGCGACGCTCGACATCACCGTCAACCCCGGCGAGACGTCGTGCGAGAACGTCCTGGTCCAGAACACCGGGAACCAGGTGCTGCCGGACGTGCACTTCTCGGTCAGCAACCTGATCGGCTCCTACGGTGACATCATCCCGAGCGCGTACATCGACTTCAGCCCGGTCACGATGAGCATCAACGCTGCGTCGCAGCGGACCCTCCAGGTCTGCGCGACCGCGACGGCGGGGAAGCGGTCCGACACGTACGTCGGCACGGCGGCCCTGCTGGCGACCGGCGAGGAGCTCTACGATGACATCGAGGTCAGGGTCCACGTCGTCTGCGTGCCCGACCTGAACATCCTCGACAACGCCTACAACGTGATCGGGAACGTGATGACGCTGGCCCCGGCTCCTGGCGGCAAGGCGATCGGCCAGTTCCAGCTCCGCAACCTCGGGAACTGCGACCTGACCGACATCCGGGGTCTGCCGGTCGCGGGTCTGCCGGCCGGGCTGTCGGCATCCGTCGACATCGACAGCCACTGCGCGTGGAACTCGAGCATCATGGGCGAGGTCCACGTGACGTGGACGGACCCGCAGGTGCCCGCGGGGACGTACTACTCGATGGTGACGGTCGTGCTCGACGACGATCGCGACATCACGGACAGCTTCGTGCTCGTGGTCAACGTCGCGCCGCTGCCCAGCGTGGCGTTCGTGCAGCAGTCGGTGACGGTGACGGGCGTGGCGGGCCAGATCGCCGACGCTCACGTGACGGTGCACAACACCGGGAACGTGGACATCGCGACCGGCATCTCGTTCGTCATCCAGGACCTCACCGGAGCGACGGGCTCGCTCATTCCGAAGAACAACGTCGTGTTCGAGCCGCCGACGGCGGCGATCGCGGACGGTGACACCTCCGGCTTCACCCTCCACATCACCGTTCCGGCCGGGCTGCTCGGCCAGGACTACAGCGGGATGCTGAAGCTGTACCTGAACGGCGGCCTCGAGGATGAGATCCTCATGACCGTCAGGCTCGAGCGCGGCGAGGACATCGCGATCTACCCGAACCCGTACAAGGCCGGCGAGCACGAAGGCGGCATCACCATCGCGCTCGGCGACGTGTCGGAGTCGGATCTCGCGATCAAGATCTACGACCTCTACGGCGTGCTGGTCAGGGACCTCGTGAGCGGTGAGGAGCCCACCCGCAACGTCGACGTGGTCTGGGATCTCCAGAACGACGACGGGAAGGACGTGACGAGCGGCGTGTACATCGTCACGATCGACGTCGGCGACAAGGTTGTCACTCGGAAGATCATGGTCATCAGGTAAGCACCGTCCTGCTCAGGGGCGGGGGCCTGCGCGGCCCCCGCCCGGAGCGGGAAGCAAGGAGGTTAGCGCATGACTAGAAGGTGTGGTCTTCCGGCCCTTGCACTCGTCGCCGCGATGCTCGTCGTCACGAGCACGGCCTGGGCCGGCGACGGCAAGGCCGGGAGCACCTATCTCGACGTGTTCGGGATCGGTGTGGGCGCTGGCCCCAGCGCCCTGGGCGCCCACACGGGCGTTCCGGGGGACCTCTGGAGTCTGACCTACAACCCTGCCGGTCTGGCCGGGATCCCGCGCGTCAAGCTCGGAGTGAGCCAGATCGAGTGGTTCGAGGACACCGCGTTCAGCTACCTGGGCGTAGGTCTTCCCCGGGGTCAGGGCGGGCTCGCCCTGGGAGTGGCCTACTTCGACCTCGGCTCGATCGAAGTGCTGGACGATCAGGGGACGAACCTGAACGAGCTGGCCGAAGCCTACAACTTCGGGTTCATCGGCGGCTACGGCTTCAGGGTGCCCAACATGTGCAACCTGTCCGCCGGCGTGTCGGGTCACGTCATCCAGGCGAACTTCGACAGCGAGAGCTCGACGGCCCTCGGTGTCAACATGGGCCTTCTCTACGCGCTCATGGACGGCCAGGTGCACCTCGGCGCGGCCGTGCGGAACCTCGGGACGCGGTTCAAGTTCGTGCACGACGAGGACGATCAGACCGTGACCTACGCGGGAGGCGTCTCGTACGCCACGGCCAAGGGCCAGCTCCCGAACGTGGACGTCCTCGTTGCCGCGGACGTGCTCATGCCGAGGAACCAGGACGCGCAGATGGGCTTCGGCGGCGAGGTGTGGGTGTACGACATGCTGGCGCTCCGGGCCGGCTACAAGACGGGTCCCGACTCCGGGAACCTGGGCTACGGCGCCGGCTTCAGGTACAGCGACTTCCAGCTCGACTACGCCTACGCGGACTACGAGGCCCTCGGCGGGACACACAGGATCTCCCTGACGATGTCCTTCGGGGACTAGCCGCCTCGGGACGGCCTGCGATGGGATTCCGGGACGAGGGGGTGGGGTCGCGCGCGCGGCCGCCGCTCCCTCGTCTTCTTGTCTCGCCCGCAGCGCGCCCGACCGCCCGTCGGGGCGCTGTCGGGCCGGACCGGGGAGCTTGAACGCCACGGGCGCGCTGTGGTAGGATGCTCGGCGTCAGAGCCCACCAGGGCGCGTGTGGGGGGAATCCGACCGTGACGGATGGCGAACTCGTTGGCATCGCAGCGGAGGTCCGGAAGAAGGCCTACGCGCCGTACTCCGGGTTCGCCGTCGGGGCGGCGCTCCTCGCTCGCGACGGTCGCGTCTTCACGGGGGTGAACGTGGAGAACGCGTCAATCGGGCTCTCCGTGTGCGCCGAGCGGAACGCCATCGCGAAAGCCCTCTCCGAGGGGGCGCGCGACTTCGATGCCCTTGCCATCTCCACGGGCGCCGACGAGCCCACCATGCCGTGCGGCGTCTGCCGCCAGGTCATGTGGGAGTTCTCCCGCGATCTCAGGGTCATCGTCCAGTCGGCCTCCGGGGCGCGTGTGACCACGACCATCGCTGAGCTCTTTCCGAGACCGTTCACCTCGTACCTGCCGGAGCGTTCCTGAGGAGGGCATCCTGACGGTGGAGCGCGAGCGGATCGAGGAGATCGCGCGGCAGGTCGTCGCGGAGGCGGAAGCGGCGGCGCGTCCGGCCGAGCAGGGGGCCGCGCCGGCGGCGGGTCGAGCATCCACGGTCGGGATCGCGTCGGACCACGGCGGCTTCGCGCTCAAGGAGGTTCTCAGGAGGTACCTCACGGAGGAGCTGGGAGTCTCCGTGCGGGACTTCGGCCCCGAGACCGACGCGCCGTGCGACTACCCGGACTTCGCGGCGAAGGTGGCCCGGGCCGTCGCGAGCGGGGAGTGCGATCGCGGGATCGTCGTCGACGGCGCCGGGATCGGCTCCGCCATGGCGGCCAACAAGATCGCCGGCGTCCGGGCCGCCTGCTGCCACGACGTCGCGACCGCCATCAACAGCAGGTCCCACAACGGTGCCAACGTCCTCACCCTGGGCTCCGGCGTCGTCGGCCGGGGCCTCGCCCGCCAGATGGTGCGCGTGTGGCTCGCCACGGCCTTCGAGGGCGGGCGGCACGAGCGGCGCGTCGCCAAGGTCATGGAGCTTGAGCGGGAATGGAACGCGAAGAGCTGATCCGGCGCGTGACCGAGGAGGTGATCCGGCGCCTCGCCGGGGGAGCTCCCCCCGCGCCCGCCGGAACGCAGCCGCCGGCGGCCTCCGAGGGGCCCGCGGCGGCCGCCTGTTCGCCGTGCGTGGCGTGCGGCCTGTGCGTCGATCGCCGGCCCGGGGCAGTGGCCTCGATCATCGCCTCGGGCGCCTCCCGCGTGAGCGCGGCGTCGGGCGTTGCGGACTTCCGTCGCGACCTGGGGAGTCTGGCCTCCGTCATCGACCACACGCTCCTCAAGCCCGCGGCCACGCGGGCCGAGGTCGAGGAGCTGTGCGCGGAGGCGGCGCGCTACGGCTTCGCGTCGGTGTGCGTCAACCCGTGCCACGTCCCGCTCTGCGCGGAGCTCCTGCGGCCAACCAACGTGAAGGTCTGCACCGTCGTGGGGTTCCCGCTGGGCGCGAACAAGCCTGAGGTCAAGGCCTTCGAGGCGGAGCGGGCCATCGCCGACGGCGCGCACGAGCTGGACATGGTCGCGAACATCGGCGCCATCAAGGCCGGAGACCACGAGCTGGTCGAGCGCGACATCCGCGGTGTGGTGCGGGCCTGCGGTGCGAGGGTGGTGCTCAAGGTCATCATCGAGGCGGCGCTCCTCACGGACGAGGAGAAGGTGGCCGCCTGCAACATCGCGAAGAAGGCGGGGGCCGACTTCGTGAAGACGTCGACCGGGTTCGCGCCGGGCGGGGCGACGGCGCACGACGTGCGGCTGATGCGGGCCGCGGTCGGACGCGAGATGGGCGTCAAGGCGGCGGGCGGGATCAGGGACCTGGACACGGCGCGGGAGATGGTGGAGGCCGGCGCGAGCAGGATCGGAGCGAGCGCGAGCGTCAAGATCGTGGGCGGGTAGCCGGACGCGCCTGCCGCGTCGTCCGAGTGGAGCCGGCGGCGACGCCGGTTCGCGCGTTCAGGGGGCCGGGCATGACGGCGTACGAGGTCATCCGAAGGAAGCGCAACGGCGGCGAGCTGGACGACGCCGACATCCGGTGGCTCGTCCGGAGCTTCCTGGCCGGCGAGATCGCCGACTACCAGATGGCCGCGTTCCTCATGGCGGTGTACTTCGTCGGCATGACGGAGCGGGAGACCGAGAGCCTGACGCGCGCCATGCTGGAGTCGGGGGAGACGCTTGATCTCGCCGCCATCCCCGGGCCGAAGATCGACAAGCACTCGACGGGAGGCGTCGGGGACAAGCTCTCCCTCGTCGTTGCGCCCGTGGCCGCGTGCCTCGGCGTGCGCGTCCCCATGGTGTCGGGCCGCGCGCTCGGGCACACGGGCGGCACGCTGGACAAGCTCGAGTCGATCCCGGGCCTCCGGACCGACCTCGCGCCTGAGGCGATGCTGCGGGTCGTAGGCGACGTCGGGATGTCCGTCGTGGGCCAGTCGCCGCGGATGGCCCCCGCCGACTTGCGCATGTACGCGCTGCGCGATGTCACGGCGACCGTCGAGTGCGTTCCCCTGATCGTCGCCAGCATTCTCTCGAAGAAGCTGGCGGCCGGGCTCGACGGTCTCGTGCTGGACGTGAAGGTGGGGCGCGGCGCGTTCATGGGCGACCTGGAGCGGGCACGCGGCCTTGCGGGCGCGCTGTGCTCGACGGCAGGGAGGCTGGGGCTCCGTGCGGTCGCGGTCCTCACGGACATGGAGAGCCCGCTGGGGCTGGCCGTGGGCAACTCCCTCGAGGTCGAGGAAGCCGTTCTGGTGCTCCGCGGCGGGGGGCCTGCGGACGTGCGCGAGACGAGCCTCGAGCTCGCCGCGCGGATGGCCCTGCTGGGCGGGCGCGCGCGCGACCTGGGTGAGGCGCGCGCGCTCGCGAAGGACGCCCTGGAGAGCGGCCGCGCGTTCGAGGTCTTCCTGAGGTTCGTCGAGGCCCAGGGTGGCGACGTCCGCTTCGTGGACGGGCGCGAGCGGCTCCGCCGCGCGCCGCTGGTCAGGGCGGTGCCGAGCGCGGCAGGCGGCGTGGTGCGCGCCATCGACGCTCTCGAGGTCGGGCTTGCGTGCGTGAAGCTCGGGGCGGGCCGGCGGTCGGTCGGTGAGGCGGTCGACCACGCCGTCGGCGTCGTGATCGCCGCTCCCGTAGGCGCGGGTGTGAGCGTGGGGGACCCTCTGGCATTCGTTCATGCCGACGGCGAGGCGGCGGCGGCAGCAGCCGAAGAGAGGGTTCGGGCGGCCTTCAGGCTGGCATCCGAACGCCAGCCCGAGCGGCGCACCCGTGTGCTCGAGGTCATTCCTCAGGACCTGCGGTAGCCGGTGGGGACGGTCAGATCTCAGCGCAGCCCGCCGCGGTCGTGCGCAGGGCACATCTCGGTCGGTTCCGTGCCCGCGACGAACACCTCGTCCAGCGTTTCCCCGCAGTCGGGGGTCGCCAGCGCTCCGGTCTCGGCGCAGATCCGTCGGACCACGACGCCGCTCGGGCGTCGGAACGGCTCGTGCGGAAGCCCGGCGTGCGCCGCCTTCATGAACTCCGTCCAGATGGGGAGGGCCGCCACGGCGCCGGTCATGCTCCTGCCGAGCGAGCGCCTGTCGTCGTACCCCACCCAGACGCCGCACACGACCCTGGGGGTGTAGCCCACGAACCACGCGTCCGTGCAGTCGTTGGTGGTCCCGGTCTTCCCGGCCGCGGGGTGATCGAAGCCCCACGCTCTGGCAGCCCAGCCTGTGCCGTTCACCATCACGCTCTCGAGCATGCTCGTCACGACGTAGGCGGTCTCCGGGGAGAGGGCCTCACGGCTCCGGCTCTCGTGTCTCTCCAGTATCCGGCCGTTCTGATCCTCGATCCTCTCGATCGCGTACGGCGACATCCTGATGCCGTGGTTGTCGAGTGTGGCGTACGCCTCGACCATGTCGATCACCTTGACCTCACTGCTTCCGAGGGCGATCGAGTACACGGGCTTGATCGGCGTCGATATGCCCATCTGCCTGGCGCACTGGACAACTGCCTGGGGCCCCAGGTCCATGCAGAGCCTCACGGTCGGCAGGTTGATCGAGTGCTTGAGCGCGTACCGGAGCGTGACCTCACCTCGGAATCCGGGTTCGTAGTTCTCGGGGATCCAGTCCGTCGGCTCCTCGACCACGCCGTCCCGCGTCCTGACAAGGCGAGGGGCTCCTGCTCCCGGAACGATGACGGGCGCGTCGAGGATCCTGTCCGCAGGCGTGTACCCACCGTCGATCGCCGCCGTGTAGACGAACGGCTTGAATCCCGAGCCTGGCTGCCGCGGCGCCTGGGTCGCCCGGTTGAACTCGCTGTCCCTGAAGTCCCGCCCGCCGACCATGGCGATGATGCCGCCCGAGGCGGCGTCGACGGCGAGGAGGGCTCCCTGCACATACGGTGTGAACTCGCTGCCTCCGGCCTGGGCGGTCGCGTCTCCGCGCCTGATCCTGTACCCCGCCTCGCGCTCCAGCCTCGCCAGACGGTTCTCGAGCGCTCTCTCAGCCGCCGCCTGAAGGTCGAGGTCCAGGGTCGTGTAGATCCGCAGGCCGCCGGCGTAGAGCGCGTCCGGTCCGTAGCGACCGACGAGCTCTCTGCGTATGTGCTCAACGAAGTACGCGCCGAGCCCGGCGCCGTCGCTCCGCGGCAGGATGTGGAGGGCGGCCGTGTCGGCGCGCGCCGCTTCCTCGCGCGTGATCGTCCCCTGGCCGGCCATCAGCGATAGGACGAGCCGCCGACGCGCCAGGGCGCGGTTCGGGTGCTGCCGCGGCGAGTAGCCGCTCGGGTTCTTCGGCAGACCCGCGAGCAGCGCGCACTCGGCAAGATCGAGCTCCGACACGTGCTTGCCGAAGAACTGCCAGGACGCCGCCTGCACTCCGTAGGCGCCGTGTCCGAAGTAGATCTGGTTGAGGTACAGCTCGAGGATCCTGTCCTTCGAGTACGTCTGCTCGATCCGGAGGGCGAGCAGCGCCTCGCGCAGCTTCCGCGTCAGGCTGATCTCCGGGGTCAGGAAGAGGCTCCTCGCCAGCTGCTGCGTGATCGTGCTGGCCCCCTCGACCACCCGGCCCGCCCGGACGTTCCGCATGGCTGCGCGCATGATCGCGCTGGCGTCGACGCCCCAGTGGCTTCGGAAGTCCTTGTCCTCCGTCGCCACGACGGCGTCCACGAGGGCAGCGGGAACATCGTCGAGCGCTACGATGACCCGGTTCTCCCGGGCGAACGCGTGGAGGATCCTGCCGTCCCTCGCGTAGACCGTGGCTCCGACGAGGGGCTGCACCGACTCGAGGAGAGACGGCGAGGGCAGACCGCGCTGTAGCCACAGCACGGCGCCCACCGCGCCGGCTACGAGCGCGGCGAGGACGATCACGAAGAGCCTGATCCAGGATCTGAGCACCAGCCCTCCCGCAGACGGCGGCCATCCGCTGGCCCGGGGCCGCCGCACGCCGCTACGCTATCCGACAGGCGCTGTGGAGTCAAGCCGCGGCCGTCCCGCCTGTTTGCCCTTGCGCCGGCGGGTGCCGGGTTGGTATGTACTATGCAGCCGTTCGCTGACTCGCCCGGCCCCGCGCGGGAGAAGGCGGGGGGGCAGGCCACCTGATGGGCGGACGAACCGGAGGTCTCCGACGTGCTTGACCCGAGGGAGCAGCTGGAGCGACTTCGCGAAGGGGTCGTGGAGATCATCAAGGAGGACGAGCTCCTAGGGAAGCTCGAACGCTCCCTGCGCGACGGGAAGCCGCTCAGGGTCAAGCAGGGGTTCGACCCCAGCGCGCCCGACTTGCACCTGGGTCACGCGGTCGGCCTTCGCAAGCTGCGCCAGTTCCAGGACCTCGGCCACACGGCGGTGGTCATCATCGGCGACTACACGGGCATGGTGGGCGATCCCAGCGAGCGAGCCGAGACGCGCCCCAGGCTGACGTACGAGGAGGTTCTCAGGAACGCGCAGACCTACCAGGCGCAGCTCCACAAGATCGTCGACCCGGCGCGGACCGAGGTCGTCATGAACGGTGACTGGTTCCGGACCATGAGCTTCGCCGACGTCATGGACCTTGCCGGGAAGTACACCGTCGCGAGGATCCTCGAGCGCGACGACTTCACGCAGCGCTTCGGCGCGCAGCAGCCCATCAGCATCCACGAGCTCTTCTACCCGCTCATGCAGGGATATGACTCGGTGGCCATCAGGGCCGACGTGGAGCTCGGCGCCACGGAGCAGAAGTTCAACTGCCTGGTTGCTCGGGAGATCCAGAAGGCGTACGGGGTCGAGCCCGAGGTCGTGATGCTCATGCCGGTCCTGGAGGGCACGGACGGCGTGCGGCGGATGAGCAAGAGCACCGGCAACTACATCGGGCTCTCGGAGTCCCCGCGCGAGATGTACGGAAAGACGATGTCGATTCCCGACGCTGTGATCGGGCGGTACTACGAGCTCGCGGCTGTTCTCTCCCCTGAGACGCTCGCGGGCGTGAAGGAGAGCCTGCAGGATCCCGATGTGAACCCGCGCGATCTCAAGAGACAGCTCGCGAGGCGCCTCGTCACGCTGTACCACGGCGTGGCGGCGGCGGACAGCGCCGAGGCGGAGTTCGACAGGGTCTTCGCGAAGGGCGGGCTGCCCGACGAGGTCCCCGAGCCGGTCGTGGTCCTCAAGGGGCAGTCGGACCTTTCTCGCGCGTGGATCGTGGCGGTCGTGGTAGGAGCGGGGCTTGCCGGGTCGGGTGGAGAAGCCAGACGCCTGATCGCCCAGGGGGGGATCAGAGTGGACGGCGAGGCGGTGAGGGATCCGGATGCGGTGGTGGACCTGAGTGCACCGCGCCTCCTGCAGGCCGGGAAGAGGAGGTTCGTCAGGCTCGTGCCGGGGAGGGTCCTTCCTGGGGAGTAGATCGGCGCGGCGCGGGGGATCGGAAAAAAAGTCGCCGCCGTGTAGAAAATCGCTTGACAGGAATCGCCCCGGAGCCTATACTCCCAAGGCTGCCGAAAGACAGCCGGGGCTCCCTGCGGGAGCGGGGACTCCGAAGCTCTTTGAAACCTGAATAGCGTGCTAGCCAAGTACCCTGAACGGGTTCTCTCGTGACGGGCGCGCGCGAGCGCGGCCGGCGCGGGGAACACATGCACACGCGTAAGACGCTGTCCCTCACGGTGTGGGGGGCAGTCGAGGATTAGACTACAACGGAGAGTTTGATCCTGGCTCAGAATGAACGCTGGCGGCGTGGATTAGGCATGCAAGTCGAACGCGAAAGGGTCCCTTCGGGGACCTGAGTAGAGTGGCGAACTGGTGAGTAACGCTTGGGGAACCTGCCCTTGAGTGGGGAACACGTCCGAAAGACGTAAATTCCGCATGACGTCTCCTGCCCGCATGAGTGGGAGACCAAAGGTGCCCTCTGACACAAGGTGCCGCTTAAGGATGGCCCCGAGTCCTATTAGCTAGTTGGTAGGGTAACGGCCTACCAAGGCTATGATGGGTAGCTGGCCTGAGAGGGTGGTCAGCCACACTGGGACTGAGATACGGCCCAGACTCCTAAGGGAGGCAGCAGTCGAGAGGCTTCGGCAATGGGCGCAAGCCCGACCGAGCGACGCCGCGTGGGCGATGAAGGCCTTCGGGTCGTAAAGCCCTGTCACAGGGGGGAGAACCGCACCCAGCTGAATAGGCTGGGTGCCTGACGTTGCCCCTGGAGAAAGACCCGGCTAACTCCGTGCCAGCAGCCGCGGTAATACGGAGGGGTCAAGCGTTATTCGGATTTACTGGGCGTAAAGGGCGCGTAGGCGGGATCGCGGGTCGGCCGTGAAATCCACCGGCTCAACCGGTGAACTGCGGTCGAAACTGCGATTCTTGAGCTTGGTAGAGGAAGGCGGAATTCCTGGTGTAGCGGTGGAATGCGTAGATATCAGGAAGAACACCGGTAGCGAAGGCGGCCTTCTGGGCCATGGCTGACGCTGAGGCGCGAAAGCTGGGGGAGCAAACAGGCTTAGATACCCTGGTAGTCCCAGCCTTAAACGATGGGCACTAGGTGTAGGAGGTACTGACCCCTCCTGTGCCGCAGCAAACGCATTAAGTGCCCCGCCTGGGGAGTACGGTCGCAAGGCTGAAACTCAAAGGAATTGACGGGACCCCGCACAAGCGGTGGAGCATGTGGTTCAATTCGACGCAACGCGAAGAACCTTACCGGGGCTTGACATGTACCGGACAGGCATGGAAACATGCCCTCCCTTCGGGGTCGGTACACAGGTGCTGCATGGCTGTCGTCAGCTCGTGTCGTGAGATGTTGGGTTAAGTCCCGCAACGAGCGCAACCCTCGTCGCCTGTTGCCATCGGGTTATGCCGGGCACTCTGGCGAGACTGCCGGCGATATGCCGGAGGAAGGCGGGGATGACGTCAAGTCCTCATGGTCCTTACGTCCCGGGCTACACACGTGCTACAATGGCCGGTACAAAGGGTTGCAATGCCGCGAGGCGGAGCCAATCCCAAAAAGCCGGTCTCAGTTCGGATTGGAGTCTGCAACTCGACTCCATGAAGCCGGAATCGCTAGTAATCGCGGATCAGCACGCCGCGGTGAATACGTTCCCGGGGTTTGTACACACCGCCCGTCAAGCCACGAAAGCTGGGAGTGCCCTAAGTCGCTGAGCCAACCCGCAAGGGGGGCAGGCGCCCAAGGTAAGACCAGCGATTGGGGCTAAGTCGTAACAAGGTAGCCGTACCGGAAGGTGTGGCTGGATCACCTCCTTTCTAAGGAGACATCTCGACCGGCGCCACGCGCGGCGGATCGAGAAGGTCAGACGGTCAGAGGAACGGCTGGCACGCTATTCATCGTGATTCGGCCTTCCCGCAGTCGGGGAGCCTCTCGGGCCTATAGCTCAGCCGTGGTTAGAGCGCACGCCTGATAAGCGTGAGGTCAGAGGTTCAACTCCTCTTAGGCCCACCAATCCCATCGAGGCTCGTGCCGGGGATATAGCTCAGCTGGGAGAGCGCCTGCTTTGCAAGCAGGAGGTCACCGGTTCGATCCCGGTTATCTCCACCAGTTCGACCTCAGCGAGGTTGGTAGGCTTACGAGGGGTTCGGGCAGTAGCCGACGGCGGGCACGGGTCTTTGACAACTCAAGAGATTGGACGGGCAAAGCATCTTTGCCGTGATCAAGATGGCCAAGTTACTAAGGGCACATGGTGGATGCCTTGGCGCCAGCAAGCGATGAAGGACGTGGTAAGCTGCGATAAGCCCCGGTGAGGAGCAAACATCCTTTGACCCGGGGATTTCCGAATGGGGCAACCCCACGCGGGTCATGCCGCGTGATCGCCGGCTGAATCAGATAGGCCGGACGAGGCGAACGGGGGGAACTGAAACATCTCAGTACCCCCAGGAGAAGAAAGCAACAGCGACTTCCCTAGTAGTGGCGAGCGAACGGGAACAAGCCTAAACCGATCTGCATGTTCAAGCCCGCGCGCGTTGTGCAGACGGTGTCGTGGGGCCCGATTGGACCGGTGTGCGGACCGGTCGGGGAGTGAGCAACCCGAGCTTCAGTCGAACGGCATGGGAAGGCCGACCATAGAGGGTGATAGTCCCTTAGACGAAGGAGCGGAGGCTCCCTGGGTTGGGTACCCAAGTACTGCGGGGCACGTGAAACCCCGTGGGAATCCGGGAGGACCACCTCCTAAGGCTAAGTATTCGCTGGCGACCGATAGCGAACCAGTACCGTGAGGGAAAGGTGAAAAGAACTCCTGGCGGAGAGTGAAATAGAACCTGAAACCGTGTGCCTACAAGCTGTGGGAGGGTCTGCGCGGGCTTCGGCCCACGCAGATCTGACCGCGTGCCTTTTGCATAATGATCCGGCGACTTGTTAGAGCGTGGCGAGGTTAAGCGTCTGTGACGCGGAGCCGGAGCGAAAGCGAGTCCGAAATGGGCGACAATGAGTCGCGCTCTACAGACCCGAAGCCAGGTGATCTACGCATGGCCAGGGCGAAGCGCGTGTAGCAATGCGTGGAGGCCCGAACTAGTGGTCGTTGAAAAGACTTTGGATGAGCTGTGCGTAGGGGTGAAAGGCTAATCAAACCTGGAGATAGCTGGCTCTCCCCGAAATAGGTTTTGGCCTAGCCTCGGTTCATAGAGTGGCGGAGGTAGAGCACTGATTGGGTTAGGGGGTTCACCGACCTGCCGACCCCATTCAAACTCCGAATGCCGTCATCTCGTTTACCGGGAGTCAGCCTGCGGGTGATAAGATCCGCGGACGAGAGGGGAAGAACCCAGACCAGCAGCTAAGGTCCCCAAGTACTGGCTAAGTGAAGTAAGGATGTGGGATTGCTCAGACAGCTGGGATGTTGGCTTAGAAGCAGCCACCATTTAAAGAGTGCGTAACTGCTCACCAGTCAAGCGGCCCCGCGCCGAAAATTCACGGGACTCAAGCCAGCCACCGAAGCTCTGGATGCGCCCGCAAGGGCGTCTGGTAGGGGAGCGTTCCGTTGTAGGGTGAAGCTCGATCGTGAGATCGGGTCGACGAAACGGAAGTGATTATGCCGGAACGAGTAGCGATAATGCAGGCGAGAAACCTGCACACCGAAAGCCCAAGGGTTCCTGAGGAAGGTTAATCCGCTCAGGGTTAGTCGGGACCTAAGCCGAGGCCGACAGGCGTAGGCGATGGAGAACGGGCTAATATTCCCGTACCACTGACGAGACGACAAAGACGCTAAGGGGTGACGCAGGAGTGAAAGGTCAGCCGGGTGTTGGATGTCCCGGTCTAAGCGAGTAGGGGGGCTGCGTGTAAATGCGCGCGGCCACTACCCCGAGACGTGATGGGGAGTCCCTTTGGGACACAAACTGACCCTAATCAAGCTGCCGAGAAAAGCCTCTATGCGAGTCTCGTCGGTGCCCGTACCGGAAACCGACACAGGTGGGCGAGGAGAGTATCCAAAGGTGCTCGGGAGAACGGCGGTTAAGGAACTCGGCAATCTGACCCCGTAACTTCGGGATAAGGGGTGCCCTTTGCGGTGATCCTCCTTGCGAGGGGAGCTGTGAGGGGCCGCAGAGAATCGGCCTGGGCGACTGTTTACTAAAAACACAGGTCTCTGCCAAGCCGCAAGGCAACGTATAGGGACTGACACCTGCCCGGTGCTGGAAGGTTAAGGGAAGACGTTAGCCCCCTTCGGGGGGCGAAGCGTTGAACCGAAGCCCCAGTAAACGGCGGCCGTAACTATAACGGTCCTAAGGTAGCGAAATTCCTTGTCGGGTAAGTTCCGACCTGCACGAATGGTGACACGACTTGGGCGCTGTCTCAACCGCCGACCCGGCGAAACTGTAGCAGCGGTGAAGATGCCGCTTACCCGCAACTGGACAGAAAGACCCCGTGGACCTTTACTGCACCCTGATATTGGTCTTCGGCCAGGTTCGTGTAGGATAGGTGGGAGGCTATGAAGCGGGGGCGCTAGCCTTCGTGGAGCCAACCTTGAAATACCACCCTTGCCTTGTTGGAGACCTAACCCGGCGCCGTTACCCGGTGCGGGGACAGTGTCAGGCGGGTAGTTTGACTGGGGCGGTCGCCTCCTAAAACGTAACGGAGGCGCCCAAAGGTTCCCTCAGCGCGGACGGCAACCGCGTGTCGAGTGTAAGGGCAGAAGGGAGCTTGACTGCGAGGCAAACAAGCCGAGCAGATGCGAAAGCAGGGCCTAGTGATCTGCCGGTGCTGCGTGGAAAGGCCGGCACTTAACGGATAAAAGGTACCCCGGGGATAACAGGCTTATCTCCCCCGAGAGTCCACATCGACGGGGAGGTTTGGCACCTCGATGTCGGCTCAACACATCCTGGGGCTGGACAAGGTCCCAAGGGTTTGGCTGTTCGCCAATTAAAGTCGTTACGTGAGCTGGGTTTAGAACGACGTGAGTCAGTTCGGTCCTTATCCGTTGCGGGCGTAGGATGCTTGAGGAGAGCTGCCCTTAGTACGAGAGGACCAGGGTGGACGAACCTCTAGTGTACCAGTTGTCACGCCAGTGGCATCGCTGGGTAGCTATGTTCGGAAAGGATAAACGCTGAAAGCATCTAAGCGTGAAGCCTCCTCCAAGAATAGGCATCCCGTGGGGCAACCCACCTAAAGGCTCGTTGGAGATGACGACGTTGATAGGCCGGAGGTGTAAGGGGAGCAATCCTCTCAGCCGACCGGTACTAATCGGCCGTGCGACTTGGCCGTCATGAGATCTACAGCAATGGTGCTGCTGCTCGTCCAATACTCTGAGTTGTCGCCGATCTGTGCACCTGGCGACGCAGTCGACGATCTAGATCGCTTGCGACTGATTTGGGGCTGGACCTCGTCCTGACCCCAGGCCGGGTGCCTCAGTGAAGCCGGCGCGCGCCGGCCGGGAGCGTTGTTTCGGTGGCTATGGCGGAGGGGTCACACCTGTACCCATTTCGAACACAGTAGTTAAGCCCTCCAGCGCCGATGGTACTGCTTGGGAGACCTTGCGGGAGAGTAGGACGCTGCCGGAACATGCGGACCCCCTTCGCCGAGAGGTGAAGGGGGTCCTTCTTCTTCCTGGCCGTATGCGCGCCGCCTTGACGCTTCGCACATCCGCTTGCTAGCCTCGCCGCCTGAGCTCTGCCATCAACGGAGGATGCCATGGAGAGGCGTAGATCGGTCTTACCCGGGGGCGCGGCGTGGATGCTCCTCGCGCTTGCAGCGGGATGCTCTTCGACGGCTTCGGTTGACGGTGAGCGTCCCGCGTCGCAGGAGCTCCCCAACTGGGTTCTCGTTGTGCCCGTGACAGACTCCGTGCGCGCGTACTACGTGGGGGGGTGCTCGGCAGCCCCGGACGCCGCCGCAGGCGTGGCGGAGGCCGAGGCCGACGCGAGGTCCCAGGCGGAGCGCGCCGTCCGCGAGCATATGCTCGGCCTCGTCGATCGCGCGTTCCGACACGCCGGCGTCGAGTTGACGAGCACAGATCGTGGGGTCTTCCGGACCCGCCTGGTCGAGCCCGTCGTCGAACGGCTGGCCGCCGAGCTGAGGCGCGAGGACGCATTCCACAGGGAGTGCCCGGCTTCGTCGGCACGGGACGGCACCCGCGGAGTGTGCGACGTGTTCGTTCTCATGAGCGCCGACGTTCCTGCTTGGGATCGGCTTCAGGCCGAGGTGCTGGCGGGCATGCGGAAGAGGCAGCAGGCGGAGGGCGGTGCCTCGGCGGCCGTCGAACTCCTCGATTGGATGCTGAGGCATGCCAACGAGGACGATCCGGGAGCGATCCGGGGCGAGCGCGGAGAGCCATGATCCGTTCGGACTTCGTCCACCTCCACAACCACTCCGAGTACAGCCTTCTGGACGGAGCGTCGCGCATCGACCGCATGGTCGAGCGTGCGCTCGAGCTCAGGATGCCCGCCCTCGCGCTGACCGACCACGGCAACATGTTCGGTGTGATCGAGTTCTACGCGGCCGCCATGGAGAAGGGCCTCAAGCCGATCATCGGGCTTGAGGCGTACGTCGACCCGCGATCGCACACGGAACGGCCGCAGGGGAGGGCGTGGGACCTCAACCACCTCCTGCTGCTCGCGAGGAACGAGCAAGGCTACCGCAACCTGATGCGGCTGTCCACGATCTCCTTTCTCGAAGGCCTCTACTACCGCCCGCGGATCGACAGGGAGCTTCTGCGCCGGCACCACGAGGGTATCATCGCGACGACGGCATGCCTGCGGGGGGCGCCGGCCCAGCGCATCCTCGCGGGGGATCTCGCGGGCGCGCGCGAAGCGGCCATCGAGCTCGCCGAGATCTTCGGCGACGGCAACTTCTACCTCGAGATACAGAACCACGGCCTTCCCGAGGAGGCGGCCGTCCGGGCTGGCTATGCGCAGCTCTCCCGCGAGCTCGGCATCCCCCTCGTCGCCGCGAACGACTGCCACTACCTTGCGCGCGAGGCGGCCCCGGCGCACGACGTTCTCCTGTGCATCCAGACCTCAAAGGAGATCGACGACCCGGACCGCATGCGAATGCCGAACGACGAGTTCTACCTCAAGTCCCCGAACGAGATGCGCGCCGTGATGGCCGAGTTCCCCGATGCCTACGAGAACACGGTGGCCATCGCCGAGCGGTGCAACCTGTCGCTCGAGTTCGGGCGCGTGCACATGCCGCGGTTCCCCCTGCCGCAGGGCTACGCGGACGCCGCGGAGTACCTGGCCGCGCTCGCCCGCGAGGGCATCGAGCGGCGGTGCGGCTCCACCGTTCCTCCCGAGGTCACGGATCGGATGGAACGGGAGCTCGCGCTCATCAAGGACATGGGCTTCTCGGGGTACTTCCTGATCGTCCAGGACTTCATCGAGGAGGCCAAACGACGCGGCATTCCCGTGGGGCCGGGGCGCGGGTCGGCAGCCGCCAGCATCGTGAGCTACGCCCTCGGCATCACCGAGCTGGATCCCCTGCGGTTCGGCCTGGTCTTCGAGCGCTTTCTGAACCCGGCGCGGAAGGCGATGCCGGACTTCGACATCGACTTCTGCTACGAACGCCGCAATGAGATCATCGACTACGTCACGCAGAAGTACGGCCGCGAGTCGGTCGCTCAGGTGATCACGTTCGGCACGATGCAGGCGCGGGCCGTCGTGCGCGACGTCGGGCGGGTGCTCAAGCTGCCGTACGCCGAGGTCGACCGGATCGCGAAGATGATCCCCCGCGAGCTCAGCATCACGCTGGACGACGCGCTCGCCCGCGTTCCCGAGCTCAGGGAGCTCCGGGACTCCGACGAGAAGTACGCCAAGCTCATCGAGTACGCCAGGATGCTCGAGGGGCTCGTGCGCCACGCGTCGGTCCACGCGGCCGGGGTCATCATCGCCCCGGGACGCATCGACGCCTGGGCGCCTCTCTACAAGTCGGCCGGCGACGAGATCACGACCCAGTACCACATGAAGTCGCTGGCGAAGATCGGCCTCCTCAAGTTCGACTTCCTCGGCCTGAGGACGCTGACGGTCATCCGGGACACCCTTGCGATGATTGAGGAGAACCACGGCGTCCAGAGGACGCCGGAGAGCATCCCGCTGGACGACCCCGCGACGTACGAACTGCTGAGCAGCGGAAACACGGTCGGCGTGTTCCAGCTGGAGTCGTCCGGCATGCGCGACCTTCTGCGGAAGATGAAGCCGGAGAGGATCGAGGACATCATCGCCGTCAACGCGCTCTTCCGCCCCGGTCCGCTGGGCTCGGGGATGGTGGAGGACTACGTCAAGCGGAAGCACGGCCGGCAGAAGGTCGCGTACCTCCACCCGAAGCTCGCGTCGGTGCTGAGCGAGACCTACGGCGTCATCGCGTACCAGGAGCAGGTGATGAAGGTGGCGAGCGAGCTCGCCGGCTTCACGATGAGTCAGGCCGACATCCTGCTGAACGCGATGCGGAAGAAGGTCCCGGAGCAGATGGCGCTTCAGCGCGAGGACTTCGTCCGGGGGGCCGTCGGCGCGGGCATCCCGAAGAGCACGGCGGGGGCCGTGTTCGATCAGATGGCGCACTTCGCGGGATACGGCTTCAACAAGGCGCACAGCGCCTCCTACGCGATCCTCGCGGTGAGGACGGCCTACCTCAAGGCGCACCACGCGGCGGAGTTCATGGCGGCCACGCTCACGAGCGAGATGGACGACTCCGATCGTGTCGTCGCGCTCATCAACGAGTGCCGGCGGATGGGGATCCGGGTGCTTCCCCCCAACGTCAACGAGGGACAGGCCGAGTTCAGGGCGACGCCCCGGGGCGACATCCAGTTCGGCCTCGCCGCGATCAAGAACGTCGGCCGTGCGGCCGTCCACTCGATCGTCGACGCGAGACGGCAGCGCGGGTCCTTCGGCGACATCTTCGACCTCACGAGCCGCGTGGACCTGCGGATCGTGAACCGTCGCGTCCTCGAGAGTCTTGTCGCCGCCGGCGCCCTGGATGCGCTTCACGGTCACCGGGCCGGCCAGATGGCGGCCGTCCCGGCGGCGCTCGAGCTCGGCCAGCGCGCACAGCGTGAGCACGAGTCCGGACAGACGTCGCTCCTGACCGTCCTCGATGGGGCCGCAGGCGCGCCAGCAAGGCCGAGGAAGCTGCCCGATGCGGAGCCCTGGAGCGACAGCGAGATGCTCAACCGGGAGAAGGAGGTGCTCGGGTTCTACATGACCGGGCACCCGCTCGCGCGCTACGAGCGCGAGCTTCGCGAGTTCGCGACGATCTCCGTGGGCGAGCTGCAGGAGGCCGAGGACGGCGAGGCCGTGCGGATCGGCGGCATCGTCACGAACGCCAAGCAGATGACGGACAGGAAGGGCGAGCGGATGGCCTTCGTGACCCTCGAGGACTTCACGGGGCGCGTCGAGCTCGTCGTGTTCTCGAAGTGCTTCGCCAGGAGACACGAGTCCGTCCAGAAGGACGCGGCGCTGCTCGTCGAGGGGAAGGTCTCCACGCGCGAGGAGGAGGTTCCGAAGATCGTCGTGAGCGACATCGTGCCCCTCGCCATGGCCCATCAGCGGTTCGTCGAGAGGCTCGTCATCACGCTCACGTCCGACGTGCTCGTCGAGACGCTGCTCGAGGAGATCAAGGGGGCTCTCGGCGCCCACTCCGGGCGCTGTCCGGTCGACCTCGTCCTGCGCACCGGAGGCCGGCTCGTGACCGTCAGCGCCGGGGCGGTTCGCGTGGATCCGTCGCGTGAGCTTGTGAGTCGTCTTGAGGCGATGGTCGGAGAGGGGAACGTGAGGCTTGTCGGAGCCGCGGCGGCCGCGCCGCCCCCGCCGGGTTTCTAATTGACAGCGCCATAAGGGGTTGCTATATTTCGCCACGCGGCCTGGAAGGGGTCCACGAGGCTCGGGGAGTGACGCATATGCTCAGAAGAGCGGCACTTGCGGTCCTCGCGCTCCTCTCGCTGGTCGCGGTGGCGCCGGCCGTCGAGCTCGACGGCCGGTTTCCCGAGCTCGCAGATCTTCCGACGGCCCACACCGTTCCCAGAGCCACGTACTCGATCGGAGCGCGCCTCGCGCCCGGCGGGACGCTCGTGGGGGGCATCCGAGTGGGCGTGACGGACTACCTCTACCTTGGGGTGTCCTACGGGGCCCGGAACGTCGTGGGGCTGGGCCGACCGGACTGGGAGAGCCGCGTCGAGTTCGACGCGAAGGTCCGGATCGCGAGGCAGGGGAACGCGCCGGTCGGGCTGGCGCTCGGGTTCGACTCGCGCGGCTACGGCCGGCAGTTCGACAGCGGCGCGTTCGAGAAGGCCTCGCCGGGCCTGTTCCTCGTCGCCTCCCGGGAGTTCCCGTTCTCCGAGCACTGGGAGTGGAGCGCGGGCATCACGAGGACGATGGAGGAGCGGAGGGCAAGACCGGGCTTCTTCGGCGGCGTGTCGGCTCGGTTCTCGCAGGAATTCTCGGTCATCACCGAGCTCCAGGCGAACGCGAGGACGATGACCGAGGAGGGCGAGTCGACGACCGCCTACCTGAACGCGGGACTGCGCTGGTTCTTCGCCAAGAAGGTCCAGCTCGATTTCCTGCTCAGGAATCTCACGGGCTCGAGGAACTCGCCCGAGCCGTCGAGCAGGTCGATCGCGTTCATCTTCCACGACAGCTTCTGAGCTGACGGCCCTGGGGTGCCCGGCGGCGCCCGAGGAGGCTCGAGCATGGTGGGATGGCTGGAGTTCGAGAAGCCGCTCCTCGAGCTGGAACAGAGGATCGACGAGCTCCGGAGCTTCGCCGACAGCCAGAGCATCGACGTCGCTCGGGAGCTTGCGCGCCTCGAGGCGAAGGCCGGCGAGCTCCGCAAGCAGATCTACGGCAGGCTCAGCCGCTGGCAGATCACGCAGATCGCCCGACATCCGAAGCGACCCTACACGCTCGACTACATCAGAATGCTCGGCGTGGAGTTTCTGGAGCTCCACGGAGACCGGCGGTTCGGCGACGACGAGGCCATCGTGGGCGGTCTCGGGTTCTTCGGCGGTCGGAGGGTCGTCATCATAGGGCAGCAGAAGGGACGGGACACGAAGGAGAACATCCGGCGGAACTTCGGCATGGCGCATCCCGAGGGATACCGAAAGGCGCTCCGGCTCATGCACCTGGCGGGGAAGTTCGGTCGACCGATCGTGTCGTTCGTCGACACACCGGGGGCGTACCCGGGCATCGGCGCCGAGGAGCGCGGCCAGGCGGAGGCCATCGCGCTGAACCTGCGAGAGATGGCGCGCCTGCCCGTTCCGATCGTCGTCGTGGTCATCGGCGAGGGGGGGAGCGGCGGCGCCCTGGGGATCGGGGTCGGCGACAGGGTCCTTATGCTCGAGTACTCCGTCTACTCCGTGATCTCGCCGGAGGGGTGCGCTTCGATCCTGTACCGTGACGCCGCGAAGGCGCCCCAGGCGGCCGAAGCGATGAAGATCACGGCGAAGGACCTCCTCGGCTTCAAGGTCGTCGACGAGGTCGTCCCCGAGCCGAGCGGCGGGGCCCACCGCGATCCGGCGGCCGCGGCGCGGAGCGTCGGAGCGGCCATCGACCGTCATCTGACCGAGCTCGAGGGGCTCGGTCCGGCGGAGCTCGTCAGGCAGAGGCTGGCGAAGTACATGGCGATGGGCGAGTTCACGGAGACCTAGAGCCTCTGCGACCCGCGCCGGGCTTCTCCCTTGAACAAGCTCCCGCGCAAGGCGTCTCGATACCCGTCGCGGGTGCCGCGGGCAGTGGCGGCGTCCCGCGAGTCTTTCACGCATCTGCCCTCATGGAGAACCGACGATGCGGCCCGTGGTGGCCTCTCTCCTCGTGGTGATCTGCGCCGCTCAGGCGGCGCTGGGCGGCCGCGGCGCCGTCGAGCTCGTGTCGTCCTCGCCGGAGCGCGTCGTGGTGCGTTGCGAGGTCGGAGAGCCGGTCGTCCGCACTCTGTCCATCCCGCAGGGAGACTACGTGACGGTGTCCATTCCGGGCGCGGAGCCGCTGGGCATCCCGGGCGCTCCCGACCTGCCGATGTTCCGTGCCACCGTCGGCATCCCGGACTGCGACGCGGTGGACATGACGATCTCCACGACGCCTGGCGCGCCGCTGAGAGACGTGTGGGTCGCCCCGTCGCCGACGGTCCTGCCGGGCGAGGACGGCGCTCTGAGCGACTACCGGTATGTCGAGGGTGAGCAGTACAGGGCGGCAGGCGTGTGGCCGCCGGGCGCGGCGGCGATGGGCACGCCCGGGACCCTCGGCACGCAGCGCGTCGTGGAGATCCTGCTGCACCCGTGCCAGGTGGACCCGCAGGCGCGCGCGCTCCTCGTCCACTCGTCGATCGAGGTGACCCTCACGTTTCGAGGCGTGCGGGGTCCGTCCGCGCCGCGGCCGGACGCTCCGCGGCGGGAGCGGATGCTCGAGACCGTGCTTCTCAACTACGAGAGCGCCCGCCAGTGGCGCGTCGGCCGACAGCCCGCGGCGCCGCCGGAACGCCCCGGCGACTCGTTCGAGACCTCCGCGAACTGGCTGAAGATGCGCGTGACGCGGCAGGCCGCCCACGCCGTCAGCCCCGCCGATCTCAGGAACGTCGGCGTTTCGCCTGCCTCGGTCGATCCGAGGACGATCCGCGTGTTCTCCGGGACCGGGCTTCCGCTTCCCGAGAACGTGACCGCGCCCAGGCCCGACTGGATGGTCGAGTGCGACATCCTCGTTGAGGGAGAGAGCGACGGCGTCTTCGACGAAGGCGACCGCGTCGTCTTCTGCGCCTTCGGCCCCGACGGCTGGGCGTGCGACATGGGCCTCGCCCCGGCGGAAGAGCCCTACTACGAGAATCCCTTCTCGAGCTCGAACGTGTACTGGCTCACCTGGGAGAGCCCCGGCACGCCCTCCGGCTTCTCCGGCGAGCCGCGGAGAATGCAGGAGGACGATCTGCAGTCGTCGCCCTCTGCGACACCGGCGGACGCGTACTGGGCCCGGGACCATCTGGAGCGGAACATCTACGAGTGGCTCGGCGCGTCGGACAACTGGTTCTGGCAGCAGATGCAGCAGAGCCCGCTGCCCGAGCGGAGGCAGTTCACCCACCAGCTCAACCGGGTTCGAACCGACTCCACGGCGGTCCTCCGCGTGCGCGTCGAGGGGATCTCCGCGGCGGCCGCGAACCCGGACCACCACACCCGCTTCTCCCTGAACGGGGAGCTCGTGCACGTCGCGGAGTGGGAGGGCGAGACGCGACTCATCGTCGAGATCGCCGACGTGCCGGTCGTCGAGGGCGACAACACGCTCGAGATCTTCCTGCCGAGGCAGGGCGACTCGTTCCGTGACGACAGGATCCTCGTCGACTGGTACGACCTCGAGTACTGGCGCGAGCTGTGGGCCGCAGACGGCCAGCTGGTCTTCGGCAGCTCGGGCCGCACGGGGGAGATCCGCTACACCGTGGGCGGGCTCGCGGGCCAGGACGTCTCCGTCTTCAAGGTGCTTGACCGGTACACGACCCGCACGGTGCCGGGCGTGACGACCGAGAGCGGCTCGAACGGCTTCCGGGCCGTGTTCAACGACGATGTCGCCGACACGGCCTCGTACATCGTCGTCTCCCCGGAGGCCCTCGTGACACCCCGGATCTCGCGCGACGCGCCCGCCGGTCTCAGGACGGTGACGGCGGCCGACTACGTCATGATCGCGCACGACGACTTCTACGACGCCGCGCTGCGGCTCAGGAGCTACAGAGAGAGCGCCGCAGGCGGGGGGTTCCGCGTGAGGCTCGTCAGGGTCTCGGACGTGTACGACGACTTCTCGTGGGGGCTTCAGGATCCCACCGCCATCCGCGACTTCCTCAAGCACGTCTGGGACCACGAGGACGTCCCGCCGACGCACGCGCTGCTCGTGGGCGACACGTCGGCCGACTACAGGGGATACCTCGCCTCGACCACACCGTGCTACATCCCCGCGCACTACGACCCGGCCACCTACTCGCGCCTGGCTCCGATCGACGCGTGGTACGTGGGCTTCTCGGGCGTGACGAGCTACTTCATGGCCATGGCGCTCGGTCGGCTGCCGGCGCGGTCGGTGAGCGAGATCAACGCGATGATCGACAAGATCATCCGCTACGAGAGCGCTCCGGTGTTCGGCCCGTGGAGGAACACGGCCATCCTCGTGGCCGACGACCAGTTCAAGCAGCCGGACCTGCCGGGCTACTGCTGCGAGTTCTTCCACACGGAGCAGACGGAGCAACTCTCGACGGATGTGCTCCCGTGGCCTCTGGACCGACGGAAGATCTACCTCATGGAGTACCCCGCCGACGCGGTGGGCAAGAAGCCGGCGGCCCGCGCCGACATCATCGAGGCGTGGAACCGGGGCGCCATCCTCATGAACTTCACCGGCCACGGCAACGAGATCGTGCTCGCGCACGAGAGCGTGTTCCTGTACGACGACGTGTCGCTCCTTCGCAACATCGATGCCCTGCCGCTCTTCTTCGCCGCCTCGTGCAGGCTGAACCGATTCGACCAGCAGACCGTGGACTCGATGGGCGAACTCCTCATGAAGTCGCCGGCCGGCGGGTCGATCTGCTCCATCGGCAGCACCCGCGACTCCGGCGCCTTCCAGAACGCGTCCCTGAACAGCAGGTTCATCGCCGCCATCTTCGCGTCCCAGCAGCAGTCGACCACGCCGGCGCTGGACACCGGCTCGGCCTTCCAGGCGGCGTTCACGACCACGCCCTTCGACGCGTGGAGGAACAACCGGCTCTTCGCCTTCCTGGGGGACCCCGCGGTGACGCTGGCGGCCCCGTGGGGCGGAGGCGTGATCGACACGACGGGCGTCGAGCCGATGCGGCGGCGCGACACCGTCACGGTGTCGGGCGCCAATCAGGGAAGCACGGAGGGAAGCGACGGGCTCGTCCTCCTGACCGCGCGCGACTGCGCGGACACGAGCGGCTACTTCCACGTGCCCCCGCCGGGGAACGCGTACCACGTGCGGTACACCCTGCCGGGCAGCACGGTGTACCGCGGGCTGGCTCCCGTCGCCGACGGCGAGTTCGCGGGGCAGTTCGTCGTGTCCTCGGCGTCCGCCGAGGGGCGGTACGCCAGGATCGGCGCGTACTTCTACAGCGGCGACGCCGACGGGTCGTTCTCGATGGAGAACGTGACGCTGCGCGACAGCGTCGAGGTCTCGGACACGCGGGGGCCGAGCATCGCCGTCGAGTTCGCGGGCGGGGGCACGTCCGTGCTCCCCGAGACGGCGTTCTCGGTCTCGCTCTACGACGAGAACGGGATCGATCTCGTCGGCCGCGGATCGCCCGCGATCACGATCTCCTTCGACGGGGGCGCGCCGATCGACGTGACGGGAGACTTCCTCTACGACGTCGGCGAGCACCGGCGGGGCGTCATCGAACGCCGTCTTCCGACGCTGGGGCTCGGAGGTCACACCCTCACGGTGTCGGCCGCGGACAACATCGGGAACGGGACCGAGGCGAACCAGTGGTTCGAGGTGGTCTCGGCCGCCGACTTTGTGATCAGGAACGTGGCGAGCTCGCCGAACCCGTTCCCGCGCGGCGAGACCGAAGGGACCTACATCCTCTTCCAGCTTCCGGTGGACGCGGAGGTCGGCGTCGACGTGTTCACGGTGGGCGGGAGGCTCGTTCGGCGGATCGGCGAGTTCCACGCGACGGCCGGCGCGAACCAGGTGTACTGGGACGGCCGGGACCAGCAGGGAGACGAGCTCGCCAACGGCGTGTATCTGTATCGCATCCACGCGACCTCGGCGCTCTACCGTGGAGACCGGGCCGAGGTCATCGGGCGGGCCGTGGTCATGAGGTAGCGGGGGACGGCCCTCGAAAGGAGTCAGGGAACGCATGCTGAGAGTGGGGACGTTTCTTGTGGCGGCCGCGCTCGCGCTCGCGGCCGGAACGGCAGGCGCGCAGGTCTCGGTCGGAGGGGCGCAGTCCCTCTACATCCAGCCTGGGGCGCGCCCGGCCGGCATGGGCGACTGCTACGTGGCGCTCGCGGCGGACGCGAGCGCGTGCTCGTGGAACCCGGCGGGCCTCGCGTTCCTTGACCACCGGTTCAACTTCACGCTGATGCACACGCAGCTCGTGCCGGACTGGGACGACGTGTACTACGAGTACGCGGCGTACGCGCAGCGCATCGAGGGGCTCGGGACGATCGGCGCGTCGGTGATCTACCTCACGTACGGCAAGCAGATCGCGACGGACCCCGACAGCCCCGACCCCATCGGCGAGTTCAACTCGTACGAGGTCATCCCGTCGCTGTCGTACGGAGCGGCGGTCGGAGAGAACCTCGCCGTGGGCCTGAGCCTCAAGTTCGTGTACGTGGACCTCGCTCCCGCGCAGTACACGCAGGACCAGCAGAAGGGCGCCGGGTCCACCTTCGCAGCCGACCTCGGCGTGCTGTACCGCATGCGCGACGGCCGCCTGCGGCTGGGCGGCGCGCTGCAGCACATCGGTCCGCGCATCGCGTACATCGACGAGGAGCAGTCGGACCCGCTGCCGCGGAACCTCAAGGTGGGCGCGAGCTACGCGCTCCTCGCCGACGAGATGAACGACTTCACGGTGTGCGCCGAGTTCAACAAGTCGCTCGTCATCGTCGAGGACGTTGCTGACCTCTCGACCGGCGTCATCCTCGGCGCCGGCGCGGAGTACAGGTACTACGACCTGCTGGCGCTCCGCGGCGGCTACGTGCACGACGAGGACGGGAAGGTCAAGGGACTCGCCTTCGGCATGGGGCTCTCGTACAAGAGCTGGGCCTTCGACGTCGCCAACGTCCCGCAGGCCGAGGGGCTCAAGCGCCCGTTCAGGTTCTCGCTTACGGCGGCGTTCTAGCATGGCGGCAGGGCGCCGGGACCAGCGCATGACCAACGCGGCGATCGTCCATCACCGGGGCCTCCGTGCGCTCACCGCTGCGGCGCTCGTCTGGGCGCTCTGCGGCGGCGGGGCGTCGGCGCGATCCGTGCTCCTCTGCACGAAGGACCCCGGACGCGAGGCGACGCCAGCCGAGGCGGCGCAGATGGCGGCCCGGAACTTCCCCGATCAGCCGGCGGCCGTGACTGCGATCGAACGGGCGACGGCGAGGGGGGCGCACCGGGGCGGCCGCACGACCATACGCCTTCTGGCCATCCGCGTGGAATTCCAGCCGGACGACGATCCCCGGAGCACCGGCGACGGCACGTTCGACTACTCGCCGTGGGACGGGCGGACCTTCGACGGGCCGCCGCACGACCGCGAGTACTTCGAGCTCCACATGACGGCGCTTGCGAACTACTTCGCGTCCGTGTCGCACGGGCGGCTGATCATCGAGTTCGACGTGGCGCCGGAGGGCGACCAGGAGGCCTTCGTCCTCCCGCACGACATGGGCTACTACCACGACTACTCGGAGAGCTTCGCGTGGTACGTGGACCAGGTCGAGCGCTTCACGCGCGACGCCTTCGCGGCTGCCGACAGCGCCGGCACGGTGGACTTCTCGCAGTACGACGGGTACATCCTGTTCCACGCCGGCGCCGACTGGCAGAGCGACGTCTACGGCGACTCGCCGTTCGATCTTCCGTCGGCCCACATCTCGCTCGGCGAGCCGATCCTCGTGAACGGGGGCACCTGGGAGGTCTGGGGCTCGGCGATCATGCCCGAGAGCTCGAACCAGGACGGGCTCACGATCGCCTTGAACGGCACGCTGGCGCACGAGGTGGGGCACATCCTGGGGCTTCCCGACCTCTACAACACGCGGAACGGGTTCCCGGCCGTGGGGTACTGGGACATCATGGACTCGGGCGGACGCATCGGCATGAGCACGCCGTGGGGCTGGGCGTACGGCCTCATCCCGGCGGCGCCCTCGGCGTGGTCGAAGCTGTTCATGGGGTGGCTCGACGGCGCGGAGGTCCTGGAGGACGCATCGGACCTCGAGGTCAGGGCCTCGGCGCTTCGCGGCGGCGGGAACCGGGTCTACAGCATCCCCATCTCGAGCACGGAGCGCTTCCTGATCGAGAACCGGCTCGACGATCTGGGCAAGGACGGCGTGGTAGCGATCGAGCAGGAGCGCGGCGTCGTTCTCGGCCCCGTGGACCCCGACTGCACGCTCCCGGTCTGCCCGGTGAACCACGAGTACGACTTCCTGCTTCCCGGCCCCGGACTCATGATCTGGCACATCGACGACACGCGCGTCATCCCGGGACTCATGCCGTGGGACACGGTGAACACCGACTCGCGCCGCCGGGGCGTCGCCGTCGAGGAGGCCGACGGCATCATGGACCTCGGCAACATCCAGAGCTTCTACTGGGCCGGGAACCGCTACGATCCGTTCTTCGCGGCGAACAACGACTCGTTCGCCTGGGACACGTTCCCGTCCACGGACGACAACATGGGCGGGAAGACGTACCTCGCCGTCACGCGCATCTCCGACGCCGACACGGTCATGACCATGAACGTCCGCTTCGATCGCCGGAAGCCCGGCTGGCCGATCGACATCGGCGAGCCGATCGGCGCGGCGTCGCCGCGCGTGGCCGACCTCGACGGCGACTGCGTCGCCGAGGTCGTCGTCGCGGCCCTGGGCGGGAACGTGTTCGCGTGGCGCGTCACCGGCGAGCCCGTGATCGCTCCGGTTCGCGGCGGCGCACCAGGTCTCTTCGCCGTTGCGCCGGGCGGCGTGTCGAGGACCCCGGCGGCCGCGGACCTCGACGGCGACGGCAGCCTCGAGGTGATCGTCGCCTCCGACGCCGGCCGACTTCACGTCTGGCGCTGCGCGGACGACAACGGCGACGGCTTCGCCGATGCCTTCTCACCGCTGTACCCGGTATCGCTCGGCGGGCCCGCGTCCTCGGCCCCCGTCGCGGCGAACCTCGACGCGGCCGCGGGGCTCGAGATCGCCGTGGCGGCCATGAGCGGGGACCTCACGGTCGTGAGCGCCGACGGCGCGCACCTCCACGGTTCCCCGTATCGGTTCGGTCATCTCGCGCTCGACGACGTCACGATCGCGGCGGTCGACATGGACGGCGACCCGTTCGACGAGATCGTCCTCTCGACGACGAACCGCGGGTGGGTCGTCGCGATGAACGGTGACGGGAGTGCGCTCCCCGGGTGGCCCGTTCGCGTCGGCGCGTGGGAGACGGCCGCCGTGGGCGTCGTAGCCGCGGACCTCGACCGCGCGCCCGACGGCGTGTCCGAGATCGTGGCGGTGGGCTCCGACGGGCTCGCGTACGCGTGGGACCGCTTCGGGCGCCTGTGCGACGGCTGGCCGGTGGACCTTCGCGCGCCCGTCCTCGCTCGCCCCTCGCTCGCCGATCTGGACGGCGACGGGCTCGTCGAGGTTGCGGTGGCCACGGGTCCCGCTTCGGTGGCGGGCATCCGCTGGAACGGCGCGCGCGTGGAGAACTGGCCGCTTGCGCTCTCGCCGGGCGACAGCGTGCGCGCGAGCCGGTCGTCCCCGCTCATCGCGGACATCGACGGCGACGGCGTCCAGGACGTCGTCTCGTGCGGGTCCTGCGGCGGGCTCTTCGCTCACAGCGCCGTGAGCGGGCGGCGGCTTCCCGGCTGGCCGCTCTCGGCCGACCCGACCCTCGGAAGCGCCTGGATCGGCGACGCGGAGGGCGACGGCGTGCTCGACGCGCTCGTGGCCGGCGCGTCCGGCCGCGTCGCGTTCTACGCCATGCCGGCCGTGGCGGCGCCCGGCGCGGTCTTCTGGCAGACCGAGGCGTTCTCGTCCGCCGGCACGGGCGCGCTCCCGAGCGAGCTCCTGCCGGACCCTGAGCCCGACGAGCCGGGGCTGCTCGCGGCCGGGCGCACGTACTGCTACCCGAACCCGGCGGTGGGGAGCGACCTCACGATCCGCGTGCACCTCGAGGAGCCCGCGGAGATCGAGGTCGAGGTGCTCGACGTCTCCGGGCAGCGCGTGGCGCGCTTCACGAAGGACGGGCAGCCGACGGCCAACGAGGTCGTGTGGCCGACGGCCGGCGTGGCGAGCGGGCTGTATCTTGTGCGGGTCGAGGCGCGCGCTTCCGGCGGAGCCGCAGCGTACGGGTGGCCCGGCGGGCGGCGCGAGACGCGGGTCATGAAGGTGGCGGTGATCAGGTGACGCGGAGGCTGCGGTGCGCCGCTTTCTCCTTCCGGTCGTGGTGATCGCAGCGGCGGTCGGTTCGGCGCCGGCGAGCGCCGCGCAGGACGCGCTCCGGGAGCCGGCGGCGGACCTCCGACTGGTCTCGTCGCAGGACGCCCGCGAGGAACTCACGGCCGCGGGCCGCGGCGCGTCGGACACGGCCGGCGGCGGCCCGGCCAGGGCTTTCCTCTTGTCGGTGACGCTTCCCGGAGCGGGGCAGCTCACGCGCGGGGAGAAGCGCGGGTACGCGTACATCGCCGCGGAGCTCGCGCTCTGGGTGGGGTTCTTCACGCTCAACTCGAAGGGGCTCGACGAGCGGAGCGCGTACGAGGGATACGCCGACGAGCACTGGGACTTCGAAGGGTACTCCGCCTGGTATGCGGCCAACTGCGCGGACTGCCAGAACTGCGGATACGAGTGCCGGCCGCTGGCGCCGTACGGCTCGCAGGAGTACTACGAGGACATCGGGAAGTACGATACCTACTGGAGCTGGTGGAGCGATTCGGGGTCCGGGTCCGGCGCCCCGGAGTACCTCGACGTGAGAAACGAGTACTGGGACATGCGCGTCGAGAGCAACCGGCATCTCAGACAGGCGCGCTACTCGCTGACCGCGGCCTTCCTCAACCACATCGTCTCCGGCGTCGACGCGTTCCTGTCGGCCCGGCGAAGCGACGCCGCGGCTCAGGCGCCGCGCGCCGGGGGAGCGGGGTCCCGGCTCGCCGTTGCGGTGCCCGCGCTCTGGTTCGACGCGGGCGCGGACGGCGACGGCCTCCGCTGCGCGCTGACCCTGACCTACTGACCGAGGCCCCCATGGCGAATCGTGTGCGGATCGGCGACTTCCTGGTGTGCGCCCTGTGCGCGGGCGCTCTGCTCATCGCGGGCAGGGCGCTCGCCGCGCCCGCGGGCGCCGACCTTCTTGACGGCGGTTCGCCATGCGTGCAGGCGCGGCTCGAGGTGCAGGGGCTTTCTCTTGTCCACGGAACCGTGCTGGACGGGGCCGGCGGAGCCGGCGGCGCCTCGCCGAGCGCGCGCCGCGATGAGCGGAGTCCCATCCTCGCCCTGCTCATGTCGTGCGTTCTGCCCGGGTGGGGAGAGATGTACACGGGCCACGCGGCGAGGGGTCGGGCGTTCATGGCCGCCGAGGCGTCCATCTGGGCGGCGTACGCCGGGTTCCGGATCCAGACGGGCATGCGCGAGGACGACTACCGGGAGCACGCGGAGATCTTCGCCGGCGTTCCGGATGGAGCGTCGAACGCGTACTATCAGGCCGTCGCCGACTACATCAGAAGCGAGGGGTACGACAGCTACAACGAGTCCGTCCGCAGCGACGCGCGGAGCCTCTTCCCCAACGACCCGGCCGCGCAGCAGGCGTATCTCGCGGAGCACGGGTACTTCGGCGACGACGCGTGGGAGTGGGAGAGCGACGAGCGCTTCCGCCAGTATCGCCGGCTGAGGCAGCTCGCGGGCGAGGCCAGGCGCAGGGCGTTCTACATGACGGGCCTGGCCGTGCTGAACAGGGCGGTGAGCGCCATCGACAGCGCGTGGATGGCCAGGCGCGCCAACGAAGGGCGCGCCGAGGCTCGCGCGTCCCTCTCCGTCGTGCCCGAACTTGCGGACGGTGACGTCGGAGCCCGCACGACGCTCGAGATCCGGTTCTAGGTCACGCACCGACGTCTTCCATCGCGGCCTGCCCCTTCCCGGCGCTCCACCCTTTCGGGGGCGTGCGATCATGACGGACCTTCCCACACGACGCGACCGCCGGGCGGCGCGTCTCTCCTTCCTCGTCGCGGGCGCCCTGCTCTCGACATGGGCCCCGCCGGGGCCCGCCGCGTGCGTGACGCAGCTCTGGTGCGTGCGCTCCGTCACGCCCGCCGGGCCTGCGCAGCTCTCCGGCGCGCTCGGCATCGCGGTCGATCACCGCGGCAGCATCGTCATCGCCGACACGGGCAACCACAGGGTCCTCGTGCTCACGACCGAGGGCGAGAGCGAGCGCGAGTTCGGGGGGTACGGCTGGGAACCGTCGCGGTTCGACGGCCCCGCGGACCTCGCAGTGTACCCGGGGTTCTACGTGTACGTGCTCGACCGCGGGAACCGTCGCGTGCAGCGGTTCGACAAGGACGGCAACTACGTGGACACCGTCGTCGGCGACGGCGCGCTCGAGTCGCCGGTCGCCGTCGCGGTGGGCCGCTCCGGCGAGGTCCTGCTGCTCGACGCCGACGCGCGGTCCGTGCTGGTCTTCTCGCGGTTCGGGCAGGCCATGCCGCCGATCGGGCGGTTCGGAGCGGGCGCGGGTGGGCTCGTGGCGCCGGCGGGCATCGCCGTCGGTCCCCGCGGGGAGATCGCCGTGGCGGACCCGGGGCGCCGCTCGGTCGAGGTGTTCGACGAGTTCGGGGCCCACGTGCGCTCCGTGACGGCGCCGGACAGCCTCACCCCGGTCGCCGTCGCGTTCGACCGGCAGGCGAACCTGTTCGTGGCCGACGAAGCGCGGGGGAGGGTGCTGGCGTTCTCGGCGCAGGGTGTTCTCACCGCGGAGCTCGTCCGAGACGACGCCGGTCTCGCGTTCCGCCCGACCGACCTCGCCCCGGCCTCCGACGGCAGCCTCGTCGTGCTCGACGGCGCGGGGGGGCGCTTCCTCAGCGTCACCGTGGACTATGGCGACTGTCGCCAGTAGGGAGCGGGCGACGGGCCGGCGTGCCCGCGCGCGCGCCCGGGCCGCGTTCGGCGCCGCAGCCCTGTCGGCGCTCCTCTGGCACCAGGCGGCGCCCTGCGTCGCCGGCCTCTTCGAGCGAACGGGCGGTCGGCGCGAGGTGACCGCGCGCGCGGTCGACCTCCGCGCGGGCTATGCGGTCCCCGACGCCCTCGTGCTCGCGGGCAGCGACACGCTGACCGTCGACGGGGTCGGCCTCGCCCGTGGCGTGGACTACTCGTTCGACACCGAGACCGGCACGGTCGTCCTGCTCGCGGACCTCTCCGACACCGCCCGGCTCGTCCTCACGTACACCTGCCTTCCGCTGGCGCTTCCGCCCGTGTACCGCCTCGCACACGCCGACTCGTCCTCGTCGCTTCCCGAGGGGTTTCCGAGCGGGGCCACGCTCGTCGTGGACGCCGCGGCCCCGCGGCGCGCCGAGCCGCTGGGGGCCGGGCTGCGCGTCGGCGGCGCCAAGACCTTCGGGATCACGGTGGGATCGGGGCGAGACCTCTCTCTCGAGCAGTCGCTCAGGCTGAGCGTGTCGGGGAACATCACGAGCGACGTCGTCGTCAACGCGTACCTCTCGGACCAGAACACGCCCCTCGTGCCGGAGGGCGACACCGAGGAGCTGAGAGCCCTCGACAAGGTGCTCATCGAGCTCCGCGGCGAGCGCGTCTCGGCGACCCTGGGCGACTACCGGCTTGCCATCGACGGCGGGACGCTCGCGACCGTCCGCCGCGAGCTCTCAGGCGCGATGGCGACCGCGGGGATCGGAGAGGCGACGGTGCTTGCCGCCGGCGCGCGCCTCAGGGGCGAGTTCGCGAGCGCGACGCTCGAGGGGGTCGACGGCCGGCAGGGGCCCTACATCCTCACCGGTCGCTCCGGGACTCCGGGCGTGACGGTCGTGGCCGGCAGCGAGCGCGTCTGGCTCGACGGCGAGCCGATGGTCCGCGGCCGGGACAGGGACTACGTCATCGACTACGCCGCCGGCGAGATCGAGTTCACCGAGCGCAGGCCGGTGTCTTCGGACAACCGCATCACGGTGGACTACGAGTACGCGCTCGGGGACTTCGCGAGGGACATCTACGGCGGGCGGGGCCGGGCGCCGGTCCTGGGCGGCGCGGCCGACGTGGGCGTGAGCTTCCTGCGGGAGGCGGACGACCGGGGCGCCGCGGAGGGGGCGGGACTGAGCGACGACGACGTGTCGCTCCTTCGGGCGGCCGGCGACGACGCCGCCCTCGCGTGGGACGACGGCGTCTCCTTCGTCGGCGCCGGCGAGGGGGACTACGTCCTCGTCGAGGAGGGCGTGTTCGAGTACGCGGGCGCGGACTCCGGCGACTACGATCTCAGGTTCGAGCGCTGGGTCGGCGGCGGCTACGACTTCGACTTCGCGCGGGGGCGCTACGTGTACGCGGGCGAGGGCGAGGGGCGCTATCGGCTCGGGCGCTCCCTTCCCATGCCGACCGACCGCGCGCTGCTCGCTGCGGACGCGACGGTCCCGCTGCCGGGAGGCGGGTCCGTGGCCGTCGAGGGGGCGGTGTCGAGCTTCGACAGGAACACCTTCTCGGAGTTCGACGACGACGACAACCTCGGCAACGCTCAGGCCGCGCGCGCCGTTCTGCCCCCCGTGCGGCTCGGCGGGTCCCGGCTCGAGCTGGCCGCGTCGGGACGCAGGGTCGGAGGGAACTTCGAGGGCATCGGGCGCTTCCGGGAGCTCAGGTACGAGGAGGAGTGGGAGCTTGCCGGCCTCGCGCTCCCGGCGCTCGAGTCCCTCGTCGAGGGCGGGGCCGCGGTCGCGCTCGAGGGCGGAGGCCGGCTGAGCGTCTCCCACGGACGGCTCGAGCGGGGGAGCGCGCTCTCGTCGTCCAAGACCGAGTTCGACCTGTCCGCGCGGCCTGGGGAACGCTCGAGGGTGTGGGCGAGCGGGCGGTTCGTGGACCTGGACTACGCCGGCGCGGACACCGCGCTGACGAGACATCGCGCGCTGTACCGCGGCGGGGTGGAGCGGACCGTCGGGTTCGTCGTGCCGTCCGTTTCGTACGCGCACGACGAGCGCTCCGCCGGCGGGAGCGGTGAGCGCTACGACGAGTACGGGGCGGCCGTCGCGTCGTCCGGCGGCCGCGGAAGCGCGGTGTCCTTGCGGGCGGCGTACTCCCATAGGCTCACCGACCGGTCGGCGGGGGGCGGGTGGGCGAGCGCCTCGGTCACGCGGACCCAGGAGTACGCGCTGGGGCTGTCGGGATGGGAGCGGCTCACGTTCGACGCGAGCGTCCTGCGGCGGGCGACCGAGTTCGAGCCGGGCTTCGCCGACGCCGGGTCCCGCTACGACCTCGCGAGCGTGCGGCTCGGTCACAGGTCGTTCGCCGGCGCGGTGTCCGGAGAGGCGAGGTACTCCGTCACCGCGACCGAGGTGGAGGAGAAGGAACGCTACGTGACCGTCCAGGACGGCGTCGAGGTCACGCGCATCGTGTCGACGGGCCGGTACCTCCCCGTGACCGACCTCTCGGCCGCGACGAGGTGGACGGTCGCGTTCCGGTCGTCGGGCCGCGGCGCGCTGCCGGACGCGAGCGCCGTGAGGCGGCTCCTCGCGGGGCTCTCGCTCGAGACGGACGTGAAGCTCAGAGAGGTGAGCAGGACCGACGACCGCGCCGGGCTCTACCTCCTGTCGCCGGACGTGATCCTGGGTCCCGAGACGGTGACCGGCGAGCTGTCCGCCCGGCACGTCGCGCGCTTCGTGGCGCCGGGCGGGCGCGCGTCCGTGCGTCTGTCGCTCGAGTCCCGCGACGGGCTCGACAGGGTCTACGTCAACGCGACCGACACGAGGAAGGAGCGGACGGGGGCGGCCGAGGTGAAGGTCGCGAGCGGCCGCTCGGTCGTCTACCGGGTGCGCGGAGATCTGTCCTCGCGGGACGTGAGCACGTCGGGGGCCGGGTCGAGCTACGAGATCCGGGAGGGGTCCGCGCTGGCCGAGGTGACGGTCTCGCCCTCAAGCGAGCTTGAGCTCAGGCTCGCCGGGTCGCTCGCCCGCCAGGACGAGCGGCTCCTCGACGTCGCCGTCACGAGCGTGGGCGTCACGCCGAGCGCGACGTACCGCCTCGCCGGGCGCGGGGCGATCTCGCTGTCCGTGACGAGGACGGAGGTCTCGACAGGGCTCGACGCGCTCCCGACCTATCTGGCGCAGGGGCGGTCCCCGGGCGTGACGTCGGAGTGGAGACTGTCCGGCGACTACCGGCTGAACGACTACCTCACCGGCTCCATCGCGTACACCGGCGAGGCGCGGCCGCGGGCCGACGCCCGCCACACGCTCGACATGAGGGTCAATGCGTACTTCTGACACACGCACGGCCGTGGGGCGCCTGCTCGCCGCGCTGTGCGCCGCCGCGCTCCTCGCTCTGAGCGCAGCAGAAGCGGCGGCCGTCGAGGTGCTCGGCGCGCGGACCGTCGCGGCGGACGAGGTCGCGACGATCCTCGCGCCCGCCCTGGCGGCGTTGCCGGACACGACGGAGCTCGCCGAGCGCGTGGACTCCCTGCTGGCACTTCTGGCCGCCGCCGGCCGCCCGCTCGCGGCCGTCGCGGTCTCGTGGGACGAGCCCGCGGGCGCGGTCCGCGTCGCGCTGGACGAAGGCCCGGCGGCGCGCCTCGACACGCTCACGCTCAGGGGCGCGGCTTCGCCCGGCGCCGCCGCCGCGCTCGAGCGCGGCGGGCTCAGGCCGGGCGCACTTCTCACGAACGGCGCGGTCGCGCGGGGGGTGGACGAGCTTCTCGAGATGTACGCCGCTTCCGGACGACCGCTCGCGTCCGTGCGCCCGGCGGGAGCGGCCCGACGACGGGACGGGTTCGCGCTCACGCTCGCCGTGGACGAGGGTCCGCTGGTCAGGTTCGGCGAGGTCGTCGTGAGCGGCAACACGGTCACCGGGGCCGCCGTCGTGGCGCGCGCGGCGGGCATCCAGCCCGGCGCGACCTACGACGCCGGACGCGTTGCCCGCGTTCGGCGCAGGCTCGAGAAGCTCGGGCTCTTCCGGAGCGTGGGCGACCCGGTCGTCGCGTTCGACCGCTCGACCGGTCGAGCGGTGGTCGGCGTGCGTCTCTCGGAAGCGCCGTCGAGCAGGGTCACCGGCGTCCTCGGGTACGACGCATCCGGCGCCGCGGGAGACGAGGGCGAGGTGACGGGGTTCGTGGACGTCGTCCTCCGCAACATCGCCGGCACCGGAAGGTCGGCGGCGGCCGCGTGGGCGCGGACCGCGCCGGGGCGCACGAGGGCGTCGTTCTCGTACACAGAACCGTGGGTCCTCGGCTCGCCGGTCGATCTGACCGTGAGCGGCGCCCAGACCGTCCGCGACACGCTCTACACCACGACGGAGGGCGACCTGCGCGTGGCGGCGCGCATGGGGGAGAGGACCACCGTCGCGTGGACCGTCGGCGGCGCGCGATACGCTCCGGCGCCGTCGTACGGCCGGGGTGCGTCCAGCGCGCGGACGGCGCTCGGCGCGGAGTTCGACGCCACGGACGTGCCGGTCAACCCGACCCGCGGCGCGCGCCTGGCCGGCGGCGTCGCGTACGCCGCGAAGAAGGAGGGGGACACCGGGCGACGAGAGCGCGCCGCCACGTTCACCCTTTCGGGCGACGCGTTCGTTCCGGCAAGGCCGCGACACGTCGTCGCGCTCCTGGCGCAGCTCGCCGCGGTCTCGAGCACCGAGGACGCCGTCCCCTTCCACGAGCAGCTGGTTCTCGGCGGCGCGAGGAGTCTCCGCGGCTACCGCGAGGAGCAGTTCCGCGGCACGAGGACGGCGCTCGGGACCGTCGAGTACCGCCTGATCCTCACACGGCGCTCCCGCGCCCTGGCGTTCCTGGACGCGGGCTACTACTACCGCGGGGGCGCGAACGCCGCGAAGGGCGTGAAGCTGGGGTACGGAATCGGATTGCGGGCCGACACACGGCTGGGTATAATGTCGCTCGACTACGGGCTCGGCGAGGGCGACCGCCCCCTCGAGGGCAAGCTGCACGTCGGGCTCTCCCGCGAGTTCTAGCGGCACTCCTCAGGCGCTCGCGCGCGTCTTCCCCTGAAGGAGCAGGCACCACGATGGGAGCGAGGAAGGGCGCCGCGGAGCGGGTCGAGAAGCTCCGCGAGCTCATCCGGCATCACGACCGCAAGTACTACGGCGAGGCCGCTCCCGAGATCTCCGACACCGAGTACGACTGCCTCCTCGCGGAGCTCGCCGGGCTCGAGCGCGACCATCCCGCGCTCGTCACGCCGGACTCCCCGACGCAGCGCGTCGGCGGCGCGCTCACCGGCGGGTTCGCGACGGTCGCCCACAGCGTCCCCATGCTGTCGCTCGACAACACCTACTCGGCCGACGAGCTCCGCGCGTTCGACGAGCGCGTGAAGAAGCTCCTTCCCGGCGAGGCCCCCGGCTACGTCGTCGAGCTCAAGGTGGACGGCGTGAGCGTCGCCCTCCGGTACGAGGGGGGAGCCCTCGCGACGGCGGCCACGCGCGGAGACGGCGCGCGGGGGGACGACGTCACCGCGAACGTGAGGACGATCCGCTCGGTGCCGCTCCGGCTGGCCGGGGCGCGCGGACGGGCGACGGTCGAGGTGAGGGGCGAGGTGTTCATGCCGCGCTCGGGGTTCGAGTCGGCCAACCGCGAGCGCGAACGGGCGGGAGAGGCCCTCTTCGCGAACCCGCGCAACGCGGCGGCCGGGTCGCTCAAGCTCCTCGACCCCGCGGAGGTGGCGAAGCGGCCGCTCGACGCGCTCTTCTACCAGATCGTGAACGCGACCGAGCTCGGCGTCGCCACGCAGCGCGAGGCGCTCGATGCGATCGCCGCGATGGGGCTGCGTGCAAGCCCCCACGCGCAGTGGTGCGGCGACATCGAGGCCGTCGTCGAGCGGTGCCGCGAGTGGGAAGAGCGGCGGCGCGAGCTCGACTACGACACCGACGGCATGGTCGTCAAGGTGGACGACCTCGCGCTCTGCGGGCTGCTCGGCGCGACGGCGAAGAGCGCGCGGTGGGGCATCGCCTTCAAGTTCGCCGCGCAGGCCGCGCGGACCGTCGTGCGGGAGATCGTCGTCCAGGTGGGGCGGACGGGCAGGCTCACCCCGGTGGCCGTGCTCGACCCGGTGCCGGTCGCGGGCTCGACCGTCTCGCGGGCGACGCTGCACAACCGCCACGAGATCGAGCGGCTCGACGTGCGCGTCGGCGACACGGTCGAGATCGAGAAGGGCGGGGACGTCATCCCGAAGGTCGTCCGCGTGCTGGTCGGGGAGCGGAAGGGGCGGCCCCGCAGGTTCAGGATGCCCGGCCGGTGCCCGGTCTGCGGGCAGCCCGTCGCGGAGATCGAGGGCGAGGCCGACCTCCGCTGCGAGAACGTGGCGTGCCCGGCGCAGGTCAAGCGCGCCATCGAGCACTTCGCGTCCCGCGGCGCGATGGACATTGCGGGCCTCGGCCCGGCGCTCGTCGAGCAGCTCGTGGACGGCGGGCTCGCCGCGGACTACGGCGACCTCTACTCGCTCGACGCGGCCGCGCTCGCGGCGCTCCCGCGCATGGGCGAGCGCTCGGCGGCGAACCTCGTCGCGGCCGTGGAGAAGAGCCGGTCGAGACCGTTCTCCCGCGTGCTCTTCGCGCTCGGGGTCCGGCACGTGGGGTCCCGCGTCGCCGAGGCGATCGCGGAGCGGTTCCCGAGCATGAAGGCGCTGAGAGGGGCCGGCGCCGAGGAGCTCGCGGAGGCCGAGGAGGTCGGTCCGGTGATCGCCGCGAGCGTGCGCGCCTTCCTCTCGTCGAAGCGCAACCTCGAGGCGATCGCGAAGCTCGAGCGCGCGGGCGTGACGATGTCGGCGGCGAGGGCGCGCTCGGGGCCGCGGCCGCTCGCGGGCATGACGATCGTGCTCACCGGATCGCTCGAGACCATGACGCGCGAGGAGGCCGCGGCGGCGATCACGGCCGCGGGCGGCCGCGTGTCCGGGAGCGTGAGCGCGCGCACGAGCCTGGTCGTGGTCGGAAGCGACGCGGGCTCGAAGCTGGCGAAGGCGCGCGCGCTGGGCGTGAGGACGGCGGACGAGCGGGAGCTTCGGAAGCTCCTGGGACGATAGAAGAAGGAAGGCGGACCATGCTCCAGATGGAAGAGGCGAAGGCGGGGAAGGTGACGGACGAGGTCGCGGCCGTCGCGAGGGACGAGGGCGTTGACCCGACGGCGCTCGCGGCGGCGGTCGCGCGGGGCACGGCCGTCGTCCTCAGGAACAGGCGAAGCGGCCGACGTCCGATCGGCCTGGGCCCCGGTCTTCGCACGAAGGTGAACGCGAACCTCGGCACGTCGGCGGACGCCTCGAGCCTCGACGAGGAGCTCGAGAAGCTCGACGCCGCGGTCGCGGCCGGCGCCGACGCGGTCATGGACCTCTCGACCGGCGGGGACCTCGACGCGATCCGGCGCGCGGTCCTCGCGCGCTCCACGGTCGCCGTCGGCACCGTGCCCATCTACCAGGCGGCCGTGGGGGCGCGGCGCGCGGGCAAGGGCATGGTGCGCATGACGGCCGAGGACATCCTCGGCGCCGTGCGGACGCACGCCGAGGACGGCGTGGACTTCGTGACCGTGCACTGCGGCGTGACGCGCGAGGTGGCCGGGCACGCGCGGCGCTCGCCGAGGCTCGCCGACGTCGTGAGCCGGGGCGGTGCGTTCCTCATGGAGTGGATGGCGTTCAACGGGCGGGAGAATCCGCTCTACGAGCGGTACGACGATCTCCTGGACATCGCGGCGGAGCACGACGTGGCGCTGAGCCTGGGAGACGGGCTCCGCCCCGGCGCGCTCGCCGACGCGAACGACGCCGCGCAGATCGCCGAGCTCACGGTCATCGCCGAGCTCGTCCGCCGCGCGCGGGCGCGGGGGGTGCAGGCGATCGTCGAGGGTCCCGGCCACGTTCCGCTCCACCTCGTCCGCGGGTCCGTCGAGCTCGAGAAGGCGCTCTGCGGCGGGGCGCCGTTCTACGTCCTCGGGCCGCTCGTCACCGACGTCGCGCCCGGATACGACCACATCGCGGCCGCCATCGGCGGTGCGGTCGCCGCGGCCGCGGGCGCCGACTTTCTCTGCTACGTCACGCCGGCGGAGCACCTCCGGCTCCCGACGGTGGACGACGTGCGCGAGGGCGTCTTCGCCCTGCGCGTCGCGGCCCACGCCGCGGACGTCGCCAAGGGCGTGCGCGGCGCGCGCGAGTGGGACGACCGCCTGTCCCGCGCGCGGAAGGGACTGCGCTGGGACGAGGCCATCGCGCTCTCGCTCGACCCGTCGAAGGCGCGCGCGTACCGGGAGGCGTCGCATCCGTCCGACGCCGACCTCTGCACGATGTGCGGCGAGTTCTGCGCGATGAAGAAGATGTCGGACGTGCGAAAGGGGGAGCAGTGACGGCGGAGCGGCGCGCCGGCGAGGGCCGTCTGCGGAGCTTCGTGGCCGTGGACCTCGAGACGACGGGCCTGGAGCCGTCCGCGGACCGGATCATCGAGGTCGGGGCGGTGCGCGTGGAGGGCGGCGTCGTGCGCGACCGCTTCTCCTCGCTCGTCAACCCCGGCTGCCAGATCCCTCCGGACGTCACCTTTCTCACGGGCATCGCCGACGCGGACGTCGCGGACGCGCCGACCATCGAGGACGTGCTTCCGAAGGTCATCGAGTTCATCGGCGGCGACCCGGTCGTCGCGCACAGCGCGCCGTTCGACCTCGGCTTTCTGAACGCCGCGGCCGCCGGCCGCCCCGGGCTCCTCGCGGGACGCGGCGGCGTCATCGACACGCTCGCGCTCTCCCGCGCCGTGCTCCCGAGGCTTCCGAACCACAGGCTCCCGACGCTCGCGGTCTTCTTCGACCACGCGGTCGAGCGCTCGCACCGGGCGGCCGACGACGCGGAGGCCGCGGCGGCCGTGCTCCTCGGTCTGCTCGGCCTTCTCGACCGCACGGGCTCCGCCGTCCTCGCGACGATGGCCGCGCTCGCCGACGCGGGGCTCCGCCCGCTCATCGAGGCGGCACGCGAGCGCACGGAGGGCAGGCTCGACCCGTTCGCGCTTCCCGACCACGGGGAGAAGGCGTCGTGGCTCGTGCGCTACGACAACGCGCGGGGGCTCGACGCGGGCCAGCGGACGCCGTCCGAGGAGCGCGTCCCGATCGACTTCGACGCGCTGGACGGCCTGTTCGCGCACGGGGGCTCCGTCGCGTCGCGGCTCTCCGGGTACGAGGAGCGCCGCGAGCAGCTCGAGATGATGCGGGCCGCGGGGGAGGCCCTGAACTCGTCCACGCACCTCGTGGTCGAGGCGGGGACGGGCGTCGGGAAGTCGCTGGCGTACCTCATCCCGGCCATCCACTTCGCCGTGGCGAACGGCCGGCGCGTGGTCGTCTCGACGAACACGAAGAACCTGCAGGAGCAGCTCTTCTTCAAGGACCTCCCGTTCCTCGAGCAGTGCCTGCCGGTCCGGTTCGGGGCCGCCCTCCTCAAGGGGCGGGGCAACTACCTCTGTCTGGAGCGGTGGCGGCAGGTCCTCGCGCGCGGGCTCTCGCCCTCCGAACGGGCCGAGCTTCTTCCCGTCGTCGTGTGGCAGCGGGAGACCGCGTCCGGCGACATCAGCGAGAACGTCGCCTTCAGGGGCCAGGGGTACCTGTGGAGCCGCATCTCCGCGGACGGGCCGTGCCTGGGCTCGCGCTGTCCGTCCTCCGACGCGTGCTACCTTCTCAAGGCGCGGCGCGCGTCGCAGGCCGCGCACGTCGCCGTGGTCAACCACTCGCTCCTGTTCAGCGACACCGAGGCCGAGAACCGCGTGCTGGGCGAGTACGCGTTCCTCGTCTGCGACGAGGCGCACAATCTCGAGCGCGTGGCGACGGAGCACCTCGGGCGGCGGGCGAGCGTCTGGCGCGCGCGGTCGGTCCTCGACAACCTGTACAGGAAGGACGGGGCGGACAACGGTGACCTCGCGAGGCTCCTCGACGCGCTCGACGCGGCGGGCGAGGCCGGGATCCTCTCGCCCGTGCGCGAGGCGGCCGACCGACTCGCGGCCGACGTGACCCAGGCCGCCGGGCGGGCCGACGCCGTCTTCCGCGCGCTCTCGAGCCGGTACGCGTCGCTCGCGGACCGGCGCGGCATCGAGTTCGGCTCGCTCCGCGTCAAGCGCGACCGGTCCGTCGCCGCGCTCCTCGGCGACGTCCTGCCCGGCTGCCTGGCGGCGCTTCGGGGCGTCGCGGGGTCGGCGGCGGACCTGTCGGACCTCCTCGCGGACGCGGAACTCCCCGCCGCCGAGTCGCACGCGCAGGCGCTCGGCTTCCACGCCGGGCGCGCGGGCGAGCTGGCGGACGACCTCGCGTTCCTCGCGGAGGCGGCGGACGACGCGAGCGTCTTCTGGCTCGAGGCGCGGAGCGCGCGCGACGCCGTCGAGTGCGAGCTGCGCTCGGCCCCGGTGAGCGTCTCGCAGGCGATGGGCGACTTCCTTTACTCGAAGATGGAGTCCATCGTGCTCACCTCGGCGACGCTCACCGTGGACGGCTCGTTCGGCTTCTTCATGGAGCGGCTGGGGCTCGACCGGATCCCGGAGTCGCGCATCCGGACGCTCAACGTCGGGAGCCCCTACGACTACGACAGCCAGTCGCTCGTCGTCGTCGCGTCGTACCTGCCGCCGCCGTCGTCGCCCGGCTTCAATCACAAGGTCTCGGAGCTCGTGGTGAAGCTCGGCTCGGCGCCGCGCGGAGGGACGCTCGTGCTCTTCACGTCGCGGTCGTCCCTCGACGCCGTGTTCAAGGCCGTCCGCGACCCGCTCACCGCGCGGGGGAGGCTCGCGCTCGGTCAGGGGCACGGGCCCGGCCCGACGGCGCTCCTCGAGCAGTTCACGAAGGACGAGGGGTCGGTCCTTCTCGCGACGGCGAGCTTCTGGGAGGGCGTCGACGTGCCGGGGCGTTCGCTCGAGCAGCTCGTGATCGTGAAGCTGCCGTTCCCGGTTCCGAGCGACCCGATCGTCGAGGCGCACTGCGAGCGATACGACGCGGAGGGAGAGGACTCGTTCCATCGTTACATGGTCCCGCGCACGGCCATCAGGCTGCGTCAGGGCTTCGGCAGACTGATCCGCTCGAGCACCGACGCGGGCGTGGTGGTCTTCCTGGACAGCAGGCTGGCGACGAAGTCGTACGGGGCGCGGCTCCTCGACGAGCTTCCGACGCGCGTCGTGTTCGCGGAGAGCGAGCAGGAGCTCCTCTCCGCGGTCGCGCGAATGCACGGTGAGAGCGATGACGGCGGCCCGGGCGCGCGGGAGGGCCGGGCGAAGGCGAGGGCCGGCGCCGCGGGCAGGAGGTAGAACGACATGGGCGGTGCACAGAGAGCGAAGCGCGCGGTGAAGGCGCCGACGGGCACGGCGATCTCGTGCCGCGGCTGGCTGCAGGAGGCCGCGCTCCGCATGATCATGAACAACCTCGATCCGGGTGTCGCCGAGCGGCCGGACGACCTCGTCGTCTACGGCGGGAACGGAAAGGCGGCGCGGAACTGGGAGTGCTTCGACGCGATCACGGCGACGCTCCGGACGCTGGGCGACGACGAGACGCTCCTCGTCCAGTCGGGGAAGCCCGTGGCCGTCTTCAGGACGCACCGCGACGCGCCCCGCGTGCTGATCGCCAACTCGAACCTCGTCGGCGACTGGGCGACCTGGGAGGTCTTCCGCGACCTCGAGCGGAAGGGCCTCATGATGTACGGCCAGATGACCGCCGGGAGCTGGATCTACATCGGGACCCAGGGCATCCTGCAGGGCACCTACGAGACCTTCGCGGAGCTCGCGCGGCAGCACTTCGACGGGAGCCTCGAGGGGAGGTTCGTGCTGACCGGCGGGATGGGAGGCATGGGCGGCGCGCAGCCGCTCGCGGTCACCATGAACGGCGGCGCGTGCCTGGTGGTCGAGGTGGACCCGGACCGCATCCGGAAGCGTCTCGCGACGGCCTACTGCGACACGATGGTGGAGGACCTGGACGAGGCGCTCGGGCTCGTCGACGGCGCGGTCCGCTCGCGGCGCGCCCTCTCCGTCGGGCTCGTCGGCAACTGCGCCGACGTGCTGCCCGAGCTCGCGCGGCGCGGCGTCCGCCCCGACGTGGTGACGGACCAGACGAGCGCGCACGACGCCCTGAACGGCTACGTGCCGGGCGGGATGCCGCTGGCGGAGGCCGTCGCGCTCCGCTCGAAGGACCCCGAGCGGTACATCGAGCGCTCGATGGCGTCCATGGCGGACCACGTCCGGGCCATGCTCGCGTTCCGCGAGCGCGGGGCGGTCGTGTTCGACTACGGCAACAACCTCCGCGGCCAGGCCCAGGCCGCGGGCGTCGCGGACGCGTTCGCGTACCCCGGGTTCGTGCCCGCGTTCATCCGTCCTCTCTTCTGCCGGGGGAAGGGCCCGTTCCGCTGGGTCGCGCTCTCGGGCGATCCCGAGGACATCCGGAGGACCGACGAGCTTGCGCTCCGGCTCTTCCCGGAGGACGCGGCGCTCGCGCGGTGGATCAGGCTTGCGGGCGAGAAGGTCCGCTTCCAGGGGCTGCCCGCTCGCATCTGCTGGCTGGGCTACGGCGAGCGCGCTCGCTTCGGGCTCGCGATGAACGAGCTCGTCGCGAAGGGCGAGGTCAGCGCGCCCATCGTCATCGGGCGCGACCACCTCGACAGCGGCTCCGTCGCGTCGCCGTACCGGGAGACCGAGGGCATGGCCGACGGCACCGACGCGGTGGCCGACTGGCCCATCCTGAACGCCCTCGTGAACACGGCGGCCGGCGCCTCGTGGGTCTCGTTCCACCACGGCGGCGGCGTGGGCATCGGGAAGTCGCTCCACGCGGGCATGGTCGTCGTGGCCGACGGCACGCCCGAGGCCGCCGCGCGGCTCGAGCGCGTCCTCACGACGGACCCCGGCATGGGGGTTGTCCGGCACGCGGACGCCGGGTACGATGACGCGCGCGCGTGCGCGCGGGAGCAGGGCATCCGGATGCCGATGGAGAAGTAGAGGAGCGCGATGCGGAACGCGGACATGCTCGTCGTGAACATCGGGGAGCTCGCGACGCCGCGGGGCGGACCGAAGCCGCTTCGCGGGGCCGCGATGCGGGACCTCACGCTCGTTCGCGGCGCGGCGGTCGCGGTCGTCGGCGAGCGGGTGGCCGCGGCCGGGCCCGAGCGCGAGGTGCTCGCGGCGTTCCGCGAGGGGCGAAGGACGGTCGTGCTCGACGCCCGGGGCGCGCTTGTCACCCCCGGCCTCGTGGACCCGCACACGCACGCGGTGTTCGCCGGGACGCGCGAGGCCGAGTTCGCGATGCGGACCGAGGGGCGGACGTACGAGGAGATCGCCGCGGCCGGCGGGGGCATCCGCTCGAGCGTCCGCGCGCTCCGGGCGGCCGGCGAGGAGGAGCTCGTCCGCGCCGGACGAGCGAACCTCGATCGCGCGCTCGACCACGGCACGACGACCATCGAGATCAAGAGCGGCTACGGCCTCTCGCTGGAGGCCGAGCTCAAGACGCTGCGGGTGGTCCGCCGCCTCGCGGGGGAGCACGCCGTCGGCGTCGTGCCCACGTTCCTCGGCGCCCACGAGTTCCCCGACGAGTGGCGGGACGACCGCGACGGATACGTCGGGACCGTCTGCGAGGAGATGATACCCGCCGTGGCCCGCGAGCGACTCGCGCGCTGCTGCGATGTCTTCTGCGAGGAGGGCGTGTTCAGCGTGGAGCAGTCGCGCCGCGTGCTCGAGGCGGGGAAGCGGCACGGGCTGGCCCCGAAGGTGCACGCCGACGAGCTGCACGCCTCGGGGGGCGCCGAGCTCGCGGCCGAGGTGCGGGCGCTCTCCGCCGACCACCTCGTGCGCGTGACCGACCGCGGCGTCGCGGCGCTCGCCGCCGCGGACGTCGTGGCGGTGCTCCTTCCCGGCACGAGCCTCTCGCTCGGCGCGACGCGCTTCGCGCCGGCCCGCGCGCTCATCGAAGCGGGCGTGCCCGTCGCGCTCGCCACCGACATGAACCCGGGAAGCTCGATGACCGAGTCCATGCAGATCGTGATGGCGCTCGCCTCGATGGCGCTCCGCATGACGCCGGCCGAGGTGCTGACGGCGGCGACGGTCAACGCGGCCGCCGCGGTCGGGCTGGCCGGCGACGTCGGGACGCTCGAGCCGGGCCGGCTCGCGGACGCGGTCGTCTGGGAGGTTGACGACCATCGCGCCATCCCGTATCACTACGGCGTGAACCTCGCGCGCTCGGTGGTGCGAAAGGGCGTCGTCGTTCGGCCCCGCCGGGGCGACGCGGCCGACGGACCGGGCCGGCGCGGCGCCGGACCCCAGGGAGGATCCGAATGAAGCTCGTGGAGTGCGTGCCGAACTTCAGCGAGGGCAGGCGGCCGGAGGTCATCGACGCCGTCGTCGGCGCGATGCTCGAGGTTCCCGGCGTCCGGCTTCTGGACCGGGAGATGGACGCCAACCACAACCGCGCCGTCGTGACGATCGTCGGGGAGCCCGAGCCCGTGCTCGAGGGCGCGTTCCGCGGGATCGCGAAGGCGGCCGAGCTCATCGACCTCAGGACGCACGAGGGCGAGCATCCGAGGATGGGCGCGGCGGACGTCGTCCCGTTCGTCCCCGTGCGCGGCGTCACCATGGACGACTGCGTGGCGCTCGCGAAGCGGCTCGGCGAGCGGGTGGGCAAGGAGCTCGGCATCCCCGTGTTCCTGTACGAGTGCGCCGCGACCAGGCCGGAGCGGCAGAACCTCGCGGACGTGCGGAAGGGGCAGTTCGAGGGGCTGTGCGCCGAGATCGGGGCCAACCCGGAGCGCGAGCCGGACTTCGGTCCCTGCCGCATCCATCCCTCGGCCGGCGCCGTCGCGATCGGCGCGAGGGCGTTCCTCGTCGCCTACAACATCAACCTGGGGACGGGCGACGTCTCCGTCGCGAAGGCGGTCGCGAAGGCGATCCGGCACTCGACGGGCGGGCTCAGGTACGTCAAGGCGATGGGCTTCGAGCTCAAGGACCGCGGCATCGTCCAGGTCTCCATCAACATGGTCAACTTCGAGGGCACGCCGCTCTTCCGCGTGTTCGAGCTCGTGAAGGCCGAGGCGGAGCGGTACGGCGTTCCGGTCGTCGGGAGCGAGATCGTGGGCCTCGTCCCCGAGGACGCGCTCCTGGCGTGCGCCGAGTTCTACCTGAGGCTCGAGACGTTCAGCCGCGACCAGGTCCTTGAGGTGAGGCTCTCCGAAGCCGAGGAGTCCAGATGACGACGTTGGATGGCTTCCTGGCGGATCTCGCGTCCGACACCCCGACCCCCGGCGGAGGCAGCGTGGCGGCGCTCTCCGGCGCGCTGGCGGCGTGCCTCACCTCCATGGTGGCCAACCTCACCATCGGCAAGCCGAAGTACGCCGACGCCGAGGGCGCGATGCGGGATGTGCTTGCGCGAGGCGAGGCGCTCAGGCTCGAGCTCGCCAGGCTCATGGACGAGGACGAGCAGGCGTTCGATCGCGTCATGGCGGCGATGAAGCTGCCGAAGGAGACGCCCGGCGAGCAGGCGAGGCGGTCCGAGGCGCTCCAGTCGGCTCTCGTGGACGCCGCGTCGGTGCCGCTCGAGGTGATGGGGAAGTGCGTCGAGGTGATCGCGATCGCGCGCGTCGCCGCCGAGAAGGGCAACAGGAACGCGGTGTCGGACGCGGGCGTGGCGGCGCTCATGGCGCGCGCGGGCGCCCACGGCGCCCGGCTGAACGTCCTCATCAACCTGCCGGGGATCCGCTCCGCCGAGCACGCCGACTTCGTCGCGCGGACGAGGGAGCTCGTCGCCGACCTCGCCGCGCGGGCCGACCGGGGGGCGGACGACGTGCTCGGCGCGGTGCAGGCCAAGCTGGGCTGAGCCCGGCCCGAGTGGAAGGGGGTGCTCCCGTGACCCTGACGGCACGCCGCGTCCTGGTCGTAGGATTCGCGCTCGCGATGGGTCTTTCCGGGTGCGCGCCGCCGCCGGCGGCCGAGCCGGTCGGTGACCGGGAGGGATCGCGGGCGGGCGAGCGGCCGCTGGACTCGATCGCGCTCATCGACAACGCCGTCCGCGCCGGCGCGCTCGACTACTCGACGGGGATGCTCTACAAGGTGTACGTGATGTTCGAGCCGTCGAGCCTGCCGAAGGAGTACCAGAGCGACGTCCCCTCCAAGTGCGGGACGCCGCTCATCCAGGAGGTCCAGCGGAACTGGAGTGCGCTCTCGCCGTCGCACCGGCAGGAGATCTCCCAGTACATCCAGCCGCCGACCGAGATGGGCAGCACCGCAACGCAGCTCGACGACGTGACCCCCGACAGGCTGAGGAATGAGCGGGAGAAGCTCGACTAGAGCGACCGGGGGACCGCCGGCGGGCGCAGGCCTCGGGGCGCGGGACAGCGCGCTCATGGCCGTCTTCACCGGGCTCGCCGTCGCTCTGGGGTACCTGCTCTCCGGCGTTCCCAACGTCGAGCTTGTCTCCTTCACCGTCTTCGCGTCCGGCTTCGTTCTGGGCGCGTGGCGCGGCGCCGTCGTGGGGGCGCTGGCGATGGCCATCTACTCCGGCGGCAGTCCTCACGGCTCAGGGCTTGCCGTTCCGCCGCTCTACGCCGGTCAGATCCTGGGCGCGGCCTTCGCGGGGGCGCTCGGCGCGGCGGCGAGGGTCCTGTGGGGGCGCGGCAGGCTCCATCCCGTCCTCGGCGGACTCGCGGGCGCGGGGATCGGCCTGGCCGCGACGCTCGTCTACCAGGTCCTGGTCATCCTCGGCCTCGCTGCCGCGATGCCCGAGGCAAG